>Ga0307277_10000942_pt1 | contig 11207 bp, 9 predicted proteins | sample ER_DNA_116_FD_194473 | JGI IMG/M metagenome (GOLD analysis project Ga0307277, IMG submission 194473) | Bulk soil microbial communities from the East River watershed near Crested Butte, Colorado, United States - ER_DNA_116 | ecosystem: Environmental > Terrestrial > Soil > Floodplain | place: USA...
TCCGAAAGTCGTGATCGCGGCGTCCTGTACCGGGGCCAGGAGCGCGCCCGCGGCGCGCGAGCCGATCCGGAACGGACCGGCTGGTCGCGCGCGCGATCGAGCCGGGTGTTGATTGCGCGCGGGGGATCGAGGAGATGCGTGATCGTCGTGATCCGACGCGGCGGCCCAGACTCCGGCCGCGCCCGCGCCGGCGGAGAGCAGCAGAGTCGCCAAGGCGACGCGACGCCACCGCTTCGCGCTCGCCCGCCGCCCGCCACGCGTCTGAGGCGCGTCCGCCACGTGCGCCTAGGATGCCCGGACCTGCTACCCGGCTGCGCCGGTTCTGCCGAGCTCGGCGAGGATCGCGTCCGAGAGCCGCGGCCAGGCTTCTTTGGCCCAGTCGCCGAACGGGGTGTCGCAGAGACAGGCGCACGCGAGCCGGGCTTCGGGATCGACCCACAGGAAGCTGCCGCTCTGCCCGAAGTGGCCGAACGTGTGCGACGAGTTTCGCTCGCCGGTCCAGTGCGGCCGCTTCTCGTCGCGGAGCTCGAAACCGAGTCCCCAGTCGTTCGGGTCCATGCGGCCGAAGCCCGGGAGGACGCCGACGAGGCCCGGAAACGCGACCGCGGTCGCTTCCGCGAGCGTTTCCGGCGCGGTCAGCGTCGGCGTCAGGAGCTCGCGGCCGAGCGCGAGCAGGTCGTCCAGTGTGCCGCTGACTCCGGAGGCAGGCGACCCGTCGAGCGCGGCCGAGAGGCCGAGCGGCTCGAGCACGGCCTGCCGCAGGTAGTCGGGGAAGGGCATCTCCGCCCGCTCGGCGGCTACTCTCGCGAGCACCTCGAAGCCGGCGTTCGAGTAGATCCTTCGCGTGCCGGGCTGCGCGATCGGCACCTCGCCGTCGGGCGGCAGCCCGGATGCGTGCGCCAGCAGGTGGCGGATGGTGGAGCCGGGGGGACCGGCGGACTCGTCGAGCTCGAGCACGCCCTCCTCGACCGCGACGAGCGCGGCGAGCGCAGTCGCGAGCTTCGTGACCGACGCCCAGGTAAACGTCGCCCTCCGGTCTCCTACCGCGTCCACACTGGCGCTCTGGTCTGTCACGCCGACGGCGGCCACGCCGACGGGCCACTCCTCGACCTGCCGCAGGGCTTCCACGCGCGGCGATACTAGCCTCAGTGGAGCGCCGCCTCGTCCCCGCCGACTCGCCGTTCGCGCCGATAGTCGGCTACTCGCGTGCCGTCCGGGTCGGCGACCAGATTCACGTTGCCGGAACGGCGGCCGTCATGCCTGACGGCGCGGCACCGCCGACAGGCGCCTACGGCCAGGCGCGGCGATGCTTGGAGATCATCGTTGCGGCGCTCGCGGAACTTGGCGCTCGGCCGGAGCACGTCGTTCGCACCCGCGTCTACATCACCTCCGCCGACGACTGGGAAGAGATCGGCCGGGCGCACGGGGACGTCTTCGGCGAAATTCGACCCGCGAGCGCGATGCTCGTGATCACCGGCCTGCTCGACCCGCGGTTCCTCGTAGAGATCGAAGCGGACGCGTTGGTCCCGGACGGCTGAAAACCGCCGCAAAGGAGAGATACTTGCTGCGATGAAGCAGATCTACCCGGCGACGATCACCGGCAAGAGCTTCGCGCCAGGCGGCAGCGTCCTCGACCACGCGTTCGGCCAGAGCGAGCCGTACACGCTCGGCGTCGAGGAGGAGTACATGTTGCTCGACGGCGAGAGCTTCGACCTCGTTCAGCACATCGACACCGTGCTGGCCGCGATCTCGGGACACGAACTGGAGACGCACATCAACCCCGAGCTGATGCAGTCCGTGCTCGAGATCGCGACGCCGGTTTGCCGGACCGCCGGCGATGTCGACCGCGAGCTGCGACGCCTGCGCGCATACGTGACCGGAGTCGCCCGCGAGGACGATCTGCGCGTCGGCTCCGCCGGGACGCATCCCTTCAGCCTCTTCGAGCGGCAGCGGATCACGGCCCGCGACCGTTACCGGCACCTGATCGACCAGATGCAGTACGTGGCGCGGCGCGAGCTGATCTTCGGGCTCCACATCCACGTCGCAGTCGACGATCCCGAGAAGGCGATCCAGGTCGTCAACGGGCTGCTTGCGCACCTGTCGTCGCTGCTCGCGCTGTCCGCGTCCTCTCCGTTCTGGCGCGGCGAGGCAACGGGCCTCTCGTCAAGCAGGCAGACCGTCTTCGCCGCCTTCCCGCGCTCCGGCCCACCGCCGCGGTTCAAGGACTACGCCGACTACGCCGAGGTCGTCGGCCAGCTCGAGAAGACGGGCTGCATCGCGGACTACACGCACATCTGGTGGGACATCCGCCTCCACCCGCGGCTCGGCACCGTCGAAATCCGGATCTGCGACGCGGTCACCCGCGTCGAGGACGCCGTCGCGCTGGCGGCTTTCTGCCAGTCGCTGGTCAAGCACTACTGCGAGCGGCAGGAACGAGGCGCCGAGATCCCGTCGTACCACCGGATCCTGACGACCGAGAACAAGTGGCTTGCAGCCCGCTACGGGCTCGAAGCGCCGGTGATGGACCTCGCGACCGGCAGGCGAAACCGGGTCCCAGTCGCGCAGCTCGTCCGCCGCACGCTCCGCGACATCGAGCCGCACGCCCGTGAGCTTGGCTCGGAGCGCGAGCTCGAAGGGATCCGAGAGATCCTGGCGCGAGGCAACGGCGCTGACCGCCAGCGGCGGACGTTCAACGCGAACCGAGACATCGTCGAGGTCGTGCGGGAGATCGCGGACGCGACCGAAGCAGCCGCCGTGGCCGCTGTCGCCTAGACCAGCCAGCCTTCGCGGTACCGGGTTCGCTCCCGCGAAGGGAATCGCGCATACGCCTTCTCCGGCTCGGTCGTCTCCTGCCCGACGCCCGCGCCGTAGCGTCGCGCGGCTTCGTCCACGGTATAGGCGCCCCAGTCCGGGCCGGTCGAGCGGTCGCGCGCGCCGACCGCTACGACGACGCAGCCAGCTTCTCCGGCGCCAAGGATCACGTGGTTCGTACCGGCGGGGCAGTGCACGAAATCCCACTGCCGAAGCGGGCGCTCCTCGGCTTCGACGATCAGCAACGCCTCGCCGGCTAGCACGAGAAAGTCCTCCTGATCGTTCTCGTAGTGGTACATCGCCATCGGCTCGCCGGGTCCGAGCACGGTGATGTTGATCCCGAGCTGGGAGAAGTCGGCTCCGCCTTCAAAGCCCTCGAACTCGCAATAGACGCCGCGGCCCTTACGGTCGATCCACGGCGCCTCGCGCGCATTGAGGACGAACCAGCCCTTCCCCTTTGGGACGAATCCGTGCTCGGTGGATTCGAGCGAAGACTCGGGAACAGTCAACGCCCTAGGCCGCCGGCCTTCGCAGCTCCGCCGGCAGCCTGAAGAAGACGTTTTCCTGCGCGGGCGAGAGCTCGCGGATCTCGGTGACGCCGCGGGCGCGGAACCAGTCGCAGACGCCCTCGACGAGGAGCTCGGGAGCCGAGGCGCCGGAGGTGAGACCAACCGTCTCCACGCCTCTGAGCCAGCGTTCGTCGAGCTCGCGGTCCCTCTCGATCAGGTGCGCGGCCACGCCCCCCGCTCGCGCGACCTCGACGAGTCGCTGCGAGTTCGAGCTGTTCGCCGAGCCGATCACCAGCAGCAGCTGCACGTGCTCGAGCAGCTCCTTGACCGCCCGCTGGCGGTTCGTCGTCGCGTAGCAGATGTCTTCCTTCTCCGGCCCGCGCAGCCTCGGGAAGCGGCGGTTAAGGACGGCAACGATCTCGCGGGTCTCGTCCACCGACAGCGTCGTCTGGGTCACGTAGGCAATGCGCTGCGGATCCTCGACTTCGAGCCGCTCGGCATCGTCGACGGACTGGACGAGCACAATCGCCTCGGGCGCTTCGCCCATCGTGCCCTCGACCTCCTCGTGACCCGCATGCCCGACTAGGACGACCGTGTAGCCCTCGGCGGCGTAGCGCTTCGCCTCCGCGTGCACCTTCGTCACGAGCGGACACGTCGCGTCGATCGTCCGCAGGGAGCGGGCGGCGGCACCCACGCGAACGGCGGGGGCCACCCCGTGCGCCGAGAAGACGAGGAGGCCGTCCGGCGGGACGTCCTCCACGCTCGCGACGAAGACGGCGCCCCGGGCGCTCAGCTCGTCGACGACGTGCGAGTTGTGCACGATCTGCTTTCGAACGTAGACCGGAGGGCCGTATTGCGCGAGCGCGCGCTCGACGGTTTCGACAGCTCGCTCGACCCCTGCGCAATATCCTCGCGGCGCTGCGAGCAAAACCCGCTTGACCACGCAGCCAATGTAGCCATATCGCTTTGCGGCCGCGCCAGTTGAAAGACTAGGCCCGTCGAAAGTGCGGAGCACTTTCGACGGATAAGAAAGGGTCCGCCGCTCGGGGGGTCGTGGCGGCGGACCCTCTCAATTGCTCACCGCGGGCATATGGCCATCTGCCGCCCGGGTGCGCATCGCCCAGTGGCAGAAACGCTAGCGCCCTTGTGTGTGCTTGCCAATAGGCCGTCCGGCCTATCTTTTGAAACCGGAGACACTCCGGCTTCGCGCGCTGTCTCGACGCATCAGTGCGCGGCTCCTATCATCACAGGGCCCAGTGAGTGCGGAAACCAAGGCAGTTCTGTTCAACGCAGTGCCGTTGTTCGCGGTCGCGGCGGCCTACCTCGCCATCACCGTTGCCGTGGCGCCGCGGCTCTGGCGTGAGCGCGCCGGGTTGACCGTGAACGAGCTCGCTCTCGCGCTGGTGTTTCCATGCATCGGGATACCGGCCGCGATCCTCGCGGGTGTCACGCTCGACGATCGCGACGCGATTGGCGGCCACGTCTGGATCTCGTTCGCGGCGGGCCTGATCGCGCTCTTTCCGGCGCTCGTCTTCCTCTTCCGCTGGGGCGATCGTGGGGAGCTGCTCTCGAGCGGCGCGCGCGCCCGTGAGGCCGAAGAGCTCGTCTCGGTCCGGGGGAGAGAGCTCGAGGCGGTGGCGGCGATCTCCGACGCCCTGGCGCGGACGACCGACCCTGAGGCGGCCGGCCGTGTCCTCCTGGACGAAGTCGGTTCCGTGCTTGGGATCGAGTTCACGGCGCTGGCCCTGATCGACGAAGAAGCCGGCCAGGCGCGAGGCTTGCTTGCGCGAGACGAGGGACGTGACGTCGACTGGTGGCGTGACGTCCGGATCGATCTCGGCAACGAGCCGTCCGGGATCGCGAGCGCGTTCTTCCAGGCCGCGCCGGTGGTCGTCTTCGACTGCGCCGTCTCGCCGCTCGTCAGCCAGCGCCTCGTCGAGCGGGTCGGAGCGAAGAGCGGCGCCTTCGTGCCGTTGATCGTCGAGCAGCGGATCATCGGGGTTCTTGTCGCGGCGCCCACCTCGGCGAAGCGCGCCTTCTCGAGCGAGGAGGTGACGCTGATGCAGTCGTTGGCGGCCGACGCGGCGCTGGCTCTCGAGCGGACGCGGTCGGCCGGCGCCCTCGACGAGGCTCTTGCTCGCGAGCGGCTCGTCGGCGAGATCTCGCGGCGCGTGCGCTCGGTGGAGGGCCTCGCGGACGGCACGCGCATCGCGGTCACCGAGATCGGCCGGGCGTTGCGGGCCTCCCGGTGCTACATCCGCCTCGGCGGCACCGGGGAGCCGCAACGGCTCGCCGCCGAATGGTTCGCGGCCGGCCTGCAACCAATCGGATCGCAGACGCCCAACCTCCCGGCGGCGAACCTGGCGGCGCTGAAGCGGCGGACGGTCGTGGTGTCGGACATCGACGACGCCCCGGAGCTCGAGGCTCCCGAGGTCGGCACGACCGAGACCCTGCGCCGGATCGGGACGAAGTCCGTGATCGCGACGCCCATGCTCGCCTTCGACCGGCCGATTGGCGTCCTGGGCCTCCACCGTGCCGTGGGAGGCCCGTGGACGGACGGCGAGGTCGCGCTCGTCGAGTCGGTCGCGCGCGAGCTTGCACTCGCAATCAACTCGGCACGCCTGCTCGACGAGAACCGACGGCGGCTGCTCGAACAAACGGCGCTCCTGCGGGCGGCGCAGGTTGTCACGAGCGAGCTCGAGCTGGAAGCGGTGTTTCAGCGGCTCGTCGACGAGGTCGCCCGCCTGCTCGATTGCGAAGCCGCAGACTGCTACCTGCTCGATCGAGAGCGCGGAACGCTGCGCTGCGCCGCCGTGCACGGGCTCGAGCCCGAGCTCGTCGGCTTCGAGTTCTCTGCCGACCAGGGCCTTGCCGGGCAGGCGATCCGGGAACGTGCGCCAGCGCTCTCGGGCGACTACGGCGAGCTGGTGGACTCGATTCCACACGAGGCGTACGAGGGGTACGCCGGCGCGATCGTCGCACCGATGATGTGGTCGGATCAGATTCGCGGAGTCCTCGGTGTTGGATCGCGGGAGGATCGTTCGTTTACGAACTCGGACGCCGAGTTGCTGGAGGCCTTCGCGACGCTCGCGGCACTCGCGCTCCGCAATGCCGAGAGCTTCGAAGAGCGCTCGCGCCAGGCTCGGATCCAGCGCGCCTACTACGACATCGCTTCTCTGCTTGCGGCGCCAATCTCGCTGGCCGAGACTTTGCGCGCAGTCGCGCGCGCCGCGGCCGAGGCGCTCGGCGGCGACTCGGCGGCTCTGCTGATGCCGAGCGAGGGCGCCTTCGAGCTCGCCGCTGGTCATGGGTTGCCGAACGACGTCGTTCCTCTGATCAAGCAGGCGGCGGGCGACGCGGCCGACCCGTTGGCGACGTATGCGCGGAACAGCACCGTGATCGCTGCACCGGCTCTCGCGGAGGATGAACGCTTCGATCCTCACTGGCGCGAGGTCGCCGCGTCGGCGGGCTACGGCGCTCTGCTCGCCGTGCCGGTGGGGTCGCCCGCCGACCGCGACGGCCTGGTCGTGGTCTTCTTCGCAGAGCCACGGCGCTTCAGCGACTACGACCTCGAGCTCGCGCTCAACCTGGCGGGGACGGCCCGCGGCGCACTCGAGCGCAGCGAGCTCTACGAGAGCGAGCGTCGGGCGCGCGGGCTCGCGCAGCAGCTGGCACGTACGGGCACGTTGCTCACGACAGAACTCGATCCGGCGGCAGTCCTCGACGAGATCGTCACTCAGGCGCCCGCTCTGCTCGGGGCCGACGCCGCCGTCGTCCGCCTGCTCGAAGACGACGAGCTCGTTGTCAGCGCGGCGGGCGGAGAGCTACCGGACGACCTCATCGACTCTCGCGCGCCGGCCACCGGCTGGGCGGCGGCGGACGCGATTCAGACGCTGGCCCCGGTCGCGATCGGGGACGTCGAGGGCGAGGGGCCCGCCGCCTCCGACCCTGCGCTGGCCGGGGGCTACAGGGCTTTCTTGGCAGTGCCGCTCGTCGGTTCGGAAGGAGGCCCGCAAGGTGTCTTGTCCGTCTACGCGCGGCGGCCGCGCAGCTGGCGGGCCGACGAGGTCGAGGCGCTCAACGCTCTTGCCGGAAACGCCTCGGCCGCGCTGGCGAGCGCGGAGCTTTACCAGCGGGTCGCGCTCGAGAAGGAACGCAGCGTCGCCATCCTCGCGAACATCGCGGACGGGATCGTGGCCGTCGATCGCGAGGGTCGGGTCGTGCTCTGGAACGACGCGGCTGAGCGGATCACCGGCGTCCGGGCCGTCGACGCGATGGGCCGGTCGACCGCCCACGTCCTGCAGAGGACGCTCGAATCCGGGGATGAAACCAGCGCGGACGCGGGTGGCGATCGGCTGCTTTCGATTCGGCGGGGCGACGACGAGGTCTGGCTCTCGCTGACCGAGGCGATCATGCGCGACCCGGCCGGGGGGGTCGCCGGGCGGATCTTCGCGTTCCGGGACATCTCGGCCGAGCGAGTCGTCGAGCAAATGAAGTCCGACTTCGTCACCGCCGTCTCACACGAGCTGCGAACGCCTCTGACCTCGATCTACGGGTTTGCCGAGACGCTGCTCCGCCAGGACGTGCTCTTCGGGGAGGAGGAGCGGCGGACGTTCCTCGGCTACATCGCCTCGGAGTCAGAACGCCTGACGACGATCGTCGACCAGCTCCTCAGCGTCGCTCGGCTGGACACCGGCGACCTACAGGTCAACCTCGCGCCGACCGATGTTCGCGCCGTCGTCTCAGACGTCGTCCAGGTCGCCGAGCAGGCGCCGAGTGCCAACGGTCACGACTTCGTCGTCGATCTGCCCGAAGAGCCTCTCGACGCCGAGGCCGACGGCGACAAGCTGAGGCAGATCCTCGCCAATCTCGTCGACAACGCGGTCAAGTTCTCGCCCGAGGGCGGCAAGGTGATCGTGTCCGCCCGCGCCAACGGCGAGGTCGCGGAAGTGCGGGTCGTCGACGAGGGAATCGGGATCCCCGAAGAGGAGCAGCGGCGGATCTTCACGAAGTTCTACCGTGGCGAAGCTATGACGCGCGATCCTTCGACGACCGGAACCGGCCTGGGGCTCTTCATCGCCCGCGGTCTCGTCTCCGCCATGGGCGGGCGGATGTGGGTGGACTCGCGCGAGGGCGCCGGGTCGAGCTTCGCCTTTGAGCTGCCGCTCGCGCGGCAGCCGGCGTTGAGCGGACAGGAGAGAGCATGACCACCGTGCTCGTCGTCGACGACGAGGCTCCGATCCGGCTGCTCTGCCGGGTCAACCTCGAGGCGGAGCACATGGAGGTGCTCGAGGCTTCCGACGGCGACAAGGGGCTCGAGATGGCGCGCGCCGAGCATCCCGACGTCGTTCTGCTCGACGTGATGATGCCGGGCCGGAGCGGCTGGGAGGTCGCCGAGGAATTGCTCGCCGACGAGGCGACGAGCGGTATCCCGATCATCTTCCTCACCGCTCGTGCAGAGGTCAGAGACCGGGCGAAGGGAATCGACCTCGGCGGCGTCGATTACGTGACGAAGCCGTTCAACCCGGTCGAGCTGGCGCCGCTCGTGCGTGACCTCGTGCGCCGCGTCGAGAGCGGCGAGCGCGACGAGCTCCGGCGCGAGAAGTTCGCCGAGGTGCGCGAACTGCTCGAGCGCGACTAAGAGCCCCTTTCACGATAAAGCCTGTGCCCCCGGGCCGCGCTGCTCGGCCCCTGGCGGCGTCCTCGGTCGCGCCCGTATCTACTCGATACGAACACTCCCTGCGTCCTTGCCAGCCACCGCCCAACGGCGCCCCGGAGACGAGGCCCCATCACGAAAGGAGCTCTAACCGCCGGCGAAATCGGCGGTAATGACGGTGGCTCTCGAAGAGCTGGCGAAAGCCCCGACCGGAGTCCCGACCCCGATGCGTCTCAGTTTTGGATCGAGCAGGACCGTCCGGTGCGGCGGGCTCGCGAGCCAGCGCGCCACCGTGGCGTTGGCCGACATGATCCCGCTCCCCCAAGCGAGGTTCTCGGCGAAAACGTGTCCGCGCACGTGAAACTGCAACATCCGGGCGAGGAGGTCTCCGTGAGCGAAGTAGTCGCGGAGCAGCATGTCCCGCGAATGGAACCGCGCTGCCCGCGCGAGGCGGAGGTCGACGCGCAGCTTCGGGAGCAGGTGGAGGACGCGGGCCGAGTTGACTGCGACAATCAGGGCGCTGTCTCGCGTGGTCGACGCGGCACGACTCTGCGCCGCCGAACCCGGCTCGGCTTCAGGTGCCCCAATAAAGGCGCAGAGAACGACTGCGCACACGGATAGTGCCCCCCGACGCATCCGAAGCGCGGTGTTCTATCAGGCCAACCGGACGACAACTGCACGAAATGTCACGAAAGCTGGGTCAACGTGCGCTCTGTGCGAGAAAAATCGCTGCGAGCACGACCGCGGCGCCCACGAGTTGCACGCCGCCGAGCGTCTCGCCCAGCCAAACCCAGGCGACGAGCGCGCCCGCGACCGGCTCGAGCATCGCGACGATCCCGGCTCGGGTTGCCGAGATATAGCGCAGCGACGAGACGAGGAGGGCGAACGGCACGATCGTCCCGAGCAGAACCATCCATGCCATCAGCGACCAGACCGGCAGGTGCACCGACGAGAGATGGCCGTGCAGCGAGACGTCCTCGCCGACAACGTGCCCCGGAAAGCTCCACCACGGCCGGAGGACGGCCCAGAGGATGGAGGCGAACAGGAAGCCGATGCAGACGAGCGAGACCGGGTCGCGCTCGCCGATCCGGTGCTCGGCCATCAGGATGTAGAGCGCGTAGGACCCAGCGGCGCCTAACGAGGCGGCGACCCCGGCCGCGTTCAGGCTGAGGCCACTCCAGATCTCGACGACGAGTGCGAGCCCGGCGAGCGCCAGCGCCAGCGCCAGCCAGATCCGCCGGCGCACGGGCTCGTGCAGGACGTACCGGGCCCAGAGCGCGACGAGCACCGGCGCGATGTACTGGATCAAGAGCGCGATCCCGATCTCGAGCCTGTGGATCGCGAGGAAGTAGAACCACTGGACGAGCGCGAGCCCGCCGACGCCGAAGAGGATGAAGTACGGGAGCTCGCGGCGACGGATCCGGAGCGTTTCGGGGCGCGTGACTGCGAGCGCGAGCGCGAGCAGCACGAAGGCGCCGGTCGAGCGGACCTCTGCCAGACGGAGCGAGGAGAGCCCCGTCGTCAGGATCACCTTCGAGACCGTGCCGTTGACGGCCCAGAGCGTCGCGGCGGTCATCACCATCGCGTACCCGAGCACGGGTCGAGGTTCGCGGCGCTCGGCCAAGGGCACGATCAAAGGCTCGGCCACGGCGCGCGAGGCTAGCAGCGAGGCCTCCACAGACATGGCTGAAATCGTTCTGTTGTCCGATGAGACAACTAGGATGAGGTCGTGAAGTTATGCGGGCGCTGTGGCAAAACGAAGGACGTCAGCGAGTTCCATCGCTGCAATGCGAGCTCGTGTGCGCGAATTGTCATGCGGTACGCTCACAACAGAGACGGGGCGTAGCTCAGCCTGGTTAGAGTGCTGCGTTTGGGACGCAGAAGTCGCCGGTTCGAATCCGGCCGCCCCGACTAGAAGCCCGGCCCGCCGCCGGACCCCTTTATGCATGCTTGATTGCGTCGGAGGCCGACCAATTTCTGGATTTTCGAGCTTTCGCGCACTTTCCAACAAACTGACAGAATTTCCTACTTGAAACTCAGGTGAATCCGTGTAAGGGTAGCCCTCGACCTGGCGTGCGGCCGAGGGAGAGATCATGAGGTTTCGAGGTAGAGGTCTGCGGTGGGCGTACACGCCTGCCCTGGCCACACTCGCCGCGCTCGCCGCGGCACTTTTGCTAGGGGCACGAGCAGAGAACGCCGTGTCGGCGTCGACGTGCACCGATAGCCAGCTC
>Ga0307277_10000944_pt1 | contig 11196 bp, 8 predicted proteins | sample ER_DNA_116_FD_194473 | JGI IMG/M metagenome (GOLD analysis project Ga0307277, IMG submission 194473) | Bulk soil microbial communities from the East River watershed near Crested Butte, Colorado, United States - ER_DNA_116 | ecosystem: Environmental > Terrestrial > Soil > Floodplain | place: USA...
GCCAGTTGTCGGACACGACTGCCATCTGGACGCCATCCGCCCGCAGCCGCTCCAGCACCCCAGGGACGTCAGGGAACGGCTTGACCAGGGGGCGGGCGCCGGGTGGTACTCGGCCAGGCTGGGGTATTTGGGGCGGCGGCATCGAGGACCTAACTGGCCGGCCGCAAACGCCTGGGGACAGGCGACCACCCCAAGCCCGGGCAGGTGCCGCAGCACGATCTCCTCGAAGTCGAACCGTGGATTCCAGCGGCCCCCGACGTTTGTGCTGGTGGGCGTGACAGGGATCGAACCTGTGACTTCTGCCGTGTGAAGGGAGCGCGGGCACCACACATACCGATGCGACACTCCGCGTTGCAACACAACGTCGCAGCTCAACGGCTGCGGCGGACGGAGGCGACCCAGGGGCTGTGTGTGGCGCAGCGAGGCATCGTCGCTGGCAAATCTCTGGCAAGGAAGAGTTACCAACTAACGTGGCGGCTGGCTCGCTGGTCCGACCGCAGCTTGACTGTGCATTCGGTGTCGTACCATCGCCTGCATGGCATACGACGAGAGCCTTGCTGATCGCATACGTGAGCTGATCGCCGGCGAAGCCGACCTCACGGAACAGAAGATGTTCGGTGGGCTCGCGTTCCTGATCGGGGGCAACATGGCCGTGGCGGCAAGCGGCCAAGGCGGCGTGCTGGTTCGCGTCGACCCGGCGGAGTCGAATGCGCTCGTCGCGACGACGAGCGCTCTACCCATGGAGATGCGCGGCCGGCAGATGCAGGGATGGCTCCGAGTCGGCCCGGAAGGCCTCCGCACCAAACGCCACCTCGCCAAGTGGGTGGAACTCGGCACGACCTACGCCCGCTCACTCCCCGCCAAGCGGTAACCAACACGAAGCCGGGACGCCATGGCATGGGCCAAGACGAGCCTGGTCATGGCCCGAGCGGGAACCATGCCGATGCGTTGTGTGGGTGGAGCTGAGGGGTTTGAACCCCTGACCCCTTGCATGCCATCGAGGGATCCCGCGCCACGGCGACGACCACGAACGCTCGCCTAGCAGGTCATTGCGCCAGAGCATGAGGGTTTTCGTTGGGCAGCGGCCATGCCAAACGGCGGCCAAGCAGACGCCAGCATGATGCTTGCCGCGGTCGGGCTCGCCTGGATCTACCACCACTTCAGCCGCGCCTTCAGCTGACTGGTCCCACCGTACTCCTGGCAGTGGCGCCTACCGCGGTACCCATGGCTTACCCTTTGGGAGATATCAGGATAGGTTGCTGGCGTCGGTCCGCTTCGGCGCCACGCCGCGCTCGGCGTAGGGAGGTCTGGGTGAGTTCGCGTTCCCGGCTGTTGCTGCTCGTGGTGTTGCTGGCCGTCGGTCTGGCCGGTGTCGCGCCCGCCCGCGCCCAAGCGGCGACCACCTCCACCGGCACCCTGCCGGACGGGGCGACCTGGCAGATCCGCGTCCCAGCAGCCTGGAACGGCACCCTGCTGCTGTACAGCCACGGCTACCGCGCCCCGGGCAGCCCCAACCCCGCCCAGGACGTCAGCGACCCGGTGACCGGCGGCTGGCTGCTGGACCACGGCTTCGCCCTGGCCGGGTCGTCGTATGCGTCGACCGGCTGGGCGATCAAGGAGGCACTGGCCGACCAGGCCGCGGTCCTGGACGCCTTCGAGGCCACGGTCGCCCACCCGCGCCGGACCATCGCCTGGGGCGACTCGCTGGGCGGCATGGTCACCGCCGGGTTGGTCCAGCGCATCGGTGAGCGGCTGGACGGCGCCCTGCCCGCTTGCGGGGTGGTCGCCGGCGCGGTCGCGACCTGGAACCAGGCCCTCGACGCCTCCTTCGCGTTCAAGCTCCTTGTTGCCCCCGACTCGGCCCTGCAGCTGGTCCACATCACCGACCCGACCGCCAACTTGGCCGTGGCCAGGCAGGCCCTCGCCGCTGCCCAGGCCACCCCGGCCGGACGGGCCCGCATCGCCCTGGTCGCCGCGCTGAACAACACCCCGGGCTGGGCCGACCCGACCGGGCCCGAGCCGGCCCCCGACGACTACACCACCCAGCAGCAACACCAGTTCGCCAACCTCAACGGCACGTTCCCGTTCCCGTTCGCGTTCCGGGCAGAGCTGGAGGCCAGGGCTGGCGGCAACCCGTCCTGGAACCTCGGAGTCGACTACGTCCGCCAGCTCCAGCGCTCGGTCAACCGGGCCCAGGTCGAGGCGCTCTACCAGCAGGCTGGCCTCAGCCTGGCCGACGACCTCAGCACCCTCAACCGGGCGCCGCGTATCGCCCCCGACCTGGACGCGGTGGGGTACGCGATCCGCAACATCGTCTTCAACGGCCGGCTGGGCGGCGTGCCCGTGCTGGCCATGCACACCACCGGCGACCCCCTGGTCGTGGCCCAGCAGGAACGCGCCTACGCCCAGGCGGTCCGGGTCGCCGGCAACGCCGGCCTGCTCCGCCAGACCTTCGTCCATCGCGCCGGCCACTGCACCTTCACCCCGGCCGAGCGGATCAGCGCCCTCCAGGCGCTGTTGCACCGGGTCGAGGGCGGGACCTGGGACGACGCCACCGCCCCGCAGCAGCTCAACCCCGCCGCCGAGGCCCTCGGGCCGACCCTGAACCTCCTCTTGCTCTCGGCCACCGCGCAGGTACCAACCCCACCGGCCTTCCTGGACTACGCCCCAGCCCCCTACCTGCGGCCGTTCAACCTACCCCCCTTCGTGGCCAACGTGGCCGACCCGCTCCAGCTCGGCGCCGCAGCCTAGGCACTCCAGACGCGCCCGAACTCACGCCGGCCACCAGACCTAAGCGTCAGTACCGCAGGCGGATCGAGGGTGGTAGAGCAGAGGGATTTGAACCCTGACCCCTCGTATGCCATTGATGTGCGGGTGGTTCACGTCGCAGCGCACCGCCTCACCTCCCCACGCAACCGAGCAGGTGAAAGGCGCTGCCGAGGGTTGGATCGTGGGGCGACGTCAGGTTACGTGTAGCGCAGTTTCTGGCAAATCTCTGGCAAGGAGTCCCGGAACTAGGCACTGGACGCTATGCCTTTGCGTATCCGCGACGGTCATGAGCACGGGAGATCTGTTTGCCACGCCCCCGTCTCCATCACCGACCCCTAGCCCGGCCTCGAGGTCGGCGCCTTGGGCGGTACCTTGGGCGGTACCTTGGGCGGTACCTTGGGCGGTACCTTGGGCGGTACGCCGCTGAAGGTAGGGGCCGGCGACGCTGCGCCACAACTCCCGAGCGCGGCCCGCCGTTGCGGGTCGGTCACCACGACGAAGCGCCAGGACTAGGCGTAGCTGGCCGTCGGCGCCTGCTGGGCCAGGCGGGGGCAGTCGGCGAGCATGTGACGCTCGACCGGGCGGGTCAGGTCCAGCCGCTTGCGCACGCTGCGGGTCGTGGCCAGCAGCTCGTCGGGGGTGAGCTCGAGGGGTAGGCCTGGTCGAAGGTCGCCGGTTCGTCTCGCCCGGAGGATGCGGGCCGCCGGCGTGGGGTTCGTGACGGCCGACAACAAGAGTTGCTCGTCTTGCCATCCGATTGCTTGTCGATGGCCCTTGATCATCAGACGGTCCTTCTGGATGCGCCGCAACCCGTCTGGATCGTCGGCTACCCAGCCCCGGTCGAACCGCGACCGTGGAGCGCCGCCTGAGATGCCTGCCAGGTCCGTGCGAAGCGGCGCAGCCGCAGCCCCTGGGCCAGCAGCAGGATGCCGCTGACCGCAGCCCAGGCGGCCCCCATCGGCACCAGCAGGTCGGGGTCGACTTCGCGGGTCAGCAGCAGTAGGGCGCCAAGCGCGAGCTCCAAGGTGCCGAGCGCGATCCCGCCGAGGGTCCAGCGGCGTCCCACCCGCTCCTCGGCGGCGAACCCGCCCAGGATCCGCAGCAGACCAGTGAGCACCGCGGAGATTCCCAGCAGCCCGACGAACACGTCGGGATCCACGACCCCGGAGATCCGGTCGCGAAGTAGCACCAGCACCGCCCCGACGACCGCCGCGATAGCCGCCGCCAACCCCAGCCGAAATCCAGGACGTGGCCGGATGGCCAGGGCGAAACGCAGCGTGATGAGCCCGCCGGTCATCCAGAACAGGGCAAGAAAGGTGATCAGACGGCCGGTGGTGCGGCCGGCCACCGTGATGGCCAGGGCGAGGGCCAGCGCGACCAGCCCCCGCAGCGCCGTCAGCCACCAGTAGCGCGCGATCGCGGGGAGTCGCCTCCCTGCCCCTAACGGAGCCTGCGCGGGCTGCTCGGCCGGGTCTGGGTGCGTCGACATCGAACGCTCGTCCTGTTAGGCACGGTTGGGACTCCTCCTCGTCAGAGGGTCTTGAGACCATCTCCATGACCTCGTCCGCGTCCGCAGACCGGGATGGACCGTCGAAGCAACCCTCCCACGGGACCGGATCGTTGCCATCACCCGTCAGGGGTGAGGTTCGGTTTCGCAATGCCAGCTGACCAGCCGGTCCCCAGCCGGCGTGTTCGGCGCCGCCGCGCCCCCAGCCGATCCCTGCGGGCAGGCTCTGGGAGGTAGACGGCGGCCGCCCGATTCTCGCCTCCGCCAATGGAAGGTGGCTGGGCCGGGAAGGGATCGGGTAGAACGCCTGCTAGCTGTACAAAGGCCCGTCAATGCCGCTGCTGGTCATGCTGGCCGACACCCTGTTGCCGAAGCCTAGACCGTCGAGGGCGTGCTGACTGGCCCGCTGCTGCTGGCAGCCGGCTCCGCAGTCTCATTCGCGCTGTCTGGGATCTGAGCCGCAACTCAGCCCGCAACTGCGCCAGTCACGATCCTTAGCCGAGTGCTTCACTCATCTGGTCCGTCGCCGACGCTGATGGCTGCGTCCGGCGCTTTTCCTTCGAGCCGCGACGCCAGGGCAGGGATCCTTCCAGTTCGATCTCCAGGGAGAAGCTGAGGAACGTTCGCACCAGGACGATTAGCCCAAGGGTGATGGCGCTGTCAAAGGTGCGGTCGACGGTGATCGTCAGCACGATGTCAGCGATGATCAAGATCTCCAAGCCCAGCAGAATCGCCCGGCCGACACCCTGTCGGGCGCGCTGGTAGGCGGCGCGGAGGTCGCCATGGCGGAGGCCAGCCGCGGCCGACACAAAGGCCAGCAGCGAACCCACCACCAGGATCGCCACCCCGGCGACCTCGAACCCCTTGGCGACCCGTTCCATCGTGTCGTGGTAGCTCATCCGAGATCACCTCCGTCCGCCACGGGCCTGTTCGAGTAATGGTTGCCCTGGGATGTGTGATCGGGCATCGCCCGCGGTGGGTGATTCGGACCTGGGTGGGCGCGGGTTCACCGGCAGCGTGCCGGCGGACTGGTCGCCCGCGAGTGGCGCCCACCGCTGCCCGATCCTGGTCGTCCTGGGCTTCGGGGCAGCTCCCGCCGTCATGCAAGCGACACCCTGGGTGGCGACCGGGGCACGTTCAACTTTGCTGCCGAAGGCGGAGCGGTCGAAAGAGTCGGACCATGAGGCGCCGCTTGGCCCGGGAAGGCCGCCACGTATGAAGATCTACGGCGCTCTGGTGGCAGCCAAGAACCGTGCCTTACTGTTGGCGTTCCCCATGCCGGGCGTGAACTGGCCCGAGACGGGGCCGGGCCATCTGGAGTAGGCCTTGGCCGCATCCCACGCGATACCTCGCCTCCGCCGGCGCAGCTGCTGGTCACGCTGGCGAGGACGGCTCGTCACTCCGACCCCACCGTCATAGAAGGTAGGTCCGACGGAGCTCACGGCATCAGCCGGCATCACCCACAAGGGGTGAATGGCGGCGGCACCACGGTTCCTTGTCGCCCACGACGCGAAAGGCCGGTGCGGCCATCGTGCAGGGAAATCACCCGCCGTGGGTGATGCGCGATCGCTTACCGGTCCGACACGCTGGACTCGTCGGGGTCGACGGGCTCCTGAGACGGGTCGGGGCGGCGCTGGCCGCTTCCCATGTCCGATCCGCACCGCGCCGGCATCCGCATGGCGGGGTCAAGCCGCTGGTCGCCCGTCGGCTGTCCCGAGAACCGCCGGTGCGGGTCAGACCTTGGAGGGAGCATGAGCGAGTGGTTGTTACCTACCGTCGCTGTGCTGCTGATCGGCTATGCGGCGGTGTCGGGGCGGCTGCAGTCCACGGAAATCACCCAGGCCATGGTGTTCGTCGCCTTGGGCCTGCTGGTTGGCAACCGGATCCTGCAGCTGGTCGAGGTCGACACCGCCAACCAGTACGTTCGTCTGCTGGCCGAGGCCACCCTGGCCCTGGTGCTGTTCACCGACGCGGTCCGGGTGAAGCTGGGCAGCCTGCGGCGCGAGTCGGCGCTGCCGGCCCGGCTGCTCGGCCTCGGGCTGCCGCTGACGATCGTGGCCGGCACCCTGGCCGGCCTGGTTCTGTTCCCCCAGCTGAACCTGTGGACGGCCGCTGCCCTGGCCACCATCTTGGCCCCCACCGATGCCGCCCTCGGGCTGCCGGTGGTCACCAACAAGCGGCTACCCTCCCGCATCCGCCAAGGCCTCAACGTCGAAAGCGGCCTGAATGACGGCGTGTGTGTGCCCCTGCTGATCATCTTCCTCACCATCGCCCAGGCCGAGGAAGGCGTCGGTCACGTAGAGCCCCTGAAGGTGGTGCTGGAGGAGATCGGCTTCGGCGTCCTCGGCGGGGTCGCCGCTGGCGTCCTGGGTGCCTGGGTCTTGGGAGTGTTTGCCCGCCGGGGTTGGATAGAGGGCACCTGGCAGCAGATCATCGCCGTGGCCACCACGCTGTTGGCCTACACGGTCGCCGCCGGGCTTGGCGGCAGCGGGTTCATCGCCGCCTTCACAGCCGGGATCGTCTTCGGCGCCGTTGCTGGTGAGCGGGCCGAGCACAGCAGTTTTCTTGCTGAGCAGTCCGGGGAGTTGCTCAACGCGGTCACCTTCTTGTTGTTCGGGGCGGTGCTGCTCGGGCCGGCGCTCGGTGAGCTGGACTGGCGGGTCGCGCTGTACGCCGTGGGAAGCCTCACGCTGGTGCGGATGCTCCCGGTCGCCCTGGCCATGCTCGGCACCGGGATGCGCCGGGTCACGATCGGGTTCCTGGGTTGGTTCGGGCCCCGCGGGCTGGCCTCGATCGTGTTCGTGCTGATCCTGGTCGAAGAGACCGACCTCCCGGAGCGTTCGCTGATGCTGACTGTGGTCACCTTGACGGTGGCGCTGTCGGTGTACGCCCACGGCCTGACCGCCTGGCCGGGCGCCAACCGCTATGCCGACTGGTACGCCGACCACGCCAAGGAGCATGCGGCCATGCCCGAGAGCGTACCGGTCACCGAACAGCGCGTCCGCGTCCCCGCCCTCCCCAGCGGGCGCCGTGACCCAGGTCCACCCACCGGCTCGTCGAGGCCGGATTTCACCCAGAAGGGGTGATGCCGCGCCCCGACGGTAGGACATCATCCTGATGGCAGCGCCAGTACGTGCACGGAGGATCTGGGCTCGCCGGGGCACATGACGCTCGGACGAGATGATCACCAAGTGGGAAGAACTGATGATGCCGGTGACCAGCAGACAACCCCGTCGGCTCATTGACGCCGAACTGGGGCAGGTGCTCGCGCTGGCCAAGGACGCCGACAGTGTCGAGTTGAAGCTGGCCGTTCCCGACGCCAGCGCCGCTCGACCGTCACCGCACTGGGCATGGGCCCCCTGGAAGCCCAGATCCGGCAGGTGTACTTCTTCGACACCGCCGACCCAGGGTTTCCAGGTCGCCTCCGAGACACGGGCCTTCTTGAGCGGCCAGGGCGTTGATGCTTCGGCGGGCAGCAGACCAAGATCAAGACGGCGCTGGAGTACTCTGCTCAGAATCGGAAAGCTATCGCCACAGCGTACCCGTCCAATGGGACGCCTAACTGCCGGTGGGGATGAGCGGTGAGCCTCGACCGAGATCCCTCAACCAACCCTCCTCCCGTGACGGGCCCTGTCCTGCTGCGCACCAAGCTGCGCCCGCCACCGATCCACGTTGGGCTGGTGCGGCGAGCTCGGCTCGATGCGCTGCTGGAAGCCGGGGCACAGACAAGGTTGTGCCTGATCGACGCGCCGGCCGGGTCGGGCAAGACGACGCTGCTGGCCCAGTGGTGCCTGGCTGATCACGGATCACGGGGGGTCGCCTGGGTGTCGCTCGATGCCGGCGACGACGACCCGGTGCGGTTCTGGGTCTATGTCATCGAGGCATTCCGGGCCGTCGAGCCTGGGCTCGGGGAGGCCGTGGTCGGCCTGCTGCAGGGCTCGGACTCGGCCGATGCCCTGACCCAGGTGGTCCTGCCGGGATTGCTCAACGAGCTGGCCACGGTCGGGTCGGAGCTGGCCATCGTCTTGGACGACTATCACATGATCAAGAGTCCCGTGTGTCACCAGACCCTCGTCTTCTTCATCGACCACCTGCCGGCCAACGTGCACCTGATCATGGCGACGCGGATCGACCCGCCGTTGCCGCTGGCCCGGCTGCGGGGCAGAGGGGAACTGGCCGAGATCCGCATCGCCGAGCTGGGGTTCACCGATACGGAGGCGGCCACCCTGCTGAACGACGCGATGGGGCTCGACCTGGAATCCCAGGACGTGCAGCGTCTTTGGGAGCGGACCGAAGGGTGGGTGACCGGGCTGTATCTGGCTGGCCTGTGGCTGCGGGGCCGGGAGGACCCGGGCGCCTTCATCGTCTCCTTCGAGGCTGGTCACCGCCACATCGTCGACTACCTCGGCATCGAGGTGCTGGCCCGCCAACCTGAGCCGCTCAGAGCATTCCTGCTGCGGACCTCGATCCTGCAGCGCCTGTCGGGTCCACTGTGCGACGCGCTGCTGGAGACTGACAACTCGGCCGAGGTGCTGGTCGAGCTGGAACGGGCCAACCTGTTCCTGATCCCGCTGGACGAGCATCGCCGGTGGTACCGCTACCATCATCTGTTCGCGGAGCTGCTGCGCCTTGAGCTGACCAACCGGGAGGCGGAGCTCATCCCGGTGCTCCACCGCCGGGCGGCGGCGTGGCATCGGGATGCCGGGGACGTGGAGGCGGCCATCTACCATGCCACCGCCGCCGGGGAGTTCGCCGAGGCAGCCGCCCTGATCGGCCGCCACTGGCTGTCATATGCGCGGCGGGGGCGAGTCGCGACCGTTGAGCATTGGCTGGGAGGGCTTCCCGAGGACGCTATCGCCGCCGATCCACCCATTGCCGCCGTCGCCTCGTGGATCATTGGGCTTCGCGGTGCCTCCAAGCAGGAGAACGATCGGTGGCTGGCGGCCGCCGAGGCCAATGGCCACCAGCCACCGCCCGAGGGGATGCCTTCGGTGCCGTTCGCGGTCGCCATGGGACGCTCCCTGCATGTCTTCGACGACGTCGGGCGTGCAACACAGGCTGCCCGCCGAGCCGTCGAGCTCGCTGACCCGAGACCTTCGGAGTCGTACTGGATGGGAGCGGCGGTGCTCGGGCGGGGTCTGTATCTCTCTGGGCAGGCGGCCGAGGCGCGGGCGGTGCTGGAGGAGGTGGCTCGCGACATGCCGCCGGCCGACCGGCAGCCGTACGTGGTGATCAACACCTACGCGCTGCTGTCGCTGCTTGCGGATGAGAATGGCGACCATGCCACGGCGGCGACGCTCGCCCGCCGCGCGATGGAGGTCACCGAAGCCCAGGGGCTCGGCTTCAGTCCGCTGATCGGGACCGCCTACCTCGCCCTTGCCCGGGCCGCAACCCGCCGGGGTGGGTTGGTCGAGGCCGAGCACCTGCTGGAACGGGCGCTGCCGGTGCTGGGGATCGACGGTACTGTGGTCAATTACGCACAAGCGCTGCTGGAGTTGGCTGGTGTCCGCCACGCTCGCGGCGACACTGATGGCGCCGACGCCGCGGTGAAGCGTGCGCGGGAGCTAATTACGGGGTTCACCGATCCCGGGATGCTTCCCTCGCTTCTGGACCGCACCGAGCGTGCGGTACGCCGCACGCCCCGCGGACAGCCCTCGCCGACGGCCGCGCTCACCGGCCGAGAGCTGGCGGTTCTGCGGCTGCTCCCGACGAGGTTGTCGCAGCCGGAGATCGCCCAAGAGCTCTATGTGTCGGTGAACACCGTCAGGACCCACATCCAGGGGATCTACCGCAAGCTGAGTGTCAGCTCCCGCGAAGAGGCCATCACCCACGCACGTGAGCTGGGCCTGCTGCCCGGTCCTGCGTCGCATTCGCCCCCTGCTGGTACTGCCGACCCGGGCACCTAGCGGGAGTCACCTGCTCAGGATCGGAGCAGGTGGAGCTGGCGCGCTCGCCTGACCGCGTCCCGCCGGTCGACGACGCCGAGCTTGCGATAGATACTGCGCACGTGGCTCTTGGTGGTGTTCACCGAGATGTACAGCTCCGAGCCGATCTCCACGAAAGTCAGCATACTCGGCAGATACCGGAGCACGGCCTGCTCCCGCTGGCTGAGCAGCTCGATCAGCGCCGGCATCGGGGACATCGCCGCCGGCGCCGGGTCCAGGGACGCCTGGGCAAGCTCGTCCAGGAACGGCCACGAGGCGTCGACCCGTTCGTGATAGTTGGCCAACAGCGCACGGCCCGGCGCCCCGGCGTCCAGGAAGACCCGCCGGTGCTCCTCCGGCTCGGCCAGATCAATGGCAAACCCCAACGACGCCGCGGCCTGATCGGGAGCGTCGAGGGCGTGGCTGGCCACCGCGTGCAGCAGCAAGGCCTCGATGCGAGCGCCCAGGTCGGTCGTCGGCATCGTGCCGTCCACGAGCGGCGAGAGGCTCCCGCTCGCGCCGGCGGGGTCACCCTCGGCCAGCTGCAGACGGGCGAACGCAACCGCTTCTGGTGCGGCCGGCTCACCCGTGTCGAGGGCCTCCAGGAGCCCGCGGGCGGACCCGGCATCGCCGGCGGCTAGGTGCAGCTCGGCCTCGCTGGTCGCAAGCCAGCGGGACAAGAGCCCAGGCGGCCTACATCCCGCCAGCTCCTGGCGGGCAGCGCCGAACTCGGCGAATGCACCAACCAGATCGGCCTGGGCCAGCCGCAGCCGTCCCTCCACGATCCTGAAGGCGATCTTGAGCGGGCGTTCGGGCGCTGCTCCGGCCGCCTCGGCCGCCCGCCCGAGGAAGCTGCCTGCGGTGGTGAGGTCGTCCCGCCGGTAGTGCACCCAGGCAAACGCCAGCAATGCGCTGGTCACCGGGGCCGACGAGGCCCACCCGGGCACGCCGGCGAGCTCGAGGGCAGCCTGGCCGAGCTGGACGGCGTGGTTGAGC
>Ga0307277_10000945_pt1 | contig 11190 bp, 14 predicted proteins | sample ER_DNA_116_FD_194473 | JGI IMG/M metagenome (GOLD analysis project Ga0307277, IMG submission 194473) | Bulk soil microbial communities from the East River watershed near Crested Butte, Colorado, United States - ER_DNA_116 | ecosystem: Environmental > Terrestrial > Soil > Floodplain | place...
ATGATCACCAAGCTGAACGTCGCTTCCATTTACGTCCTCGACAAGGATGAGGCCCTCGACTTCTACGTCAACAAGCTCGGGCTGGAGAAGGGCTCGGACGTCAAGCAGGGTTCCTACCGTTGGCTGACAGTCCGCGTGCCCGGCGGCGCCACCGAAATTTCGCTCGAGCAGCCGGGGTCACCGCTGCACGACGAAGCAACCGCCGCGCAGATTCGCGAGCTGATCACCAAAGGCGCAATGAGCGGCCTCGTCTTCCTTTCTGACGACGTCCGGGGTCTGTACGAGACCCTCCAGGCGCGCGGCGTCACCGATTTCACCCAGGAGCCCATCGAGCACTCCTACGGCACCGACATGGGCATCCGCGACCCGTTCGGCAACGCCATCCGGATCCTCCAGCAGGGGAAAGTCGCGCAGAAGGTGACGGCGTGACCGTGGCTGAGAAGAAAGCTGCGAAGAAGGCCGCGAAGAAGCCCACGCGCGGGTCCGCGAGTGCCACGGGACTGACGGCCGAAGAAAAGGCCGCGTTAAGGGAGACCATCGCGGATCAGAAGGCGGCCGCGGCCGGCCTCGAGGGGGAAAAGGCGTTGCTCGCGAAGATCGCCGCGATGGCGGAACCGGACCGCGGCATGGCCAAGCGGATCCACGCGATCGTCAAGGCCAACGCGCCATCCCTCTCGCCGACGACGTGGTACGGGATGCCCGCCTACGCCAACAGAGCGGGCAAGGCCGTCTTCTTCTTCCAAGACAAGGCGAAGTTCAAGGCGAGGTACGCCACGATCGGCTTCAACGACACCGCGAACCTCGACGAAGGCCCACTCTGGGCGACGTCCTTCGCGCTGAAGGAGCTGACCCCCGCCGCAGAGGCCAAAGTCACCGCGCTCGTGAAAAAGGCGGCGAGCTGAAGACTGAGCGAGGCACCGCCGTCACGCTTCGTCCCTTTTAGCGATGGTCAGTGGCCGCTTGGGCTGAGGCCGAGCGGCCACTGGTGCGGACGCTCGATTCGCGACCGTCGGGAGCGCATGTTCGAGTAGGTCGCCCGGCTGACACTGCAAGGCTTCGCAGATCGCATCGAGCGTCGAGAACCGGATTGCGCGCGCCTTGCCGGTCTTGAGGATCGATAGGTTGGCGAGGGTCAGCCCGATCCTGTCGGCGAGCTCCGTGAGCGTCATCCTCCGCTCATGAAGTGCGTCGTCAAGCTTTACGACGATGGCCACGACTCACACCGTCCCTTTGAGGTCATCGCGCATGCGCGCCCCGTCATCGAAGACTTGAGCTAGCACGAACAGAAGCAGCACCGCGAGCCACGGGATGACGGAAAAGCTCCAATCAAGATCCAGCTGCGAATTCGACAGCGGGCCGACGGCAAGGGCCCCGACGGCCAAATGCAACAGCTCGAGCCCCAAGACCGCCCAGGCCATCGCCTTTAGGCGCGCAGCGTTCTCAGCCACGAACGGATCGCCGAGTCTGACGGTCTCGACGATCGCCAGCAGCCGCGTAAGAACGACGTGGGTGAACGGGACGGAGCCAATGCCGATCACCATCACCATCCGCATCCAGAGGATCAACGTCGCGTCGCCGCCAGGGCGCACACCGAGACCCCGGAAGACCCATTCCTCGGCGATCAGGCTCGCGATCAACAGCGCGAGAACGAGACCCCCAAACAGCAGATTCCCAAGAATCAGTATCCGAAGAGCCATTCGAGACGCGGACAAAGTCGAAGGAAAAGCTTGCGTTCTGACCACGTCGCTCCCTCCCATATGAGTTATCGACGAACGATATGGGAGTTATCGTTTATCGTCAAGTTCCAGATTGACAATCAATATGGTCGGGTCCGGGGCCACGCCCGTCGTTGGGACGACGAGCGTGGCGGTCCGGCCGACTGAAGACGCCGAACGAGGTCGCTAGGCCTTGACCACGTAGGTGCCGGCGATCTTGTCGTGCCAGCCCTGCTTCTGTGCATCGAAGGCTGCCCAGATCACACCGATCAAGAGCACCACGCATGAGATGAAGAACCCGACGTAGCGGAGGAACGCGCCGACGTAGTCCAGGTACGAGCCGTCGGTCTTCACCACGCGAATGTTGAGTGCACGGCTTCCGAGGGTCTGGCCCTTTCCGGCCGCGGACCAGAAGTACGTGAAGTACGCGGCTTGGAAAAGCGTCGAGATTCCCTGGTACTGCCTGCTGGAGAGGTCGCTCCCGAGGACGGCCGATACGGCGCCTGCGACGATCCCGACCCCGATCGCGTCAATGAGGATTGCGAGTGCCCGCGTCCCCCAACCAGCTTTCTCTGTCGTGGCCATGGCGGACAAAGTTGTGGCTGACATAGAGACCCCCTTCCTCAGGCGCGCAGTCTAGGCGCGCTCGAGACAAATCAGCGGTTCGAATCCGCTACGAGCTACTCGTTTCCGCGCTTGATGGTCGGCGGCGGCCCGAGCGCCACCAGGCGAACGCCGTGATGGCCCCGCCGAGGAGAAGGACGATCACAGGGCCAGCCGACCTCAGCCCACCGGGTCGCGACGCCAACGTCGCCGCCCCGACGATGAGCAACGTCAGAAAAGAAGAGAAAGCTGCTAGGAAGAGCCAGGACCACCGACGTCGGTGCCCTGTTCTGAGATCCAACCAGCGCACGAGGAAGAGCACGGCGGCTTCGGCAGGCACAAGAACCTCCAGGATCCCAACCACGCTAATGCCAGGAAAGACCGACGCCGATGCGAGTAGCGCGTTGAGTCGCTCGAGCGTCAGTGCGCCGGCAAGTAGCGCGAGAAACAGCCAGACCCACACGTCACCGCGGAGTCTATTTACGACCGGGTAGTAGTTACTCCTGCGGGAAGTCAGTCGCGGAGATCGCCGGCGCTTGAGATGCTGCCTGAGCTCTCGGAGGTGTTCGATGCGTCGTCCACTACTACTCGCGCTTCTTGCTCTGCTCGGCATCTCGGTCGTTCCCTTTGCTGTCGCCGGTGCCAGTCCTTCGCCCGGATCAGAGCCCGCCACCGTGACGGCAACCGGACTCGCGTTCATCCCACCGCCCGCTGATCCCCTTTCCGTCTACGCGGTGCAGGTGATGGGGCCCATCGATGCCTCCGATCCGAAGCTGTCGGTCGACGGGTATCGAGCGAAGCTCGAGCGGGTTCGACAGGCGGTGATCGGAGCCGGCGTTCCGAACGAGAGCGTCACGGCGGCGACCTTCTCGACCTCACCGACCGGTGCTGCCGCGGGGGTGAGCTTCAACAGCCTGTTCCGGTATGAGGTCCGTCCAGGCGCGGTCTCGGTCGCGGCGGCACAGGCCGCCTTCGCCGCCGGTGCTTCGATGGTCTACGACAACATGCCCACCGCGGGGATCGGGATTCGACGGCCAAGTGCGACAGCCCTCGACGCCGCGATAGCGGAGGCGACGACGATGGCCAGGAGCTATGCGATCAAAGCGATCGCCCCTCGAGCGTTAGGCGATGCGCGGGCTACGACCCTGACCGTGAAAGGCCAACCGGAGAACGCGCCCGTCCAATGGACCATCGAAGTGACGGTCACATTCGCCTCGCCTTGAGGCGCGGGATCTCGCGCGTACGCCTAGGCCTGCGACGTCAGCGCCGGCTCGCCGATTGAAACAGCTCGATAGGGTTGCCTGAGGGATCGTCGAGCACGATCTGCTTGCCACCAGGCCCGCTAATGATGTCGCTCCGGAACCGCACGCCCGCGGCGCGGAGCCGCGCGACCTCCGCCTCGATGTCCTCGACGATGAAGTGGATCCGGTTCCATCCGCCGGGCCCGGGCTGGCGGCCGTCCGGCATGGGACGTCCGGCTGAGCTCTTCGGTCCACTCAGCAAGATGCGGAGCGGCCCGCGGACGATGTCGGCGAATGCCGGAGCCGCATTCGAGCGAACCGTGAATCCGAAGTGCGTCGTATAGAAGGCGATCGCAGCCTCTACGTCGTCGACCATGTATCGGACGTTGACCGCGCTCTCTGGCACGACAAAACGCTAGCGGCTCGAACCGCGCCTCGTCTTACTGCCCCTTCAGGAAGACGAATCGGCGGATCCCCAGGGCGCGGAACACCGGCCGCTGCCACTCCGGGAACGGGGACGTGGCCGAGTCTGGATCGATCGCGTCAGGATCGGTCAGTTGATGCTCGGTCCCGTGCTGGCGGATGGTGGCGCCGCCGGCGGCGACGATGTTGCGATACCAGTCAGCACCTTCGCCGAAGGCCATGGGGATCGCGAATCCACCGGGTACGCGTAGTCCCACCACCGGCGTCGCGTACGCGCGGCCGGAGCGCCTGCCTTGGTGGCGCAGGAGGACATACAAAGGGACGTACCGCTTGCCGGCGATCCGCGTCACGAAGCGGTTCAGGATCGGCGTGAACACACCGAAGATCCTTCCCGCGAGCGGCCGCTCGGACTTCGTCGTGCTCGGTGCGTGTGTTGCTCTCGCCATGTGTTAGGCCTCCCCTTGTCGCTGGATGCGGGTGCCGTACCATTCAATCATCTGATTGATGGAAAGACAAGAGGCACTCGTACGAGCGGCCTACGACCTCCTCGCGGAGCGAGGCTTCGAAGGCCTGCGCACGCGCGACATCGCGGCGAAGGTCGGCGTGAATATCGCGACTCTCCACTACTACTACCCGACGAAGGAGAAGCTGATACGCGGCGTGGTCGGGTATGCGATGGAGCGTTTCCGCACGACGCTGCAGCCGGCGGGCTCGCCCGGCGAGCAGGTGCGCGCGCACTTCGCGGGCATACGGCGCCTCGCGAATACCGAGCCGAAGCTCTTCGTGGTCATGGGTGAGCTCGCAATGCGCGGACGTCGCGACCGCGCGATCGCCGCGATCGTGCGTGATGTCGACAACACCTGGCAGAAGGTGCTGAGCGCGCTCTTACGGCAGGCGGCCAAAGAGGGCGCGATCGCCAACCCCGCGAAACCCGACGACCTCGCCGCGCTCATCGTCGCGACGCTCAAGGGCCTCTTCATGCTTCCGGCGGAGGGCCGCGATCCAAAAGAGGTCGACCGTCAGCTGCGCGCGCTGGAGCGGCTTATCGCGTAGCGGCGAGGAGCGGCTCGAACCGCGCGGTGAAGTGGCGAAGCTGCGGCGGCTCGTCGACGATCCGGTACCCGCGGAGCTCCGACGCCTTCTTCGCGACTGCCAGAACGACCTCGATCACGTAGTCGATGTGACTTTGCGTGTAGGTGCGCCGCGGGATGGCCATGCGGACGAGGTCCATCGCCGCCGGCGCCTCGCTCCCGTCGGGACGGCGCCCGAACATGACCGTGCCGATCTCGACGCTCCGGATGCCGCCCGTTTCGTAAAGCGCGACGGCGAGGGACTCTCCCGGGTACGCGAGCGGCGGGATGTGGGGGAGAAACTCACGCGCGTCGATATAGACCGCGTGCCCGCCGGCGGGTTTCACGATCGGCACTCCCCCTCGGTCGAGCGCGTCGGCGAGATATTCGGTCGAGCGGATGCGGTACCGAAGGTAGTCCGGCTCGATCGCTTCAGAGAGTCCCTGCGCGATCGCTTCGAGATCACGTCCGGCAAGGCCGCCATATGTCGAGAAGCCCTCGGTGAGGATCAGGAGGTTCCGGCACTTCTCGGCAAGCCCGTCGTCGTTCATCGCGAGCCACCCGCCGATGTTCGCGAGGGGATCCTTCTTCGCGCTCATCGTCATGCCGTCGGCATACGACGCCATCTCGCGCACGATGTCTCCCACATCGCGCCCTTCGTACCCCTTCTCGCGTATGCGGATGAACCAGGCGTTCTCGGCGAAGCGGCACGCGTCGAGGAAGAACGGCACCCGGTAGCGGTCACAGATGGCGCGAACGGCGCGGATGTTCTCCATCGAGACCGGCTGGCCTCCGCCGGAGTTGTTCGTGACGGTGAGGAAGACCACCGGGACGTCTGCGCCGCGCTTCGCGAGCAGCTCCTCGAGCGCGGCGACATCCATGTTCCCTTTGAACGGATGCACGCGGCGCGGCTCGCGACCCTCCGCGATGACGAGATCGACGGCCTCGGCGCCGGTCGCCTCGATGTTCGCGCGCGTCGTATCGAAGTGCGTGTTGTTCGGGATGACCTTGCCCGGACCCGCGATGACCGAGAAGAGGATCCTCTCGGCCGCCCGACCCTGGTGGGTCGGGATCACGTGCTTGTAGGGGAAGAGCCGCTGCACCGCCGCGAGGAAACGGAACCAGGAGGGCGATCCGGCGTAGCTCTCGTCGCCGTGCTGGATCGCGGCCCACTGATCGCGCGACATGGCGCCCGTGCCCGAGTCGGTCAGAAGGTCGATGAGCACGTCCTCCGCTCGCAGCGAGAAGACGTTGTAGCCAGCGTCCTTGATCCTCTTGCGGCGCTCGTCCTCGGTCGTGATGCGGAGCGGCTCGACCGAATGGATCCGGAAGGGCTCGATGATCGTCTTGAACCGGTCGGGCACTGCGGCGCCGATGCTAGTGCGGCGCTCCTTCATGGATGAGCCGGACAGCTTCGGTCATGCCGCGGGTCCACGGCTCGCCGTGACCGGGGAGGACGATGTCCGCTTCGATACTGGCGATTCGCCTGAGCGATTCGCGCGCCCGAGGGAAGTCGCTCCCGAAGGGCGCAAGCTGCGGACCGGTCTTCCCCGAAAGGACGTTCAGCGTTGCGAGCGCGTCGCCCACGAAGAGCACCTTCCGTCCGGCCAGATACAACGCCGCGCTGCCTGCGCTATGGCCTGGCACGTGAATCACTCGCGGTGCGCCCGGTACGTCGAGGGTGGCGCCGTCGCCGAATGTTGCGACCTCGAGGATCGGCGTCGCGCGGAGCATGCCCTTCGCCAGAGCGAAACGGATGAAGCGGAGAGCCGCGAACCCGATGCCGAGCATCTTCTGGTTCTGCGGCTTCGCTTCGCCACGCGCGATCTTCGCGTCGAGCTCGTGGACGCTCACGGGCACGCCTTTCTCGCGGCGGAGACGCTCGGCGAAGCCGACATGGTCGATGTGGGCGTGAGTGAGGACAAGGGCTCGAATATCGGAGAACGTGCGACCCATCGCCGCGAGCTCGTTCGGCAGATCGTTCCAGTACCCCGGCGCGCCCGCATCAACGATCGTGACCTCGCCGCTCTCCTCGAGCAGATAGGAATTGACAAGGCCCGCGCCCAGGCGATGGATACCGGAAGCGATCCTCACCGGCGCTTCGCGGTGGCCTTTCGCGTTGGTTCGGCGACGCGCTTTCGTTTCGGCAACGCGGTGGCCGCGACGGTTTCGTAGCTCTCGTCGATCCAGCTCTTCAAAAGATCGAGCGGGACCTGCTCGCCCTTGCCGAAACTTGCTGCGACCCAACCCGACTTGTCCATTCCGTAGCCCATCTTCTGCACGAACGTCTGCGCGCGCGCGAAGAGGAGCGAGCGCGGGAGCTTCACGCCGAGCGAAACATCCGGCCCTGCCCCGCCGAGGAACACGAAAATCTTCTTGCCGACTTTGATCACGTGGTCGCCAGGCCAGGGTTCATCCGCCCAGGCCTCGGGATGCTTCAGCGCGTGGGCGCGAAGCTGCTTGCGAGCGGCGGCCGGAGTGGTCATTCGGGAATGTCCGCCAGGAGCCTATCGTTCTCACGATCGTGGTTTCTCCCGAGAAGTTCCCGAACCCCGAGCTCGACGAGCTGGTTCCTTCAGAGGGCGGCCAGGCCGTCGCCGTCCTTGCGGGCGGCTGCTTCTGGTGCGTCGAGGCGGTCTACAAGCAGCTGGATGGCGTCACATCCGTCACCTCCGGGTATGCGGGCGGGACCCCCGAGACCGCCGACTACGACGTCGTCTCATCCGGTCGGACCGGGCACGCCGAGGCAGTCGAGGTCCGCTTCGATCCGGCGAAGGTCAGCTACGGCCAGCTGCTCAGGGTCTTCTTCTCGATAGCGCACGATCCGACGACGCGCGACCGTCAGGGTCCCGACGTCGGAAAGCAGTACCGCTCGGCCATCTTCTATGCGAACGATGCGCAGCGGCGCGTGGCTGAGGCCTACATCGCTCAGATCGACCGCGCGAAGGTTTTCGATGCGCCCGTCGTGACCGAGGTGAAGCCGCTCGAGCGCTTCTATGAGGCCGAGGAGTATCACCAGGACTACGCCGACCGCAATCCGAATCAGCCCTACATCGTCTACAACGCCGCGCCAAAAGTGCAGAAAGTCCGCAAGTACTTCGCGGACCGCGTGAAGGTCACCTAGCACGGCGGCACTGCCGACATGAAGATCGGTCTACAGATCCCTTCGTTCACCTGGCCCGGCGGTGCGAAGGAGATCGCTCCGACCCTTGCGAAGGTCGCACGCACCGCGGACGAGGGTGGCTTCGACCTCATCGGGGTGATGGACCACTTCTTCCAGATCCAGTCTCTCGGACCGCCCGAGCAGGAGATGCTCGAGGCGTACACGACCCTCGGCTATCTCGCCGCGAACACGTCGCGCGCCCGGCTCATCACCGTCGTCACCGGTGTGGTGTACCGATACCCGGGCGTCCTGGCCAAAACGGTGAATACGCTCGACGTTCTCTCCGGTGGACGTGGGATGCTCGGGATCGGCGCTGGATGGAACGAGTACGAGGCACGAAGCCTCGGGATCCCGTTCCAGCCCGTCCCCGAGCGCTTCGACTGGCTGGAGGACACGCTCCGCCTGTGTCTGCGGATGTGGAAGGGCGACGAGTCTCGCCTTGAGGGCAAGAAGTTCGTGTTCGAGCGCCCGTTGAATTCGCCGCAGAGCCTCACGCGCCCACGCCCGCGAATCATGATCGGCGGGATGGGGGAGCAGAAGACGCTTCGTCTCGTCGCGAAATACGCCGACGCGTGCAACCTGTTCCCGACGCCGGATGTCGCGCGCAAGCTCGACGTCCTGAAGAAGCATTGCGAGCGCGAAAAGCGGAACTACGACGACATCGAGAAAACGGTGATGTACCGCTTCGATGTTGGCGAGCGCGGCGAGAACGTCGGCCAGCTCGTCGAGCAGCTCCACGGTCTGGCGCGGACGGGTTTCACGACCGCGATCGGCGGAGTCAGGGACGTCTGGAAGATCACGCCCCTCGAGATCATGGCGCGCGAGGTGATCCCCGCCGTCGCGGCGTTCTAACTAGCCGATCCGGTACGCGTTCGGATCGATCCGCGCGGCGATGAGCACCGGCCGATCCGTGGGCGGGCCGCGGAACGCATCGGGACATTCGGCAGCTGTCGCTACGACCTTCGCCTCGATTCCGAACGCGGCGCCGAGCTTCGCGTAATCGATCGACCCGAACGTCGTGCCGGTCACCGGATAGCCCTTCCGCTCCTGTCCGGCACGGATCTGCGAGAGCGCATCGTCGACCAGCACGACGACGAGGACGCCGAGGCCGAGCCGCGCGCCTGTTTCGAGCTCGGCCATCGACATCGCGAAGCCGCCGTCGCCGAGAACGCAGGCCACCTGCCGGCCGGGCTCGGCCATTTTGAGCGCCAAGGCTGCGGGGAGCCCGTACCCCATCGACGAGAGCCCGTTGGAGAGAAAGAAGGTCCGCGGCCGATAGGACGGCCAGCACTGCGTGCTGACCGCCTTGTTGTAGCCGACGTCGCACGTGAAGAGGGCGTCTTCGGGCAGAGCCGCTCGCAATTCCGAGAGGACCTGCTGTGGCGTCAGCCGGGCCGAGTTCGATCGAACACGAGCCGCGAACGCGTCGCGGAACGCACGGATCTCGTCGACGGAAAGCTTCGGCGTCGCATCGGGCAAGAGCCGCTCGAGCGCGGCGTCGATCGGGCCGACGACCTCGACCTCGCTCCCGTAGTAGCGATCGTCGTTCGGGACGACGCCTATGTGGACGATGCGGGCCCGCGCCGTCCAATCGCGGTCGAACTCGACCGGGTCGAATCCGACCATGAGCACAAGGTCGCACGTGTCGATGTAGTCGTAGAGATGCCCGGTGCCGAGTCCCTCGATTGTGCCGAGGAAGAGCGGATGATCTTCGCGGAAGATGCCCTTGGCCTTCGGGCTCACCATCACCGGCACGCTCCAGGCTTCGGCGAGCCGCCGGAGCGGTCCGGCGACTGCGTCCTCATTCGCATCCATACCCACGAGCAGGAGCGGCTGCTCGCTTCCGCGCAGTCGCGCTGCCGCGGTCCGGATCGCATCTTCATCGATCGCGGCGACAGGCTCCGTCGCGAAACGAGGAAGCGCGACGTCGACCGTGTCCTGCTTCGCAACGTCGCTCGGCACCTCGAGGTAGACCGGGCCGCGCCGCGGACGCTGCGCGACGCGAAGCGCGCGCTCCACCACGGCGGCGGCGTTCGCGGACGAGATGGTCGCCTGCCACTTCGTGACCGGCGCGAACAGATGGCGAAGATCAAGTCGCTGGTGCGTCGCGATCTCGTACCGCTCCGCTGGGAGCTGACCGCTGAAGGCGAGGACGGCCGCTCGGTCGAGGTACGCGTGAGCGACGCCGGTGACCAGGTTTGTCGCGCCCGGCCCGAGCGTCGCGAGGCAGACGCCGGGAACACCCGTCGCCGTTGCGGCGGCCTCGGCCATGAACGCCGCAGCCGTCTCGTGCTTCGTGAGGATGAACTCGAGTCCCGCCTGCCGGAATCCCTCGATGAGGTCGACGACCTCTCCGCCGGGATGCCCATACACGTACCGAACACCGGCCGCGCGTAGCCGGTCGCCGATCGCGCGTCCTACCGTCAGGGGCACGCGGATAGGATGCCGCCGTGACGGTCGTCCTGCTGGCGTTCGTCGCTGCGTTCGTCCCTGCCCTCGCGTGGCTCGTCTTCATCTATCGGCGCGATCGGTACGAGCGGGAGCCGAAGACGCTCATCGCGCGGCTCTTCCTCTGGGGCCTCGCGGCGGGCCCGTGGGCCTCCGGCATGAACATCCTCATCGCGCACCTCTTCGCTCCTTCCATCGATAGCGCTCAAAAAGAGGGAGCGTTCTTTGTCGCAGCGATCCTCCTCTTCGCTCTGGTCGCGCTGTCGGCGCTGAACGAGGAGGTCATGAAGTACGTCGTCGTCTCGAGCCGCGTACGCGACGATCCGGCGTTCAATGAGCCGGTCGACGGGATCATTTACATGAGCACCGCGGCGATCGGGTTCTCCGCCGGGGAGAACGTGGTCTACATCCTCAACACGTACTTCGGCTTGATCGGCGATTCGACGAGGCCCGGCGTGCCGCTCGCGCTCATCAACGCCTTTCTCGTCACCGCGCCGCTGCGGGCGCTTCTCAGCACGATCGGCCAC
>Ga0307277_10000946_pt1 | contig 11183 bp, 13 predicted proteins | sample ER_DNA_116_FD_194473 | JGI IMG/M metagenome (GOLD analysis project Ga0307277, IMG submission 194473) | Bulk soil microbial communities from the East River watershed near Crested Butte, Colorado, United States - ER_DNA_116 | ecosystem: Environmental > Terrestrial > Soil > Floodplain | place...
AGAGCCGGATTAGCGCGGGTGACGAGCCTGCTGCCGTGATCGAGGGGCCAACGACAAAGACGATTCGAGGCAAGTTCCTTCGCCAGAGGCGCACCTGGTCCACGCAGGTCGCGACCTTCCTTGACGGGGACCTCCGACTCCGGGTGACGGTTCCGGGGGGCGGAGCGGATGACGTGACACTCCTTTCGGGCGACGGACGGACCATGCTCGCGACCGGCTCCTGGGCGAGTTCCGGGGGAAAGTCGGCGGAGTACCAGGTCTGCGGGGCACGCTCGGTCCGGGTGCGCGTCACTCGAAGCGGCGCGGCTGCGCGGTTCACCCTCCAGGTGCAGACGCTCTAGGCGAAGGCGAGCGGCGGGTCTCCGCCAGAGACCCGCCGCTCTTCGCAGATGACGCGGAGCCATCGCGCGGCTGCGTGGGAATTCGACGGGAATGTGGCCTTTTGTAACATCATCCTTCCCGAGGAATAGGGTCTGGGCAGCAATCGAAGGAGGTCAGGCATGTCTAAAAAGTTCCGCTTTCCATGCCCTGCCGTCGTCTCGCGCCTGAAGAAGAGCAGGGGCCCGATCGCGGCGGCGGTGGCGGCTGCCCTCATCCTCGTGCCGACCGCTTCGTCGGGGAATTACACGGATCCCGCGGGTGACAGCAGCACGGCTGGTGATCTCGTGTCCGTAACCGTGGCGGGCGACAAGGCAAGCGGACAGCTGCTCTTCAGAATCACAGGGACGAATATGGGCTCGTCCGAGACGAACCTGTTTTTCCTCGACATCGACAGCGACGCCAATCCTTTGACCGGTGACATCACCGACAACGGGTCGGACTACTCGTTCGTTATCTACGGCGGCAGCTACGGCTTCGTTCATTGGAGTGGCTCCGACTGGGTGGAAACGTCGGATCTGAGCGTTCAGATCTCCGGCAGCACAAGCCAGTTCCTGATCTCCGTCAACCGAAGCGACCTCGGCGGCAGCTCCCTGCTCAACTTCTTCGCCTGGACGTTCAATGTCACGGATCACACGACCGACAGTGCTCCGGACCAGGGGTCCTTCAACTACTTCTTTGATGCGAACGGCCCGCAGATCATCTCGGTGGACGTCAAGACGACACCAGCGGGCGGTCCGAAGGCGGGCAAGCGATTCGTCATCGCCCCGACCGGGCTGAAGCTGCCGCCCGATAGGCAGACGAGCACGCCCCCAATTCTCCCGGAAAGCTATTCGTGCACTGCGAAGCTCGGAGCGAAGAAGCTCGCCGGTAGCGGCACGGGCCGCTGCAGCATCGCCGTCCCGAAGAAGAACGCCAAAGGTAAGCGGCTCACGGTGGTGCTGACCGTGAAGTACCAGGATGCGACGAAAGCCGTACCGCTCACGTTCAAGGTCAAGTGATCCGAAGATGGGGCGCGCCGCTCATGGCGGCGCGCCCTGCCGAGCCTTGGGGCAGGGTTCAGGCTCCCTTCGAGCGCCCACCCACCCCTCTTCGCAACCGTCGTTGCGAAGTCCCCGCCGGGGGCCTATTCGATAGCTTCCTCAGTGGTGGAGGCCAAGCACGATGTCCTCATCGTCGGTGCCGGCTGCGCGGGCATGCGCGCGGCCATCGAGGCGCACGATGCAGGAGCCGACGTCGCGCTGCTCTCGAAGATCCATCCCGTCCGTAGCCATTCCGGCGCGGCCGAAGGCGGCATCAATGCTGCGCTCGGCAACGCGTCGGAGGACAGCCCGGAGGAGCACGCCTACGACACGGTGAAGGGCTCCGACTATCTCGGCGACCAGGACGCGATCGAGATCCTCTGCAACGAGGCCCCCGGCGACGTCTACCAACTCGAGCATTGGGGCGCCGTGTTCTCGCGGACAGACGACGGCCGCATTGCGCAGCGGCCCTTCGGTGCCGCCGGCGCGCCGCGGACGGCCTATGCGGCCGACATCACGGGGCACGTTCTCGTGCATGTGCTCTACGAGCAGGTGATGAAGCGCGAGATCCCGACGTACGAGGAGTTCTTTGCGTGGAAGCTCGTCATGAACGACGACCGCTGTCAGGGAGTGATCGCCTGGGATCTGCTCAACGGCGGCCTGAAGTCGATCGGCGCGAAGACGGTCATCCTCACAACGGGTGGGGCGGGCCGGCTCTATGTCGGGACGACGAACGCTTACGCATGCACGGGCGACGGCATGGCCCTGGCTCTGCGCGTCGGCGTCCCGCTCAAGGACATGGAGATGATGCAGTTCCATCCGACGACGCTCTCGCCGACCGGCGTGCTCATCACCGAGGGCACACGCGGTGAGGGCGCGTACCTGCTCAATTCGGAAGGCGAACGGTTCCTGAAGCGCTACGCACCTAATGCGATGGAGCTTGCGTCGCGCGACGTCATCTCACGCGCGGAGCAGACTGAGATCGACGAGGGGCGAGGGATCAACGGCAACGTCATCCTCGACCTGCGTCATCTCGGGGCGGAGAAGATCCTCGAGCGGCTGCACGGCACGCGCGAGCTCTCGATGACGTTCGCCGGGGTCGATCCGATTTACGAACCGATTCCGGTCCGGCCGGGAGCCCACTACCACATGGGCGGTGTCGATACGGACGTCTGGGGGCTGACGGAGGTCGAGGGGCTGTACGCCGCAGGCGAGTGCGCGTGCGTGTCCGTTCACGGCGCGAACCGGCTCGGCGGTAACGCGCTGATGGAGACGATCACCTTCGGAAAGCGCGTAGGTCGCCACGCCGCCGACTGGGCGCTCGCGAACACCACGGTCGAAGTTCCCCCATCTGTCGAGGCCGACGCCGAACGCGAGCTGAAGGAGCTGCTCGACCGCCACGAGGGAGAGCGCCCCTGGTCGATCCGCGACGAGCTCGCGTCGTCGATGCACGAGAACTTCGGCGTCTTCCGCCGTGAGGAACAGATGCGCAGGCAGGGGGAGATCGTCGAGAGCCTGCGCGAACGCTATGAGCGCGTGATCGTCGAGGACAAGGGGAACGTCTTCAACAACGACCTCACGCAGGCGCTGGAGCTCGGCTTCCTGCTCGAGCTAGCGGCCTGCATGGTCCCGTGCGGTATCGAGCGGAAGGAGAGCCGCGGTGCGCACGCACGGCCGCACGACTATCCCGACCGCGACGACGAGAATTATCTGCGGCATACGCTCGTCACGATGCAGAACGGCCGCCCGCAGGTGGACTGGAAGCCCGTGACCATGACCAAGTGGCAGCCCCAGGAAAGGACCTATTAGTGCATACCGATCTCGCGCCGGCACCAGGCTCGACGACGATCGATGTCGCGCTGAAGATCTGGCGCTACGACGCGGAGACCGGCGAGAAGGAGCTGAAGCGCTACGAGGTCGAGGCGCCCGATTGGGTGACGCTCCTCGATGTGCTCGACATCATCAAGGACAAGCACGACGGCACGCTCGCGTATCGCAAGAGCTGCCGGATGATGATCTGCGGCTCGTGCGGGATGCGGATGGACGGTGCTGCCGTACTCGCCTGTAAGACGCGCATGTACGACATTGCGAAGTCCGGTCATGTGCCGGTGATCTCTTCGATGGGGAACATGCCGGTGATCAAGGACCTCGTCGTCGACATGGATCCCTTCTGGGGGAAGATCCGCCGGATGAAGCCCTGGCTCGACCCGGGCTACGAGGAGCCGCTCGAGCAGGAGCGCATCATCTCGCAGCAGCAGATGAACGTGATCCACAAAGAAGCCCTCTGCATCATGTGCGGCTGTTGCGTCTCCGAGTGCAACTCGATGGAGTCCGATCCTGAGTTCTTCGGGCCGGCCGCGCTCGCGAAAGGAATGCGCTTCGTAGGGGACGCACGAGACCAGGCCGATGTCGCGCGCCTGAACGATTACAACGACGAACATGGCATCTGGGACTGCACGCGCTGCTATTTCTGCAACGAGCGTTGTCCGAAGGGCGTCGACCCGCGAGACGCGATCGCCAAGCTCGGGGCCGAGTCGATCAAGCAGGGCATCGATCACGACATGGGTGCAAAGCATGCGAAGTGGTTCGTCACCTCGGCGAAGACCACGGGCTGGCTGCGCGAGACAGAGCTGGTTCCCAAGACCCAGGGAGTCGTCTCGGCGATCAAGGAGACGAAGTTTGCCCTCAGCCTCGCGCGGCGCGGCAAGGTGCCGCCCCCGGTCCCGCCGCATGTGGCGGATCGGGTCGGCGAGGCGCGGAAGCTCTACCACCTGGTGAAGGAGCAGGGCGTGGACGGTGCGCTCGGGATCGTGCAGGGCGAGCATGCGCTCGAGCGGATCGAGTTCGCCGAGGCGGCTGCCGCGAAGAAGAGCGATTCCGAGGTGCAGCCGTGAGGAGGGTCGCGTACTACAAAGGCTGTCTAGCGTCACTCTCGGCGAAGGAGCTGGACTCCTCGACTAAAGCCCTTGCTCCAAAAGTTGGTCTCGAGCTCGTAGAGCTCGAGACAGTAACGTGCTGTGGCGCGGGCGACATCCACGAAGCGGAGCCGGACTACTACCTGCACCTGAATGCGCGCATCCTCGCGTACGCCGAAGCGGCCGGCTGCGACACGCTACTCACCGTGTGCAACGTCTGCACGCTCAATCTCAGGCAGGCAAATTGGCAGCTGAAGAACGACGAGAACCTGCTCGACCGCGTCAGCACGAACCTGGAGCGCGTCGGAGTGCCCCCGTACAGCGGCAATGTGGAGGTGAGACACCTCTTGTGGGAGATCGCCGAGGGTGAAGGCTACGAGCTGCTAAAGCAGTCGGCGCACAAAGGGCTCAAGGGACTCAAGATCGCGCCGTTCTACGGCTGCCAGATCTTGCGTCCGTCGAAGATTCTCGGCTTCGAAGACCCGGACCGCCCGTGGTCACTCGAGCGGATCATCGAGGCGTGCGGCGGCGAGGCGATCGACTATCCGGCGAAGGTCAAGTGCTGCGGCTTCCCGATCATCCAGGCGCGCGAGGAGACGGCTCTCGGGGAGCTGATCCAGCCGATCGAGCAGGCGAAGGAGGCCGGTGCAGACGTGATCGTCACCCCGTGTCCGCTCTGCCATCTGTCACTGGACGCGTGGCAGTCCAAGCTGAAGAAGGCGACCGGCAAGGACTTCGCGATGCCGATCCTGCATCTGTCGCAACTGGTGGGCGTCGCGGCCGGGCTGGAGGAGTCGGAGCTGAAGTTCAAGCGCCACGTCGTCCCGGTGACGCCGATGCTCGAAAAGCTCGAAGTCTGACTCGCGCGGGGACCCTGATCGGCGGCGTCGCCGGAGCTGCGGTCGGCTGGGGCTGGTTCGAGGCCGGCTGGGTGCGGTTGCGGACGCTCGACGTCCCACTACCGCGCCTGCCGGTGGAGCTGGCAGGCCTTCGGATCGCACACCTTTCTGACTTCCATCTCGGCCTGCCGTCACGCGGGGAGGCCGCCGTCGAGCGGGCGGTCGACTGGGTCACGGAGCGCAAGCCGGATCTCATTGCGATCACGGGCGACCTCGTCTCGCGCGCGCGGGGCGAGCCGTTGCTGCGCAAACAGCTGGCGCGGCTCGACCGGCCGTTCGTCGTCTTGGGCAACCATGACGTCGAGCACAGTCGAGATCCGTTCTCTCGCGCCGTGGGGCTCATGGATCTGTCTCCGGCGAGACTGCTCGTCGACGAAAGCGAGACCGTCGAGCTACGCGGTCGTCGCGTACAGATCGTCGGCGTCGACCCGCGCGCGTATCGCCAACGGCATTCGCGGCCGTGGGAGCTCGCGGATGAGGCCGCGGACCTGCGCGTCCTGTTGTGCCACTTCCCTTATGTCCTGAGTTTCCTTCCGCCGGGCGTATTCGATCTCGTGCTCAGCGGGCACATGCACGACGGTCAGATCGCCCTGCCGCTGGGACGCAACCGCAAGTTCCGCTTCGCGCACCCGAGCGTGCGTTTCGCCACCGGCCTCTACGAGCGTCCGGGCGGGACGATGCACGTCTCGCCGGGGCTCGGAACCACGTTTGTCCCATTTCGCTTCTTCGCCCGGCCCGAGGCGACGGAACTGGTGCTAAAACCCCTGCGGTGACGACGATCTCGAGCGACATCCTCGCAAGCTATGCCGCCGACGCGGCGCGGGAGGTCGACGGAGTCCGTGGGCTGGTCGAGAGCGCGATCCCCAGGCACAAGGGAGTGCGCATCTCGGAAGAAGACGGGCGAGTGCGCGTCGAGCTACATCTCGAAGTGGAGTGGGGGTGCTCCGTTCCCGATGTCGGACGGGAAGTGCAGCAGCGTGTCACCGCGTACCTCGACCGCATGGCGAAGGTCAGCCCCGAGGCGGTCGACGTGATCATCGACGAGATCGGACCGCAGTGACCGGACCGCGCGTAGCCGGGCTGACCGGGTTGACGCTGCAGGACGCGCCAACCGTGTGCCACGACTGCGTGTGGTGGCAGACCCGCGAGGGCCGCACGACCGACAAGCGGAAGTGGATCGAGAAGGCGGAGACGGAATGGGGGCCGTGGGGGACCGTTTACTACGACGCCGACGGGCACGTGCTCGGTTCGATGCAGTACGGCCCCGCCGGGTTGTTCCCACGTGCCGCCGAGCTTCCGGCCGGCCCGCCGTCGAACGACGCAGTGCTCGTGACCTGCGCGTACCTCGTGGAGACCTCGAGCCCGTGGGTGATGCAGTCCCTCTTCCTCGCGGCAATCGGCGACGCGCGCGATCGCGGCGCAAAGGCGCTCGAGACGTTCGCCTACCGCTACCGCGAAGGAGAGTCGCAGTACGAGCGCTTCCAGGTGCACAAGACGATCTTCCCGTCCGACTTCCTGGCGGACTTCGGCTTCCAGACGTTGCGGCGCTCGGGCCAGGTCGAGCTGGCGCGACTGGAGTTCGGCGGGTTGGCGCCGGTCATGGAAGGAACGCGGGAAAAGGTGATGCGCGTTGTCAAGGAGGCCTTCACTCCAGCGCCGGCGCCGGTCCCGCCTGGACCCTGACCTGCGCCGTTGAGAAAGCCCAACGGCGAAGGGGTCCTGCGGCCCCTTGCCGGGCTTACCTGTGAGGACGATGCTGAGGATGCCGTCGTTTAGACACCGTGGAACGGAAACAGGCGCCAGGGCGGCGCCGACCCCCCTCATCTGAGAGCTCGACCATCCCCGGTCGGGCTCTCTCTTTAGAAGGAGGCTACGAGGCTTGGGTGCCTGCGAGGACGATTTGCAGACCCCGCTCCGAGCCCGGCCAGAGCTCGATGATCACCTGACGCCCGGCCCGGCGGCTCACGTAGGCAAGCACGATCGCGACGAGGATTGCATCGTCGATCTGGCCCGCGATCGGGATGAAATCGGGGATCAGGTCGAACGGCAGCACGAGGTAGGGCACGAGCAGGCCAACCGCAAGCTTGGGGCCCAGCGGGACGCGTTCGTCTCCCAGCAACCTCTTGAGCAGGACGATGCAATCCGGAATGAAGCGCACGACGTCTTGCGCGTCATGTCGCCGGCCCAGGAGCAGGAGCACGACCACAAGCGTCAGCCAGAGAACGAGGCTCGCGCCGAACGCGAGCCCGAGCCAGACCCAGAGACTCAGGCGGCGAGGACGCGGCGCTCGAGCAGGAGCTCCGCAATCTGGATCGCGTTCAGCGCCGCGCCCTTGCGGAGGTTGTCGCACGCGACGAAGAGCACGAGGCCGTTCTCGACGGTCGGATCGCGCCGGATGCGGCCGACGAGGACGTCGTCCACATCGACTGCGTCACGCGGCATCGGAAAATCCTGGAGCCGGATCCCGGCGGCGTCGCCGAGAACACGTCGTGCCTCCTCCGCCGAGAGCGTCTCTTCCGTTTCCACCCACACCGCTTCTGCGTGGCCGATCAGCACCGGCACGCGTACGCACGTCGCGCTGATCGGAAGCTCGGGGAGCTCGAGGATCTTCCGGCTCTCGTCGCGTAGCTTCGACTCCTCGTCGAATTCCTCGCCGTCGAAGTCCCAGTCCATTTTGAGGTTGCCCTCGCCGGAAGGCGTTCGGCGCAACTCCTCCATGCTCTGCGCCCCGGCGCCCGACATCGACTGATACGTGCTCACGCGCACGCGCGCGAGGCCGGCGGCGTCGTGCAGCGGCTTCAGCGTCATCGTGAGCGGAATCGAGCAACAGTTGGGATTGGCGACGATGCCGTCGTGGCCGAGGGCACGTTCGCCGTTCACCTCGGGCACGACCAGGGGGATTCCGTCTTGCAGGCGGTAGGCCGACGACTTGTCCACCGCGACGGCTCCTCCACGAACGGCGTGCGGCACGAGCTGCCGCGACGCACTCGTCCCGACGGAGAAGAACGCGAGGTCGATGTCTCCGGCCGCGAGAGCTTCGGGCGTCGCTTCCTCGACGACGATTCCGCCGTCCAATTCTTTGCCGGCCGACCGCGCGGAGGCGAACGCCCGCACCTGCCCGTAGCCGCGCTCCCTGAGGATCTGCAGCGTGACGCCGCCCACGGCGCCGGTCGCGCCGACCACCGCAATGCGCGGCTCAGGCACGGACGCGCTCCTCGGCGTAGCCGCGGAACCGCTCATGCACGGCCTGCACCGCGCGCTCTACGTCGGCGGCGCGCACGACGCAGGAGACGCGGATCGAAGACGTAGAGATGATCTCGATGTTGATGTCGGCGTCTCCAAGAGCTTCGAACATGTCGGCGGCGACACCGGGATGGCTCTTCATTCCTGCACCGATGAGCGACACCTTTGCGACGTCAGGGTCGTAGGCGACCCCCTTGGCGCCGATCTCGGACGACAGGACCTCGAGAATCGGCTCCGCCGCGGGCAGATCCGTCTTCGGCAGGGTGAACGAGATGTCGGTGGCCCCTTCTGCCGACACGTTCTGCACGATCATGTCGATGTTGACTCCGGCGTCCGCGAGCGCGCGGAAGATGCGCGCTGCAATGCCCGGGCGATCGGGCACGGCGAGCACCGTGGCCTTCGCCTCCGAGGTGTCATGAGTGACGCCGGAGATGATCGCCTTCTCGAGCACCAGGTTCTCCTCCTTGACGATCCACGTCCCCTCGCTGTCGCCGAACGCGGAGCGCACGTGGAGCGGCACACCGTACCTGCGTGCGATCTCGACCGACCGCGCCATCATCACCCGCGCGCCCGTCGTGGCCATCTCGAGCATCTCCTCGTAGGAGATCTTCGGCAGCTTCAGCGCGTCGGCGACGACGCGTGGGTCGGCGGTGAACACGCCTTCCACGTCGGTATAGATCTCACACGCTCCGCCGAGCGCCGAGGCCAGAGCGACGGCAGTCGCGTCGGACCCGCCGCGGCCGAGCGTCGTCACCTCCAGTTCCGTCGAGACGCCCTGGAAGCCGGCGACCAGCACGATCTGGTCGCGGTCGAGCTCGGCGTGGAGCCGCCGCGCGCGCACCTCAACGATCTTCGCCTTGCCGTGGAAGGTGTCGGTGACGATTCCCGCCTGCGAGCCCGTGAGCGAGACAGCCTCGTGTCCGAGATCCCGGATGGCCATCGCGCACAACGCGTTCGAGATGCGCTCGCCGACCGACACGAGCATGTCGTACTCGCGCGGGTGGGGCTGCGCCGAGATTTCCTGTGCGAGCCGGATCAGGTCATCCGTCGTGTCACCCATTGCCGAGAGGACGCCGACGACGCGCTGACCGGCCTCGCGGGCTGCGACGAGCCTGCGGGCGACGTCCTTGATCTTCTGCGTGTCGCCGACCGACGTGCCGCCGAACTTCATCACGAGCGTGTTGCCGGGTGCAGCGGCGGCGTCGCCTTCGACGGCCGGAACGGGCTCGTAGCCGACGGTCGTCATTCCATCTCTCGCCGGCCCGTCAGCGCTCGCCCGAGCGTGACCTCATCCGCGTACTCGAGGTCGCCGCCGACCGGCAGCCCGCTCGCCAGTCGCGTCACGCGCACACGTCCACGTAGCCGGTCCGCGAGGTAGGCCGCGGTCGCCTCGCCGGTCATGTTCGGGTTCGTCGCGAGCACCACCTCCTGCACGCCGTTCCGCTCGACGCGTCCAAACAGCTCGTCGATGCGCAGGTGCTCGGGCTCCACGCCGTCGAGCGGCGAGAGCGCACCGCCGAGGACGTGGTAGAGGCCGCGGAACTCGCTCGTCTTCTCGACGGAGATGAGGTCGACCGGTTGCTCGACGACGCAGATGAGTGTGTGGTCGCGGCGCGTGTCGCGGCAGATCGCGCACCGTTCCTCCTCGGTCAGGTTGCCGCACTCGTCGCAAAAGCGAACGCGCTCCTTGACCTCTTGGATCGCCGCCGACAAGGCGAGCGCCTCGTCGGTCGGGCGCTGGAGGAGATGAAACGCGAGCCGATGGGCCGTGCGCGTTCCCACGCCGGGCAGGCGTGAGAGCTGGGCGACGAGGTTTTCCACAGCCGGGCTGAGCATCTGCCCTATTGTGCCGACATGCCTCGGATTGCCGAGGTTGCGGCCAGAGCGCTTTAGGACGAAAGCCGGCGCAGACGCTCGGCGACGCGGGGATCCTCGGCGAGCAGCCGCTCGATCTCCGGCCGGGAAATCGCAAGGCAACGGACGTCCGTTTCGGCCCGCACGCGCGCGGTGCGTTCAATGTCTTCGCCCAGAAGCGCGCGCTCGCCGAAGACGTCGCCCGGCCCGAGGTGCCGCCTGCCCTCGGGAGCCTCGACGATCGCCTGTCCCTGCTCGAGCACGAACATCCCCGAGCCGGGCCGTCCGCGCTCGATCAATGCCTGACCTGCCGGTGCCTCGAACTCCGACGTCGCGGCGGCAAGGCGTTCGAGTTGAGAGTCGTCGAGATCTGCGAACAGCGGGAGCGCGCCGAGGCGGTCGCGCACTACTCGCCCAGTCCCGGCAGGCCGAGCCCGCCGAGCGCACCGCCGGCGAGCCCGCCGAGCTTGGACTCCATCAGGGCTTGAGCAGAGCGGACAGCTTCGTTCACCGCGGCGAGGATCATGTCCTCGAGCATCTCGGCGTCGTTCGGATCGATCGCCTTCGGGTCGATCTTGATCTGCCTGATCTCCCCAGCGCCGTTCGCGATGACGGTGACCATCCCGCCGCCGGCGGTCGCCTCGACCGTCTCGTTCGCGAGCTCGGCCTGAGCCTTCTGCATCTGCTCCTGCATCTGGCCGACCTGTTGAAACAGCTGGTTCATGTCCATGCCCATCGCTAATCCTCTCGTTCGTGAGCGTCCAGGGTTTCTTTCACGAGCTCGAGAATCTTCTCCTCACCCGCCGGCTCGTCATCCTCGACCGCATCGGCCCGCGCCTCGCCCTCGGCAAAAGCGAGCCCGAGGTGGCGTC
>Ga0307277_10000947_pt1 | contig 11175 bp, 9 predicted proteins | sample ER_DNA_116_FD_194473 | JGI IMG/M metagenome (GOLD analysis project Ga0307277, IMG submission 194473) | Bulk soil microbial communities from the East River watershed near Crested Butte, Colorado, United States - ER_DNA_116 | ecosystem: Environmental > Terrestrial > Soil > Floodplain | place: USA...
GGCCCGACAGGACCGACTTCCCAGGCGAAGACGCGTTCAGGTTCCGGCATCTCCTGATCCGCGATGCGGCGTACGAGTCGATGCCGAAGGAGCTCAGAGCCGAGCTCCACGAGCGCCTCGCCGGCTGGCTCGAGCGAGGAGCCGAAGACCGCACCGAGCCCGCGGAGATCCTCGGCTACCACCTCGAGCAGGCCTACCTCTACCGCGCCGAGCTCGCTCCCGTCGACGAGGCTGCGCAAGTCCTCGGTAAGCGCGCCGCCGACCTGCTCGAGTCGGCCGGGCGACGAGCGCATGTGCGCGGCGACCGCCCGGCTGCAGCGAACCTGCTCGAACGGGCTTGGATGCTCCTCCCTTCGAGCGACCCTCGGTTGCCCGCGCTGTTGGTGGATCTGGGCACGGCGCTGCTGGACAAAGGCGATCTCGCCGAAGCCGAAAGAGTCTTGACCGAGGCCGCAAAGGCCGCCAGGACGCTGGGCAGCCGGAGCCTCGAGCTTCGCGCCGAGCTCGAGCGCGGTTACCTGGGCACACTCGTCGATCCCAGCGGCAATCCTCCTTTCCGGGAGCTTGCCGACACCGCAATCCCCGAGCTCGAGCGCCTGGGTGACGAGCAGAGCCTCGCCGTCGCCTGGCGCATCGTCGCCTACATCCACCTGTTCGAGCTGCGCGGAGCCGAGATGGAGGAGGCGTTGAGGCGCTCGATCGAGCACGCACGCCAGGCCGGCGATCGTCGGGCGGAGGTGGAGGCTCTGCTCTGGTTGATCCGCCTGCAGTGGTTCGGCCCACAACCCGTCGACGCGGGCATCCGCCTCTGCCAGCAGACGCTTGCGGAAGCCGAGACGGAGCCCGGGCTCGCATCGGTCGCCACCCAGGTGCTCGGCGTCCTGTACGGCTTACGAGGCGAATTCGACCGCGGACGAGCCCTCCTCGACCAGGCTCAAGTCGTACAGCTCGACCTCGGAATGCAGATCGCCCGGGCGGCAGGAACTTCGATGATGCGGGCCGCCCTCGAGGTGCTGGCCGGAGACTACGAGTCTGCGGAACGCGTGGTGCGCCCCTCCGTCGCGATCCTGCTCGAAGCCGGCGAGAAGGCCTACTACTCCTCGTGCCTCGGTTACCTTGCCGAGGCGGTCTACGGCCAGGGCCGATACGACGAAGCCGAGCAGCTTGCTCTCGAGGCAGGCGAGGCCGGCGGGGCCGACGACGTCGAGACACAGCGCCTTTCGCTCGGTGTGCGCGCGAAAGTGCTCGCGAGGAAGGGCGAGAGCGCCGAGGCCGAGCGACTCGTCCGCCATGTGATCGAGCTCCTCGAGCCGACCGATACGCTCACCGGCAAGGCCGAGGCACTGCTTGATCTGGCCAAGGTCCTAGAGCTGACCGGGCGTCGCGACGAGGCGGTGGCCGCCGTGCGCGAAGCGGCAGAGCTCTATGCGGCGAAGGGAGCCAAAGCGGGCGTGCGCGCGGCCGAGGCACGCGCGGCCGAGCTCGAGGCCGAAAGCTCATCCCCGTAAGCGTGACGGTAGATCTCCTTCAGCTCTTCTACTCGGTCCACGTACGCCCTCGTCTCCGAGAACTGGATGCCCTTCCCCTCCGCCCGCCACGTGTCCACGTTGCGCTGCCCGGCGTTGTAGGCGGCGAGAGCGGTCTTCTCGTCGCTGTACTTGTTCAGCAGGTGGCGTAGGTACCACGAGCCGTAGCGGACGTTGATCTCCGGGTTGTAGAGGTCGGCGGTCGTGAAACGGCTGCCGCCGGTCCGGATCGCGATGCCCTTCGCAGTGTCGGGTCGCAGCTGCATGAGCCCGATCGCACCGGAGCCGGACTCGGCGTCGGCCCGGAATCTGCTCTCCTGGTAGATGACCGCGGCCAGCAGCGCGGGATCGAGCTGGTAGTTCCTCGCGTGGCCGCGGACGATCTGCTCATAGCGCAGCGGATAACGCAGGCGCTGGAGCCAGGCCGGCTCGCCGGCCCACAGGTACGCGAAGCTCGCCGCCGCTGCGGCGACGATAAGCGTCACGGCCGCAACTCTTCTCAAGCGGCACTCAGAGTACGGACGACGTCGGCGACGAAGGCGTCGAGCTCGTCCAGCGAGCCGTCGTTCACATAGGCGAAGTCGGCGCGGCGGAGCTTCTCGCCCTCGGGCAGCAGGCGCTGCTCGCGCTCATCCAGCCGCTCGCCGGCGCGCTCGGCGCGGAGCTCACGCGGCGCCGTGATCGCGACGACGGCGTCGAACCGGCCCTCCGCGCCTGTCTCGTAGAGGAGCGGCACCTCGTTCACGGCCAGGTCAGGGGGATCGGGCGAGCTCGCGAGCTGGTCCCGCCAGGCTTCGGTGCGGGCCATGACAAGCGGATGCAGAAGGCGCTCCAGCCACAGCAGCTCATCCTCGTCGCCGAAGACGAGTGCGCCGAGGGCCCCGCGGTCGACCGAGCCGTCCGCCGCGAAGAGCCGGCCGCCGTGCCGATCGCGCAGCGCGGCGCGGACTTGCTCCTCGTCATAGAGCTCGTGCACCACCTCGTCGCTTGAGATCGTGGCTGCTCCATGCCGGGCAAAGGCGGCGAGCGCCTCGCTCTTCCCCGCCCCGATGCCGCCGGTGACGGCGACGGAGATTGGTCTGCTACGTCGTTTGTTCAGGCTCGTCGGGTGCTGCCGGCGGCTCGCCCTCGGAATCTCCGGGACCCTGCTCCTCAGGCGCGACAGCGTCGGCCTCCAGGCTCGCGTCGGCCGCTTCCGGGGGCATCTCCGGTTCCGCGGCCGGAAGGTCCGGCGTCGACTCGGCGAGAGGCTCTTCGAGAGCAGGCTCGACGCCCTCGGGCGCAGACTCCTCGGCCTCAGGGGTTGACTCGGACTCCTCAGCGGGAGCCTCCTCCGTCTCCGGGAACACCTCTTCGGAGAGATCGAGCCGCGGCGGCTCGGGCGTCTCCAGCGGCTGGCCGTCTGCGCGCGGCTGCACCTCGTCGGCGTCCTCGATCCGCTTCAGCGAGAGCGAGAGGCGGCGGCGCTCGGCGTCGACCTCGATGATCTTCACGTTGACGGTATCGCCCTGGGAGACGACCTCGCGCGGGTTCTCGACGTGATGCTGAGCCAGCTCGGAGATGTGGACGAGCCCTTCGACCCCGGGCATGATCTCCACGAAGGCCCCGAAGGTGACGACCTTGGTCACCTTGCCCTGCACGACGTCACCCTCGTTGTAAGCCTCGACGACCTGCTGCCACGGATCGGACTGGGTCTGCTTGAGACCGAGCGAGATTCGCTGGCGGTCGCGGTCGATGTCGAGCACCTTCACCTTCACGTCCTGGCCGATGTCGAGCACCTCGGACGGATGGTTGACGTGACTCCAGGAGAGCTCCGAGATGTGGATGAGGCCGTCCATGCCGTCCAGGTCGACGAAGGCGCCGAAATCGACGATGTTCGAGATCTGCCCCTCGACGACGTCGCCCGGCGAGAGCCGGTCGAGGATCGCCTGGCGCATCTCCTTGCGCTCGTCCTCGAGCACTGCTCGGCGCGAGAGCACGACATTGTTCCGTGAGCGGTTGAGCTCGATCACCTTGCAGCGGAGCTCCTGGCCCATGAACTCGTCGAGGTCCTGGACGCGGCGGATGTCGACGAGCGAGGCCGGCAGGAAGCCGCGGACGCCCAGGTCGAGGATGAGGCCGCCCTTGACGACCTCGATCACCCTGCCGGTGACCGGCTCGCCGCTCTCGGCGGCGCTCTCGATCGCCTTCCAGGCGATCTCGAAGCGGGCGCGCTTCTTCGAGAGGATCAGGCGGCCGTCGGCGTCCTCCTTCGTCAGGACGAGCGCGTCGATCTCGTCGCCGAGCTTGACCTCGTCTTCGGGATTGACCGAGCGCCGGATCGAGAGCTCGGCGACCGGGATCACGCCTTCCGACTTGTAACCGATATCGACGAGCACCTCGTCCTTGTCGACGCGCACGACCTTTCCGTGCACGACCTCTCCCTCGTTGATGGTGGGGAAGGTCGCCTCGTAGTTGGGGATCTGCTCCCCGTCGGGGCCGGTCGTCCAGACGTCTTGCTCGTCGAGCGCAGGCGTCGTGTTCGTTTCAACTGTGTCGTTGGCCATGTAGCGGGCGGAGTATAGCCGTGAGAAAAGGGCCGCTTTTCGCGCGGGAGGCGGGCTCTGGTCGCATTTCGTATTCGAGGGAGGAGCGACGGACGATCAACCGGCAATGCTGCGCAGGAAGCGCCGAACAGCCTCGAGATACGCCTCCGGGTCCTCGACGAAGCTCATGTGGCCGACTGCGGGTACGACGACGAGCTCGCTGCCGGTGATCCCGTCGTGCAGGGCCCGGGCCGCGCGCGCGGTCGTCGTGCGGTCGCGTTCCCCGACGATCAGGAGCGTCGGCTTGCGCACACGTCCGAGCTGCGGCACGTAGTCGAACTCGCCGTAGCCCTGTCTTGCGAAGTAGCGGAGCACTTCGGGTGTGCCGACCGTGTCGTCGCCGTAGCCCGGAGGCGGCTCGCCGGCGAAATGGAACGGCATCTGGGTGCGCACGAGCTCCCGCAAGCCCTCCTCGGTGGTAACGGTCTTCTCGTCCTCCCAGGACTGCGCGATCGCCGCGCCTTCCTCCCCCAGCTCCTCGAGTGAGGCTTCGACGTCGGCCAGGAGCCTCTCGCTCGAGTCCCCGCCGCCTGAGATCATGTAGGCGTCTGCCGTGCCCCACTCGATCGCGTGCTTCGTCGTCACGATCGCGCCGAAGGAGTGCCCGAGAAGCGCGAACCGCTCGAGCCCGAGAGCCTCGACCAGGAGGTCGACGTCGCGGGCGAAGACGTCGAGCGAAAGCGTCGAGGGCTCGACACGGTCGCTGCGACCCTGGCCGCGCTGGTCGACGTAGAGCAGCCGGTACTCATCCGCAAGGGGATCGAGAAACGGCCGAAACATCGAGTGATCCATCCCGGGCCCGCCGTGGAGCACGACCAGCGGAAAGCCATCGCCGAGCTCCTCGACGAAGAGCGAGACGCCGTCTGCGAGCTCGACTTTCAGTTTTTTGCCTCGTGCCAGTCCTCGCCGGCGCCGATGTCGACGGCCAGCGGCGGATCGAGCTCGAAAGCGCCGCACATCTCGTCGCGGACGAGATCGCGGACGGCAGAGAGCTCGGCGTCCGGCACCTCGAGCAGGAGCTCGTCGTGCACCTGGAGGACGAGTCGGGCCGACCGACCCTCTTCGCGCAGCCGGTCGTGGATGCGCACCATCGCCACCTTGATGATGTCCGCGTTCGAACCCTGCATGACGAAGTTGACCGCGAGCCGCTCGCCCAGTGAGCGCGTCTGCCGGTTCGACGCGCGCAGCTCCTGGACCGGCCGGCGCCGCCCGAGCAAGCTCGTCGCGAAGCCGTCCCGCTCGGCCTGCTCGATTGTCCGCCGGATGAAGTCCTGCACGTGAGGGAAGCGGGCGAGGTAGGCGTCGATGTACTGCTGGGCCTCCTCGCGCGGGATCTCCAGGTTCTCGGAAAGCCCGAACGCCGAGATCCCGTAGACGATCCCGAAGTTGATCATCTTGGCGACCGAGCGCTCGCCGGTCGTCAGCGTGGCCGGGTCCTTCCCGAGCACTTCGGCGGCGGTCGCAGTGTGGATGTCCTCGCCGCGGGCGAAAGCCTCGCGCAGCTTCGGCTCGCCCGAGACGTGCGCGAGGATGCGGAGCTCGATCTGGGAGTAGTCGGCCGAGAGCAGCTTGTGTCCCGACTCGGCGACGAATGCGGAGCGGATCTCGCGGCCGAGCTCTGTGCGAATCGGGATCGCCTGCAGGTTCGGGTTCGACGTCGAGAGCCGCCCGGTCGCCGCGACGTGCTGGTTGAAGGTCGTGTGCAGCCGCTTGTCGGTGTCCGAGATCAGAGCCGGAAGCGGCCCGAGGTAGGTGTTGAGCAGCTTCGAATACTCGCGCCACTCCTCGAGCACGCCGATGATCTCGTGCTCGCCGCGGATCGACCGCAGCACTCGCGTGTCCGTCGAGTAGCCGGTCTTGCCCTTGCGGCCGGGCGTCAAGCTGAGCTTCTCGAACAGGATCCGGCTCACCTGCTGGGTCGAGCCGAGCATGAACGCCTCGCCGGCCAGCTCGTGTGCGCGCGCCTCGAGCTCCTCGACCCGCTCGCGCAGGCGCGCTGTGATCTCGCCCATCCGGTACTCGTCGATCTTGACTCCGGCCTCCTCCATCGCTGCCAGCACGGGTGCAAGCGGAAGCTCGATCTGGCGGTAGAGCGGTTCCATCCCGCGTTCGCGCACGCGCTCGACCAGCAGGTCTCTGAGCCGGAGGGTCGCGGCCGCGTGGCGGACGAGAGTGGCCGTCTCCTCCTCGGCAGACGGCTCGGGCTCGAGCTCGAGACCGTATTCGGCGGCGAGGTCGTCGAGCGGATACTCGGGGCGCGACGGCTCGATCAGGTAGGCCGCGAGCAGCGTGTCGTCGGTCGCTCTGACCCGAAGAGCCTTGGCGTCGTGGACGACGAAGGAGCCGTCGAGCAGTGGCGGGCGGGGCGAGACAACCACTTCGTCCGCAGAAGCCACGGCAATCCGCTCACCGTCGCCGGCCAACGCCACCGGCCTCTCACCTTGTAACAACGTGTTACTAAGCTCCTCGCGCCACGGTACGAGGGTCTGCTCGAGCTTCATCGGCGCCGCCGGCACCGCGACGTCGAGCTCGTCCACGCGCCCGAGCAGGTTGCGGAACTCGAAGCGGCGGAACATCTCCTTCAGCTGCGAGCGGTCCGGCGGGACCAGCACGAGCTGAGAGGGATCACAGTCGAGATCGAGATCCCGCCGCATCGTCGCCAGCTCCTTCGACTGCCGCGCCTGGTCGGCGTGTTCCGTGACGTTCTTGCGCCGCGCGGGAGAGAGCTCCTCGGCGTGCTCGATCACCTCCTCGAGCGAGCCGTACTGCCCGATCAGCTGACCTGCGGTCTTGTCGCCGATCCCCGGCACGCCCGGGATGTTGTCCGAGGTGTCGCCCTTGAGGCCGATGAAGTCCGGCACCTGCTCGGGGCGAATCCCGTACCGCGCCTCGACGCGGTCGGGCGTGTACACGTGGACGTCCGAGACGCCCCGCGGCGTCATCATCAGCGCCACGTTCTCGGAGACGAGCTGGAAGGCGTCGCGGTCGGTCGAGACGACCGTGGTCTTGATCCCGGCTTCGTCGGCCCGGGTGGCGAGCGTGGCGATGACGTCGTCGGCCTCCCAGCCGTCGAATTCGAGGTTGCGGTAGCCGAATGCTTCCACGATCGGCCGGAAATACGGGAACTGCTCGCGGAGGAGGTCGGGCATCGGCCGCCGCTCGGACTTGTAGTCCTCGGAGATCGCCGCGCGGTGGACGGCATGCGTGTCCCAGGCGACGGCGACGCCCTTCGGCTTGTAGTCGGCGAGGAGCTTGAAGAGCATGTTCGTGAAGCCGAGCAGGGCGTTCGTCGAGAAGCCTTCGCTCGTCGCCAGCTCTTCGGGCAGCGCGAAGAACGCGCGGTAGGCGAGGTTGTTCCCGTCGACGAGGAAGAGCTCGGAGTCGCGGACGGGCGCGTCGTCGAGCTGCAGTTCGGCCCCGGTGAGCGTCTTCGGCATGAGTCAACGGTATCGTCCGGCGGCGATGCCGGCAGTGGAAATTCAGCCCTTTTCCGACCAACATCTCGGGGATGCCGCCACGCTCCTAGAGGAGCGGCATTCGCGGCACCGCGCGGTGGAGCCGCTACTCGGCAAGGAGATCGATTTTCGCGCCGAGCTCGAGATCCTGTGGGCGCGCGAAGGGTCCTCCGGAGCTGTGGCGCTCCGCACCGGCCGGGTCGTGGGGTACTTGCTGGGCGCGCCGCGCGACGACTCCTGGGGAGCGAACATCTGGGTCGAGGCCGCCGGGCATGCGGTCGAAGAGACCGAGGATACGCGCGACCTGTACGCAGCCGCAGCCGAACACTGGGTCGAGCAAGGACGAACGCGGCACTACGTCCTCGTCCCCGCGGAGGAGACGCTCGTCGACGCTTGGTTCCGCGTCGGGTTCGGCGGCCAGCATGCGCACGGCATTCGGGAGGTCCCCGCTCACAACGAGGTCGCGGTCCCGAACGGATTCGACATCCGCCATCCCGTTGCCAGCGAGATCGAGAGCCTGATCGAGGTCGGCCTCGCTCTGCCGAGGCACCAGCGCAAGGCGCCGGTCTTCTCGGAGCTACCGGTTCCGAGCGAGGAGGAGGAGCGGCAGGAGTGGCTCGACACGCTCGCCGGTGACGAAGAGGTGCTGATCGGATACCTGAACGACAAGCCCGTCGCCTGCTGGTCGGTGACGTCGATCGAGCGCTCGGGAGCGCACGCCGGCCTGGCTCGGCCCGACCGCGCCGCCTTCATCGGCTTCGCCGCCACGCTGCCCGAGTCCCGAGGTTCGGGGATCGGGGTTGCGCTCACGGAGGCCTGCTTTGCGTGGGCGGCCGAGCACGACTATCCGACGATGGTCACGGACTGGCGCGAGACCAACCTGCTGGCCTCGCGCTTCTGGCCCAAGCGCGGCTTCCGCCGCATGTTCCTCCGGCTCTACCGGTCGATCCCCTAGCCGAATGGAGGTACGCCGGGCGAAAGCGAGCGACGCGGAGGCTGTCATCGCGCTGATGGCCGGGCTTGGCAGGCCCCCGGTTGCCGGCGGAGACGAGGTCGATCCCGCGTTCCGCCGGCGCGGAGCCGCACGGGCTCTGCTCGACGCCTGCGTCGCAGCTGCGCGGGATCGTGGGTGCCATCGCCTCGTTCTGGAGTCGGGCCACGAGCGAGCGGAGGCACAGCTCTACGAAAGCTACGGCTTCACCTTCGGCGGACGAGCTTACGGCCTGAGCCTGATCTAGTGCCGCGCGTTCCGCTTCTGATGGGCACCCAGCTCGTCGTCGTCGAGGCGGACGAGGACGCCGTCGTCCTCGCTCCACCGCCCCCCGTCGAGCCGATCGCGGACGTAACCGCGGCTGTGCGTGATGCGCTCCGCTTTCCTCTGGCCGGTCAGCCGCTGGAGGCGCTCGTTCCGCGCGGAGCCCGAGCGACCATCGTCGTGGAGCCTCCCGCGCTGCCGGTCCCCGGTTCCCTCGGCGATCCGAGGCGCGCGGCGATCGCGGCGACGATGAGCGAGCTCGACCGGGCCGGCGTGTCCCTCGCGCGGCAGACTCTGCTCGTTGCGGGTGGGCTGACACGGCGGCTCGGCCATCGAGATCTGGAGCTGCTCGTCCCGCCGGAGTTCGCGCGTCGTTTCCACGGTCGGGTCGAGGTGCACGATGTCGAGGAACCCGACCTGATCGAGCTGGAGAGTGGCGCGCGCTCCTTTCTGGTCAATCCCGCACTCACGCAGACCGACATCGTGGTCGTGGTGACAGCGGCGGAGACGGTCCTCCACGGCGGAGCCGCAGCCCTGCTCGCGGCGTCCGGCCCCGAGTCCCTCCGGGCGGCCGACGCGTACTCGCTGCTCGAGACCTCCACCTCGGGCGGGTGGAAGCTCGCCGTCGAGTTGGAGGCCGCCCTTGCCCGGCGCGTCCCGCTGCTCGGCGTCTCGCTGACGCTGAATACCCCGGCCCTCGGCGGCGTCCTGCAGGGCTATCCCTATGACGGCCAAGCCGTCCGCCGGATCGCGAACTTCCCCTTGCGGGGACTCTTCGGCCTCCTGCCCGGTGCGGTCCGGCGCGGAGTCCTGCGGCGGCTGCCGAGCGAGCTCTCGGCTTTCGCCGTCTTCGCGGGCCCGCCCTCGGTGGCGCACGCGGAGGCACTTCTGCGTGGCGTGGAATCTCGCTCCGCGGTGCTCGACGAGCGCCTCGACGCGGTCTGCATCCCTGTCCCGCACGCGACGCCCCACCTACCGCGCGAGGCCCCGAACCCCGCGCTCGCCGCTTACCTCGGCCTCGGCTTGGCGCTACGGCTCTGGCGCGACGGCTTCCCGGTCGTCGAGGGCGGGACGGCGATCCTGCTCAGCCGCTTCCGGCGCCGCTTTCCGCACCCGACGCAAGGCCCGTACCGCGCCCTCTTCCAGGCCATCCGCTCAGGTGGCGCGCGTGAGCCCGAGGAGCTGGCGCTGGCCGAGCGGGCCGCGGCCGCCGACGCGAGGACGCTCGCCGCTTACCGCGCCGGTCGCTCCTGCCATCCATTGTTGCCCTTCTCCGAGTGGTCGGCCTGTCAGCCCGCGATCAGCCGGCTCGGAGCGGTACTCATCGCCGGCTGCCGCGATGCCCACGCCGCGCGCCAACTCGGCTTCGTACCGACGCACGGAATCTCAGCGGCCTTGGCCATGGCTCAGCGGCGGACCGACCGCCCAGCGCGCATCGGCTTCCTGCTCTCGCCTCCGTACTTCCCGCTGCGAGTAGATCAGTCGACGCCGAGATAGGTCTTCTGGACCTGCTCGTTCTCGCGCAGAACCTTGGCGTCGTCGGCGAGCACGATTGTCCCCGTCTCCATGACGTAGCCACGGTCGGCGGTGTCGAGAGCCATGAGCGCATTCTGCTCGACGAGGAGGATCGGCGTTCCCTGATCATTGATCTCGCGGACGATCTCGAAGATCTTCTCGACGAAGATGGGCGCCAGCCCCATCGACGGCTCGTCGAGCATGAGCAGCTTGGGCTCTGCCATCAAGGCACGGCCGATTGCGCACATCTGCTGCTCCCCGCCGGAGAGCGTCCCGGCTTTCTGGTTACGGCGCTCGGCGAGCCGGGGAAAGAGCGTGAACACACGGTCCATGCCCGCGCGGATTCCAGCCCGGTCGGAACGCTGGAACGCGCCCATCTCGAGGTTCTCGATCACGCTCATCCGAGGGAAGAGACGCCGACCCTCCGGGGACTGGCTGATGCCCATCTTGACAACGTTGTGCGGGGATTCGTCGGTGATGTTGCGGCCCTGGAAGTGGATCGTGCCCTCGCGTGGATGGTTGAGGCCGTTGATCGAGCGCAGCGTGGTCGACTTGCCTGCGCCGTTTGCCCCGATCAAGGTCACGATCTCGCCTTCGTGGACGTCGATCGAGATCCCCTTCAAGGCCTCGATCGAGCCGTAGAACGTGCGCACGTCCTTGAGCTCGAGAATCGGCGACGCGACCGTGCTCATTTGTCGCGGCCGTGCATGGCCCGCTCTCGTGAACACTGGACGCGTAGCGTGCTCATCCGGCCAACGCCCCTGAACCCAGGTAGGCCTCGATCACCCGCTCGTCACGCTGCACCTCCTGCGGTGTGCCCTCCGCGATCTTCTCGCCGT
>Ga0307277_10000948_pt1 | contig 11175 bp, 10 predicted proteins | sample ER_DNA_116_FD_194473 | JGI IMG/M metagenome (GOLD analysis project Ga0307277, IMG submission 194473) | Bulk soil microbial communities from the East River watershed near Crested Butte, Colorado, United States - ER_DNA_116 | ecosystem: Environmental > Terrestrial > Soil > Floodplain | place...
CACGGGCTATGTCGGCTGCAAGTTTGCCGCCTCCGATACCAAACGGCATGCCGAGGAGATCGCGCGCTGGTGCGAGAGCCGCGTCGCGCTCGACTCGCCCATCAATATCCATCTCACCGGATGCCATCACTCCTGCGCGCAACATTACATCGGCGATATCGGGTTGCTGGCCTGTAAAGTGCAGACCTCCGAGGACGGCGACGCGGTCGAGGGATATCACGTTCACGTCGGCGGCGGATTCGGCCCCGACGCAGCAATCGCGCCGGAAATCTACCGCGACGTCAAAGCCGAGGACGCGCCGAGGCTCGTCGGGCGCATGCTCAAGGCCTACCTCGTGCATCGCGCCTCGCCGCAGGAAGGCTTCCTCACTTTCACCCGCCGGCACGACATCGCGGCGCTGCGAACCCTGATCGACGGCGAGGCGGTGGAATGATCCTGCCGCCGCAGGGGCCGCTGCCGTCGCTGATCCCGGAGAGCGCGCCGTTCAGTGCCGAGCAGCGCGTTTGGCTCAACGGCTTGTTCGCCGGGCTCCTCTCGCTCGAAGGCGGCATCACCGCGCTGTCGCTGGAGCAGGCAGCGGCCTTGCTGCCGGGCGCGCTCGATCTCGCCGCGCCGGCCAAGCCGGCCGCCGAAGATGATGATGGCGCGCCCTGGCACGACCCGGCGTTGCCGCTCGCCGATCGCATGAAGCTTGCCGAAGGCCGTCCGGTGCGCCGGCGCTTGATGGCGGCAATGGGACAACAGGACTGCGGGCAATGTGGGTACAATTGTCAGGACTATTCGGACGCCATTTTCCTGCAAAAGGAAGCGCGGCTGAACCTGTGCGTGCCGGGCGGCAAGGACACCGCCCGTATGCTCAAGGCGCTCTACGCGGAACTTGGCAAAGGACCGGCGGCGGCCGAGAGCCCGACCCTTACGCCTGCCGATGCTATGGCTGCACCGGCGACCGCGCCGGGATATTCGCGCGAGCATCCAGCGCAGGCGGTGTTCCTGTCGCGGACGCGCCTCAATAAGGCGGGCTCGGAAAAGGAAACCTGGCACATCGAGTTCGATCTGACGGGGAGCGGCATCGAGTATGCGGTCGGCGACGCCTTCGGGATATTTCCGACCAACGATCCCACGCTTGTCGATGCCGTGATCGCGGCGCTCGAGGCGCCGCCGGATTTCCCGATCGGCGGGAGGGCGCTGCGCGATGTTCTGATCGACGGCGTTTCCCTCGGCGCCGCCCCCGACATGCTGTTTCAGCTCTTCTCCTACGTCACCGGGGGCGAGCGGCGGCAGAAAGCCAAGGCGCTCGCCGCCGGCGAGGACCCCGACGGCGATGCGGCTGCGCTCGACGTGCTCGCCGCAATCAAGAAATTTCCCGGCGTGCGGCCCGATCCGGAAGCGTTGGTCGAGGCACTCGACCCGCTGCAGCCGCGGCTCTATTCCATTGCGGCCTCGCCCAAGATCGATCGAACCCGAATGGCGCTGTGCGTCGACGCAGTGCGCTATCCGGTCGACGGGCGCAAGCGGCTCGGCGTTGCCTCCACCTTCCTCGGCGAGCGGGTGCGCCCCGGCGACAAGATCAAAGTCTACGTCCAGAAGGCGCAGCACTTCGGTCTTCCGGCGGATCCATCGGCGCCCATCATCATGATCGGGCCCGGCACCGGCATCGCGCCGTTCCGCGCGTTTCTCCACGAACGCATGGCGATCAAAGCGCCCGGTCGCAATTGGTTGTTCTTCGGCCATCAACGCCGCGACCGCGACTTCTTTTACGAAGACGAGCTTAGCGGCATGAAAGCCGCCGGCGCGCTGACGCGGCTCTCGCTGGCGTGGTCGCGCGACGGCAGCGAGAAATTCTACGTCCAGGATCGCATGCGCCAACTCGGCCGTGAGCTCTGGGCGTGGCTCGCCGACGGCGCCCACGTCTACGTCTGCGGCGACGCCAAGCGCATGGCCAAGGATGTGGAGCGCGCGTGGGTCGAGATCGTCGCTGCGCACGGCGCGCGCACGACCGACGAGGCGATTGCGTTCGTCGCCAACCTGAAAAGGGTCGGCCGCTATCAACAGGACGTGTATTGATGCATCCGCTCGAGGCTCAACCGCAGCCGCCGCAGAGGCGCACGCCGCGCATGCAGGCACTCGCGCGGCTGCCGATCTTCCTTGATCTCGACGGCAAGCGCGCGCTCGTTGCCGGCAACGGGGCGCCGGTGACGTGGAAAGCGGAGCTTTTGTCGGCGGCCGGCGCCGACGTGGCGGTCCTTACCGAACATCCTTGCGAGGAGCTGCGCGCGCTGGCTGCGGAAGCTCCGCGCGCATCGGTCATCCTGCGAGAGCGGGCATGGTGCGCGGGGGACTTCGCCGGCGCCGCCGTCGCGGTCGGCGGCTTCGAGAATGACGCGGACGCCGAATGTTTTGCCGCCGCGGCGCGGACGGCCGGCGTCCCGGTCAATCTCATCGACCGGCCGGCCCATTGCGATTTTTCGTTCGGTGCCATCGTCAATCGTTCCCCGCTCGTCATCGGAGTTTCAACGGACGGCGCGGCGCCGGTCTTTGCCCAGGCCGTTCGCGCCAAGCTCGAGGCTATGATCCCGCGCGGCTTTGCGTGCTGGGCCGAAACCGCGCGCCGCTGGCGCAAGCGGCTGCAATTGGCGGGGCTTTCGCCCGCCGCGCGGCGGCGGTTTTGGCAGCTATTTGCGGCTTGCGCGATGAACCATCCGGCGCACGAGCCGGCGCAAAGCGATTTCGACGCGCTTTTCGACACGGCCAAGGGGCAAGCCGCCGACGCCGGCACTGTGACGCTGGTGGGCACCGGCCCTGGCGATCCGGAGCTGCTCACGTTGCGCGCGGTGCGCGCGCTGCAAGCGGCGGACATTATCCTGATCGACGCGCTGGTCTCCCCGGACATTCTCGACTTTGCACGGCGCGAGGCGAAAAAGATGCTGGTCGGCAGCACCGGCGACGATTCCGCCGGCGAGCAGGACGAGATCAACAGGCTGATGGTCGCGCTGGCCAAGGGCGGCCGGCGCGTGGTGCGGCTCAAGGGCGGTGAGGGCACGACTTTCGATCGCGGTGGTGGGGAGATCGCCGCGTGTCGCGCGGCGGGGATCACTGTCGAGATCGTCCCCGGCATCGGCGGGGCGCAGGCCGCGGCTGCGCGCGTTTTGCTTGCGCCTACTCCTGAAACGCCTCCTCCCGTTTGCTGCGGATCGCTGGCAGCGCCACCAGGAGGCAGAGCGCGAGCGATGCGATCAACAGACCGAGGCTGATCGGCCGCTCGACGAAGATCGCCGGATCGCCGCCGGAAATTCGCATCGCACGCCGAAGGTTCTCCTCCATCAGCGGGCCAAGCACAAAGCCGAGGATCATTGGCGCCGGTTCGCATTCGAGTCGCGTGAAGACGTAGCCAAGCACGCCGAAGAACGCCGCTAGCAGCACCGCCGCCGCGCTGTTGCTGACGGTGTAGACGCCAATGCCGCAGAACAACAGAATCGCGAGGTAGAGAAAGCGGTACGGCACCTTGAGCAGCTGAACCCAAATGCCGATGAGCGGCAGATTGATGATGACCAGCATCAGGTTGCCGATCCACATGCTGGCGATCATGCCCAAGAACATGAGCGGGCGTTCGCTCATGATTTGCGGACCAGGCTGGATGCCGTGAATGGTGAGCGCACCGATCATCAGCGCCATCACCGCGTTGCCGGGGATGCCCAACGTCAGCATAGGAATGAAAGAGGTCTGCGCGCCGGCGTTGTTGGCGGACTCGGGCCCGGCCACGCCTTCGACCGCGCCGTGGCCGAATTGCGCCGGGTTTCGCGACCAGCGCTTCTCGAGGGCGTAGGCGGCAAACGCGCTCAACGTCGCGCCGCCGCCGGGAAGCACGCCGAGGATGGAGCCGAGCGCCGTGCCGCGCAGCACGGCCGGCGACGCGCGGCGGAAATCATCGTGCGTCGGCCACAGGCGAGTGATCTTCTTCGCAGCGAGAGCACGCGTTTCCTGTGGCCGTGTCAAATTGGTGATGATCTCGCCGATGCCGAAAATGCCGATGGCGAGGGTGGCGATGTCGATCCCGTCGGTCAGCTCGGTGATGCCGAGGGTAAACCGCGTTCCGCCGGTATTGCCATCGGTGCCGACCAGACCGAGCAGCAGGCCGAGCAGAATCATGGCGATCGCCTTGATCACCGAGCCATGGGCGAGCACCACCGCGGCGATGAGGCCGAGCAGCATCAGCGAGAAATATTCCGGCGCGCCGAACGACTGGCCGACCTTGGCGAGCGGCGGCGCAAAGGTGGCGATCAGCGTCGTTGAAACGCAGCCCGCAAAAAACGAGGCGAGCGCCGCCACCGCCAGCGCCGCGCCGGCACGACCTTGCCGCGCCATCTGATGGCCGTCGATGCAGGTGACCACCGAGGAGGTCTCGCCAGGCAGGTTCACTAAAATGGCGGTGGTCGATCCGCCATATTGCGCTCCGTAGAAGATGCCGGCGAGCATGATTAGACCCGACGTCGGTTCGAGATGAAAGGTCAGCGGCAAGAGCATCGCGATGGTCGCAATCGGGCCGATGCCGGGGAGAACGCCGATCAACGTGCCGATCAGCGCGCCGGCGAGCGCGAAGAATAGATTCGCCGGCGTCAGCGCAACGCCGAATCCGACGGCGAGATTATGAAGGAGCTCCATCTACCACTCCGGCCAAACCGGAATAGTCAATCCCAGTCCGAGAATGAAGATGCCCCAGGAGAGGAGGATGAGCACCAGCGCCGCCGCCAGGGTCTCGAACGGCCGCAGCCCGCGCGCCGCTACGGCGCCGACGCCGATCAGCAGGAGGATCGAAATCACCAGCCCGAGCCGCTCGATGCTGAACCCGAAGATCACCAGGCTTGCGGTGACGAACACGAGGGGCCGCCCTGCCGAGACGTCAGCGGACGAAAGTGCCCGCGAGTCTTGCGCCTCGCGCAGCCCCTGCACGAGCACGACGACCCCCAGTCCGAAGAGCAGCCAACATAACAGCCGCGGCACATAGCCGGTGCCCATGCGCAACGCGGTCCCGATCGGATAGTCGCGGGAGAGCCAGAGTCCGAACACGGCCACGCCGATGAACAGCAAGCCTGCGAGCACGTCCTTGCGCGCGAGCATGCGCCAGAACCGATGGGGCGAGTTCATTCGTTCCTGTTCGAGACTCAATCGGCGATCCCCATTCGCATCGTCATACCCGCGCAGGCGCGAGCCAAGTAAACACCGAATGGTCCGCGCGGCCAATCGAGCTCTGTGGCATTTGCGGATCGCTGGATCATCCGCATTTGCGGACGATGATATCGAGAAAATCGGAAATGCCCACTAGGGCGCGCCGACTGTGCATCTTGGGAAGGCTAAGCAACCCCAGCGGTAACGCCGCGAATTTCACAAGTAATGTGCGGATGCGGCTAGGCTACAAATTCGGCCAAACTCTTTTGGAGGGCTGAACGTTCACGCATGGAAACCCTGCGTCTCGCTTCGCCGCGAGAATGCCGGCCTCGACGATCAGGAGCGCCGATCAAGCGGGTTGTGCTCTATCGAGGGGACCGTCTGTTCAACGAGAGCAAAATAGTCGTCAAGCAGTTTCTCGGCTCGCGCACGGGCATCGATCGAGCCTCCGCAATTCGCTGCCGCCATGATCATCTCTGCGGCCATGAAGGCGCGGGCCATTCTGGTGGCGTATTGGGTGGACGTCCTGGGTTTGGCTCCTGTCGATGGTTCCGTAACCGTTCCAACTCGCTGATGTTTGCCTCGAGCTTGCTGCTTTCTTGATCACATGCCATTGACAGTAATTCAGCCGGGGGGATGGCTCCATTCTACGCATGTTGCCCGGCCTCATGTCTTGGTTGACTCGACCTATACCTAAGTAAATGCGCAAAGCGAGGGACGCGTACTTCCTCCCATTATGTTGAGCAAGAATGCACCAGTGACAACGGGCTGCGGCAAGCCGCGGCGTGTCAGCCGCGACCAAAGTGGCAGCAACCCGCTCACCACGGTTTCGTGAACAGAGCGAAACCAAAATCTTAGCAGCTCATCGATTTGGTTATCTGATCGATCCGAAATATGATTTTTCCGATCGGTGCAAAGACCCATGTCCTTAGAGACTGCAACGCATACGGCCACTCGCCGCACTGTCGTTGCAGGGAACACAACACCGTTCACTAAGGAGATGTGTCATGAAGAAATTCCTCACCGTGATCGCGTTGATCTCGCTGCTTACCGTCCCGGCGATCGAGAGTGCCAACGCGGCGCTCGTTTCGCCGTCGAGCCCCGCTTTCGGCGACAACGGCTACTGACAAGCTCGCGAGCCCGTGAACATTTGTGCTCGCGGGCTCAACATGATGCCTTAAGGCGGCCGTCTGGCACGCGCGAGGTGGCCGCCTTCCAACGGGAAGATGCTCCAATGAATGAGACTTATCGCGTTGTCGTGCCCGCCATCGGATTCGTCCAGGTGTGGCTCAGCCCTGCCCAGACCCGCTTCGAGCGCTAGGCCGCCGGGATGACGGGCAACAAAAGATAAGATTCGGTCGCGCCGCCGGCATGGATCGTGTTCGTTCCGGAATTGTAGTCGGCGTGGTAGTGCATGTAACCGGCGCTGCCGATGCCATCGCGCGGCTGGATATCGAGGCGGATGCGATGGCCTCGCCGGAACACCATCGAGGTGGGCCAGATCTCGACCTCGACCCGCACGATCTCGCCGGGCGTCAGGTAAAGCCGCCGCTGGTGGCGATGATAAGGCCGGTACGGCAGCGACAGCTGCGGATCCAATTCGCGATGTGAAACGCGCAACCATCCTTTGGCGACCGGCACTGGCGTTCCCTGCTGGCCGGTTTCCGACACGTCGTTGCCATCGGCATCGATGTTGCGCAGGGTGAGAAACAGATCCATGTCCTCCGTCGAGCTCGCGACCCAGATGACCGCGGTGGCCGGGCCAGTGACCTCGAGGTCTTGCGCGAGCGGCGGCGTCTCGAGCGCGATCCCCATGCCGGGTGGAATGGCGCCGCCCATGACCTGCGACGAGGCCGCGGACGTTGAACCCATCGAGCCGAGACTGGTGGCGGGATAAGTCCGCGAGGTGGATGCGGAGGGATTGGCCTCGAGGAGCCGCCCGGCGGTATCGCTCCTGCCGGGCACCGGCTGCGACAGATCGAAATAGAACTTGGTCCAGCGCGTGCGCGCGAGCGGCCACTCATGTTCGAAGCGCCATTCCACCTCGTCCCGGCCCTTGCGGATCGCAAGCCTCACCGGCGGCTCCTGCATCACGCCGTTGTCGATACCTTTGAGCCAGCAATCGAAAAACCGCAGCTGATCGTGCCGCCCTTCCTCGGAGTAGAACGGGTGCACGTGCGTGCCGGCGTGGATGCGAAGCTTCTTGTGCGGCGTCGCGGCGCGCATAAACGCCTCGGTGTTGCCGCGCAGATGCAATCCCATTCCCGTCCAATTGCCGACGCTGAGCATCGGCACAGTGATCTTGTCCCATTGCGCCTGCGCACCGCGGAATGCGCCGCTATCGAGCGTGTTGCTGAGCCAGAACTGCAGCGTATCGGAGCGCCACCTATTCGGATGGTGCCGCGAGGCGCGGCCGACGACATGATGCATGAGATGCGCGAGGTACCAGTTGGGCATGAACAGGCTGAGCAATCCGCCATGGAACAGCGCATCGCGGTAAAGGTCGGCAAAACCTTCCCACGGGATGATCGCCTTCAACGACGGCGGCTGGTGGTTAGCGACGAACCACTGGTTGATGGCGAAATAGGATATGCCCAGCAACCCGACCTTGCCCGAGCACCACGGCTGCGCCGCCGCCCACTCGATCGCATCGTAGAAGTCGATCGACTCCGAGAGCGACCAGGGTTCGCACTGGCCGGGGGATTTGCCACTGCCGCGCCCGTCGATGCGCACCGCCGCATAGCCCTTGGGCACCCACCATTGCGGGTTGACCGTCTCCCAGTTCATCAGCGGGTTCGGGTCTTCCGCGAGATTGCTCGGCGGAATCCACAGCTTGTCCTTCTGATAAGGACCCAAATTGAGGATAGCAGGAAACGCCCCGCCAGCATTGGGCCGAAACACATCGGCTTTGAGATGGGCGCCGTCGCGCATGGGCACGTCGACGTCCTTCTCGACGACGATGCCGTAGTCGAGCGCGCCGGGCGCCGGCTCCATCTTCATTGCCGCTCTTTCCCCGCTGGCCCCATCCGGTTCAATCCGGCAGGTCGATCTTCACCTCGTCGGTGACCTTTTTCCAATATGCCACCTCGGCTTTGTTCCACGCTTGCGCGTCTGCGAGGGAGCCGCTGGGAACGGCCCTGATCATTTGCTGCTTGAAGGCTGTCGTCACTTGCTCGGAGGCGAGGGCCTGCACGGCCCCTCGCGCACGATCTCGAGCACGTCGCGCGGCGTGGCGGCCGGCGCGTATAGCGCCGACCACAGGCCCTTGGCGTTGGGGTAGCCGAGTTCCATCAGCGTCGGCACATCGGCGTACTCGGGCACGCGCTGGTCCGACATCACCGCCAAGGCCCGCACCTGCCCGGCCTTGACCACGCCCATGGAGCTCGCGGCGTTGAGCAGCGCAACGTGGGCGTCGCCGGTGACGAGATCGTTGGTGATCGCGGCTCCGCCGCCCTTGTTGGGAGGTGGATTAGCGAAGAAACTCAAATAAAATCAGCGCGGTATAATTCCAGTGTCCTGTTTGTGTCCCATCCACGCGGGTGCCGCCTACGGGCGCGGCGGCGGGCAGTGGCGTCGTGACGGTACACGCGTGGGATGAGATTGTCCGATTTCTTGTGGATTTTGCCCCTCTGTGGATAACAGGGGGGATGTGCTTGCAGGTGCCGTGTTCCGCTCGAATCGATATAATCTGGAAATTACTGGAGAATCACCTTTTGCCCCGCGCAATTGCTATTGCGTCGCGTGCGTCACTCGGAGCCTGTTTTAAATGAGCGGATATTTTGGTGGAAGTGCAGTTGAACCTGAGCACCCGACGCTTACCGAAAGTAGAGAACGCGGCCCTATATTTATTCCGCGCAGAGAAAGCCTTACGCCTGAGCAGTTGGACGCCATCGCTTCACATATCGAGAGAATAGATGAACTTCACGAAAGTCCTATTGAGCATCAGTTCGGGATTGCTGCGGCGGCCGTGCTTGGAAGGAAGAGTCTCCGCATTGTGCCTCAATACCAGTTGTTCGGATACCGATACGATTTTGCGATCTTGCACCCAAGATTGGATCAAGTCCTTGCGCTAGTCGAATGCGACGGCAAAGAGTTTCATTCGACCCCGGAGCAGCTTGCAAATGATCGTCAGAAGGATGCTGCTGCCGTGAGCATCAACGCGTTTGTTGTAAGATATTCCGGCGAGGCAATTACGCGGGACGCAAAAGATTGTGCTGAGAATCTTCTAGGTCGTCTGCGAAGAGAGTGGCGGATGGTATGAGTGCGCCGCGCTACGGCACGACCCGCAGCGGCGGCTTGCGCGTGCGCTCGTACTGCGCGCGAAGTAAAGCGTCGCGCGATTCGTCCACACCTCAACTTCAGTTTCGAGCCGCGCGAGCGTAAGCTCTTGGCGTGCGTGTTGCAGCGCCTAATTAGACGATACCATCCCTCGACGAATTTGAAACTGTAAAGGAAAAACTGAAAACACGCGCCGTACAGCGCGCCGTTTTATGCCTCACCCACACCAAGGATTCACGATTCCGGAGATGGTTGAACTTGTGCGGGCCGGGCTTGCGAGCGCGACCGCCGAGCATGTGATGGCCGGCCGCAAGGCGATGGAGGTCCCGCGGGTGAAGATCACGGATGCGCTCATTGGCGGAACCAACCCCTGAGCCCTCAATGCGAATTTCCATTGAAGTCAAGGAAGACGAGCTTCCAGAGCGATTCCGACAGATCTTTAAGATAGTCCCGGAAGAGGCTTGGCGCCGCCGTGCCGCCGATCTCGCCGGTCGCGAACGCCAAAATCCGCATCTACATGATTATTTCAACGAGCGATACACAATCGAGCGGTTCCTCGATCGGGCCATGTCACATTGGGCGCAACGAAGCAGGCTTCCGCCGGTGAGGGGGCCGGATGGCGGCCGATATTATCAGCTATACTCTTTCATCCATATCCTCAGCAGCGTCTATCCATGCCTCTCGCCGAGAGGCCAGTTACGTGTGCACGGATACGTCAGACACGGTCTGCAAAGCGACGGTGGATTGGCGCCTTTCGCCCACGAACTCGCTGTCGCAGTCCATCTGTGGTCCGCGGGTTTCGATGTGGAGTTTACAGATATAGAGGAGCGTGCGCGCTTCGATATTCTGGCAACGAAAGATGGCCTCCAGCTTGAGGTCGATTGCAAGACGGTGTCTGGCGATGTGGGGCGTCAAATTCACCGCCGTCGCGCGCTCGAACTATGGCATCACATCAATCCAGTTCTTGCGAGTCTTCTCAAAAATGGCGGGGGCCGCACTGTGGACATCGTTCTGCCAGGCCGACTTCACGGGGCTGCGGCATATATGAGCGCTATCGCGAAGGTGGTGTCTGACGCCATTGACCGAGGCAAGTCGCTTTCTGTGGCAGACACTGCTGACGTGTCTCTAGGCGAATTTGAACTCCACGAGCCCGCCTTCTTACCAACTGGACCGTCACAATCTCTTGAGAGTGTTGTTGAACGCCTGGGACGGGTAAACCGAGAGGTCGTGTGCCTCGGAAGCCATCAGGAGCACGCCGCAGTGGTCGCGATTGTCTCGAGCCTCGAGCCTGATAAAGTCGCTGATGGTATATACCGAGCCCTCAAAGAAAGTGCTGCGGGACAATTTAGCGGTACGAATCCGGTCCTGCTTGCGACCAATTTGCTGGACGTCACCCCGAACCAACTGCGCGAACTTGCATCTGGACCGAGTGCACTAGGGGCCATCTCGAACCGCCTGTTTGCCGCCAAGCATCGCGAACACCTGTTCGGCGTGGCATTCGTGTCACCGGCTGATGTGCCAGAGGCGGTAGACATGTCCGCACTCTCAAGCCGAGGAATGGCATTATTCTTTCGGCGCGAGGACCACCCACTGTCGCAAGACCCACGCCTTGTGCTTTTCAAACATCATGACCGCCCCCACAGTCCGGCACTCCCGGAGCGCCTGCCATTTTGGACCGTTCGTGTACAGCAGGGGCGCCCCCCATGACAAAACTGAATCTCAAACGCGCGTCGG
>Ga0307277_10000950_pt1 | contig 11174 bp, 10 predicted proteins | sample ER_DNA_116_FD_194473 | JGI IMG/M metagenome (GOLD analysis project Ga0307277, IMG submission 194473) | Bulk soil microbial communities from the East River watershed near Crested Butte, Colorado, United States - ER_DNA_116 | ecosystem: Environmental > Terrestrial > Soil > Floodplain | place...
TCCATCGACCACCTCGCCCAGCTTGGACAACGCCTGCAGGCTGTCGCGCGTGCGCGCCTTCGCCACCGCCTTCTCGCCGACCTTCTCGGCCCGCTTGGCCGCCTTCCCGCCTTTCTTGGACTTCGAGGCCTTGGCGGCGCTGCGCATCGCGCTCCGAAGCTCCTCCTCGTCCAGATGGGCGTACCAGATCTCCATCGTCCCCATCGCGGCGAAGCTGGCCATCGCCTCCCGGTAAGCCCACACCGACGCCAGCGTCGCCGCCCGCGTGTCGGCCTTGGCGAAGCCGTTGTTGCGGGCGGCGATAGTGAAGCTGGCCGCCATCCGCTTCACATCCCACTCAAACGGCCCCGGGAGCGTCTCGTCGAAGTCGTTGAGGTCGAACAACAACCGCCGCTCGGGCGAGGCGAACACCCCGAAGTTCGACAGATGCGCATCCCCGCACAGCTGCACGTGCAGGCCAGCGACGGGCGTGCCGTCCAGGTCGGCAGCCATGATCTTGGCCCCGCCCCGGTAGAAGGTGAACGGCGACACCAGCATCCGCCCGTGACGGACCGGCACCAGGTCAGGCTCACGGGTGACGTTCTGCTCCTCAAGCAACCCGACCGGATCAGGGCGGTCGGTGGCCGCGGCCCATCCGGCGTGGCTGGACGGAGGCGTGAGGTTCTGCGCCGCCTTGCCCTGCGCCTGGCGTTCCTCCACGCTCGGGTGGGCGATCTTTGTCTTGACAGCCATCAGCTCGGTCCTTCCGTTCCCCTCGGTCCCGCTTGGCCTCCATGAAAGGACATCAACCAGGCCCCGGCATCACCCTGATGAGATGAAACATGCATCCGCCGGCGCATTGGGAGACGGCCGATGCCGCCCATCGTCATCTTCCGGCCAGCGACGCAGATGCGTCAGCCCCGAAGGCCCGAACCGCAGCCAGGGCGCGGTTGGAGGTCGACGATCTGTTGCTGCTGCGGCCCGATCTCGGCATTCCGCCGAAGCAGGCGTACGAGCTTGGGATTCGGCTTGACGCGATGCATGGGAACCCAATCGGGAGTTTCCGCTCAGTACCGCCGAGCCGCGGTTGCTGCCGCTGCCGTCCACCTACCTCACCTTCGGGGAGATCGGCTGAGCAGCTGTACCTGTCGCACCACATGGTGACGTCACAAGGGATGTCGATCTCCTGCAGGTTCGGCGTTGGCTCGCGGAGCCAGGCGATCCAGGGCGCTCGCGACCTTGGCTTGCTGAGAGAGCTGGAACTGTGGCCCTTTCGTCCTGTTGGGATGATGTCTTTGCCTGCTGGTCATGTTCCCCTGCAGCGACGCAACGGTTCGAGTCGCCAGTTGCTGGGTCGAGGGGATGATCACCGTGACACACGAGGAAACCCTGCGTCGGCTGGCGCTGCATGATGAGCGCTGCATCCAGTCCGTGCTGGGCATGCGCCTGGACAATGACGAGGCTGGGGGGCTGGACCCCAAGACCCACGCCCTGGTGCGTCTGGGTGGGCTGGTGGCCATGGGCGCAGCCCCCTCTCCTACCACTGGGTCGCCGAAGCCGCCCTGGACGCGGGGGCGACCGCCGAGGACGTTGTCAGCACCCTAGTCGCCGTGGCGCCCATCAGCGGGCTCGCCTGCGTGATCGCCGCTGTCCCCAAGGTCGCCCTGGCGATCGGCTACGACATCGACCAGGCATTCGAGCGATTGGACAGCGACCCGCGCGGGTGACCCAGGCCGGCTGACGTCGCAGGCGACAGGGTGCCTGCCCGGCAGGCCTTTGGCGCTCGGCGACCCGGATACGGAGGCCACCACATGCCGGAGGGAATGAATGTCGAAGTCGCCCACAAGCTGAGCGAGCAGGAGAAGACAGACCGGCACAAGCGCCGCTGGGAAGAGGTCGCCGAGATCGTCGAGGTGCTGTTCCTGGCGATCGCCGCCATCGCCACCGCATGGAGCGGCTACCAGGCCGCCAAGGGGGAGGGCCATCAGTCGGTGCTGTACGGGCAGGCGACGACAGCCCAATTCCAGGCCGACGCCGCCGCCACCCTGGGCGGCCAGCAACTGGCCGCGGACTCGGCCATGTTCAACGGCTGGCTGCAGGCCAGGGCGGCCAACAACCCCCAACTCCAGCAGGAGTTCGTTCGCCGGTTCACCCCCGACTACCGCAGCGCCTTGCGGCCTGGTTGAAGACCGAGCCGTTCACCAACCCGGCTGCGCCGGCCGGGCCTGGGTACATGCCCCAGTACCGCAACCCGGGGTTGGAGCAGGCCAAGCAGCTGAACGCTCAGGCCCAAGCCACCTTCGAGGAGGGGACGGCGGCGCGCGAGACCGCCGAGAAGTACATCCGGGCCACGGTGCTGTTCGCCATGGTGCTGTTCCTGGTGGCGATGGGCCAACGCTTCAACGCCCGCGGGGTGCGGATCGGGGCCAACGCGGTTGCGGTCGGGTTACTCGCCTACGCCCTGTCCACAATCTCCACCCTGCCGCGACTGTAGCGCCCACAGTCCGGGAATCGACCCGACCCCGACCGCCCGGCAGGCCGACCGGCGTCCGACTCCAAGACCCTGAACCGCACCGCCGGAGAGCGCCCCGGGGACTCCATGCCCACCGACAACGGGATCGAGCGGCGGGATCGGGTCGCAGGGGCCGTCAAGATCGTCATCGAACCGATCTCAGGCGGCGAGCGCTTGCTCGGCGTGCCGGCCGTTTGCGGCCATCCAGGTGCTCGCCCGTTGGAAGCTGGGGCCGCGAGATGTGCTCGCCCCAAGATGAAGATCGGCGCCACGGAGCGGTCACCCCTGCCGGCGTCGGCGGTCCCTTCGGCTGTTGAGCGTCATCGCCGGCACTGCTGCGGTCAGCGCTTGGGGGTTGGAGGCGCGCTCAGGCCGCCGGTCGGAGCACCTCAAGCAGCCGGGCGGTGGCCAGCTCGACCTCGCCCGGGGCCACCTGGGATCCGTGGCGGACGACGTCGGCGAGCTGCCGTGGAGCCGCGACACAGATGTCCTGGAGCGCCCGTGGGGGTCCCGACCACCCGCCCTGCCGGCACAAGACCCCGCGGACGGGAATCCCGGTGTCGCTGTTCAGCACCTCGGCGATGGCGCCGGCCAGCCCGCGCAACCCACCCAGGGTGTCTGCCGGTGCGCCGTCGCTGCCACCGACCGCCAGCCGGCGTCGCTGGCCCGACTCAACCACCCAGACGCCGGTGGGACCGACCACCAGGTGGTCGAGGCTGGCCAGCCATCCCGGCAGGGTGATGTCGTGCAGGATCAGGTATCCCTCCTCGCCGAGCGGTCCGAGCACGCCGGCGGTGCGGCGCTGCATGGCGGCCTGCCGCCGCCAGATGCTGGCCTCGGCGGAAGGCCGGAAGCGCAGCCGCCACCAGGTCAGCACCGCCGCCAGGAGAGCCATCGGCAAGCCGAGCCAGGCGCCGACGGTGAGACCGATCAGCAGCGCGGCGCTGCTGGCGGCGCCGAACATCGCCCAGACCCGCGCCACCCAGCCGGGTCGCCAGCGCTCGCGTTCCTGGTCGCGGTGGCGCCGGTAGGCGGCCTGGGCGGAGGCCCCGGCCCGGCTGCCGCGGGGGTCGGTGAGGGGGCGGGCCGGCAGGAGGTCTCCTGATGACCCCGCCCAGATCTCCTCCGCCAGCTCGCCCACCCGGTCTTGGCTCAGACGCCGGACGGCAAGGCCGGCACAGGTCCCGTCGGGCTGGTCGCAGAGACAGACTCGGCCGTCGTCGTGGTGGCTGGTGGCCATCTCGCCACCCTGGTCAGGGCGCGGTGTCCCGCAGTTCGCCGCCGTGGGCGGTGATCGCCCAGATGACGAAGATGTCCAGGGTGATGAGGAGCAGCGCCCAGAACGGGTAGTAGGGGATGAACAAGAAGTTGGCTAGGGCGCTGAGCAGGACCACGGTGATCCCGACGACCCGGGCCCAGGTCCGGCCCGACAGCAGCCCCCAGCCGGCGAAGGCCACGATGAGGCCGATCACCAGGTGGATCCAGCCCCAGGTGGTGGCGTCGAACTGGAACAGGTAGTTGCGGGTGGCGACATAGAACTCGTTCTCGAAGATCGCGATGATCCCCTGCAACGCCTGGAACACCCCGACCATGATCATCATGATGGCGGCGAACAGGATGAACCCCACGGCCGCGCCGCTGGGTTCCTCTTGCGCTCGGGCCCTGGATGGATATGCCTCGTCGGACATCTGCCGATCCCTCCTTCGTGTCTCTCGGCCTGCCGACGCGGCAGCCGAGGCGGCAGCCGAGATGGATCGTTTGTTGCAAGGTCCCACCGGGGCGGGTCGCGGGCATCATCCTGTTGGGATGAGGTTCGGCGCCGCACCGGATCGAATCGGGGATGCACGCCGCTAAGGCCGGGGACTACTCCTCGGCCAGCTGCGGGCCAGAGTGTTCGCCAGGATCGAGCCGCTGGCCCCGGCCGGGCTGAAGGCCTAACCCGACGGCGAGCTGCTCAGCCACATGGTGGTCGACATCGACCAGCTGCAGGACCTAGCGCTGCGACTGCTCCCCTGGGGGTCGCCGCCGTCGCCGGCACGATGATGAGGCGACGACGGCGGCCATTGCTCCGCGGCGCCATGCTAGCTGGCGGCGCCACCGTGGCTACCAGGCCGGCGGCAAGGAGCACGAACAGGGGCAGCCCCAGGAGGCCGACCAGGACGAGCAGAGCGAGGAGGTCTCCCCATAGCAGGCGGCGCCTCCCGCCCCCGAGGGAGGGCTGTCCCAGACGCGATGGAACAGCTTCAGCAACTCGGTCAGCTGCACGAGCAAGGTGTCCTCACCGACGAGGAGTTCGCGGCCCAGAAGGCCAAGATCCTCGGCAACTGACGACGGGAGACGAGACGGGATGGAGGAGTCCGGTCCGGTTCAAATCATGGTCGTTGGGTTCGAAGAAGCCAGCTTCCAGGGAGAGATCCTGCCCGAGCTCAAGCGTTTGAGGGAGCACGACATCATTCGCCTCGTCGACCCGGTCGTCGTATCCAAGGACCAGGACGACGAGGTCACTGCGGTGGACCTGAGCGATCTCACAGACGAGGAGCCAGCGGAACTGGGCGCTCTCGCGGGCGCTCTGGTCGGCCTCGGCGCCGCCGGTGAGGAGGGCGCGGAGGCCGGAGCGATCGCTGGGGCCGAAGGCGCCGAGGCAGGGATGCTGGGCGACGAGACGATGTGGTCGGTGGCCGATGCGATCCCGTCCGGAACGACTGCGGCGGTTGCTCTGATCGAGCATCGCTGGGCGACCCCGCTCCGCGACGCGATCCGGCGCGCCGGAGGCGTGGCGCTGGCCGACAGCTGGATTCATCCCGAGGACCTGGCGGCGCTCGGCGCCGCCGCGAGCGATTCGACGCAGTAGACGAAACAGGTGAGGCGAGAGGGCCGGTGCACGCCTACCGCTCCCGCCTTCTTCCGTGCCCGCTTACCAGCGACAACCTCCCCCTCCCCCCAACCCTGGAAATCATCCCTTCCGGGTGAAGCCAACACATGCTGACGCCGCCATCCTCGTCGGCAGACAGCAAGAGAACGAACCACCTCGACCAAGGTAGGGAGAAGTGGGGGTCGCGGTTGGGCACTGAAGAAAGGCGGAAGCTCGGATGAGCATCCGGACCATCGCCTATCACAACATCGAACCTGGCCACGAGCAGGAGTCCGCGCCGCACTTCCAGCAGCTGTGGGTGCTGGAGGAGGCCAGGCGGCGGCCCGACTTCCCTGGCGGCGAGCTGCCCCAGGCGATCGACTGTGCCTGGAGGTCGTCCAGCCGAGCCCGGCCCGCGCTCTCGCGACGTCCAGCCTTGGCAAGCCCGCCCGGATGCGTAGGACGGCGCCGCGACCAAGAGCGATCAACCCAGATCTGAGTGGTCCCGATGCTGATCCTAGCCCGCCACGCACACGCCGGGGACAAACTCCAATGGCAGGGTCCCGACAGCCTACGTCCCCTGTCGCTGGCCGGGCAGGCCGAAGCCGCCGGGCTGGTGACCCGCCTGGAGGACTTCCCGATCGAACGCATCCTGACCAGCCCCACCCTCCGCTGCCACCAGACCGTGCAGCCCCTTGCCCGCGACCGCCGCCTCCGCATCGAACCCGAGCGGGCATTCGGCGTAGACGCCGACCTCGCTCGGGTCCTGGCGCTGCTTGAGGATCCCCGGTTGCAGGACACGGTGGTGTGTACCCACGGCGAAGTGATCGGCCAGGTGCTCAACCTGCTGGTCGCCGACGGGTTGGCGGTTGACCAGCCATTGCAGTGGCCCAAGGGCTCAAGCTGGCTGCTGGACGGCGCCAACGGGCAACTCACCCGCGCCCGCTATCTGCCCCCTCTGCTCCTCCATGTCCCGAGTATGGCATCGGCACAGGAGGCGTAGGGACCATTGGGCCAACGCAGCCAAGGCTGCGGCCATGCTGGTCCACTTCCTCAAGCTGGTCGCCCGCGCCAGCTGCATCTCGTGCTCGACAACTACGCCACCCACAAGCACGCCAAGGTTCAAGCCTGGCTAGCCAGCCATCCCCGGGTCCACCTGCACTTCACCTCGACCGATGGGTCCTGGCTGAACTGGTCGAGGTGTTCTTGGCCATCATCGAGCGCCAAGCGCTGCGCCGCGGTGACTCGCCAGTGTGGAGGAGCTGATGGTAGCGATCCGCCGGTTCTGCGAGCTGGAACCAGCGCTGCCATCCCTTCACCTGGACCAAGGACGCCGACCAGATCCTTACCACGCTCAAGCGTCAAACACCTCAGCAGCGGACCACTACGGCAGTTCATCGTCCGGTAGCCATCGGGCCAGGTTCATCCCAACGAGGTGATGCGCCCGAGCCGTCGACGCGGTTGGATCTTGCTTAGCCTGCCCGACCCCGAGCGAGAAGCACAAAGGGAAGGGATGCCTTGATGCCGATCGTCGATGAGTCTGGAACGGCCGTTTAGGGACGTGGCGAGCACCGGGCGGGAGCGCCGCGCTGGCTTCCCGCGCTGAACACGAAGGAGAGATGAGATGGCGCAGCCGAAGTTTCAGGGCGTGATCAACGTCGATATCCGCGACTCGGTTCCTCACTGGGCGCCGTTCGAGCCGCCCAAGGCGCCCGAGGGGGCACCCAACGTTGTCTACATCGTGCTGGACGACGTCGGGTTCTCGGCGATGCGCTGCTACGGGGGGCCGATCGAGACGCCGAACATCGACCGGATCGCGGGCGATGGGGTGCGCTACACCCAGTGGCACACGACGGCGCTCTGTTCGCCGACCCGGTCGTGCCTGCTCACCGGCCGCAACCACACCCGCAACTCGATGGCCTGCATCACCGAGGCGGCGATCGGGTTCCCCAATGCCAGCGGGACGATCCCACCCGAGAACGGCATGCTCCCCGAGATCCTCGGGGAGCTCGGCTGGAACACCTACATGGTCGGCAAGTGGCACCTGTGCCCCGAGGCCGAGATGAACCTCGCCTCCACCCGGCGGAACTGGCCGTCGGGTCGCGGCTTCGAGCGCTGGTACGGGTTCTTGGGCGCCGAGACCAACCAGTGGTATCCCGATCTGGTCTATGACAACCACCCGGTCGACCAGCCGAAGTCGCCTGAGGAGGGCTATCACCTCACCGAGGACCTGACCGACAAGGCGTTGGAGTTCATCAAGGACGCCAAGACCATCGCCCCCGAGAAGCCGTTCTTCCTCTACTACGCGCCGGGTGCCGCCCACGCGCCGCACCACGTCCCAAAGGAGTGGGCCGACCGGTACAAGGGCCGCTTCGACATGGGCTACGAGGCGATCCGCGAGCAGACCCTGGCCCGGCAGAAAGAGCTGGGGATCGTGCCCGCGGACACCGAGCTCCCGCCGGTCAATCCCATCGGCACGCCGGCGACGAGGACGGGGCCCGACGGCAAGCCGTTCCCCGCCCTGGACGAGACGCTGCGTTGGGACTCGCTCTCGGATGATGAGCAGCGGCTGTTCGCGCGCATGGCTGAGGTCTACGCCGGGTTCCTGTCCCATGTCGACCACCACATCGGGCGGCTGTTGGACTACCTCGAGGCGACCGGGCAGCGGGAGAACACGCTGGTGATGGTGGTCTCCGACAACGGCGCGAGCGGCGAGGGCGGCCCCAACGGCTCGGTGAACGAGATGAAGTTCGCCAACGGCATCCCCGACGACATGGCGTCCAACCTGGCGCTGTTGGACGACCTCGGCAGCCCCAGGACCTACAACCACTACCCGAACGGCTGGGCCATGGCGTTCAACACGCCGTTCAAGATGTGGAAGCGTTATGAGTTCGAGGGCGGGACCGCCGACCCCTGCATCATCTCCTGGCCGACCGGGACACAGTCGCGCGGCCAGATCCGGCACCAGTACCACCACGCGATCGACCTCGTGCCGACGGTCCTGGACGTGCTCGGCGTGAAATCGCCGGCGACGATCAAGGGCCATGTCCAGACCCCATTCGATGGGGTCAGCATGCGCTACAGCTTCGACGACGCTTCGGGACTGTCGGCGAGAACGACCCAGTTCTACGCGATGCTCGGCTCACGGGGCATCTGGCACGAGGGCTGGAAGGCGATCACCAACCACCCCACGCTCAGCGGCTGGAGCAACTTCAACGACGACACCTGGGAGCTGTACCACACCGACGTCGACCGCGCCGAGCTGCACAACCTCGCCGATGATCATCCGGAGAAGGTCCGGGAGCTCGTGAACTTGTGGTTCGCGGAGGCGGGCACGAACGGGGCGTTCCCGCTGGATGATCGCTCCGCGCTGGAGATCATCTTGACGCCGCGGCCGGTGCTCTCACCGCCACGCGAGCGCTACGTCTATTACCCGAGCGGCGCCGAGGTGCCCGAGTCCCAGGCCGTCAACATCCGCAACCGCTCGTACTCGATCGCTGCGCAGGTCGACATCCCGGCGCCCGGCGCCCAGGGTGTGCTGTTCGCCCACGGTTCGCGGTTCGGTGGCCACGCCCTGTACCTGAAGGACGACCGCCTCCACTACGTCTACAACTTCGTTGGGATGTTGGAGCAGCGGATCGACGCCAACGAGGACGTGCCGAGCGGCGAGGATCTGCTGCTGTCCGCGTCGTTCGACAAGGACGGCGAGGACCCGCCCCACGTCTCCACCGGGATCCTGTCGCTCTATCACGGCGACAAGAAGGTCGGCGAGGGCCGCATCAAGACCCAACCCGGCAAGTTCATGCTCGCCGGCGAGGGCCTGTGCGTCGGCCGCGACAGCGGCGAACCAGTCACCGATGACTATCCGGGCGACGCGCCCTGGCGCTTCACGGGCGGCACGATCAAGCGGGTCGCGGTCGACGTGAGCGGCGAGCCCTTCGTCGACCTTGAGCGCGAGGCCCAGGCGATGCTGGCGCGCGAGTAGCCGCCGCCGATTGACTCAACGAGAGGGAACCGGGGAACGCCCGTCTACAACGGGATCGGTGAGCTGGAGCAGGTCGTCGAGTCCGACGCGCCGCTCCCGAGCGGCAACGTCGTCGTCTCCGCCGACTTCGAACTGGAAGGCGACACGACGCCAGCCCAGGGCCTGCTCAGCCTCTTTGTCCGCGACCATCCGGGACCAAGGGGTCGTGAGGATGCGATCAGGACCCAGCCCGGCAGGTTTGGGCTCGGCGGCGGGGCCTGGTCGTCGGACGCTCGGGCGCCCAGCCCGTCACCGACGACTACACCGGCCAAGTGCCCTGGCCGTTCGTCGGTAGCACGAGCAATTGCGTCTTCATCGACGTCAGCGGCGAAGCGTTCGTCGACCTGGCACAGAAGCACACGTGGCGTTGCTCGCCAATGAACCCACCCTCGAGCTGACTCGCCACGCGCTGAACTGACGGGTGAGCAGCAGCGACCAGCCGGCCAGCGCCACGACCATACCTCGCCGGGACGTCCCGGTTCATCCTCTTAGGATGATGCGGAGGGTCGGCGGCTGATCTCGGATAGATGCAGTGACCTGACCGCAAGGGGGTCGACATGGCCGAGGGATCTGAAAGCCGACCCGGCAGCGTCGGGGCCGAGGTGCGGGGCTTCGGCAGGGGGCTGTCGGAACTTGAGTTCGTCAAGAGCAACTTCGATGACCCTCGGCATGAATGGCGCCGGCTGTTCGCGGAGGTGCTCGGGACGTTCTTCCTGGTCCTGGTCGGCGCGGGCGGCGGCGTCGTCGACGCCGTGAGCAACGGCGCCATCGGACGGGGCGCGGGCGTGACCGCGCCCGGCCTCATGGTCCTGGCCATCATCCTGTTCATGGGCGCGATCAGCGGCGCCCACCTGAACCCCGCCGTCACCCTCGGCTTCGCCCTGCGCGGAGATTTCCCGTGGCGCCGGGTTCCCGGGTACATCGTCGCGGAGCTGCTGGGGTCGACCCTGGCGGTGCTGTTGCTCTGGGCGATGTTCGGCAAGGTTGGGTCGCTGGGAGCGACCGAACCGGGCGCCGGGATCACCGATGTCCAGGCGATGCTGATGGAGCTGGTCCTGACTGTCGGGTTGTTCAGCGTGATCCTGGGGACTGCGTCCAAGGCCCAGAACCTGGGCCCGCTGTCCGCGCTTGGGGTCGGCGCGTACATCATCCTGGCCGGCCTGTGGTCAAGTCCGATCAGCGGCGCGTCGATGAACCCGGCGCGGTCCTTCGGACCTGACCTTGTGCTCGGGAACTTCGACCACTATTGGGTCTATGTGGTCGGCCCGATCCTCGGCGCGGCGATCGCTGTCGGATTTGCCTTCATCCTGCGGGGACGCGCGGACACCGGTGGCGCCGGCGCGGCACAGGGCTCGCTCGGCCCCCTCAGGGTGGGCCCAGACGAAGGCGGGGCCGGAACGTCCTCCTGACACCCTCGACACTGAACTCCATGCTCGAGATCCCCATCATCGACGAGGTCGAGTGGCAGAGCGGCCGGGTGTACCTCCATCTTGGTGCCCGACGAGACAATCCACGCCGATAACCGACTGATGCTCGCGCTGCAGCTTGAGCTTTACGTGGTTGCAAGGCGCAGGAAGGCCACCAGCAAAGCAGATCAAGCGGCAGGGGTTGCTGCCTGTTTGCTGCCCGTGGGCGTGTACCGGGTGCCGAGGGGGGCGGCGAGGGAGCGTTTTGCCTGGTCATGATTCACGAGACCCCCGGGGATCCGCGGGTTCGCGCTCTGCCTTCCCCTTACAGAGCGAGAGCCGTTGTCTCTCCGGGGGTCTCGTGTCGTCGAGCAAGATCGCATGCGCACTCGGGGGCGTCAA
>Ga0307277_10000953_pt1 | contig 11163 bp, 10 predicted proteins | sample ER_DNA_116_FD_194473 | JGI IMG/M metagenome (GOLD analysis project Ga0307277, IMG submission 194473) | Bulk soil microbial communities from the East River watershed near Crested Butte, Colorado, United States - ER_DNA_116 | ecosystem: Environmental > Terrestrial > Soil > Floodplain | place...
TGGCCACCGGCACCAAGCCGTGGCGCAACCCGGCCACCGGCGCCCAGGAGCAGCGGTCCCTGTACGAGGGCACGCTCTTCCACCGGGTGATCCCCAACTTCATGATCCAGGGCGGCGACCCGCTGGGGACCGGCCGGGGCGGCCCCGGCTACCAGTTCGAGGACGAGGTCGACGGTCCCCAACGCTTCGACCGGCCCGGGTACCTGGCCATGGCCAACGCCGGCCCCGGCACCAACGGCTCCCAGTTCTTCATCACCCAGGTGCCGACGCCCTGGCTGGACGGCAAGCACACCATCTTCGGCGAGGTCGTGGAGGGCATGGAGGTCGTCGACGCCATGGCCAAGGTCGACACCGACGCGTCCGACCGTCCGGTCGAGGAGCTCCGCCTCGAGCGGGTCGCCATCGAGCAGGCCGGGTAGCCCCACCGTCGGCCCCCGACGCCTGGTTGACGCCGGGCGCCGGGCGGTGCCACCTTCGCTGCAGGGGATTGCGGGAAGGGGCAGCACATGGAGGCGCAGCCGGGGCTGGAACCGGTGGTGGTGGGGGCGGTACGGACGCCGGTGGGTCGGCGCAACGGCGGGTTGGCGGGGGTGCATGCCGTCGACCTCGGAGCGGTGGCGCTGCGGGCGCTGGTCGAGCGCAGCGGGGTCGACCCGATGCTGGTCGACGACGTGATCATGGGCTGCGTGTCCCAGGTCGGGGAGCAGTCGGTGAACGTGGCCCGCAACGCCTGGCTGGCCGCGGGGCTGCCCGAGGAGGTGCCGGCGACCACCATCGACCGGCAGTGCGGCTCCTCCCAGCAGGCGGTCCAGTTCGCCGCCCAGGGGATCATGGCCAGCGGCTACCAGCTGGTCGTGGCGGGCGGGCTCGAGCACATGACCCGGGTGCCGATGGGCTCGACCATGGGCGGGCCCGGGGTGCCCTTCGGCCCGACCATGCACGACCGGTACCAGGGGCGCCTGGTCCCCCAGGGCATCTCGGCCGAGCTGATCACCGAGAAATGGGGCCTGACCCGCGAAGAGCAGGACGAGTACGCCCTCCGCTCCCACCGGCGGGCCGCCGCCGCCCAGGACGCCGGCCGCTTCGACGCCCAGCTCGCCCCGGTGCAGGCGCCCGGCCCCAACGGCGAGGCGACCTGGGTACGGGCGGACGAGGGGGTGCGGCGGGACACCTCGATGGAGAGGCTGGCCGGGCTGAAGTCGGCGTTCAAGCCCGACGGCCAGGTGACGGCCGGGAACTCCAGCCAGATCTCCGACGGGGCGGCCGCCCTGCTGCTGGCCAGCCGGGCCGCCGCCGAGCGGCTGGGCCTGCGGCCGCTGGCCCGCTTCGCCGGGTTCGCCCTGGCCGGGGTCGACCCGGTGCTGATGCTCACCGGGGTCATCCCGGCCACCGAGCGCGTCCTGCGCCAGACCGGCCTCGGCCTGGACGACCTGGACGTGATCGAGATCAACGAGGCGTTCGCGAGTGTCGTGCTGGCCTGGGGGCGCGAGGTCGAGCCGAACTGGGAGCGGGTCAACCCCAACGGCGGGGCGATCGCCCTCGGGCACCCGCTCGGGGCCTCGGGCGCCCGCATCATGACCGACCTCGTCGCCGAGCTGGGACGCGGCGGCGGCCGCTACGGCCTCCAGGTGATGTGCGAGGGCGGCGGCATGGCCAACGCCACCGTCCTGGAACGGCTGGACGGCTAGGACAAGAGGCCAGGCACGGGGACGGCCGGGACCACGGGACGGGTAGGAGATGCGGCGGAGTTCGGTGCGGCTGGGGCTGGTGGCGGCGGTGGTCGTGGCCGTGGTGCTGTTCGCCCTGGGGCGGGGGGACGTGGTGGTGGCGCTGCTGCTGGGCGGCCTGGTGCTGGCGACCGGGCGGGCGGTGTTCCGCGGCTACAACACCACCAAGGGCCCCACCGGGCCGCCGGTGGACGTCGAGGAGGACGGCACCCTGCTCGTGTTCGCCTGCGAGACCTGCGGCGAGCAGCTGGTCCTGCTGCGCAAGGGGACCGACGTCCCGCCCCGCCACTGCGCCGAGAAGATGGTCCTGCGCCGCATCCCGGTCCGTGGTTCAGCTAATCCGAGGGATGCGGCTGGCGGCCTACCGAGCCGCGGTCCCTGATCCATGTGGGGGGAGCTCGCTCCCCCACGGCCCCCCAAGAGCGCCTGTGCCATGGTCGGGCTAGTCGCCCTCGGAGATGCGTTCGGCGCGGTCCCGGAGGGCGCGGAAGTCCTGGTCGCGACGGTCCTCGGGGAGCAGCTTGTCGGTGCTGGTGAAGCCCCAGCCCTGGTACTTGACGGCCACCCGCGACCAGCGCCGGCGCAGCTCGCCCCCGCAGGCCTGGCACGGCCCGGGGGCGTCGCTGCCCAGGGGTTGGAGGTGCTCCTCCAGCTCCCCGCAGGCTCGGCAGGCATACTCGTAGACGGGCATGCGGTCGTCTCCGGTCGGGTTGTCCCCAGCCTTGTCCCCAACTGGGGAAGAAATGACAGGGATGTAGTTCGGCAGGTGAGCGCGCCGGCCCGCTCAGGTCCAGCGCGTCGCCAGCAGCAGCCCGACAATGAGGGGCGCGAACCCGATCGCCAGGTTGATGTTGCCGAGGTCGTCGAGGAACGACGGCAGGATGTCCATGTAGAAGAGCAGGATGTAGATGAGGCCGACGAGCAGGCAGACGACGATGGTGGGACCGACCCAGGGCGGCGACGGCTTCGGCTTGGGACGGGGCGGCGGCTGGTACCGCCGCCGCTTGGAGCGGGACTTCGGCATTCGGAGGGTTCCTTTCCCGGGGCGCCGCCCGTCCGGGCGGAGGAGGGCGGCGACGACCAACGATCGTACCCCGGCCGGCCGCCTGGCGGCGACGGCCGCGCTGGTCGCCTGCCTCTGCCTGGCCGGGTGCGCGGGCGGCGGGTCGGGGGGCGCCTCGGGCGGCACCGCGGCCCCGGCCGAGGCCCTGGGCGCGCGGCCCCTGGTCGCGCGGGACCAGTCCCAGTTCCAGCGCGACCTGGACGGCCTGCGGGGCCGGGTGGTGGTGGTCAACTTCTGGGCCAGCTGGTGCGTGCCCTGCCGCCAGGAGATGCCGGCCCTCGAGCAGGCCAGCCGGGGCTACACGGAGGCGGGCAAGCCCGTGACCGTCATCGGGGTGGACGCCTCCGACGTCCGCGGCGAGGCGGCCAAGTTCCTCAGCGAGGTCGGGGTGACCTACCCCACCGTGTACGACCGGCAGGGCCTGCGCGGCGGGGTGGCCGCGAGCTGGTCGGTGACGGCCCTGCCCCAGACCTGGTTCGTGGCCAAGGACGGCAGCCGCGCCGGCCGCATCGCCGGGCGGCTCGAGGTCGACGACCTGCGCTCCAGGGTCGACGAGCTGCTGGCCGGATCTTGAGTGGTGTGCCCCGGCCGCCGGCGGGGAACGATGGCTCCCTGGCCGGTCTGGCGCCGCCCGAGGGAGAAGTTGCCGCCGCGAACCGCGTAGGATGGCTGCCGACCTCGACCTGGCCGCCGGCTGTTCGGAGGTGATGGTGCGGAGGCTGCTGCGCGGAACGGGCTGGACGTTCATCGGGATGGGGAGCTTCGTCCTCTACTTCCTCGTCTACCAGCTCGTCGGGACCAACGCCGTGACCAGTCGCGGCCAGGACGACCTGCGCAACGAGCTGCAGCGGGAGTGGTCGGCCCCGGCGGCCTCCGGCCGCGAGCCCAAGGACGCAAAGAAGGCGGTGCCGCGGCGGGTCGCGGCGGGCAAGCCGCTGGCCGTGCTCGACATCCCCAAGATCCGGGTCGACAACAAGGTCATCATCGAGGGCGTCGGCCGCGACGAGCTGCGCAAGGGGCCAGGCCACGTCCCGAGCACGGTCCTGCCCGGGCAGGACGGCACCTTCGGGGTGTCGGGGCACCGCACCACCTACGGCGCACCCTTCTACCGGCTCAACGAGCTGGCCAAAGGGGATACCATCACCGTCATCACCCGTGAAGCGATCTACACCTACACCGTCACCCGCACCGCCATCGTCCGGCCGACCGACACCCAGGTGCTCGACAACGTCGATGGACCGGACGGCAAGCCCGAGGCGACGATCACCTTGACCACCTGCCATCCCCGCTATTCGGCCCGCCAGCGGCTGATCGTGTTCGGCGACCTCAACAACACCTCGGTCAACACCGGCCAGGTGGCGGCGTAGCGATGAGCTGGCGGGGACAGGGCGGCAGGCGGGCCAAGGGGCGCCGCGGCGGCCAGGACCCCGAGCTCGAGAACACCGCCTGGCTGGCCGAGCTGGAGCGGGAGGCCGCCCAGGCCGGCGACGACGAGGACGAGGACGACTGGGCCAGCACCCTGCGCGGCCGCCGCTCCCCCGACCCTCCGCCCCCGGACCCGCCGGCCCCACCCGCCTCCGAGCCCGGCTGGGCCCCGCCGCGCGACCCGTCCTCCCCGCCGCCCGCCGACGACCGCCTGTACGGCGCCGGACCGGGGGGCCCCGGGACGGGCGCCTGGTCCGACGACCCCGCGCCCCAGGACCCGCCCCCGGCGCCCGACCCCGACTGGTCGTCCTGGCGCCAACCCGCCGGCGACCCGTTCGACGCGTCACCGGGGCCGGCCTCCCCCGACCTGTTCGACGCCCCCCGGGGGCCGGTCCCCGCCGGCCCGGCGCCAGAGGGGCCCGGGCAGGACTGGGACGGCTCGCGGGGGAGCGTCGGCGACCAGGACTGGCAGCCGGCCGACGTGGACACGCCCACCGGGGCGTGGTCGCCGAGCGAACCGGTCGGCCGGGAGCCGGACTACCCGGCGCTGTTCGGTGAGCTGTACCGGCGCGGGGCCGGCCGGCAGGACCCGATCTGGGAGGCACCCCCGGCCGCCGAGCCGCTGCCCGACCCGAGCCAGACCGACCCGCCGGCGGGCCGCTGGCCGTTCGAGGAGACCACCGGGACCTGGGAGCCGAGCGACCGGTCCTTCATCTGGCCGGCCGACGAGCCGCCCTCGACCCAGGCCGAGTGGGACCAGCCAGCCCCGCGGTCCTGGCCGGACGACCCCAGCCCGCAGGCGCCCCCGGCCCCGTCCGCCTACGGCCCGACCCCGCCGCGACCGGACCCGACCGCCCCGACGGCGCCCGACGAGACGGCCGCCTGGCCGCCCCCGGCCCCCGACGCCTGGGCGGACCCGGAGCCGGCCCCGCGGCCCTCGCCGTGGGCGAGCCAGCCGGGCGCCGGCAACGGGGCCTCCCCGGCGGGACCGGTCGCCCCGCCGGCGGCCGGCCCGCCGCCGACGGACTGGGCCTCGGCCATCCCCAGCGACGTGCCGGCGGCCAGGAGGGCGGGCCACCCGGGCGCGGCCACCCGGGAGTGGCGGCCCGACGAGGCCGTCGAGGCCGAGCCGGGCGTGCCCCTGGGGGCCGGGACGGCGGCCGGCGGGGGACAGGCGGGCCATGCCAGGGCCTCAAGGCCGGCCCCGATGCCGGTCGACGAGCCGGAGGAGGAGTGGCCCGCCGCCGAGGGCCGGCGCAAGCGGCCGGCCGGCGAGCGCCAGGCCAGGGCCTGGCCACGGATCGTGGCCGTGATCTCCTGGATCGTCCTGGTGATGGTGGTGTGCTGGTTCTACGTGTTCCCCTGGCTGGAGCGGGTCCTGCCCGAGAACTTCTGACCACCTCCCCAGCCTGCTCCGGAAGCGCCGGTAGATTGTCCTGACGGCGAGCGGCACCGATACTGCTTGCCAAGCCGGCTTGCGCACGCCCGTGCGTGCCAGAGAACGAGGTGGTCCACGATGCCCGAGACGCCGATGCCTTGGCTCGACAGCTACCCGCCTGGCGTCCCCGAGCACGTGGAGCTGCCCGAGGCCAGCCTGGCCGGCCTGCTCGACGACGCGGCCAGGGACTTCCCGCACGCGCCGGCCCTGCACTTCGAGGGCCGCACCATCTCCTACGCCCAGCTCGCCCAGCAGGCCCGGCGCTTCTCGGGCGCGCTGGCCGCCCTCGGGGTCGGCCGGGGCACCAAGGTCGGGCTGATCCTGCCCAACTGCCCGCAGGCGGTGGTGGCCCTGTTCGGGGCGCTGCGCCTGGGGGCGACCGTGGTCCAGAACAACCCCCTCTACACCGAGCGCGAGCTCGGCCACCAGCTGGCCGACGCCGGGGTCGAGGTGCTGGTCTGCCTCGACCTGGCCTACGACCGGGTCAAGGCGCTGCGGCCCCGGACCGCCATCCGCGAGGTGATCGTGACCTCGGTGCTGGACGAGCTGCCGGGGCTCAAGCGGGTGCTGGCCCCCTACACCAGGAAGGGCAAGGCGGCCAGCGCCGGCATCGGCAAGGACGAGCCGGTGAAGCGCTGGCGGGAGGTGCTCGGCTCGGCCCCGACGCCCCCCGAGCCGGCCGAGGTCGACGCCGACCGCGACCTGGCCCTGCTCCAGTACACCGGCGGCACCACCGGGATCTCCAAGGGCGTGATGCTGACCCACGCCAACCTCAGGGCCAACGTCGAGCAGGTGCGGGCCTGGTTCCCCGACGCCGACCCGGGCCGCGAGGTCATGATGGCCGTCCTGCCCTTCTTCCACGTGTACGGGCTCACGGTCTGCCTGCTGCTGGGCCTGCGCATCGGCGCCGCCCTGGTCCTGCTGCCCCGCTTCGACCTCGACGGCGTGCTGGCCGCGGTCGACAAGTACCGGCCGACCCTGTTCCCCGGCGTGCCCACCATGTACGTGGCCATCAACAACGCCGTGGCCAAGGGCGGCCACGACCTGTCCAGCATCAAGGCCTGCCTGTCGGGGGCGGCCCCGCTGCCGCTGGAGGTCGCCGAGCGTTTCGAGCGGTTCTCGGGCGGGCGCCTGGTCGAGGGCTACGGCCTCTCGGAGTCCTCGCCGGTGGCCATCGCCAACCCCATCTACGGCAAGCGCAAGGCCGGCACCATCGGCATGCCGCTGCCCGACACCCTGGCCCGGGTCGCCGACCCGTCCCAGCCGGACCAGAGCATGCCCGCGGGCGAGCCGGGTGAGCTGGCCCTGGCCGGGCCACAGGTGATGCCGGGCTACTGGAACCGGCCCGACGAGACGGCCCAGGTGCTCCAGGACGGCTGGCTGTTCACCGGGGACATGGCGGTGATGGACGAGGAGGGCTACTTCTCGATCGTCGACCGCAAGAAGGACCTGATCATCGCCGGCGGCTACAACATCTACCCGCGCGAGGTCGAGGAGGTCCTCTACGAGCACCCCAAGATCCTCGAGGTGTGCGTGGCCGGGGTGCCCGACAGCTACCGGGGCGAGATCGTCAAGGCGTTCGTGGTCCTGCGGTCGGGCGAGGAGGCGAGCGTCGAGGAGCTCCGCGAGTTCGCCAAGGGCCGCCTGGCCGCCTACAAGGTCCCCCGGTCGGTCGAGTTCCGCGACGAGCTGCCCAAGACCCTGATCGGCAAGGTCCTGCGCCGCGCCCTGGTCGAGGAGGAGCAGGCCAAGCAGGCCAGGCAGGCCAGGGAGACGGCCGAGAGCGGGGCCGAGACGCCGTGACCCACCCGGCGCTGGGCGACCCGGGGCGGGGCCTGCGGATCCTGGTCGTCGACAACTACGACTCGTTCGTGTTCAACCTGGTCCAGTACCTGGGGGAGCTGGGCGCCGAGACGGTCGTGTGGCGCAACGACGCCGGCACCGTCGAGGACGTGCGCGAGCTGGGCCCGGACGGGGTGGTGATCTCGCCCGGGCCGGGGCATCCCCGCGACGCCCGGCTGTCGGTGGACATCGTCCGCGACCTGGGCGGGGAGCTGCCCGTCCTCGGGGTCTGCCTCGGCCACCAGGTCATCGGCCACGTGTACGGCGGCCGGGTCGGCCGCGCCCCCGAGCTGGTCCACGGCAAGACCTCACCCATCCACCACCACGGCGCCGGGGTGCTGGCCGGGCTGCCGGCCCCGTTCGCGGCCACCCGCTACCACTCGCTGGTGGTCGAGCGCCCCGGCCTGCCCGAGGTGCTGGAGGTGACCGGGGAGACCGCCGAGGGCCTGGTCATGGCCCTACGCCACCGCAGCCAGCCGGTCGAGGGCGTCCAGTTCCACCCCGAGTCGATCCTCACCGACGCCGGCCACCAGCTGCTCGCCAACTGGCTCACCGGCCTCCGGGCCCGCACCCCGGCGGCCGCCCTGCCGGCCTAGCTCGTCTCGGTCGTCGGCTCGCTGGTGGTCGGCTCGCTGGTGGTCGGCTCCTCGGTGGTGGTCGGCTCCTCGGTGGTGGCGGTGGTCTGCCGCTCGGTGGTGGCGGTGGTCGGCTCCTCGGTGGTGGCGGTGGTCTGCCGCTCGGTGGTGGCGGTGGTCTGGGCCACCGTCGACGGGGGCGCCGTGGTCGGCGTCGGGTTGTCGTTCCCGGTCAGGGCCCGGGTGATGAAGAACGCGCCCAGCCCGACCACGACCAGGGCCAGCAGGCTGACCACGATCCAGCCGACCGAGGTCCGGCGCTCCTCCTCGTACGGCTCGGCGTAGCGGGTGGCCCGGTCGGCCGGGACCCCGCTCATCATCGCCGTCTGGTCGGCGCCGCCGTCGCCGCGGGGGATCGCCTGGGTGGTGGCGGCTGAGGCCAGCAGCGGGGTCGCCTGCACCGGCTGGCCGTTGCGGAACCGCTCCAGGTCGTCGTGCATCTCGGTCGCCGTCTGGTAGCGGTTGTCGGGCAGCTTGGCCATGGCCTTCAGGCAGATGGCCTCCAGCGGCGCCGGCACGTCCCCGTTGAGCATCCGCGGCGGGGTCGGGTCCTCGCGGACGTGCCGGTAGGCGATCGCCACCGGGGTCGCCCCGGTGAACGGCACCGTGCCGGTGAGCATCTCGTACAGGCAGCAGCCGAGCGAGTACAGGTCGCTGCGGTAGTCGACCGTCTGCCCCTGGGCCTGCTCGGGCGAGATGTACTGGGCGGTTCCGACGACCGCGGCCGTCTGGGTGATGGTCTCGGAGGTGGTGGCCCGGGCGATGCCGAAGTCCATCACCTTGACCTTGCCCTCGGGGGTCAGCATCACGTTGGCCGGCTTGATGTCGCGGTGGATCAGCCCGCGGGCGTGGGCCGCGGCCAGCGCACCGCACACGTCGGCGCAGATCTCGGCCGCGCGCTCAGGGTACAGCGGGCCCTCGGCCCGGATCACGTCCTTGAGGGTGCGGCCGTCCACGTACTCCATGACGATGAAGTGGGTGCCGTCCTCGGTGCCGGTGTCGTACACGCCCACGATGTTGGGGTGGCTGAGGCTGGCCGCGGCCTGGGCCTCGCGCTTGAAGCGGATCAGGAAGCTGGGGTCGCGGGCGAACTGGGACTGCAGGACCTTGATGGCCACCCGGCGGGCCAGCAGCCGGTCGCGGCCCTCGAACACCTCGGCCATGCCGCCCGCGCCCAGCAGCCGCCCGACCTCGTAGCGGTCGAGCAGGACGTGCGGAGTCGTGGCCATCAGTCGAAGTCCCCCGGGACGGTGGTGAGGGTGCAGGCTAGCAGGACCAGGGTCATCCGCCACCCCGGAGGTAGGCCTGCATGACCTCCTTGGCGATCGGGGCCGCCACGGCGCCGCCGGTGGCCTCGCTGCCCAGGTCGCCGCCGTCCTCGACCACCACCGCGACCGCGATCGACCGGTCGCCCGAGGAGGTGAAGCCGATGAACCAGGCGTGCGGGGCCTTGCCGCGGGCGTGCTGGGCGGTGCCGGTCTTGCCGGCGACCTGCAGCCCCTGGATCTGGGCGGCGGTGCCGGTCCCGCGCTCGACCACCTGGAGCATCATGTCCTTGAGGTCGCCGGCCACCCGCTCGGGGATCACCTGGCCGAAGTCCTGGCCCTCGAACCGCTTGACCACCTTGCCCTTGTCGGAGACGACCTCCTGGGCCACGAACGGCCCCATCCGCCGGCCGCCGTTGGCGATGGTCGCGGCCACGGTGGCCATCTGCAGCGGGGAGACGCGGACGTCGCGCTGGCCGATGGCGCTCTGGGCGGTGGCGGGCACGTCCTGCCTGCGGGGGATCACGCTGGTGGCGGCGGGCAGCTGGTAGGGGCTGGGCTGGTTGAAGCCGAACTTCTCGGCCTCGTCGGCCAGCTTCTGGCTGCCCAGCTTGATCCCGAGGCCGGCGAAGGTGGTGTTGCAGGAGATGACCAGCGCCTCGGTCAGGGTCAGGCTGCCGTCGCCGCAGCTCTCGCCCCCGAAGTTGCGGATCTCGGCCGAGGTCTGGGGGACGTCCAGCACCGGCGGGGACGGCAGCTCCTGGGTCATGGTGACGCCGTTCTCCAGCGCCGCCGCCGCCGTGACCACCTTGAAGGTCGACCCGGGCGGGTACAGGGCCCCGGCGGCCCGGTTCAGCAGCGGGGCGTCCTCGTCGTCGACCAGGCGGTCCCAGTTACGCCGGATCGCCTCGGGGTTGTGGCTGGACAGGTCGTTGGGGTCGTAGCGGGGGTAGGTGGTCATGGCCAGCACCGCGCCGGTCCGGGGGTCGAGGGCCACCACCGCCCCCTTGCGCCCGCCGAGGGCCGACTCGGCCGCCTCCTGGCTGGCCTTGTCCAGGGTCAGGACCAGCGTGCCCCCTGGGGTCTCGCGGGCGGTGAGCAGGTCGGTCACGTTCTGGCCGAACTGCTCGGGCGCCCGGCCGAGCAGGTAGGAGTTGAACTCCTGCTCGGCCAGGGTGCGGCCGTAGACCAGCGAGTAGAAGCCGGTGACCATGCCGTAGCGCTCGCCCTCGGGGTATTGGCGGACGAACTCCAGCGGGTCGCCCTTCTGCTTGGAGCGGACCGAGCGGGCCACCTCGGACCGGTCGGCGAGCACGATCGGCCCCCGCTCGATCGAGTACTCCTTGATCAGCACCCGGGTGTTGCGGGGGTCGTTGGCCAGCCGGGGGGCGGCCAGCACCTGCCAGTACAGGGGGGCGGCGAGCAGGGCCAGGAAGGCCACCAGGACGACCACGGCCACCCGCCGGATCTGCCGGTTCATCGGACGACCGTCACCTCCCCGGTGTCGGCCGGGGCCCGGCGGCCGGCCGCCGGGGCCGGCGTGCCCTCGTCCGAGATCCGGCACAGCAGCGCGATCAACGCGTAGTTGGCCAGCAGGCTGGAGCCTCCGAAGCTCACGAACGGCAGGGTGATGCCGGTGAGCGGGATCAGCCGGGTCACCCCGCCGACGATCACGAACACCTGGAGGGCGAAGCTGGTCACCAGGCCGACGGCCAGCAGCTTGCCGAAGTCGTCGGGGGCGGCCAGCGAGATCCGCAGCCCCCGGAAC
>Ga0307277_10000954_pt1 | contig 11156 bp, 7 predicted proteins | sample ER_DNA_116_FD_194473 | JGI IMG/M metagenome (GOLD analysis project Ga0307277, IMG submission 194473) | Bulk soil microbial communities from the East River watershed near Crested Butte, Colorado, United States - ER_DNA_116 | ecosystem: Environmental > Terrestrial > Soil > Floodplain | place: USA...
GCTCCAGAAGGTCCAGATGCTCGAGGAGTTCAACGGTCCGTTCGAACGCGCCCTCGAGAAGGCCGAGGACTCCTTCGAGCGGTATTCGGAGGAGCTCGACGAGCTGTGCCCGCTCTGTCCCCAGGAGGGGAGGGAGCCGGGGAGGCTGCAGGTCAAGCTCGGGCGCTACGGCAAGTTCATCGGGTGTCCGAACTACCCGGAATGCCGATACATCCGCAACATGGACGGCACCGAGCGCGCCGAGCCGGAGCTGCTCGACGAGACCTGTCCCGATTGCGGGCGCCAGCTCCAGCGCCGGGTGGGCCGCTACGGCCCGTTCGTCGGATGCAGCGGGTATCCGGAGTGCCGCTACATCAAGAAGGACCCGCCGACCTCAACCGGTGTGACCTGCCCGCAGTGTCACCGGGGGGAGCTGGTGGAGAAGCACACGCGCTTCGGAACCTTCTATGGGTGCGACCGCTACCCCGAGTGCGATCTGGCGGTGAACAACCCGCCCGAGAAGGATCGGCCGTGCCCGGAGTGCGGCTCCCTGCTCCTCCGGCGTCCCAAGTCGCTCCGCTGCTGGAACTGCGGGGCCGAGCTGGATCTGGACTTCAACGTGACCAAGTCGGGTGACGCGGAGGCGGAGGCGGAGGTGCGCCGCGTCAAGGCCGAGGCCCGGGCGCGCAAGGCCGCGGCTCGGAAGAAGCCCGCCGCGAAGAAGAAGACCACGGCACGCAAGAAGACCGCGGCGAAGAAGACCGCGGCGAAGAAGACGGCCGCGGCGACACCACCCTCGGCAGCGAAGAAGGCCTAGGAGGCCGGCCCCCCGGTGTCGAGCATCGCGGAGGAGGTCGAGGTCCTCCGCGGCTCCCGCTCGGCGACCTTCAAAGACCTGCTGACGCACCGGCCGTTCGCCCGGCTGCTCGCGGCGATGTCGGTGAGCTCCCTGGGGGACTGGGTGGGGTTCATCGCGGTGACCGCGATCGTCGCAACGATCGGCGGTGGTACGCCGTTGCTCGCCGTCGCCGGCGTGATGATCGCACGGACCCTGCCGGCCTTCCTGTTCGGTCCGATCGCGGGGACGCTGGTCGACCGGCTCGACCGCAAGCGTCTGATGATCGTGGCCGATCTCGCCCGCGGCGCGATGTACCTGTCGATGGTCTTCTTCCGTGAGCTGTGGGCGATCTACCTGTTGTCGTTCGCGATCGAGTGCCTGTCGTTGCTCTGGGGGCCGGCGCGGGACGCTTCGCTTCCCAACCTCGTCCCACGTCGTCAGCTCACGAACGCGAACTCGCTCGTCCTGCTGAGCTCCTACGCGACCCTGCCGATCGGCGGCGCGGTGTTCGCGGCCCTCACCGCCGTCTCGATCTGGCTGGGGGGCCGCATCCCCGCCCTCGCCGCGCAGCCGGAGTCGCTCGCCCTGCTCCTGGACGCCGGGACCTTCTTGTTCTCGGCGAGCATGGTCGCCGGGATCGCGATCCGCACGCAGCCAAGTCACGCGACCGAACGCCTCACGCTGTCGCGCGTGTGGCACGACACGAAGGACGGCATCAGCTTCCTCCGTGAGAATTCGCTCGCGTCCGCCATGACGGGCGGCATCGTGGTCGCCTTCGGCGCGGTCGGCGCGGTGCTCGCGATCGGCCCGGTCTTCGTTCAGACGACCCTCGGCGCCGGTCCCTCGGGTTGGGGGCTCGTGGTGACCGCGTTCGGTGTCGGGATGGGCCTGGGGATCGCGACCGCCGGGCAGGCCGCCAAGGTGATCGATCGAGAGATCGTGTTCGTGTGGTCGCTGATCGCCGCGGCGGCGGCGCTCTTCGTCCTCGCGACCATGCCCAACCTGTCGTGGGCGATCGTCTTCACGGTGTGGCTCGGCGCCTTCTGCGGTCTCGCGTGGGTCAGCGGCTACACGCTGCTGCAGGAGAACGTCGTCGACGAGTTCCGCGGCCGGACCTTCGGGGCGCTTACGACGCTGGCGCGGATGTTCCTGTTCCTGTCGCTCGCGGCCTTCCCCGCGTTGGCGCAGATCTTCCAATCGGTCGCGGACGCGTTGGGTGCGAATCAGTTCCACGTCGGAGGCAACCGGATCGACCTGTCGGGAACGCGGCTCGCGCTCTCGGTCGCCGGCTTGGTCGTCGTCGCCGCCGGCATCAACACCAGGCGACTGCTCAAGCGGTACCGTCTGTCGCGACCCGTCCCTCTCACCCTCGTGCCCAAACTCAAGCGACCGCCCGCCACCGGCCTGTTCATCGCCTTCGAAGGGGTGGAGGGGTCCGGCAAGGGGACGCAGATCAAGATGGCCGAGGAGCATCTGCGGTCGCTCGGTCTGGACGTCCTCGTCACACGTGAGCCCGGCGGGACGAGCGCGGGGGAACAGATCCGCCAGCTCCTGCTGGATCCGGCGACCGGCAAGCTGGATGCTCGGGCCGAGGCGTTGCTGTTCGCGGCCGCTCGCGCGCAGACCGTGGCCAGCGTGATCCGGCCGGCGCTCGCCGAAGGCAAGGTCGTGATCTGCGATCGCTACGTCGATTCGTCGCTCGCGTACCAGGGATGGGGTCGCGGGCTCGGTGAGCCCGACGTGCTGTCGCTCAACGTGTGGGCGACCCAGGGACTCTTCCCCGACATGGTGATCCTCCTCCACATCGAGCCGGAGCGCGGCTTGGCGCGGTCGGACGAACCACTCGACCGGATGGAGCAGGAGGGCCAGCAGTTCCTCGCGAAGGTGGCGGACGCCTACCTCAAGATCGCGGAGGAACATCCGGAGCGGTTCGTGGTCGTTGACGCCGATCGCGAGCCGGCGGCCGTGTTCGATTCGGTGCGCGAGGCGCTGGAGCGGGCTGTCCACGAGCGCGATGACCACCACCCGAGCTAGGAGGTATCGATGACCGACGCAATTCCCCCCAGGCCGGACGATGGGAGCGAGATCCCGATCCTCGCGGCTCCGCGGAAACACGCGTCTCGGAACGTGGTTGCGGTGATCATCGTGTCGTTCGTCGCGTTCGCGGTGATGATCGCGATCGTGGTGAATGCGATGCTCAACACGCAGCAGCAACAGGTCAAGAACCTCTTCCAGAACGTCCAGTACTGCGTCGACCACCCCACGGATCCCGCCTGCGACCTCAGCGTGGCGCCGTCCCCGTAGCTCTGTCCGGGCCACGGCGCCGAGGCCCGAGGAAGTCGATGGCTCAACCCATGCTCCCGGTTCGTTCGTCCGCGCCCCTCGCTAGTCTTGACGACGTGCAGATGGTCCTCGAGCAGGTGCCCGGACAGGACGCCGCGATGACGTTCCTCCGCGGCGCGGCCGAACGCCCGCATCACGCTTACGTCTTCGCCGGACCCGAGGGCTCGGGGAAGTCGCTCGCCGCCAGGGCCTTCGCTGCTTCGCTCCTCTGCGCGAACGGTGGGTGCGGGGACTGCCGCGATTGCCGGCTCGCGCTCCGCGATCAGCATCCGAACGAGTTCGTGGTCGAGCCGGAGGGGCGCGATATCCACGTCGACACCGTCCGCGACGAGGTGTGGCATCCCGCCTACCTGACCGCGCCGGAGCCCGGCCGGAAGGTCTTCCTGATCCGCGAAGCCGACCGGCTGTCCCCGGCCGCCGCCGACACACTGTTGAAGGTCCTGGAGGAGCCGCCGGCCGACGCCGTCTTCCTCTTGCTGTCGGCCCGGGCGCACGAGCTCCCGGAGACGATCTGGAGCCGGTGCCACATCGTGACCTTCACCGCGCTCAGCGAGCCGTTCGTGGTCGAACAGCTCGAGGCCGAGGGTGTCCCGCCGACCCGGGCGCGGCTCGCCGCGCGCCTGGCCGGGGGGAACCTCGGCCGCGCGCGGCGGATGGCGGTGGATGACGACGGGCTCGAGTTCCGCGATGTGGCGGCGCGCGCGCTGGAGATCGGCGCCGCGGGACCGGCGGGGGCGCTCCAGGCCGCCGACGCGGTCATCGCGGCGGCGGCCGACCACAAGAAAGGGCTCGGGCGCGAGCTCGATGCCGAGCTGGCGCCGTTCCTCGACGAGAAGGGACGGCCCGAGGAGGCCTACCGGGGCTCGATCCGGAGGATCGAGACCCGGTTCCACCGACGGGAGCGCCGAGCCGAACGCGATCATCTCGATCGCGTGCTGATGGCAGCGTCCTCCTTGTTGCGCGACGCCGTCGCCGCCGGGACCGGGGTGTCGGCTCCCGCCTTGTTGAACCCGGACCGAGAGGCGGTCGAGGAGGTCTCACCCCTGAAGGCGGTGGCCGGTCTCGCCGCGATGGAGGAGGCACGGGCGGCCCTCGCCGACGACGTCAACCTCAATCCGCGCCTGGTCGTGGAGCGCGCGTTCCTCCAGCTGTCGCTGGAGGAACGCGGGTAAGCCTTTCGCCAGCCTGACCGACTTCCGGCCGTCGACCCACCTGACCTGGGAAGGTACGCTCAACCGTCGGGCGGCTGAGGAGGGACGCCACGGGGATGCGATTCATCGATCGTTTCACGCGAGATGAGTTCAGCGCCAAGGTGTGGTGGCCGTTCACGATGGTGCTCCTCGTTCTGTTCGTCCTGACCTTCCCGGCCGAGCACCGCGCGGTCGACGCGTTGCATCGCGAGACCGCGGCCGTCGATGCCGCCCTTACCCGGCGGGTGATCCTACCGAGCGTGCCGCCTTCAGCATCGTCGTCGATCACGGGACCGCTTGGCGACGTCCTCACCGAAGAGGTCGACGACGAGATCCTCGTGAACGACCCGCAGATCGGAGCGGTCCGGATCTGGTCGCCTCAACATGTCCTTCTGTGGTCCGATCCTCATGGCGCCCTCGATTCCGCTCAGTGGCTGAACGACGACGACATCGATGCGGCGACCGCAGCGGCGGGCGCACCAACGTGGCTCGTCGCCCACCGCACACCTACGAACGAGCCCGGGCCGGCGACCTTCTATTCCTACACTGCGTTTGGGTCGTACGCGGGGTTCGGGGCCCAGCCGCTTATCGCGTCGTTCGAGTACCGCGATGGCCCGCTGACCTCGGACGTTCGAGCCTCGTGGCTCGGGTACCAGATCGCGATCGGGCTCGGGATGCTCTTGGCATTCGGGCTCTCGCTCCTTTCCATGCGCGAGCCGCTGGCAGAGATCGGGACCGGCGTGCCGTTCTTCCCCGGGTCGGTACCGGAGGACTTCACCCTGATGGAGGTCGACCGCGCCGTCGCGATCGAACAGGCGGGTGATCGCATCAAGGAGCGCACCGCGTCGCTCCAGCACAAGCTCGAAGCGAGCGAGGCCGCGCGCCTTCGCGCGGAGGGTCGACTGCAACAAGCCCTGGCAGCGCTGGCGCAGCCAGGTCGTCGGAGTCGGATGCCGGTGCCTGAGCCGACGCCTGTCGCCCAGCAAGTCGTGAAGGTTCCGCGATCCGAGCCGATCGTCGCGCAACCGGAGCCCGAGCCTGAAGCGGTGGTCGTCGCCCGAGTGCAGCGGGTTCCCGGGCCGCAGGGCCGTTCGTTGGTCCCGAAGAAGGACCGAGTCTCGAGGCGGACGTCGAAGCGGAAGCCGGTTGCGGTTCCGGCTCCGAAGCCAGTTCCGCCGAAGGCCGTCGTCGAAGTACCGCCGCCCGAGGCGGTCGTCGAAATGCCCGAGCCCGCGCCGCAGAGGCCGGTCGTCGACACGCCCGAGCCCGCGCCGCAGAGGCCGGTCGTCGACACGCCCGAGCCCGCGCGGCAGGAACCGGTGGTCGAAACACCGCAGCCAGAACCGGCACCGATCGTGCCTCCACCCGAGCCCGCCCCGATCGTTCCGCCGCCCGACCCGATCATCACGCCGGAGCCCGATCCCGTGGAGGTCGCGAAGGTCGAGCCCAGTGATGACGGCGGATCGCCCGAGGTCGTCGTCGTTCCGGAGCTCCAGCCCGTGGGGACGCCGGCAGGCCAGGAGTCGGCTTCGGACCTGCTCGACCGGCTGGTGGAACCCGTCCCGGAACACGGTTCCACCGAGGCGCCCCGCGACCTTCGCGCCAAGCTGGCGCGAACTGCCGCGCTCAAGAAGCCGGGATCGAAAGAGCGTCGGGAGGCGGACGAGCAGCACCGATCCTGAGCGCTCCCGCGTGGTGGGGACCACTCGGAGTGGTGCTGGCACCACTGTCAGCCATCAGGTCCTCTGCGACGCTTGACCTGGAGGTCCAGATGCCAGTTCGCGTGTTGATCGTCGACGACCAAGAGCCGTTCCGGCTCGCTGCGCGCATGGTCGTCGAGCTCACCGACGGGTTCGAAGTCGTCGGCGAGGCCGAGACGGGGGAGGACGGCGTCGCGATGACGGCCGACCTCGCCCCCGACCTCGTGCTGATGGACGTGAACCTTCCCGGGATCGACGGTCTCGAGGCGACCCGGCGCATCCTGGGCGACAACGGCCCGCCGGTCGTCTTGCTGCTATCGACCTACGAGGAGGAGGAATACGCGCCACGTGCCGCGGAATGCGGTGCGGCCGCGTACATCCCCAAGGCGGTCTTCGGCCCGGACCGCCTGGAGGCGGCATGGGAGGCTGCCCGGACCTGATCAACCCGGCGTCTCGGCGAGCGGCACCCGTCCGCCGACGGTCGAGCCTTCGCCGGGAACGCTGCGGACCGTGAGCGATCCTCCGATGGCGTCCAATCGGTCGGCCATGCCCTGAAGGCCCGTCCCGTCGCGTGCGCGCTCCACATCGAATCCCGACCCGTCGTCGCCGACCTCGAACGTGAGCTGACCATCGGTCTGCGTCAACGAGATGGCGGCGCGCGAGGCCGATGCGTATTTGGCGATGTTGTTCAACGCCTCGAGCACGCAGAAATAGACAGCCGCCTCGATCGCCTGGGGGTACCGCTGGATGCCGTCGGCCGTGACGCTCGTCGGGACGGCTGCCTTGCGCGACTGCGCCTCGAGCGCCGCGCCGAGACCCTTGTCGGCCAGGAGCGGGGGGTAGATCCCGCGCGCGAGGTCGCGCAAGTCCTCAAGGGCGGCGTTCGCTTGGGAGCCGAGCTTCGCCGCGAGCTGGCGGTCCCGCTCGGGGTCCTTGCCCGCGGTCTGTTCCAGGAGTCGCAGCTGGACCGCGAGCGCGACCAGCTGCTGCTGCGCGCCATCGTGCAGGTTCCGCTCGATCTTGCGTCGCTCGTCGTCCTGCGCGGCCACCAGGCGCTGGCGCGACGCACGCAGCTCCTCGATCAGACGGACGTTCCGCAGGACCGGTCCCGCCTGCGCGGCGAGATCGTGCACGAGCTTCCCGCGGGACGGATCGAGCGGATCGTTCGCAGGCATCGTGACCTCGAGGGCACCCAGTTCTTCACCCTGATGAACGACCGGGACGAGGAGGTTCGCGGATCCGTTCGCCTCGCCGAAAGAAGCTGCCTCGAGCCGCTCAGCACCGACGGAGATGAGCACCCGGGCCGACGTTGCACCGGTGCCACGAGCCAGGATCTCCGCCATACGGGGAAGGACGTCATCCATGTCGTACGTGCCGCCAACCCGACCGCCGAATTCCGTCAGCACCTCGTACGGGGTCGCTCGCGTGTGGTACACGACGCGGTCGGCGAGCCGACGAGCGAGGCGTCGCAGCGGCCCGAACAGCGTGCCGATGACGACACCAACGACGAAGACGTTCCGTTCTGTCGATGTCACTCCGGTCCCGACAACCGCGAACGGAAGCAGAAGGACGGCGCTCAACGAGATCAGGGTCAGGGCTCCCGCCACGACCGCGAAGACGACCGCCTTCTTGATCACGACGTCGAGATCCCAGAGGTGGTACCGGTAGATCGCGATCAGGTACGCCGCGGGGACCCCGATCACGATGAGAGCCGCCATGAGGGCGAACAGCAAGTTGGGGTCGACACCACCGATGCGCGGGTTGTCGATGTGGAAGAAGATGCTCGCGATAACCCCGGTGCCGAAGAGGACGATGAACAGGATCCCCGCGAGGCTCGTGACGAAGACGAGCCAACGGAGCTGTTGCCGTTCGTCCCCGCTCGCGCGCTTGAAGCGGCCTCGAACGCCGAAGATCGTTGCGATCGCGAGGATCACCGCGACCATGCCGCCGATCCCGGTGATCGCGGGGGCGATCCCCGATAGGGCGGAGATCGCCAGTGGATTCATGTACAGCACGCCGAAGTCCACGAAGGTGTTCAGCGGCCCCGGCGTGACCACGTAGGCCGCCAGCGCGATCCCCACCGCGACGAGGAACCCGCGCACCGCCCAGCGCCATCGTGGCGAGGGTGGCTGACCGTCGGGGAAGAGCAACCACAGCAGGGGCAACAGCACGATCGGGTAGACCGCGTATTCGCCCGCGATCGCCCAGGCCCCCACGAACGGGATGTCCGCATGCGCCCGCAACGAAGCGAACACCATGATCTGGCTGAGTCCCTCGACGACGATCAGGAAGCCAAGCGCGAGGAAGACCCACCCAGCCAGGTTCCGAGGTTGCCGGGAGACGATCACGCTGCCCGTTCCCATCCACAGCAGGCTGACCAGCAGGACGACGACGGCGCCCGGTGAGTTGGCTGTCGTGGTGAGCTGCTGACCGTGGGCGACGCGGTCTTGCTCGTGGGCCATGACTTCTGGGGCGTCTGCGAGGGCCGGGTCGGTGGCCGCCCCGGGATCGCGTCGCAGTGCCTCCGCACCGGCCAACACTCGCGGCTCGAGCGCCTGCGGGATCACGACGATCTCGTGTGGGTTCGCTCGCGACACGGTGGTTCGGCTCACGACGGCCGCGACCGCGATCATCACCAGCCCGAGCGCGAGCAGGGTTCGAGAAACCAGCGTCGCCGTGCGCGGGGTCATCGAGCCTCACCGACCGGCACCCGCCCCGTGAGGCTCGTGCCCGCTCCGGGCCGGCTCTCGATCCGCAACTCGCCGCCGACGGCGTCCAATCGATCGGCCATCCCCTGAAGACCGGTGCCGTAGTTCGATCCGGCCGCATCGAACCCGCGGCCGTCGTCCTCCACGGCGAATTCGACGTGGCCGTCGCGCTGCGACAACCGCACGACCGCTCGGCTCGCCTCGGCGTACTTCGCGACGTTGTTGAGCGCTTCGAGGGTGCAGAAGTAGATCGTCGACTCGACGTCCTGTCCGTATCGCCCGATGCCGTCGGCTTCGACCGTCGTCGGCACAGCGGCCTTCCGCGCCTGGCTCTCGAGCGCCGCGGCGAGCCCCTTGTCCGCCAGCAGGGGTGGGTAGATCCCGCGCGCGAGGCTCCGGAGGTCCTCGAGAGCGGCGTTCGCCTGGGAGGCGAGCCTCGCGAGCAGCTCCCGCTCCTTCTCGGGGTCCTTCCCGGCAAGCTGCTCCGCAAGCTTGAGCTGGACCGAGAGCGCGACGAGCTGTTGCTGCGCGCCGTCGTGCAGGTTCCGCTCGAGCTTCCGGCGCTCTTCGTCCTGGGCGGCCACGAGGCGCTGGCGCGACGCGCGGAGCTCCTCGATGAGCCGGACGTTCCGCAGGACGAGGCCGGCCTGCGAGGCGAGGTCTTCCACCAGCTGTTGCTTCGCCGGGTTCATCGGATCGCTCGGGGGCATCGAGACCGCGAGCGCGCCGAGGTCCTCGCCTTGGTGAATCACCTCGGCTCGGTACTCGTCCGAGGTCGGCTCTCCGACGCGTGCCGCTTCCTGCTCGCCCGAACCTACCCGGAGGAGGACGCGCGCACCTATGGCCCCTGTCCCGTCCTTCAACACGGTGGCCATCCGGCTCAGCACGTCCTCGGATGCGTACGCGTCCCCCACCCGGTCGGAGAACTCGGCGAGGACCTCGTACGGCGTCGCGCGCTTCCCGTACACGATGCGGTCGGCCAACCGGCGAGCGCGGTCGCGTGCCGGTTGGAAAGTCACGGCGAGCACGGCCGCGGCGCCGAACGAGAGCGCGGTGCTGCTCGCCGACGACACCACCGCGCTGATGCCGCCGACGATCGCCGCGTACACGACGGAGATGAACACCGCGAGGAGTCCGAAGACCACCGCCTTGCGGACCACGACGTCGAGGTCGTAGAGGCGGTACTTCAGGATCGCGATCCCGCATGCGAGGGGGATGCCGAGGATCAAGGTCGCCTGCAAGACCCAGAACATGATGTTCCCGATCGATCCGCCGATCCCGGAGTCCCCGAAGATGGCCGTAACCGCGACCGTCGCGACGATCTCGACGATGAACGCGGCGGCGACGAAGGCGAGCCACCTGATCTGTTGCCGGACCTCCTGCGATGCACCTCGGTACCGCACGAAGAGCGACGCCCCGGCGAGGAGACCGCTCGCGAACAACGCGAACCCGGCGATCTGCGTGATGACATTGAGCGGCCCCGCCAGCGCCTGGATACCGAGCGGGTTCGTGACGCCGACGTCCGCGATGTCGGCGAAGGCTCCGGTCAGCTGACCGGGCGTGATCGCGAACGACGTGATCGTGATCGCGAAGGAACCGATCAGGAGCCACAACACGGGGCGCCAGCGTCGCGAGGGGAGCTTCCCGTCGGGGAAGAGCAAGAAGATCGGGATGAACATGCCGAGGGCCACGACGATGAGCCAGCGGTCGAGCCATGCGGCGGCGACCCCGAACGGCAACGTTCCCGGCCGGGTCTTCAACGCCGCGGTCGCGTAGTCGCCGACGGCAACGCTCAGCATCACCGTCAGCGGGATCGCGATGAGCAGCCACCCGATCGTGTTCCGAGGCTGGCGGGTGACTATCGTCCATCCGACGGCGATGAAGAGACCTCCCGCGAGCATGGTGACCACGAGATCGATCAGGAAGTACGAGGAGTTCGCCGTCCCCGTGTACTCGTTCGAGAGGCCGACCCCGAGCGCCAGGATCCAGCGGGACGCCCACAGCGCGACGAAGATGGCGACGAGGAGGGTCGCGGCACGGCGCGCCGTGCGCCCCTCGCGGTCGGCTCGCTCGCTCATCCCACGGTCTCCAGCTCTCGGACGGGGATCCGGATCGAGACGGTCGTGCCGAGGCCTGGTGCGCTCGTGACCTCGAGCATCCCGTCGAGCGCGTCCACGCGGTCCTGGACGATCTCCAGGCCCATGCCGCGGGGGGTCGCGGCGACGTCGAAGCCGCGGCCCTCGTCGTGGATCTCGACGGCGATGTGATCGCCGTCGAGATCCAGGCGAACGACGCTGGCCGCGTTGTCCGCGTGGCGGATCACGTTCTGGATCGCCTGCAGGCAGCAGAAGTAGACGCCTGCCTCGATGTCGGCGTCGAAGCGGCGATCGGCGAAGCC
>Ga0307277_10000955_pt1 | contig 11155 bp, 11 predicted proteins | sample ER_DNA_116_FD_194473 | JGI IMG/M metagenome (GOLD analysis project Ga0307277, IMG submission 194473) | Bulk soil microbial communities from the East River watershed near Crested Butte, Colorado, United States - ER_DNA_116 | ecosystem: Environmental > Terrestrial > Soil > Floodplain | place...
AGATCGAGACCGAGGTCTTCGGCGGCGACCCCAAGGTGTCGCGGCGCATCTACGAGCTGTCGCGCGAGGTGATCGAGTTCCAGCGGGCCACCAGCCCCCTGCTCGGCATGCTCACCGGGCTGATGGCCGGGTTCGAGAAGTACGAGACCGACGAGGAGCTCCAGCGCTACCTGCGTGACGTGGCCGACCACGCCACCACCGTGGCCGAGCGGGTCGACGGCTTCCGCCAGATGCTGGCCGACATCCTCACCGTCAATGCCACCCTGGTCAGCCAGGCCCAGAACGAGAAGATCACCAACCTCACCGAGGCCAGCTACGACCAGAACGAGGAGATCAAGAGGATCTCCGCCTGGGCGGCCATCCTGTTCGCCCCCACCCTGATCGGCACCGTGTACGGCATGAACTTCCACGGCATGCCCGAGCTGCGGTGGGTCTTCGGCTACCCCTTCGCCCTGGCCCTGATGCTGATGGTCAGCCTCACCCTGTACGCCATCTTCAAGCGCCGCGGCTGGCTCTGATGGTGGCGGCCGGGACGGGCGCCCTGGTGGGGCGCCCGTCGCTCGGTGCGGAGGGCTAGGGCCTGCCGCTGCTGCCGCCGGCCTTGTTGGCCACGGCTTCCTTGGCCTGGTCGGCCTTGTTGGCCACGGTCTCCTTGGCCTGGTCGGCCTTGGCCGCGGCCGTCTCGGCCACCCGGTCCTTGCTGACGCTGACGGTCTTGTTGACCTCACCGGTCAGGCGCTGGACCCCAGGGTTCTCCCGCAGCTTGCCGGCCGCGTCCACGATCTGCTGGTAGCGCTCCTGGCCCGCCTTGGTCCCGAACACGTACCCGGCACCCAGCCCGACCAGGAACCCCGACTTGAACCGCATTGGCACCTCCTGAGGATGATCGCTCCCGGCTTGTCTACCCGCCGTGGCCGTTCGAAACCACGTACTGTGGCCCTGCTCGTCGGCGGTGAGGAGGTGGGGTGCGCTGAAGGTCGCGACCTCGCGGCCGGGCCAGGACACGACCGTCACCGGCGACGGCGCCCTCCCGCCGCTGCCCAGGTGGGCCTGGCCACTGTGCTGGGCCGTCCTGACCGTCGCGCTCGGGCTGCTGGTCCGCCTGGCCGGCCCGGCCACCCTGGACCCCGACGAGCACGCCTCGGTGCTCTACTTCGACCGCCTGGTCGCCGGCGAGCGCCTCGAGGAACCGCTCCTGTCGGCGCCCAAGCCGCTGCTCACCGTCGTCCACGGGCTCGCCTGGCGGGCCGGCCACGACTGGCGGCTGCTCGAGGCGGTCACCGTCGCCGTCTTTGCCCTGGCCGTCGTCTGCCTGGCCAGGGCGGCCGGCCGCCTGGGCGGCCTGCCCGCCGCGGCCGCCACCGTCCTGGCCGTCGCAGGGTCCGGCCCGCTCGTCCTCCAGGCCGCCCGGGGCAACTCCATCGTCTTCGCCCTGGCCGGCTGGGCGGTCGCCCTCGACGCCCTGACCAGGGGCGCCAGGTCGCCCGAGGGCGAGCCGGACGGCCCGGGGGTGGCGTGGGGGACGGCGGCCGCCGCCCTGGCCGTGGCCGGGCTGGCCAGGGCCGAGACCTGGCTGCTGCTGCCGCTGGCCGCCGCCTGGGGCCTGGTCGCCTGGCGGCGCGGCCAGCCGCGGGCGCTGCTGCTGGTCCTGCCCCTGGGCGTCCCGCTGCTGTGGCTGGCCCACGACTGGCTGCTGACCGGCGACCCGCTGTTCGCGTTCCGGGTCCCCGAGCGCTACACCGACCTCCTCACCGGCCGCCAGGTCGTCCCCCCGGGCGACTGGCTGGCCCTGGTCGCCCGGCGCTACCGCCCCGACCCGCTCCTGCTCGCCCTGGCCGCCGTCGGCGTCGTCTGGCTGGTCCGGCGCCGCGCCTGGGTGTGGCTGGCCGGCCTGGGCGTGACCGGGGTCGGGGTCCTGGCCCTGCTCGGCCTGGAGGCCTGGCGCGGCACCTACGTCTCCTGGCGCTACTTCGACCCCGCCGACCTGGCCGTCCGCGTGGCCGCCGCCCTCGGCGCCGCCGCGCTGACCAGCGCCCTCGTCGGCCGCCTGGCCGGCCGGTGGGGCAGGGGCTGGCTCGCCGCGGCGGGGGCCGGGGTGGCGGCGCTGCTGCTGGTCGGGCTGGCCTGCTGGCCCCTGGCCCCGGTCGACCCGCAGGTCGACGCGACCCTCGACCGCGGCGTCCGCCTGTCGGCCAACACCGCCACCGCGATCGAGGCCCTGCGTCCGCTGGCCGCCCAGCCCGGCACCGTCATCACCGTGTCCGGGCCGCAGCGGGTCCGGGTCGCCGTCGAGCTCGACCTGCCCCTCGGCCGGGTGCGCGACCTGTTCCTGGCCACCCTCTCCGCGCCCCTCGACCACGCCCTGGCCGGCAGCGACGCCGTGTTCCACGACGCCGACGGCGACCGCCCCGCGAGCCGGTTCGTCCCCCTGTCGACCACGACTCCGACCCGGGTCGGCGAGGCCCGGCTGGTCCCGCTGCGCACCGACCCGGAAGCGGGGCTGTACGTGTTCCGGGTCGAGGAACCGGGTCGGTAGGAGCAAAGCGGCCCGCGACCGTGGCGGGTCGCGGGCCGGGGCTCCGGGGGCGAGACTCGAACTCGCAACCATCTCCTTAACAGGGAGCCGCTCTGCCGATTGAGCTACCCCGGATTGGCGGCGTCACTGAGGAGCGCGCCGACGAGCCCCATGATGCTGCGGTGGGTCGTGCTGCAACTGTATCTGACTCCGACGCAGCCATGCACATGCTTGGCGTGGCGGATCGAGGGGTCCGGAACAGCCCGATATGGCTTGGAGAACTGGGATCCGGGGATCCCCGTCAACTGAGACCAGAAGGCTATCGCGCCAGCCAGATCGAGCCCCTGATGCAGATAGAGGCGAACCCGCAGGCGGGACTCGTCGATCTGGAAGAAGTACCGGAGCCACGAGCAGAAGAACACGACCATCCTGGGATCGCTGTTCGCGAAGACGACACTTCCGTCACCTTTGCTCCCCTCCCCGGCATACAACGCGACCCCCGCGACCAGGAACTCCCGCTCCGACAGCCGGCCCATGCGGGCCCGGCCCTCCGCCAGCAGCCGGTCGATCTCGGCCTGCCGCCGCCGCTGAAGGGCGTTGGGTTCGCGCCGGCGACCCCGGGTGACCCGGGGGAGCGACTCGAACTCCACGTCCCGGACCCACAGCGACACGCTGCTCTTGGACACGCCGAGGCGGGCGGCGATCTCGGCCAGGGGCAGCCCGGTGCCGCGCAGCAGCCGCGCCTGCTGCCGTTCGGCGAGCTTGCCCCGGTAGCCCATCGGGCGCATCCTCCGCCGACCCCGCGACGAACCGGGCCCGTTCATCCACAGGACGACACGGCGGCCGGCTTAGTCCACCTTTAGCCCCGCCAGGGAATGATCCGCACACCGTCACCGAGGGGAGGCACATGGGCCGCACGGGCAGGCTGGTCATCGTCGGTGTGGTGGTGCTGGCGCTGGTCCTGGGCGGCGGATATCTCCTGTTCGCGTCCCGGACCTCGGACTCGCCGCCGCCGGCGGCCCTCGACCCGGCGCCGTCGACCACCGCCGGGCAGGCGGCGGGCACGACCGGCGCGGACATCGCCGCCACCCCGGACGGCACCTGGCAGGTCAGCGACGACGGCTCGTCCTATGTCGGCTACCGGGTCAAGGAGCAGCTGGCCTTCCTCGACAGCCCCAACGAGGCCGTCGGCCGGTCGACGGCGGTGACCGGGACCATGGAGGTGGCCGGCGACACGGTGGAGAACGTCCGCATCGAGGCCGACCTGACCCGGCTGACCAGCGACGAGAGCCGTCGCGACAACGCCATCCGCCTGCGCGGCCTGGAGTCGCAGCGGTACCCGACGGCCACCCTGGAGCTGGCCGAGCCGATCAGGCTGGCCACGGCGCCGGTGGAGGGCCAGGAGGTCCGCGGCCAGGGCATGGGCCGGCTCACCGTCCACGGCGTCACCCGCGAGGTCGCCCTCGACCTCCGGGGCCGCTGGTCCGGGTCGACCATCCAGGTCGTGGGCCAGCTCCCGGTCAAGATGAGCGACTACCAGATCCAGCCCCCGCGCTTCGGCCCGGTCGTCTCGATCGAGGACGGCGCGGCCGTCGACTTCAGCCTGGTCTTCGAGCGCGTCTGAGGCGACAGCGCGGGCAGGCTAGCTGCCGACGCCGGCCAGGATGAGGATGAGCTGGGTCAGGTCGAACAGGGTGTGGGCCAGGATGAGGGGCCACAGCCGCCGGGTCCGCTGGAAGTACCAGGCGTACATCAGGCCCAGGCCGAAGATCGTCAGGGCCGCCCCCAGCCCCTGGTAGACGTGGAGCACGCCCCACAGGGCGGTGGGCAGCAGCAGGATCACCGCGGTCGGGGCCCGCAGCTGCTCCAGCCGGGTCTGGGCGTAGCCGCGGACCACGATCTCCTCGGTGACCCCGGCGGTCACGGCGATGAGCACCGCCTGGAACGCCCGGAACCACAGCGGCAGGCCCGGGGGCAGGAAGTCGACCTCGCGCTGGCCGAAGTACTGGAACACCTGGGCCAGCACCAGCACCAGGATGAAGCTGGCCACCCACAGGACGGCGCCCATGCCGAGGTCGCCGGCCCGGAACCGGGTGAGGCCGATCCCCGCCCAGCCCGCGCGGTCGCGGGCCAGCAGGTAGCCGATGACCAGGACCGGCGACCAGGACAGGAACAGCTCGATGATGATGCTGACCAGCGACGGCAGCACCTGGGTCTCGGCCGGGGCGGTGCCCTGCGGCCCGAGGGCGAGGAAGAGCAGGCCCAGCACGCTGGGGGCGAAGGCCAGCAGCAGGACCAGGCCGAGCTCCAGCCGCAGCATCCTGGGCGGGCTGGCCGGGGTCGGCAGCGGGGTGCGGGCCGGCCGCTGGCCCTCAGGGCCCGGTGGCCCGTACTGCCAGCCCGACGGCACGGTCTGGGAGGGCGCGGCGCCCGCCCAGGGTGGCGGGGTCGGCGGCCGGGGGCCGCCCGCCGGGGGCTCGACCGGCGTCCACCCCCAGGGCGGCTGGGCAGGCGGCGGCGGTGGGTCGGTCGGGTCGGCCACGAAGCTCCTTGCGGACGTCGGTAATCCCAGCGTACCGCAGGCCGCGAGGTTCACCGTCTGGTAACGGCTGGTTCCGGATCCCGCCAGGAGCCGGTAACTCGTGGTATCGTGCCGGGCGTTCTGCCCCAAACCCACGTCGTCCGGCCAGCGTGCCGGCCGACGGGAAGGAGACACGTTTTATGCTCGCCTACCTCGATGCCGCATCGGGCAGCATGATCGTCCAGGCGATCGTCGCCGGCGCCGCGGGTGCGGCGGTGTTCTTCAAGCTGGGTTGGCGCCGGATCACCGGCCCGTTCCGCCGTCGTCCCGCCGCCGAGGTCGGCGAGCAGGACGAGCGCTGAGCAGGACCCCGCACAAGAGCACACGGTAGGAACTCGATGAGTGATCTGGAGCTGGAGCCTGCGTCGTTCCGGGACCCGGCGAGCACTGTGGCGTACCTCGACGGCAGGGTCCTGCGCGGCCTGACCAAGGAAGGCGCCGCCGACTTCGACACCCTCGCCGCCGCCCCCTTCTTCGCCAAGGCCATGGACGACGGCAAGCTGGTCAGGACCACCCAGGTCCCGATCGAGGACCTCCCGCAGAGCGTCCGCGGCGACGCCTGGGTGCGGGCGCTGGAGCACGAGCGGATCCCGTTCGTCAGCTACCCGTACGAGTGGACCTTCTCGATGCTCCGCGACGCCGCCCTGGTCCACCTGGACCTGCTGCTGGCCGCCCTCGACGCCGACCTGACCATGAAGGACGGGTACGCCTACAACCTGGCGTTCGTGGGCGCCCGGCCGGTCTTCATCGACGTCGGCTCCTTCGAGCGGGTCCGCCCCGGCGAGCCCTGGGCCGGCTACCGGCAGTTCTGCCAGACCATGCTCTACCCTCTGCTGCTCCAGGCCCACAAGGACGTCCGTTTCCAGCCCTGGCTGCGCGGGGCCATCCAGGGCATCCAGCCCCAGGACCTGGCCAAGCTGTTCACCGGCACCGACAAGATGAAGCCGGGCGTCCTCAAGCATGTGTCCCTCCACGGCGCCATGGACCAGCGCTACTCCAAGTCCAGGGCCCAGGACACCCAGAAGGAGCTGAAGGCGGCCGGGTTCTCGACCGAGCTCCAGAAGGCCACCGTGGCCGCCATCCGCAAGCTGGTGGCCAAGCTGGACTGGGGCCGGGCGGCCTCGGAGTGGAACGACTACCAGAAGACCAGCACCTACACCGACGCCGAGCGCGAGATCAAGGCCGCCTTCGTCGCCAAGGCCCTCCAGGGCAAGGGGGCGAAGCTCGTCTTCGACCTCGGCGGCAACGACGGGACCTACTCCCGCGTGGCCGCCAACCACGCCGCCTACGTGGTCTGCGCCGACGGCGACGACCTGGTTCTGGACGGCCTCTACCGGTCGCTGCGCCAGGAGGGCAACCGCCAGATCCTGCCCGCCCACCTCGACCTGGGCGACCCCTCGCCCGGTCTCGGCTGGCGCGGCCGCGAGCGCGCCGCGTTCTTCGACCGGAGCCGCCCCGACGCCGTCCTCGCCCTGGCCCTGCTCCACCACCTGGCCATCACCGGCAACGTCCCCCTGGCCGAGCTGGTCGACTGGCTGCACGCCCTCGGGGGCCGGCTGGTGGTCGAGTTCGTCGACCCCACCGACCCCATGGCCGACCGCCTCCTGGCCAACAAGCCACCGGGCATGCACGGCGACTACCGCCGCGAGGTCTTCGAGCGCCTCCTCGAGTCCCGCTTCGACGTGGTCGACCGCGAGGAGTTCCCCTCCGGCACCCGCACCCTCTACCACGCCACCCCCCGCCGCTAGCCCCGCGGTACGATCCCGCCACGGGGCTGTAGCTCAGTCGGTCAGAGCAAGCGACTCATAATCGCTCGGTCGCAGGTTCGAGGCCTGCCAGCCCCACCAAAAGTCGCAGGTCACGCTACATCCTCCCGGCCCTCGGTAAGCTCCCCGTCCGCCACGTCGACGCCGCCACCCTGGACGCCTTCTACGCCCAGCTGCGGACCCGGGGCGGCAAGGACGGCCGGCCGCTCAAGGCCAGCACCGTCCACGAGGTCCACGCCGTCCTCTCCGGTGCCCTCAAGCAGGCCGTCGTCTGGGGCTGGATCGGCCACAACCGGCCAAGCTGGCAACCGCCCCGTCGGTCCAGAAGGCGGACGTGCAGCCGCCGCAGGCCGAGGACGCCACCCGGCTCCTGTCGGCCGCGATGGCGGACGACGCGGAGCTGGGCCTGTTCCTGCGCCTGGCCGTCATGCTCGGCGCCCGCCGGGGCGAGCTGTGCGCGCTGCGCTGGCCTGACGTCGACGTCGATCGGGGCGAGGTGCTGATCGCCGGCAACGTGGTCCGCGTCTCCAGGCAGGCCCTCGTCCACAAGGACACCAAGACCCACGCCAAGCGCCGGGTCGCCGTGGGCGCCGGCACGGTCGAGCTGCTGCGCGCCCGACGGGTCGCCCAGGCCAAGGACGCCCTGGCCTGCGGGACCACGCTCGTGGCCAACGCCTACCTGTTCTCCCACGTCCCCGACGGATCGGCGCCGATCGACCCCGACGGCATCTCCCACCGCTTCCTTCGGCTGGCCCGCCGGCTGGGAGTGAACTGCCGCCTGCATGACCTGCGCCACTTCATGGTGACGCAGCTCGTGGCCGGCGGGGTGGACTGGCGCACCGTCTCGGGCCGGGCCGGCACGCCGATGGACACATGACCCTGGCCACCTACGCGCACTTCCAGCAGGCCCAGGACCGCCAGGCCGCCGAGCTGATGGAGCGCCTGATCCGACTTCCCGAGGCCGGCGCCGGCCGATAGGGTTCCGATGTGGAACCCGACGCTCTGCCCGCCTGGGCCGAGGAGCACGCCGCCAGCTGGCTGGCCGACCGCGGAGCGCGCTGGGACCACGTTCGCGGAGTCGCCCGCCAGGCCCAGCGGGTCAGCCCTGCGCTCGATGAGGACGACCGTCCGTACCTGGTTGCTGCCGCGTGGCTGCACGACATCGGGTACGCGCCGACCCTGGCGGCCACCGCCTTCCATCCGCTCGATGGCGCCCGCCACCTCCGTGCCCTCGGCCACGAGCGACTCGCTCGGCTGGTCGCCTACCACTCATCGGCTCGGTGGGAGGCCGAGGCCCTCGGCCTGAGCGACGACCTGGCCGCCTTCCCACGGGAGGACTCCGCAACCAGCGCCGAGCCCGACCGACCGTCATTCACCTCGGCCGGCGCGGGCGACAGATATCTACGTGCTTCAGCCTATGGTTGGGTCAAGGATCACCCGCTCGGCTTGGAGAGTGATCGATTTGAAATCCATTGAGTGCAGGCCCGGCCGGAGAATAGCCCAGGTATGCACACCGTCAGAGGATGTGACGGTCGAGATATCCACGGTGTGATTGGCCCAACCGCCAGCGATCGGGATCTCAGCGTTCACCGTTCCCACAAAGCTGATGTGCCCTACCGCTCCGTCCCAGGCAGATGCCGCGAACACAAGCGTGAGGACGCAGCGCTGCGACGGCGGCTCGCCAAAATGGGCGCTGAACCCCGGCGGATCGGAAGTGGGCTGGAAGTCCTCAGGAAGCGACCAAGCGATGTAGTCCTGAGCGTCGGACAGAGAGATGGCCACGTGGTACTGGGCCAGCCAATTGAGCGGCGCGGCCTGGTAGGGGCTCCTCGCAGTGAGCTTGTAGACCGGTCCCCAGGGACCCGGCAGAGGGACCCCGTGGCCGAGCCGAGTCAGCCGCTCGGCGCGCGAGAGCGGCGCCAGCGGTCGACCAGCGGAGTCGTCAGCACCTCCCCGGTGTCGCCGTCGACCACGTGGTGGACCCAGCCTTGGCGCTCGGTGCGTTCCGCCATCTGTCGACGGATCAAGTCGTCCCGCCTCGCCAGCTCGCTCGGGTCTGCTCCGTCCATCGACCATCCTCCTTGAGAGACCATGTGCGTGACACTGCCGGGACCGGTCCGGATCGGCACGCGGCCCGGCCGCGTGAGCGCGACGGCTCCTTACCGCTGACGTCAACGGCCGTCATGCGGGACGATCGCAGCAGCACGCCGGCCGCTGACGGCGAGCTTAACGGTAGTTTGTTGAGATTGGTGTAGGCTTCTGCGGTCCTGTCCGTGATCGGGTCAGCCGCCAGGAGCCACCACGCCGATGACCGCCCGCCGCCCCTGCCCACCCGCGCCCGGCCCGCTGGAGGACTACGCCACCCAGTTCGACCCGCTGTTTCGCTCGCTCGCGCAGCGTCGTGGTCTGCGCGACTACCTGCAGGGCCTGCTGTTGCCCCGCGACCGTAACAAGACCCTGACCGCCCTGGCCGACGCCGAGCCGATCACCGGGGCCCAGCACCGCGAGGTCCAGCGGCTGCAGTGGTTCCTGTCGGAGTCGACCTGGGACCACGAGGCGGTCAACCAGCGCCGGATCGAGCTGCTGTGCATCGACGCGGCGACCGCGCCGCACGCCCAGGGGGTGCTGGTGATCGACGACACCGGCGACCGCAAGGACGGCACCGCGACCGCGCACGTGGCCCGCCAGTACCTGGGCTCGGTCGGCAAGACCGACAACGGCATCGTGGCCGTGACCAGCCTATGGGCGGACGGGCGCTGCTACTGGCCGCTGCATGCGGTGCCCTACACGCCGGCGTCCCGGCTGCCCAAGGGCAACAGCGATCCGGGGTTCCGGACCAAGCCGCAGCTGGCCGCCGAGCTGGTCAGCGCCGCCCAGCAGGCCAAGATCCCGTTCCGGGCAGTGGTGGCCGACTGCTTCTACGGCGACAACACCGGCTTTGTCGAAGCGCTTGGCGCCGCGAAGGTAGCGTTCGTGCTGGCCCTCAAGCCCCGCAAGGGCATCTGGGCACCCGATGATGCGCCGCATACCCCGGTGGAGGCGGCCCGCGAGCTGGGCTGGGGCGGCCCTGGGCGGCCTGGCCCGTGGCGGCGGGTCGTCCGCCGCTTCCGCGACGGCCATGCCGAGACCTGGTGGGCCGCTGACGCCCGCCTTGGCGGCTGGGGACCGGACCGGCACCACCGGCTGGTGGTGGCCACCACCGACCCCGCCACGCTCCCGAAGCTTTCCACCTGGTACCTGCTCACCAACCTTCATCGCCCCGCCTCAGGCCGCGCCCAGCAGACCCAGCTCGCCGAGATCGTGGGTGCCTATGGGCTGCGCAACTGGGTCGAGCAGGGCTACAAGCAGGTCAAAGACGAGCTCGGCTGGGCCGACTTCCAGGTCCGCAGTGACCGGGCGATCCGCCGGCACTGGACCCTGGTGTGCTGTGCGTTCAGCTTCTGTTGGCACGCCGGCCAGGCCCAAGCGGTGGCGCCAGGCGCCGGGCCAGCACCGCCTGCCACGGTGGCCCGACCCGACCAGGTGGCCGCGCGGGGGGCCCAGCAACGTCTCGATCCGGGCCGCCGCCACCGCCCAGGTGGCCGGCATCGGGGTGTCGTGGCCCCAGGCGCTGCGGCGGGTGCGCGCCTGGCTGGCCCCCTGGGTGTGGCTACAGCGCTGCTGGCGAGGATGGTCGACCAGCCCGCCACCCCTGGGGTTGCAGCAGGCGCTTGACTGGGTCAGGAGCGGAAGGCCGCTCTACCTCTACCTACCGCCCTAATCAACAAACTACCGTTAATGGATCGTCGTGACGGGGACACCAGGAACATCACGCCCGCCGTCCAAGCATGGCACCGGTTCGACGGAGCAGCGCAGCGGCCGGCGACGCCTGAGCGGAACCAATCGTCACACGCACCGGTCAGCCGCTCAGCCGCTGCGGCAGCGCCCTCGCCCGGCGGGTGCCGCTGCGCGGAGGGCGGAACGCCCGACCCGTGTCCCCGGGACCATCCGGCCCGACCCGGGGTCAAGGTGGAGCGCCCGCAGGCCGCCCGGCGCCCACCTGGCCTTCCCAGCTGGCCGGCGCCGGTGGCCGAGGACGAACGAGCTTTACGCCGGGCGCTTTCGGGCCGGGTGGTATTTCCCGCTGGGTGAGGGTATCGGCCGAACGCGGCCGGGTGCAGGTCCCGGATAGGAGCCCGCCCAATCGATTCAGCGCCCGTCGATGGGCCTCCTTCGTCGGCCCACTCCGGGCAAATAAGGAGGGGACGGACGATCAGCCGGCCCTACGGGCCGGGCGCGCATTCGCACGCAATC
>Ga0307277_10000956_pt1 | contig 11153 bp, 11 predicted proteins | sample ER_DNA_116_FD_194473 | JGI IMG/M metagenome (GOLD analysis project Ga0307277, IMG submission 194473) | Bulk soil microbial communities from the East River watershed near Crested Butte, Colorado, United States - ER_DNA_116 | ecosystem: Environmental > Terrestrial > Soil > Floodplain | place...
CAGGTTGACGGCCATGTTGTAGGAGGGCCGGAACGAGGAGGTGAGCGGGTAGGTGCGGGTCGAGGCCAGCCCGGTGATCCGCTCGAAGGGGATGAACGGCTGGTGGAGCACGACCGCGGCCCCGCGGCTGTCGATCCCGCGCCGGCCGGCCCGCCCGGTCAGCTGGGTGTACTCGCCCGGGGTGAGCAGCTCGTGGCGTTCCCCCTGCCACTTGGTGAGCCGCTCGATGGCCACGGTGCGGGCGGGCATGTTGATGCCCAGCGACAGCGTCTCGGTGGCGAACACCACCTTGACCAGGCCCTGGGCGAACAGCTCCTCGACCGCCTCCTTGAACAGCGGCAGCATGCCGGCGTGGTGGCTGGCCACCCCGCGGCCCAGCGACTCGGCCAGGGCGTCGTAGCCGAGCGCGTCCAGGTCGGCCGGGTCGACCGGGGCCACCTTGAGCTCCAGGAACTCGAGGATCTCGGCCCGCTCGGCGTGGCTGGTCAGCCGCAGGTTGCCGGCCCGGCACTGCTCCAGGGCCTGGTCGCAGCCGGCCCGGGAGAAGAGGAAGTAGATGGCCGGCAGCAGCCCCTCGGCCTCCAGCAGGTCGACCACCTCGACCCGGGACGGCACCCAGCCGCGGCCGGCCGGCCGGGGGCCGTTGCGCCCATGGCGGCCCTTGGTGTCGCGGCCGGGACGCCACTCGCGCTCGCCCCGGCGGGCCAGGGCCGGGTTGGGGACGACGTCGTCGCCCCTGGTCACGAACAGCGGGTGCAGCTCCCGGCCGATCAGGTAGTAGTTGTCCAGGGGGACCGGGCGGCGCTCCTCGATGACCACCTCGGTGGCGCCGCGGGTCGCCTCCAGCCACTCGCCGAACTCCTCGGCGTTGGACACCGTGGCCGACAGGCTGGCCACCCGGACCTCGACCGGGAGGTTGATCAGCACCTCCTCCCAGACCGCCCCCCGGACCCGGTCCTGGAGGTAGTGGACCTCGTCCATCACCACATAGCGCAGGCCGCCCAGGGTCGGGCTGCCCTCGTACAGCATGTTGCGCAGCACCTCGGTGGTCATCACCACCACCGGGGCCTCGCCGTTGATCGAGTTGTCGCCGGTGAGCAGGCCGACCTTGGCCGCCCCGTGGCGGGCCACGAAGTCGCCGAACTTCTGGTTCGACAGGGCCTTGAGCGGGGTGGTGTAGAACGCCTTGCCGCCCGAGCGCAGGGCCAGCCAGACGGCGAACTCCCCCACCACCGTCTTGCCGGCCCCGGTGGGGGCGGCGACCAGGGCGCCCTGGCCCGCGGCCAGGGCCAGGCAGCCGCGCCGCTGGAACTCGTCCAGCTGGAAGCGGTAGCCGCCCGCGAACTGGTCGACGAGCGCCTGGGGGTCCGGGGGGCTCAAGCCCAGCCCCCGGGCGGATCGGGGGTCGGTGTCCATGGGGCTCATGCTGCCAGCCGGCGCCCCGCGGCGCCCGCGGCGGTCCTCAGGGGCCGGGGAACCCGGGTGCGGGGTCGGCGGCCAGGACGGTGACCGCCGCCGGGCGGACCTCGAAGGTGGCCGGCAGGGTCCCGGCGGGCTCGCCGTCGGCGTACACGGCCAGGGTGCGGTCGGCGTCCAGGTCGACCCGGGCGGCGCGGTGGACGGCCACCGCCGGGTGCTCGACGTGGGCGCCGGAGAACACCTTGGGGAAGGTCCGGAGGAACTCGAGCTTGCCGATGGCCCCGATGACGACCACGTCCAGCAGGCCGTCGGCCAGGCTGGCCCGGGGGGCGACGCGCATGCCGCCGCCGTAGCTGGGGCCGTTGGCCACCGCCACCAGCCAGCCTTCCAGCCGCTGGGCCCGGCCGTCCAGGACCAGCTCGAAGCGGGCCGTGCGGCCCACCACCAGCTGGGCCAGGACGGCCCCGGCATAGCGGGGCCGGCCCCGGGCCCAGCCCAGGCGCTGGTTGGCGACCCGGGTCACCTCCGAGTCGAAGCCGGCCCCGGCGACGTTCAGGTAGGCCCGGCCGGCCACGGTGGCCAGGTCGGCCGGCCGGCGGCGCAGCCGGGTCAGCAGCCCGGCCGCGGCCAGCGGGTCGTCGGCCGGCAGCCCCAGGCTGCGGGCGGCGTCGTTGCCGCCGCCGGCCGGGACCACCCCGAGGGCGGCCCGGACGCCCGATCCACCGGGGGACCCCCCCGCCGGCCCGGCGTCGGCCAGCCCGGCCGCGCACGCCCCCACCGTGCCGTCGCCGCCGACGGCGACGACGACGTCGACCTCGGCGGCGGCCTGGCAGGCGGCCAGCCGCGCGTCCTCCAGGGACAGGGTCGGGTGCTGGACGACCTCGACCTGGTCGCCGCGGAGCCGCTCGACCACCTGGGGCGCCAGCCGCCCGGCCCGCCCGCCACCGGCCGTGGGGTTGTGCACGACCAGGGCGCGCACCGGCTAGTTGGGCGGCAGGAGGCTGTTGGTCGGGGCGGCGCCGGAATAGCGGGCGCTGAAGGCCTCGGTGGACTCGCCCGGCATCTGGCGGGTCAGGTCGAGGCCGTAGCGGGCGTGGACGCGGGCCAGGGTGCCAGCGGCGGCGTCCATGGCCTGGCCGGCGGCGGTGGCGGTGGCGGTGGCCCGCTCCAGCAGGGCCTTGGCGCCAGGGCTGTTGGCCGGGACCTCGCCGGCCTTCTGGAAGGCGTTGGCGGCCTCGACGTACACGCCGATGGCGGCCGCGTAGCTGTCGCGGACGCTGGTCAGCATGGGCACGCGGCCCCCGACGGCGTTGGACGGCTCACCGTCGGTCGCGGCCTCGGCCGGGGGGTCGCCGACGGTGATCGCCTGGACCCGCTGCTGGATCTCGCCCAGCTTGGCCGACCAGCCGCTGGCCCGGACGGCCATCCGCTTGGGCGTGATCTTGCCGGTGGTCAGCTCCTGGGCGCTGGGGAACCCGGGCAGGTCCTTGGTGCCGGCGCCGATGACCGCGGGCAGCTGGTCGGTCTGGGCGCGCAGGTCGGCGGTGAAGCGGCGCACGTCGTCGCGGGCCCAGCCCTCCTGGACCCGGTTCTGGGCGGCGATCAGGGTGCCCAGCAGGGCGATCACGGCCAGCGTGACCGGGAAGGCGGTCGCCCGGTACCAGGGCAGGCGCCGCTCGACGCTCTGGATCCGCGGCCCGGTGGCCGGCCGGCGCACCGGCCGCCCCTGGCTGCGCTTGGTCTTGCCCTTGATGGCCACCCTTGTGTACCCCACTCCCACCGGTGTCTGCGGGGCCCGCCGCCCCAATCCGCACAAGCCTACCGCGACTCAGGGCTCCTGGGCGCCGGCCAGGGCCTCCTGCCGCCGGGCCCGGCGGGGCTCGATGATGAAGCGGGCGACGGCGGCGGCCGCGAAGTAGAAGATCCACATGGGGATGGCCATGGCGAACAGGCTGATCGGGTCCTGGCTGGGGGTGATGACGGCCGCGGCCACGATGATCACGGCCGCCGCCGGCCGCCAGGCCCGCAGCATGGCCGCCGACGACAGCGCCCCGACCATCGACAGGAACACCAGCACCAGCGGGAACTCGAAGGTGAGCCCGAAGGCCAGGCCCATGAACAGCACGAAGCGCAGGTAGCGGTCGGCCTGGAAGAAGACGGCGATGCCATTGCCGCCCATGGCGACCAGGAAGCTGATCGCCTTGGGGAGGGTGTAGAACGCCACCGCCACCCCGGCCACGAACAGCAGCGTGCTGGCCAGGGCGAAGGGGATGGCGTAGCGCTTCTCGCTCGGCCTGAGGCCGGGGGTGATGAAGCGCCACAGCTGGTAGGCGATGAGCGGCATGGCCAGCAGCAGCCCGACCGTCAGCGACAGCCGGACCCGGATCGACAGCGGCTCCAGCGGGCTGAGGGCGGCCAGCCGGCAGCCCGAGTCGGCGGTCGAGGTGCCGATGCGGACGCTGGTCGGGAGGGCGCAGTAGGAGCGGAGCACGAAGTCCAGCACCGGGTTGTACAGGAACGCGAAGGCCACGGTGGTGGTGACCACCAGGGCGACGCAGCTCTTGACGAGGCGGCTCCGCAGCTCCCCGATGTGCTCGAGGATCGACATCTCGCCCGAGGGGTTGGCCCGCGGGCGGCGCGACAGTCGCACGGGAGCTCCGGTCGGCCGGGGGTCAGCTAGGGAGTGGAGCCCCGCTCACGCCCGTCGGTCGACGGCTTGTCCGGCTCGTCCTTGTCGTCGCGGCTGGCCTCGGTGACGCCCTTCTTGAACTCCTTGATACCGAGGCCGACGTTGCGGCCCATGGCCGGGAGACGGCTGGCACCGAAGAGCACGACGATCGCGATGACGACCCAGATCCATTCGGCCCCTGGCATTGCTCGACTCCTTCGCGTCGTGACCATGGTCCACGCTGCAACGAGTCTACCGCTGCTCGGCCGCTCTGGCTCCTCGTTCGGACAGGCGGGCGGCGTGGTCGGCGGCCTCCTGGCTGGCCGCGCCGAGCTCGTCGAGGGCCGGGGTGAGGCGCTCGCTCAGGGCCTGCACCGAGGCGGCCAGGGCCTTGAGGTTGGCCACCATGCGCCAGACGGTGAAGGCGACGGTGACCAGCACGGCGAGCCAGAACACGCCGAGCAGGATGGCGAGCCAGAGCGGCAGGGCGACCTCCGGGGCACGGGGACGGCCGCCGGATCCTACCCGGTCGGGCGCCCTGGTGGCACGCGCTAGGAGGCGTAGGCGGCCAGGCCCAGGCGGGTGGCCTCGGCGACGGCGCTGCGCAGCTCGGGCGGGGACACCGGCTCGGCGTCGGGGGCCAGGCGCAGGACCAGGCGGACCAGCCAGGAGAGCTGGTGGGTGGCCAGCCGGACCCGCAGGCGGCCGTCGGGGCGGCGCTCGGAGTCCAGGATGGGGAAGTAGTCGGCCACCCATTCGGCCGCGGGGCGGAGGTCGAGCTCGCACTCCAGGCCGCCGGCGAACAGCTCGGCCCCGCCCAGTTCGCCGTGGGCGGCCGGGTCGAAGCCGGCCGGGCGCTGGTACGGCTCGTCGGTCGGCCGCACCGACACCACCCGGTCGACCCGGAACAGCCGCTCGGCGACCGCCTTGTGACACCAGCCGGACAGGTACCAGTGGCCGGAGGCGCTGAACACCAGCCACGGGTCGACCTTGCGCTGGGTCAGCTCGCCCCGCGAGGCCGACCAGTACTCGATCTCGACCCGGTGGCCGGTGGCGGCGGCCCGGGCCAGCTCGGTCCGGGAGGTGGTCTCGGCCGGGTCGCCCTCCAGGTCGACCGAGACCTTGCCGGCCAGCTCGTGGACCCGGTCCAGCTGGTCGGCGGGCAGGACCGCCTCCAGCTTGGCCAGGGCCCGGGCCAGCGCCCCCTGCTCGGCCACCTCGGGCAGGGTGTCCAGGGCCCGCCCGGCCAGGTACAGCCCGGCCGCCTCCCGCCAGGTGAGCCGGGGGGCGCGGGCGAACCAGTCGGCGAAGCCGATGTGGACCTTGTCGCCGTCGACCCAGGCCTCCATCAGGTCGCCGGGCCCGTACGGCGGCACCCCGGTGACGTACAGCAGCTCCAGGTCGGCGATGAGCGTCTCGCGGGTCATCTCGAAGCGCTCGCAGACCTCGTCCACGGTCGCCCCCGGGTGGTCGAGCACCCAGGGGACGAGGGCCAGCAGCCGCTGCAGCCGCCCGGCGGCGCTGGTGTCGGGGGTCCGGGCCGGGCTCACGTGACCACCGCCCGCAGGGCCTCCAGGCGGCGGCGGGCCTCGGCCCGCAGGTCGGCCGGCTCGACGATCTCGACCCGGTTGCCAGTCGCCCAGCCGAGCAGGCCGTCGCGGTCGCCGACGGGCAGGCGCAGGGTGACCAGGCCGTCGGGCCCGGGCGGGCCGGTGGGGACGGCGCCGCGCAGCTCGGCCCGCCTGGCCGTGGCCGCGGCCGCCCTGACCAGCGCCATCGGCGCCCCCTCGGGCTCGCCGGCGGTCGGCAGGACCTTGCCCGGGTCGAAGCCGGCCGGGACCTCGAAGTCGGGGCCGCGGCTGGTCGGGCGGAGCTTGCGGACGTCGGAGGCGATCCGCGACACCCGGAACGACCGCAGCGCCTCCCGGTCGGCGTCGTGGCCGACCACGTACCAGGTGCCGCGCCGGTTGACCAGGGCGTAGGGGTCGAGGCGGCGCTCGGCCGCGTCCCGGCCGGGCGGCCGGTAGCTGAACACGATCCGCTTGCGGCCCGAGACCGCCTCCAGCAGCACGGCCAGCAGCGGGCTGGCCCCGTCCAGGTTGGCCCGCAGGGCGTCCGGTCCCGCGCCCGGGTCGAGGTCCAGCTTGGCCAGGCCGGCCACGGCGGCCGGGTCGCGGGTCGCCCCCGACCAGGCCCGGGCGGCCAGGGCGAGGGCGGCCCGCTCGTCGGGGGCCAGGTCGAGCTCGGGCATGCCGTAGGCCTGGGGGTCGATGAAGTAGCCCTCCTCGCTCCCCCAGGCGTCGATCGGGGCCCGCTCCACCGGCACCCCCAGCCCGCGCAGCTCCTCCTTGTCCCGCTCGAACATGCGCCGCAGGCTCTCCCCGCTGGCGTCGTAGCCGGGCACCAGCTCGGCCACCTGGTCGAGGGTCAGGGGCCGCCGGGTGTCCAGCAGCAGGGCGATCAGGTTGACGAGCCGTTCCACCTTGCGCATCCCACGATGCTAGTGGAATTGCCCCCGGCCTGGGGCGGGTCGTTGCCCCGGCCGGAACGACGGCGCTAGCCTGGGCCGATGACCGAGCAAGCGGAAAGCGCCCCGACCCGGCGGGCCGTGCTCGACCTGCTCAAACGCAACGGCTCCCAGACGGTCGCGCAGCTCGGCGCCGCCCTCGGCCTGTCCGGGGTGGCGGTCCGCCGCCACCTGGAGACGCTGGAGCACATCGGGCTGGTGCGCCAGACGACCCGGCCCCAGGGCCGCGGCCGGCCGGCGTACGTGTACGCCCTCACCGAGATGGGCCACGACCTGTTCCCCCGCAACTACCACCAGCTGGTCGCCCAGCTGCTGGAGGCGGCCACCTCCGAGCTCGGCCCGGACGCGGTGGAGCGGCTGTTCGACCACCGCCAGCACGAGCTGGCCGAGCTGTACGCCGGCCGGACCAAGGGCCGTCCCCTGCCCGAGCTGGCCCGGGCCCTGGCCGCCGTCCAGGACGAGAACGGCTACATGGCCGACTGCTCGAGCGCCGGCGACGGCCGCTTCGTGGTCAGCGAGCACAACTGCGCCATCGCCCGGGTGGCCGGGGCCTGGCCGACCGCCTGCGCCCACGAGCTGGCCCTGTTCCGGCAGCTGGCCGGGCCGGAGGTCGAGGTCGAGCGGGTGGCCCACATCCAGGCCGGCGACCCCGTCTGCGCCTACGTGCTGCGGGCCGCCGAACGGGACCGCTGAGCGGCCGTGGTCCGCATCCGCAACGGGCGGGTCACGGCCATCGCCGACCGCCGGCCGGGCGCGACCGAGCTGCGGGTGGCTGTCGACGGCGAGGCCGGCGAGGTCGCCGCGATCAGCTACGACCAGCTCACCGGGCCGGTCGAGGTCGGCGACCGGGTGGTGCTGAACACCACCGCGGTCGCCCTGGGGCTCGGCACCGGCGGCTTCCACGTGGTCATGGCCCGGATCGGCGGGCCGGTCGACGCCCCCGGCCCCGGGCACGTCATCAAGGCCCGCTACACCCCCTCCCAGGTGCGGGTCCTGGCCGTCGAGGAGGAGGGCAGCCCGCACCGGGACGCGGTCGCGGCCTGCACCGACCTGGACGGGCTGCCGGTGGTCTGCGCCGAGCTGCACTCGATGGTGCCGGTGGTGGCGGCGGCCGCCCGGGCGGTGGCCGACGACCTGGCCGTGGCCTATGTGATGACCGACGGCGGGGCGCTGCCGCTGGCCTTCTCCCGGCTGGCCGCCGAGCTGCGGGCCGGCGGGCTGGTCGCCGGGACGGTCACCGCCGGGCAGGCGTTCGGGGGCGACCTGGAGGCGATCTCGCTGTACTCGGCCCTGGCCGCGGCCAGGGCGGTGCTGGCCGCCGACGTGGTCGTGGTCGCCCAGGGGCCGGGCGGGATGGGGTCGGGCACCGCCCTGGGGTTCTCCGGCACCCAGGTCGCCGAGGCGGTCAACGCCGCCGCCGCCCTCGGGGGCCGGCCGGTGGCCTGCCTGCGGCTGTCGGCCGCCGACCGGCGGCCCCGGCACCGCGGGGTCAGCCACCACAGCCTGACCGCCCTGGGCCGCCTCGCCCTGGCCCGGGCGGCGGTGGCCGTGCCCGAGCTGGCCGACCCGGAGCTGGCCGGGCTGGTCGACCGCCAGCTGGCCGAGGCCGGCGTGGCCGGCCGCCACGACCTCCACCGGGTGGCCATCCCCGACCCGGCCAAGCTGCTGGCCGGCTGGGGCCTGGAGGTGACCTCGATGGGCCGGGGCCCCGAGGAGGACCCGGTGTTCTTCGCCGCCGCGGCCGCCGCCGGGACCCTGGCCGGCCGCCTGGCCCGCCGATGAAGGCGACCCTGTCGCGGCTGAGCGACCGGGCGGTGTTCGGGGCCTGCCTGGCCGGGCTGGTCGCCGGGATCGGGCTGTGCCTGGTCCTGCCCCTGGCCCCGCGGTTCCTGGAGCTGCACCGGCTGCCCACCAACCGCGACTTCGACGTCGAGCTGCGGCCCCAGGGGCAGGTGACGGCGTTCTGGGTGGTGTCGATGGCCAGCTTCGCCCTGGCCGTCTGGCAGTGGCGCCGGGGCCGGCGGCCCAGCTGGGCGCTGCTGCTGGCCGGGGTGGCGGTGCTGCACCTGCTGGCCCTGCTGGTCCCGCCGGTCGCCTCCAAGGACGTCTACGCCTACTCCTTCTACGGCAAGGTCCAGAGCGCCTACGGCGCCAACCCGTACCTGTCGTTCCCCGACCAGCACCCCACCGACCCCTGGCACCCGTTCTGGTCCTGGCGGCTGTTCGGCCCGGTCTACGGGCCGCCGTTCCTGCTGCTGCTGCGGCTGCTGGCCGCCGTCGCCGGGCCGAGCCTGCTCACCTGGGTGGTGCTGGCCAAGCTGCTCCTGGTCGCGGCCGAGCTGGCCGCCATCTGGGTGCTGGTCAGGGCGCTGCGGGTCGCCCCCCGTGGCCCGGTGGAGCCGGGCGAGGACCCGCGCTGGCCGCTGCTGCTGATCGGCTGGAACCCGATGGTGCTGCAGTCGATCGCCATGTCGGCCCACGTCGACGCGCTGCTGCTGCTGGTCCTGGCCGGGGCCATCCTGGCCCACCGGCGGGGCCGGCACCTGCTGGCGTTCCTGGCCCTGGTCGGCTGCTTCCTCATCAAGGTGTACCTGGGGCCGCTGGCCGCCCTGTACGCCATCTGGCTGGCCGCCGGCCGGCCCCGCCTCCGCGACAAGCTGGCCGTGGTCGCCGGCCTCGGTCTGCTCGGCACGGCCCTGACCGTCCTCGTCTACCTGCCGTATGTCAGCGCCGGGGGCAAGCTGTTCACCAGCGCGGTGGACGTGAGCGGGCACTTCTCCAGCGGCAGCCCGCCCAACCTGGTCCGCCGCCTGCTGGCCGCCGTGCTGCCCCTTGCCGGCCTGTCCGAGCCGGCGGCGGCCGCCGCCGGAGCCCGCCTCGGGCGCCAGCTGGCCGTCGCCGGCATCCTGGTCGCCTTCGTGCTGGTCGCCAGGACCCTGCGCGCCGGCGCCGACCCCTGGCCGCGGATGGCCACCTTCTTCCTCGCCTACCTGCTGCTCACCCCGTGGGTCTTCTACTGGCACGAGGTGCCGCTGCTCGGCATCGTGGCCGTGGTCCCCTGGGGCCTGACCAGCCTGGTCGCCGTGGCCCTCTCGGTCACCCTGGTCCCGCTGGCCCCGGCCGGCCCCCCGGCCGCCGGCCCCGCCGCCGCCGGCACCCCGGCCGGCGACCTGGCCGACACCCTGGCCGCCTTCGCCAGCCGCTACGGCGCGTTCCTGGCCCTATGGCTCGGCTGGCGGTGGCGGCGCCGGGACCGGGTGATGGCCCGGGAGCGGGCCGGGCGGGAGCAGGCGCCGTCGCGGCTGTGAGCCCCGGGCGGGTCAGGCGGCGACGTCGACGGCGATCCTGGTCGGGTCGTCCAGGCGGAGCACCCGGAAGCCGGCCTTGCGGGTGAGCCCGACGCCGAACCGGACCTCGCCCTCCCAGTCGTTGGCCAGCGTCAGCTGCCGCATCACCGGGTATCCAGGGGTACGGGTCTCCGGGCCCTCGAAGGTGCCGACGTTGGGATCGTCGAGCTGGTGGGCGCGGGCTTGCAGGAACGACACCTGCAGGAAGGCCCGGCCGGGCAGGCGGACCGCCTCGTCGCTCTCACCCAAGGTGACCTCGGGGACGTAGCGGATGAGGTAGCCGGGGGTCGGGCCCCTGAACTCGAACACCACCCGCTCGAAGCCGCTGTGGCGCCCGGTGCGGACGGCGACCAGCTCGGCTGAGTCGCCGATCTTCGGCCAGGGCTTGGAGCGCGGGGTGGTCGGCCAGTTGGGCCGTGCCGCCGGCGGGCTCGTGGATGCCGGGGTGGCTGGTGGGGCGGTCGACGGGCCGGCCGCCGGCGGGGCCTCGCCAGGCCCGGACCGGTCGGCGCAGCCGGCGGCGAGGGCGGCCACACAGAGAGCGGCAAGGGCGAGTCGGGCGCGGGACATGGCGGTTCCCCTCGACGGCGATCTGCCCCGGCAGCATGCGCCGGCCGGCCGGCGTGCGCCAGCCCAGCCGCTCACATGCTGGCGATGAGCTTGTCGACCCGGTCGTCGTGGGCCCGGAACGGGTCCTTGCAGAGGACGGTGCGCTGGGCCTGGTCGTTGAGCTTCAGGTGGACCCAGTCGACGGTGTAGTCGCGGCGGCGCTCCTTGGCCTGGCGGATGAACTCGCCGCGGAGGCGGGCCCTGGTGGTCTGGGGGGGCTCCTGGGTGGCGCGGTCGATCGCCCGGTCGTCGCAGATCCGCTCCACCGATCCGTTGCGTTCCAGCAGGTAGTAGAGGCCGCGCTTGCGGTTGACGTCGTGGTAGGTCAGGTCCATGAGGGCGACCTTGGGATGCGAGAGGGGCAGATTGTGGCGCGCCCTGGCCCGCTCGATCATCAGGTACTTGGTCACCCAGTCGACCTGGCGGCCGATCCGGTCCAGCTCCTGGTGCTCGAGCGCGTCCAGCACGTGGCCCCACATGTCGACCACCCGCTTGGCCGTCTCGCCGGCGTCGCGGCGGTCCACGAACCGGGCCGCCTTCTCGAAGTACTCGCGCTGGATCTCCAGGGCGCTGGCCTCGCGGC
>Ga0307277_10000961_pt1 | contig 11136 bp, 9 predicted proteins | sample ER_DNA_116_FD_194473 | JGI IMG/M metagenome (GOLD analysis project Ga0307277, IMG submission 194473) | Bulk soil microbial communities from the East River watershed near Crested Butte, Colorado, United States - ER_DNA_116 | ecosystem: Environmental > Terrestrial > Soil > Floodplain | place: USA...
AGCACGAGATCGCCGGGCGAGACGACAGCGCGTGCGGTCTCTGCCCGCCAGCGCTGGTCGAGCCCGGCCGTCATCACGCGGTTCATCGCGTCGTAGACCGGCGCGATCCGGTCGAACATCGTCCGCACCGCGTCGGGCGCAAGCCTGCCGGTCTCGACCGTCACGTCAGTCGTCTCCCCAGCGCACGGCTTCGTGCTCGATCCCGAGCTGGTCGAGGCAGCGCCCGACGATGAAGTCGACCAGCTGGTCGACGGTCTCTGCCCCATGGTAGAAGCCGGGCGCGAGGAAAAGAATCGTCGCGCCGGCCTGCCTCAGCTCGAGCATGTTCCGCAGGTGGATGTGCGAGAGCGGCGTCTCGCGCGGGCAGACGATCAGGCGGCGCTCCTCCTTCAACGCCACGCTGGCGGCGCGATGGATCAGGTTCGACATCGCGCCCGAGGCAATCGTCCCGAGCGTGCCCATCGAGCACGGGCAGATCACGTAGGCGTCGACCTTGGCGGAGCCGCTCGCGTACGGCGACTTCCAGTCGCGCTCGGAGTAGACAGTGACGCCGTCCGCGCCGCCGATCAGCCGTTGCGCGATCTCGTCCTGCGGGAGGGAGACATCACGGTAGAGCTCGGTCGCGAGCACCTCGTAGCCCGCTCGCGAGATGCAGAGCCCGACCTCGCAGTCCGCCGCGGCGAGCGCTTGGACGAGCCGTGCCGCGTACGGGGCGCCCGAGGCGCCGGTTATGCCGAGGAAGATCCGCACGGGAGGACCCTACTTCGGGCCCTTGGAGGCCTCGAGGAAAACCGCGAGCTTGCGCAGGTTCGCTTCGCCGAAGTCCGCGAAGGACGGCATCGGCGAGCCCTTGTTGACGCAACTCGGGCACTTGAGATGTTCGATCTGGAAGGTGACGCCCTTGTTCTTCGCACCCTCGGCGCTGAGGTCCGGCGCGCCGAGCTGGGAGCCGCCGGAACCGATATACGTGTGGCAGTTGAGACAGCCGGAGGTGGCGAACAGGTTGGCTCCGGGAACGGCGTTCGCCGGCAGCTTCTCCTGCTTCACCCACCCCGGCACCGCTGCTTTCAGCTCGGCGCCGAGTGGCTCCTTCGCGGTCGCTCCCTTGTAGGTGAGAACACCCATCGAGAGCGCGACGAGGACCGCGGTGACGACAGCGATCGGGCGCCGCAGCAACCGGCGCTCCCGCCGCAGGTCGATGAACGGAATCGCCAGCGCCAGGATCAGCAGAATCGTCGGGATCCCGACCGTGCCGAGGACGACCGAGTCCGGCCACTTGAAGATTCGCAGCAGGTAGAAGAGGAAGTAGAAGTACCAGTCGGGCCTCGGCACGAAGCTCGTCGTGCCCGGGTCGGCTTTGGCCGCCAGGGACGGGCCGATCAGGTCGGTGTAGTGCCAGACGAGCGCGAGACCGACGATCACGCCTACGACGACGAGGCTCATGACCGTGTCGTGGAACATCGCGTACGGGTAGAACGGCTTCCCGTCGCGCTTGACGTCCTCCTTGTAGCGCTGGAACGCGATCCGGCGTTCTTCAAGGCGTCTAGAAGCCATCAGTCCGGTCTCCTCGTGACGCCCCGCGGGGCGGGATTGACGAGTCCGCTGCCGGCGACCGGCGGCGCTTCCTCGCGCTCGCGCCCGGCCGCATCGCTCGACCACGGCGGCGAGGAGACGCCGAGGCGCACGACGAGATAGAGGTGAAGCCCGATCAGGCCGAGGATCGCCCCCGGCAGCAGCAGCATGTGCAGCGAGTAGAAACGGCTCAGCGTGTCGCCGCCGATCTCGGAGCCGCCGCGCAGGAAGCTCGCGAGGAAGGGCCCGAGAAACGGCGCGGTGCCGTTGATGTTGATCCCGACGACGGTCGCCCAGTACGCGGTCTGGTCATACGGGAGCAGGTAGCCGGAGAAGCCCTCCAGCAGGGCGGTCGGCAGGAGCAGCACGCCGACGATCCAGTTCAGCTCGCGCGGGTATTTGTAGGCGCCGAACAGGAAGACGCGCGCCATGTGGAAGAACATCAGGATGATGAACACGCTCGCGCCCCAGCGGTGCATGCCGCGGACGAGCCAGCCGAGCGTGACGTCGTCCGTGATGTGCTGGACGGACTCGTAGGCCGAGTTCGGGTCCGGCTTGTAGTACATCGCCAGGATCACGCCGGTGCCGAGCTGGACGAGGAAGGCGGTCAGCGTCGCCGAGCCAAGCGTGTGCCACCAGCCCGAGTCGCCGGGGACCTTGCGGAAGAGGAAGTACTTGATGCCGCCGACGAGTCCGGAGCGCTCCTCGAGCCAATCCAGCGGATACTGGGCCATCGCCAGCATCTGCTCTTTGCGGTCTCGCTTGCGGGGCATCAATGCCCCTTCAGGTAATGCTGTCTAGCTGGTATTGCCTGGAGGGGCATTAGCTCGGGGGCTGCAGCGGGTAGAACCACTGCTCCCAGCCGTCGACGTGCTCGCCGGGCCCGGCGAGCCGGTACTTCTTGATCTTTGCGCTCGCGCCGGCGCCGATCACCTTCGAGACGCTGTAGGTCTTGCCGAGGGCGAGGCGGCCGTCGCGGATGTAGAACTCATAGCGGTCGAGGGCGCGAACCGGCGGGCCGGCGGTCCGGTTGCCTTCCTGGTCGTACTGGCCGCCGTGGCACGGGCAGCCGAAGCCGCCGGCGGGGAGCGCCGGGATCAAGGTCACGTCGCCGGCCTTCGTCTTCTGCTCGACCTTGCGCTGCTCGAACATCGGCCCGTTCGGCTGCACCGGGCACCCGAGATGCGCGCAGCGGTTCGAGAGCACGGTGAAGCTCGGCTGGTCACCGACGAACCCGTTGTTGCGGATGTACGCCGTGCGCCGCGTGATCTCACCTTCGGACGGATTGAGCAGGAACGTCGAGATCACGAACTCCCCTTCCTTGAAGTTCGTGATCGGCCCCAGATCGATCTCGTCGTGGTGGACGTGCTGGAAGACCGGCGCGATCGAGAAGCCCACGACCGGGACCGTGACGATGCCTCCGATGACGGCGCCGAGGCCGAGCGTTGCACTCTCGAGGAAGACGCTCCGGGGGAAGCGCTCGCCGGGCTCCGGCCCGGGCATCGCCGCTTCGCCCCGGTCGGCCGGGACCGCCGGGGCGCCTTCCGTGGCGGTCTCGGGGCCGGCCACGGCCGGCTCGGTGCCGACGTCGCGTCGTCGGTAGCCGCCTGTCACGTCGCGCACCCAGAGGAAGCCGAAGAGGACCGTGATCGCAGCGCCGACGGCGACAGCGGCCCAGCTGACGATCAGGCCGACGAGGATGCAGACGATCCCGATCGCGAACCCGACCGGCCACAGGCTGGGAGGTGGAAGGTGCGGTTTGCCTTGGCCCTGCTGGGGCTCCACGCTAAAGCGCCTCCCTTCTCCCGCTCACCTGGTCGGATTCAATCGGGTCTGCGTTGCGCGCGTCAACGACGTAACAGGTGACGCAATGGCCTATCCACTAAAAGTGCTTCGCACTTTTAATGGGCTGGTTACTCCCTTCGCTTTGCTCGGGAGAGGTTAAGTGTTCGAAGACGTTTTCGTGCGCCGTTCTGAGCGGTGTCTGCCCCGAGCCCGTATTCGTCCCAGCGGCGGTCGACGAGCGCGCGCACCTCGTCGCTCATTTCGATCTCCTCGGGCCACGGTCTCGTGCCCTCGTCTGTGCCCTTCGCCGTTGCGTCGATGCCGAGCTTGCCGCCGAAGAACTGGTGCGTGGGCGAGTGGTCGAGATGGTCGAGCGGGCCTTCGGTGATCAGGACGTCCCGGCCCGGGTCGACGTTCGCGCCGACGTAGAAGAACACCTCCTCGTAGTCGTGCACGTTCACGTGCTCGTCGACGACCACGACCGCCTTCGTCAGGCTGAGCATCCCGAGGCCCCAGATTGCGTGCATGACCTTCTTGGCGTGGCCGGGAAAGGCCTTGCGGATCGAAACGATGCAGCAATTGTGGAAGACGCCCGCGACCGGCAGGTCGTAGTCGACGATCTCGGGAACGGTCATCTTCACTGCCGGCAGGAAGATCCGCTCGGTTGCCTTGCCCAGCCAGGCGTCCTCGGCCGGCGGCTTGCCGACCACGATGGACGGATAGATCGCGTCTTCCCGCATCGTCACGGCGGTGACGTGGAAGACCGGGAACGGCTCGGCGGCGGTGTAGAAGCCTGTGTGGTCGCCGAACGGGCCCTCGGCAGTCAACTCGTCCTTGTCGATGTAGCCCTCGAGCACGATCTCGGCGTTCGCGGGCACGTCGAGGTCGACCGTCTTCCCCTTCACGAGCTGGACCGGCTCGCCGCGCAGGAAGCCGGCGAGCATCAGCTCGTCGATGTGCTTCGGCAGCGGCGCGCTCGCCGCGTACGTCGTGACCGGGTCGAGCCCGAGTGCTGCGGCGACCTCGATCCGCCCGTCCGTCGCCAGGTAGTCGGCGCGGCCGTCCTTGTGGATCTGCCAGTGCATCGCCGTCGCGGCGCGCTCGAGCACCTGCATCCGGTACATGCCCACGTTGCGCACGCCCGTGCGCGGGTCCTTCGTGATCACGGCGGGCAACGTGATGAAGGCGCCGGCGTCACCGGGCCAGCAGGTCTGGATCGGCAGGCGGCCGAGATCGACCTCGTCGCCGGTGACGACGACCTCCTGCGAAGGCCCGCGCCGCGCCGTCTGCGGCAACGAGTCCGCGATCGACTTCAGCTTCTTCAGACCCCGCACCTTGTCGACGAGCCCCTGCGGCGGCTGCATCTCGAGCACGTCCTCGAGCTTCGCGGCGACGTCGTCGAGGCGCTCGACGCCGAAGGCCAGGCACATCCGCCGCTCCGTGCCGAACTGGTTGATCAGCAGCGGGTGGCTCGATCCCTTCGGGTGCTCGAAGAGCAGCGCCGGCCCGCCGGCCTTGACCGTGCGGTCTGTGATCTCCGTGACTTCGAGGTGCGGGTCGACCTCGGTGGAGACGCGGACGAGCTCGCCTTCGCGCTCGAGCAGCGCAATCCAGGCGCGCAAGTCAGCGGGAGGCCCCATCCGCGTCAGTCTAGGGAGAGCGCATATTCGACGGCTTCGTCGAGCGACATCGTCCGACCGTCAGCCCTCGCGCGTTCGAACTCCGGTCCGGCAACGGCAAAGACGTAATCCACGTATTCCTCGCGTTCGGTCTCCCACTGCCCGAGGGGTGCGCGATCGGCCTCGGCTTCCGCGGCTCCCCACAGCACTCCCGCCCTTTCGGCCTGTCCCTTTATAGACGCGACCCACGCGAGCAGCGTTAGGCCGTACACGAGCCACTGGCGGTCATGCATCGTGCGGGCGATGACCAGGCTCTCGTGGATACGCGGCGACGCGTCGTCGGGCCGTCCCAACCTGAGGGAGTAATCCCCGGCCAGCGAAAGAGCGTTCTTGCGCCACCAATCCCAGTTGAGTTCCTTCGAGCGGGCCGCGCAGCGGTCGAGCAGCTCGATTGATTCCTCCGGTCGACCCTCTGCGAACGCGAGTTCTCCGAGCAGCATCAGTGCGCCTACTTCGTTGAAGGCGCTGCGATCCAGCGCGAGACTTTGTTCGAGGAGGGAGTGCGCTCGCTCGAGGTCGCCTGCCCGCCGAGCTTCGACGGCCTGACGCTGGAGCAGGTGCGCGACCCCCCAGTCGTCACCGAGGCGTCGATATTCCGCGAGCGCCTGGTCGATGTATCGCGTGCCCGTTTCGAAGTCCCCCACGATGTAGGTGGTGCCTCCCAGGACGCGGATGGCGCGCACGTGCAGTTCAGGCGGTACGTCCACACCGCGCTCGAGCAGCTCTGTGAGCAACGAACTTCCTTCGGTAGTGCTCGTGGTGACCCAATACAGCTCCAAAGCGACGGCGAGGCGCATGGCAGTCTCGATTTCATCTGCTCCGAGGAGCCAGTCGAGGGCGGCGCGGATGTTCGCCTGCTCGGGCAGGACAACTTCATAACGCGCGCCTCGACCCGCGGCGGTTGCCTCCACCGTCAGATCAGCGGATTCGGCGAGGGCCAGGACCGCGTTTGCGTGACGGCGCCTGATCGCGTCGGCCTCGCCGCTGCTGTCGAGCGACTCCACCGCGAATTCGCGAATTGTCTCCAGCATCCAGAAGCGACCGCCTTCGCGCACACGGACGAGGCTCTTATCGACGAGCGACTGGAGCGTGTCGATATCGGCCTCGCACACCTGCTCGGCGGCCTGGATCGTGCAGCCCCCACGGAAGACGGCCAGCCGGGCGAACAGCCGCTGCTCACCGTCGTCGAGCAGGTCGTGCGACCACTCGATCGTCGCTCGGAGCGTCTGCTGGCGCGCATCGACGCCACGGCCGCCCTTGAGCAGGTCGAGCCGTTCGGACAGGCGCCGGAGGAGCTCTTCAGGCGAAAGGACACGCACACGGGCCGCCGCCAGCTCGAGCGCGAGCGGAAGGTTCTCGAGCCTGGCGCAGAGTTCGGTGACGTGCTCATCCGTCCGGAAGTCCGGCTTCGCGGCGAGCGCCCGCGCGATGAAGAGCTCCTCGCCGTCCTCGGGCTCGAGCGGCGGTACCGGGTATGCCTGCTCTCCCGGAAGCCGGAGGAGCTCGCGACTCGTCACGATCAGCTGAGCGCTCGGGCAGGCCGCGAGCACGTTCGACAGCTCCGGAGCGGCCTCGATCAGGTGCTCGAAGTTGTCGAAGAGCAGTAGCAGCGACTTGTCGGCGATTCGGTCGACGAGCCCGTCCGCAGCACCGAGCGCCCGCGCGGCGACATCCGGCACGAGCGAGGCATCGCGCAACGACGCGAGCGGCACCCAGAAGATCCCGTCGGGAAAGCGCTCGGCACTCTCGGCGGCCGCCTGCAGCGCGAGCCGCGTCTTGCCGGTCCCGCCCGGGCCCGACATCGTCAGCAGGCGGACATCCGGCCGCGAGATCAGCGCCTGCACCTCCTCCAGCTCACGCTCGCGCCCGAGAAACGGCGTCGCGGGGATCGGAAGATTCGTCTGGTACAGCGTCTTCAGCGGCGGGAAGTCGCGAGCACCGAGTTGGTAGAGGCGTTCCGGCGCGAGCAGGTCCTTCAGGCGGTGCTCGCCGAGGTCGCGGAGCCCGTCGCCGGCGCAGAGATCCCGCGTCGATTGCGAGACGAGCACCTGGCCGCCGTGCCCTGCCGCCGCAATCCGGGCGGCCCGGTGAACGTCGATTCCAACGTAACCCTCTTCCGTCGCGAGCGGCTCGCCGGTGTGAATGCCCATGCGAACTCGAATCGGCCCCGCAGAGAGTGCCTCCTGGCCCTCTTCCGCGGCCGCGAGCGCGTCCTTCGCCGTCGCGAACGCGACGAAGAAGGCATCCCCCTGCGTGTCGACCTCTACGCCGCCGTGGCGTGCGAAGGCATCCCGCAAGACACGGCGGTGCTCGCTCAGCGCGTCCGCGTAGGAATCGCCGAGCTCGTGCAGCAGCCGCGTCGAGCCCTCGATGTCGGTGAAGAGGAAGGTGACCGTACCGGTCGGGAGCTCGCGCATCGAAAGTCAGTCCAGGTACTTCCGCGCGAGCGATACTGCATCGTCGGTCGGCAACTCGCGCCCTGACCGCAGGGACTCCTCGAGCTCGCCCGGATCACAGCGCTCCCTGAGCTTCGACAAGGTCCATTCGCGGAGCCTCTGCTCGGCCGGCCCGAGGGTGACGCCGGCCGCCTCCACAGCCCCGTCGGCTGCCCCGAGCAGAACGGCGGCCGCGCCGGGGTCTGACGGCTCGGTGAGCGCCGAGGTCGCCACCAGGCACCAGCCCACCAGCTCCAGGTAGTCGAGTCTCACCACCGTCTCGAGTGCGCGGCCGAGGTGCGGCCGCGCCTCGGCGTCCTGTCCCAGTTGGATCAGCGCGGACGCGGTGTTGAAGGCGCCGATCGCCCTGACGGTCTCGGCGTCGTGGCCCGACGCGAGCTCGGCGGCCTGCCTCGAATACTCGATCGCGCTCTCGAGCTCGCCGGCGGCGAGAGCCACGTCCGCGAGGTTCGTCACGGTTGCCCATGTCGACTCTCCGGCTGCACGGGCGACCGCCAGCGATTCCTCGTACAACGCGAAGGCGCGCTCGTAGTCGTGCTTCGCGACGATCGTATCTCCAAGCTCGCGAAGCGCGGCCGCGAGCGCGGCGTCGTCCCCGAGCTCGCGCGCCATCGCAACGGCGGCCGCAGCGTGGCGCTGGCCGGCTTCGGCGTCACCGACCACGCGCGCGAGGCCGGCCACTCGCGTCAGCGCCCGGAGCCGCAGCTCGGTGGGCCCGTCCTCCGACGCCGCGAGCACCACCTCGATCCGGCGGCGCCCCTCGCGGGCATGACCACGGACGAACCAGTAGTCGCCGAAGGCGAGCGCGAGACGGAGCGCAAGCTCGGCCTCGCCGGCGTCAACCAGGAAGTCGAGTGCTGCGCGCGCGTCGTCGTGCTCTGCCTGGAGGACGTCGAAGCCTTCGCGGTGCCGAGACTTTGCATCCTCGGCGACGCGCAGGGTCCGCTCTGCATGGCGGCAACGCACAGCCTCCGCCGCGGCGTCCTCGCCGTAGCGCTCCGCCGCGTACTCGCGGATCGTCGCGAGCATGAAGAAGCGACCGTCGGCAGTTTGTCGGAGGAGGCTCTTGTCGACCAGCGACGCGAGGGTGTCGAGATCCCCCTCGCCGACCTCTTCTGCGGCGTCGAGGTCGAAGCTTCCGGCGAACACCGCCAAGCGGCGGAAGAGTTGCTTCTCCTCGTCGGTGAGAAGCTCGTAGCTCCAGTCGATCGTCGCTCGAAGCGTCCGCTGGCGCTCCGGCGCGTCTCGGGCACCACCGCTCAGGAGCGGCAGGCTCTGCTCGAGGCGCTCGAGCAGCTGTGACGGGACCAGCACGTTCGTCCGCGCGGCGGCGAGCTCCACGGCGAGCGGCAGGTTGTCGAGCCGGCGGCAGATCTCGCCGACGTGCTCGTCCGGCTCGAAAGCAGGCTTTGCCGCCCGCACCCGCTCGACGAACAGCGCCACCGCGTCGTCATCTTCGAGCGGCGGGACCGGGTATTCCCGCTCGCCCGTCAGATGGAGCGGCGCGCGGCTCGTGACGAGGAGCTTCACGGCCGGCGCCTGCCGCAGGGCCTCTGAAACCTGAGGCGCGGCCTCGAGCAGCTGCTCGAAGTTGTCGAGCACCAGCAGCGATTGCTTCTGTTCGAGGTGTTCCTCGAGCGTCTGGGATTGGCTGACACCGAGTGTCAACGCGATCGTCGGCAGCACGGCTTTTGGGTCGCGCAATGCGGCGAGCGAGACGAACCAGACGCCGTCGCGGAACTCCTCCGCCAGCTCGGCGGCCGCCTGAAGCGCAAGCCGCGTCTTCCCGGAGCCGCCGGGGCCGCTCAGCGTCACGAGCCGGTGCCCGCGAATCAGCGCCAGCACCTCGCCAAGCTCGCGCTCTCGGCCGATCAGCGACGTCGGCTGGACCGGGAGGTTCGTCTGGTTGAGACTTTTCAGCGGCGGGAAGTCGCCTTCGCCCAGCTGGAAGATGCGCTCGGGCGACGTCAGGTCCTTGAGCCTGTGCTCACCGAGGTCGCGCAGTCCGTCGTCACTCGTGAGCTCACGAGTCGACTGCGAGACGAGGACTTGGCCGCCGTGACCGGCGGCCGCGATCCGCGCCGCTCGGTGTACATCCATGCCGACATAGCCCTCGTCAGTGAGCGCTGGCTCGCCGGTGTGGACACCGATCCGGACGCGGATGGGGCCGGGCTCGAGTGCTCGCTGGGCCTCGGCCGCTGCTGCGAGAGCATCGGTCGCACGCGCAAAGGCGACGAAGAACGCGTCACCCTGGGTGTCAACCTCGACGCCCCGGTGGCCGTTGAAGGCTTCGCGCAGCAGACGCCGATGCTCGGCCAGCGCGTCGGCGTAGGCGTCGCCGAGCTCGTGTAGCAGCCGCGTCGAGCCCTCGATGTCCGTGAAGAGGAAGGTGACGGTGCCGGTCGGTAGCTCGCGCATGACCAAAGGATCGCGCCAGGCGGCCGGGATGTGAAGCGGTGCTAGTGCCCGCGGCGGCGGTGGCGCAGCCAGCGCGACGTCTCGCCGAGGGCGATCACGCCGACGAAGATCAGGCCGACGATCAGCATGGCGATGATCACCTTCTTGCCTTCCTCGGCCGCCGTCGCGGCCAGGGGTGCCGTAACCAGGGCGGACGCCACGGGCGCGACCCTAACGAAGTCTCCGGTCGTGCGCCCCAAGCGCCTGCTCGAGAGCGCCGCCCGCATGCGCCTCGGCGAGCCCCGCGAGCCGTGACGCGTCGTCACGGTCGCGCAAGGCAAGCCGCGCTTCGTCGAGCTCGCCGGCTCCGAGGAGGGCAGCGCTAGCGGCCCAGGCGACGCCGTCGCCCGGCGCCGAGTCGGCGCGGAGCTGCGCGCAGAGCGAGATCAGCTCGGCCAGGTCGGCGACGGCCTCGACGCTGCCGACCTCGGCGATCCGGACGAGTCCGTGTGCGTAGAGGTAGTCGCCGAGGAGAAGCGCAGTGTCTGCGTCGGCCGGAGCGAACAGGCGCGGCCGCCCGTAGTGGACCAGGTAGCCCTCGTAGATCGTCTCCAGCCCGAGCGCGTAGCGCTCCTCTCCGAGCGGCGAGAAGACGGGTTCGCTCTCGCGCTCGTTCTCGGGCCGCAGGGCTTCGTTCCAGAGCCGGCTCTCACGCCCGGCCTCCGAGGCGATCGTCGCCCAGACCTCAGCCGTCGAACTCGGCAACCGCCTGAACCGTCCTCTCGATCTCGTCGTCGCCGTGCGCGGTGGAGATGAAAAGCGCCTCGAACTGGGAGGGCGGGAAATAGATCCCGCGCTTGAGCAGGTGGCGGAACAGAGCGGCATAACGCTCTGTGTTCGCCGCCTGCGCGTCGCTCAGATTGTGCACCGGCGCCTTGCGCATGAAGAGCGTCGCCATGGCGCTGACGCGCTGCACGGTCCCGAATGGCGCCAGACCCGCCTCGAGCCGGGCTGCGCGTTGCTCGAGCTCCTCGTAGACCTCCGGCTCGCGCAGGCGCCGCAACACCGAAAGTGCCGCCGCTGTCGCGAGCGGGTTCCCGCTCAGCGTCCCCGCCTGGTAAACGTGGCCGCTCGGGGCGAGCTGCTCCATCACGTCGCCGCGGCCGCCGAACGCGGCCAGCGGCATCCCGCCGCCGGCGATCTTGCCGAGCAGGGTCAGGTCGGGGATGACCCCGAAGCGCTCCTGA
>Ga0307277_10000963_pt1 | contig 11121 bp, 9 predicted proteins | sample ER_DNA_116_FD_194473 | JGI IMG/M metagenome (GOLD analysis project Ga0307277, IMG submission 194473) | Bulk soil microbial communities from the East River watershed near Crested Butte, Colorado, United States - ER_DNA_116 | ecosystem: Environmental > Terrestrial > Soil > Floodplain | place: USA...
CGGCCGCGGACACGATCCCGTCGTTGACCTCGAGGATCGATTCACGCGCACGCCCCCGCCAGGCCTCGAACAGCGCTGCGTCGGGTCGAGACCACTTCACGGCGTCATTCTAGCCCGACGGCCTTGGCGAGGACGTGATGCGCCGCCAGGGACTCGAACCCCGAACCGATGCCTTAAGAGAGCCGGACGGCCGCTCTCTGGACCTGCTGGGATCGGTCGACACGTGTCCTGACCTGGGCATCGGCTACCGCTGTTGTCCGCTGATGACCCCCGGTTGCCGATCGTTCGCGGCCCCAGCGCAGCCCACGCGAGGCACGGGAAGGGCACGGCCGGAGAGGACGAACGTGGCGCAGGCGTGGCGGCGATGGTCAGCGGCTCGGGCGATGGGTGAGGCCCGTCCTCGGTGACCACGAGCCTCGTTGGCAAGCGCCCGGCGAGCGCGCGGCAGCCGATGAAACATGCCGGCGGTCAGGTCGCCTCCTGGAGGATGAGCGGGAGCATCGCGGCCGGCTGACGCCGAACCTGGACGTGGCTGAGCCCGAGCAAGTCAGCCTTGAGGAGTCGATGCACGCCGTCGAGGATCACCCACCGACCGCTCCGCAACAGCAGGTCAAGGGGACAGTCGTGATCGGCTGCCATCGTCCGCTGATAGTGCTCCTGGTAGCGGGCGGGATCGGCTTTGACCTGGGCGGGTGTGACCTGGAAGGGCCTGCCGTCGTGGCGCCAGTAGGGCAGGGCAAAATGCCATCTGAGGTTGTCGACCGTGGCCGTGTCGACCGGGAGCGGCAGCCGTTGAAGCTTGTTGGAATCCCACACGAAGTCGCATAGCACGTCGCGCAGCATCGGGCGGCACCAGCTCCTGGAGTGGGAACGGCATGAAGGCTGGACCATCGGCGCTGCGGTCACCCGTCATCGGTCGGCTCCGTGGGCTGCCCGGTAAGGCGGATCCGATGCTGCGGGGAAGGGGCGCTCATCGTGCCTGGACGGTGGGACAACCTAGCTGGGTCGCGGTGTTGGCGGCCGAGGACGGCCGCCGCAGGCGGCCGCCCGCAGGGCCGGCCTTGAAGACCTGTAGAGAAAGTCCTCACGATGACACTCGCACCGTGATGCACTCGCACCGAGAGTTCCAAAGTACCTAAACCGGTCAGCACTCATGGTGTTCTTGCCGACGCGGTCAGTGAGACTCTGGCAAATCTCTGGCAAGCGACCCTGTGCGAGAGACGTTGAAATGCGTTGTGCCTGGTGGAGCTGAGGGGATTTGAACCCCTGACCCCTTGCATGCCATCGAGGAACCCCGGCAGGTCGTCCACCACGAAGCCTTGTGTCGCAAGCCATCGCACCGAAGCCGTTGTTGTGACGCGTGGTGCCTCGCATGGCCTCGTGCAGTTAGAGATGCTGCCCCGCTGCTGCCCGCCCAACGATCGTGAACATGCGCTGGTGCCGGGGCCAAGGAGGCGGAGGCCTCTGCCGTGTGACCGAGCGCGCCCCGTTCACTCCCCACCCTCGGCCCCACGCCGCACCATGTAACCCCCAGCTCACGCCTGGCGTGGCGGAGGAAGCTCTGGGGCGGCAGGAGGACGACCGTGGAACGCGCTCTGGCAAATCTCTGGCACACATGAGTGAACCCCTGCTCCCAAAGCAACCCACAATTTGCGCCGTGCAGATCTGAGAAGCGTAGGTCACCAGCGAGTGGTGACGGCGAAAATAGGGAGTGAGTTTGGCGCAAGCATCCAGGCATGATGGCTATGCGATACGGGCTCTGCACGACCTGTCGATCGATCACCGGCGGCGTCGGATCACCGGGCCCAGGTCACGGTCCTCTGACCGGGGCCCGTCACGGGCGGCAGCCGCCTGAGCAGCGAGCCGGACGGGGGCGTTGCTGGCCCCGTAGCCCTCGTAGTCGCCGCGTCGCTCGACCACCTCGAGAAACACGTTACCGACCGTGCGCGTGTAGAGGTGCATGAAGAAGCCCGCATCGTCACGGTCGTACAGAAGACCCAGGTCGCGCAACTCGGCTGCTGTCTCGCGCGGGAGCCCGAATCGCGCGATCAGGTCGTCGTAATAGTTGTCCGGGACGGGCAGGAAGGACAAACCGCGCTCTCGGGCCAGGCGCGCGAGCTCGACCACGTCGTTGCAGGCGAACGCAACGTGCTGGGCCATGCTCGGCGATCCCCAAGGTGGCACGTTGAGCGGCAGGCGGACGGCGCCGTCCTGAGTCCGCATCACCTGGCTCCTGACCAGCCCCCGTGGACTTGCTACCTCGGTGGACGTCGCGGCGTCGAGCGCGAGCACGCTGGTGTAGAAGAGCACAGCCTCATCGAAGTCTTGCCACGGCTGGGTGAGGTTGACATGGTCGATGTGGCTGATGAGGCCGTCGGAGTTGCGCGGCTCGCCATTCTCAAACTCCGACACCCACGCCGCGTCGACGCCCTGGCTCGGACCGCACAGGAAGATCTCGGTCGAATCAGGCGCGGAGACAGCCTCGAGCGCGACCTCGTCGGCGTACGTCCGCCGGTAGACCGGTGGGGCCATCAGCTCGTGCGCCCGTGCCGCAGCCGCCTTCGGGTCTTGGACCACGAAGCCCACGGCCGCGAGCGTCGGCTCGACGTCCCGCGCCTGCTGCTCATTGAGGATCACTCTCGCCTCTCCGTAGGTCCACAGGCGGACAGGCTTGGTGCGGTGGCGTCCTCGGAAGGTGAAGCCGAGCTGACGCAGCATCACCTCGACCGCCGACGTGTCCTCAGCCTTGATCTCCACGAAGTCGAAGGCGGTTGGTGCCGAGGTGCGGGTGAGCGTGCGCGGTGCTTCGCGCTGGCCGTCGCCCAGCTCACCGGCGGCGAGGTCCTCGACCCATGCCAAGGAGCGCAGGGCATGGACGGAGGTGCGTCTGACCTCTGTCTGGCGGAACGTGTCGTTGAACACCTCGAGTGAGAGTGGGCCGGTGTAACCGGCTCGGAGCACGTGCGCCACGAAGGTGCCGAGGTCGAACATGCCCTCGCCGGGGAACAGCCGGTGGTGGCGGCTCCACGACAGCACGTCCATCGAGACTGCGGGGGCGTCGGCGAGCTGGAGGAAGAAGATCTTGTCGCCAGGGATCTCCTCGATCGCGGAGGGGTCGTCGCCCCGCGAAAGGATGTGGAAGCTGTCGAGGCACAGTCCGACACGTGGATGGGCGGCGAGCTCGACGATCCGCCACGAGTGGCGGTAATCGTTGACGTATCGGCCCCAGGCGAGGGCTTCGAACGCGATCCGGACGTCATGCCGTTCCGCCAGGTCGCCGAGGCGGCGCAGCTGCGCGGCCGAGACCTCGTCGGACGCGACCGTCGCGGTAGCGACGTTACTGCACACGAGCATCGTCTTGACCCCGAGGCGGCGCATAAGATTGAACTTCGCCTCGGCGCGCCGAAGGTTATCCTCGAGCAGCGACTCGTCGACACCCTCGAAGTCGCGGAAAGGCTGGTAGAGGTCGAGTGTGAGTCCGAGTCGATCGGCGAGGGCGCGGAGCTCCTCCGGGCTCTGCTCGCTGGCGACCAGGTCGGGTTCGAACACCTCGACGCCGTCGAACCCCGCCTCGGCACACGCGTGGAGCTTCTGGGTGAGGCTGCCGCTGAGGCTGACGGTCGCGATCGACGTACGCACGAGTCCTCCGCCCCCAGTATCTTATGAACTAACTAGTACATAGTATGAGGGTAGGAGCACGCCATAAACACCCATCGAGGCCGCGAGCATGACTGAGACCCCAGCTCGAGCGGTACGGGTCCGGCACGCCGACCGCACGCGGGCGGACCTGTTGCGCGTCGCCACCGAGGTGTTTGCACAGGACGGCTACTCAGGGGCCCGGGTCGACGAGATCGCCGAGCGCACCCGCACCACGAAGCGGATGATCTACTACTATTTCGGCGGCAAGGAGCAGCTCTACCTCGCGGTGCTCGAGCAGGCGTACCTGGGGATCCGCGCCGCCGAGAGCAACCTCGTCGTAGGCGACCTCGGACCGGTCGACGCCATCCGACGGCTGGCCGAGCTCACCTACGACCACCACACCGGGCATCCGGACTTCATCCGGCTGGTCTCGATCGAGAACATCCATCACGCTGAGTTCCTGCGCAAGGTCGAGTCGTTGCGCACCTTGGCCGCCCCGGCGGTGACGCTGCTCGACGAGCTGCTCGAGCGGGGGCGGACCGCAGGGGTCTTCCGCACGGACGTCGACTCGATCGACGTGCACATGGTGATCAGCTCGTACTGCGTCTTCCAGGTGGCCAACCAGCACACCTTCCGCCACCTGTTCGGCCGTGACCTGCAGGACGAGCGCTTGCGCGACCACCACCGGTCCATTATCGGGGACGTCGTGGTCGGATGGCTCACGACGTTGCCGGGCTGAGCGACCGAACGCCGGGCGCGGCGGCCGGTCAGGCGTGCGCGCGGGCGAGGTGCTCGACGGCGAAGGGGTAGCCGTAGATGCCGGCGCCGCACACGACGACGTCGGCGATCCCTGAGATGTAGGAGTGACGCCGGAACTCCTCACGCCGGTGGATGTTGCTCAGGTGCACCTCGACGACCGGCAGCGAGACGCCGAGGAGCGCATCACGCAGCGCCACGGAGGTGCCCGTGAAGCCGGCGGGGTTGATGACCACGCCTATGCAATCGAGCCTGGCGGCTTGGATCGCGTCGATCAGCTCGCCCTCATGGTTGCTCTGAACGTGGCGCACGCCGAGACCATGCCGCGCGGCCGCCTCGGTGGTCATCACCACGACGTCTTCGAGCGTGTGGTGCCCGTAGATCTCCGGCTCCCGCACGCCGAGCAGGTTGAGGTTCGGCCCGTTGACGAGCAGGATCTGGCGAGGCCTCTCAGCGGTTGTCATGGTGTCTCCTACAGTCCCAGGTAGATGCGCCGGACCCGGGTGTCGTGGCGGAGCTCGGCGGCGGGGCCCGTCATGGCGACCTTCCCGTTCTCCATGACGAGGCAGTCGCTCGTCGCCTCAAAGGCCAGCTTGGCGTTCTGCTCCACCAGCAGCAGGCTCAGGCCATCCTGTCGAAGGCGCAGCAGGACCCGGAGGATGTCGTCGACGAGCTTGGGGCCGAGCCCCATGGAGGGCTCGTCGAGCAGCAGCAGGCGAGGCCTGGCCATCAACGCGCGACCGATCGCCAGCATCTGCTGCTGGCCGCCGGACAGCGCGCCGGACAGCCGGCCGCGCATCTCGCCCAGGACCGGGAACAGCTCGTACACCTCCGCCAGGGCCTGGTCGGTTTCCTTGCCCCACGCACGGGCATACGCGCCGAGCAGGAGGTTCTTCTCCACCGGCAGCCCGGCGAACACGTGCCGGCCTTCCGGGACGTAGCCGACCCCGTGGCGGACCATCTCATGAGGGGCGACCTTGTTCAGGTCGTGCGTGCCGAGGCGGATCCGTCCGCCACTGCGCGGCACCAGACCCATCAGCGCCTTCAGCGTGGAGGTCTTCCCCGCCCCGTTGGCGCCGATGATGCCCACCGCCTGGCCCTGGCCAACCACGAAGCTGATCGAGCTGACCGCGCAGACGCCGCCGTAGTGCACGGACAGGCTCTCGACCGTCAGCGTGACCCCGGCCGACGGGGACGACTCCTGGGTGATCCCTCCGGCACTCCGGGTCATCCGGCCGACTCCGAGGTGATCGGTTCGGCCGCGTCCACGATCGCGGAATCGCCGAGGTACGCCTCGATCACCGCCGGCGTGCCCGCCACCTCCGCGGGGGTGCCCTCGGCGATGACCGCCCCGCTGGCCAGGACGGTAATCCGCTCGCACAGGGACATCACCAAGCCCATGTTGTGCTCGATGAGGACCACAGTGACGCCGCTGTCGCGAATCGACCGCACGATCTCGGCGAGCTGGCGAACCTCCTCACCGTTGAGCCCGGCGGCTGGCTCGTCCAGCAGCAGCAACCGAGGCGAACTCGCCATCGCGCGGGCGATCTCGATACGCCGCTGGATGCCGTACGGCAGGGCGCCGGGCGGCGCCTCGACGAAGTTCTCCAGGCCGAACCGGGCTGCCAGCTCGTCCGCTTGGCGGCGCAGTTCGTGGTCGTGGCGCCAGACGCCCACCTGCCAGAGGGCGTACCGCCAGATCGACCGTGTCGGCGTCCGGTCCAGCGCCACCAGCAGGTTCTCATGGACCGTCAGATTGCCGAACAGGCGCAGGTTCTGGAATGTGCGGGCAACGCCGAGGCGGGACAGGCGATATGGCCGGGTGCCGGAGACGACCTCACCGTCCAGTAGCACCTGGCCACCGGTTGCCTTGTACAGGCCGCTGACCACATTGAACAGCGTGGTCTTGCCGGAGCCATTGGGGCCGACAATCCCACGGATGTCACCGGCGGCGACGATCAGCGACACGTTGTCGAGCGCTTTGAGCCCACGGAACCGCTTGCTGAGGTTGCGGATCTCGAGCACCGGGACGGCGGGCCGAACCGTGCTCGCCTCAGGTGCCGGATCGAACGGCTGGAACGGTTGCAGGGTGGCGCTCTCGGCGGCGTAACGCCGGTGGTGGCGCAGGGCGTCACGTACCCGTGCCGGGATACCGGCCAGACCGGTGGGGGCGAAGACCACCGTCAGGACGACCACGATGCCGTAGGCCAGTTGCGCGAAGGTGGCGAAGTCCGCCAGCGCCTCGCGGATCAGCGACAGGCCGAGGGCGCCGACGACGCAACCGACCAGGCTCCGCCGGCCACCGATGATGACCATCGCCAGCAGCAGGAACATGTTGGCGATGCTGAAGGTCTCCGGCGCGACGTAGCGGATCAACCCCGCGTACAGGATCCCCGCCAGACCGCCGTAGACACTGGCGAGGACGAACGCCGTCATCCGCAGCAAGGGAACCTCCGCGCCGACGGCCGCAGCCGCCAGCGGGTCGTCCCGCATCGCCCGCATCCGCCGCCCCAGCGGCGTACGGACCACGAACAGCCCGAACGCCAGCGCAACCGCGAAGGCGATCAGCTCGAGATAGTAATAGAGGTACTCGCTGGCCAGGTCGATACCGAAGAGCGGCGGGACCGGAACCGCCGAGATGCCCTCCGCGCCCCCGGCCACCGCCGCGTTGGTGATCCAGTTGACGAACGCCAACGCCAGACCGAGCGTCACGATGCCGAGATAGTGCGACTGAACGCGCAGCGCAGGAAGGCCGACGAGCAGCCCGGTCAGCGACGCGGCCACGATGGCGACGGCGGCGGCCGGCCAGAACCCCAGACCCGCTCGGGTGGTCAGGATTGCTGTGGTGTAGGCACCGACGCCGAAAAACGCGATCTGAGCGAGGTTGATCTGACCGGCGATCCCCATGGCGAGCCCGAGGCCGACCGCCAGGAGCGCGAAGACGATCGCGACGTCGACGACGTGGACGGCGTAGAGGTCCAGCCGGTAAGGCAGCACCCATGCGGCCACCGCGAGCAGCGCCAGGGCGCCGACGCGGTACCTCACGCGCGGTTCACCGTCTTCTCGCCGAAGACCCCCGTCGGGCGGATCATGATGATCGCGGTGAAGACCAGGAACGTGACCAGCTCCGAGTAGCCCTGGAAGCGGCCCGCGGCAAACGCGTCGAGCACGCCGATCGCCAGGCCCCCGATAATGGCGCCGGGGATACTGCCAAAGCCGCCGAGGATGGCGGCGGCGAATCCCTTGATGCCGAGCGAGGCCCCCATCGTGGGGCTCACGTACAGCAGTGGACCCGCGAGCCCGCCCGCGAGGGCGGCTAGGCCGGCCCCGATCGAGAACCCGATCGCGTTGCTGCGCCCGACGTGGATGCCGACGGCGGTGGCTGCCTCGTGGTCCATCGCCACCGCCTGCATGGCCGCGCCCCGCTTGGTGCGCTGCAGGAACTGGACCAGCGCCAGCATGGCGGCGCCGGCGACAGCGAGCACGACCAGGTCGTAGGTGCGGATGTGCACACCGAAGACCTCGAGCGGAACGGTCCGGATCGGAGAGGGAACGGCATGCCCGGTCGCGCCCCACACCATGATGGCAAGCGCCTGCAGCACGATCCCGAAGCCGATCGTGCCGATCAGCATCAGGTCGAAGTCCTTGTTCTCCAATGGTCGCAGCACCCGCTCGATGACCACGCCGATGCAGCCGGTCACCACGATCGCCACCGCCATAGCCAGGACGAACGGCAGCCTGGCCGACAGGTAGAACGTGGAGGCCACGTAGGCGCCGATGGTCACGACGTCGGCATGGGCGAAGTTGACCAGGCCCATGGTGCGATACACCAGCGAGAACCCCATGGCGACCAGGGCATAGATCGCTCCGAGGCTCAAGCCCCCGACCAGCGTCTGGAAGAAGACCTGCATGGCTCAGGCGCTCAGCCTTCCGCGGCCACCATCTGGCCGCCCCGGATGATCCCGATCGAGGTGGCGGAGATGCCGACACCGGTCTCGTCGTAGGAGAAATTGCCGAGCAGCCCGGTGTACCTGGTCGCCCGGATCGCGTCGGCGAGTTGCTGTCCGGTCGCGACGTTGCTGCTCTTCAGGGCGGTCAGCAGGATGTTGGTGCCGTCATACGCCTTGGCGCCGTGCAGCTCGGCATCCTCTCGATAGGCCGTCTTGTACGCGGCGGCGAACTTGCGCGCCGCGTCGCTGATGTCATTGCTCAGGTACGGCGAGCTGACGATGGTCCCCTCGACGTTGGCCTTGCCGGCGGTGTCCAGGAACACCGGCGTTCCGTGCGGTGCCGTGCCGATGAAGGTCGCCTTGATGCCGAGGTCGCGCGCTTGCTTGACGATCAGGCCCGATTCGACCTCTTCGGCTCCCAAGAAGATCGCCTTGGGCTGCTGCTGGCGGATCGCCGTCAGCACGGCGCTGAAGTCCTTCTGATCAATGGTGACGACCTTGTCGGCGACGGGCTTCACGCCCCGGTCCGACAGGTCCTTGAGGAAGGAGTCGTGCTCGCCTTTGCCGAAGGCCCCGTTGTTGGTGATCATCGCGATGCTCTTGATCCCCTTCTGATCAACGACGTATTTGGCAAGGGTCTCGTCGTAGGTGGTGCTGGTCGGCCCGTTGAGAAAGAGGAACGGGCTCTTGACGGCCACCAGCCCGGGCGACTGTCCCGAGGTAATGTTGGGGATCTGGGCCTGCTGAAGCACCGGGGCCATGGCGATCGTGACCGCGCTCTCCGCGGTCCCGATCATCGCGACGAACCCCTGGCTGGCGATCCGGCGGGCGAGGTTGGTGCCGATGGTCGGGTCGCCCTGGTCGTCGAAGACGTCCAGCTTGATCTGGCGGCCGTTGATCCCGCCGGCCTTGTTCCACTCGTCGACCCCGAGCTTGGCGCCCTTGTACTCCCACTCGCCGAGCGAGCTCAACTGGCCGCTCTGCGCGTCGACGACGGCGATCTTGATGGGACCAGAATTGTTCGAGCCAGAGGAGTCGGATGCGCCGGGCGCGCTGCAGGCGGTCGCGAGAACCGCCAGCAGGACGCCGAGAACGGTGACGGCGGCACGGCCGGTGAAGTGCCTCGACATAACTCTCACCTCGGAGTGAACGTGAGCGGTCCTGGCAGGATGGTGGAAGGTGGCCGTGGGGTCCGTCGACGAACGGCACGGCCGCACCCGAGGTCCCGGGGCCGTGCGTCGGTCGTCCCCGCGCGAGGTGGTGCAATCAGCTCGGACCAGCGCGGCGAGTGTCGGCGTCTTCACAAAGGAGCTCCTGGAAGTCTGCCCGCATGCGGGCGGGCACCGGCTCGCGGCCGGTGATCAGTCGGAGGCTGTCGACCGCCTGGCCAACGGCCATGGGCCCGCCGTCGAGCACCCGCCGCCCAGTGGAACGAGCCTTGCGGAGCAGCTCGGTTTCGATCGGCCGGTAGACGACTTCGGCGAGCCAGGTGTTGGGGGCGAGCCGGGAAGGGTCGAAGGCCATGCCCGGGTGGTGCGCCATGCCGAGCGGAGTCGCATGGATGACGCCGTCGAGCGACTCCCACCACGGATCCACGCTGCCGTTCGTCGCCGTGATCGTCTGCTCCGGAAAGTACGGGCGGTACCTGTCCGCCAGTGCCTTCGCGTGCGCCACCTCGACGTCGTGGACGACGACGGAGGCAGTTCCGAGCGAGAGGACGGCGTAGGCGGTGGCGAGTCCCGCGCCGCCGGCGCCGAACTGCAGCACGGTCTCGCGTGGCTCGCCGGCCAGGTCCTGGAGCAGCGCCGAGCGGAATCCGGTCCAGTCCGTGTTGTGGCCGTGCATCCGTCCGTCGCGGAAGAGCACCAGGTTGACGGCGCCGATGTGCCTGGCCTCCGGGCTGAGGTCGTCCATCGAGGCCAGGACGCGCTGCTTGAACGGGTGCGTCACGTTGACGGCCGAGTACCCCTCGTCGGCGAGCCGCCACAGGAAGTCGACCAGATCGCTGGCGTCATGCTCACCGGCCTCCAGGTCGAGGAGCCGGTAGTCGTAGTCGAGACCGAGCCTGCGGGCCTCGCGCATGTGCAGCTCCGGTGTCAGCGACGCGCCGATGCCGTCCCCGACGAGGCCGACGAGATACTTCCGCACGCTCACCGGGCACCCACGACGTGCAGGCGCCCGACGGGCCCGGCCAGGTCTTCTCGGCCTTCCGTGTACTCGCGCATGCACCCCTTCCAGTTAGTGACTCACTAGTTCGTACATTAGGTTTGGAGCCGCGTCGCTGTCAATCGTCCTACGGCGCCCTGGACCGTGGATGGTCGCGGCGCGCTGCGTCGAACGGCAACAGCGTGGCTCTGGCCGGCGACCAACCCTTGCCCCCAGCTCGTCAGAGAGCAGGTCAAGCGCCACATCGAGGAGTTGCTTGAGGAGACAGAGCGGGACTTCAGGGCCAGTCGATAGGCCACATAGGCGGCTGGTCTATCGGGATCCAGTGCCATGGGCGCCCACTACCGACACACCACCCCGGAGATGGCCGCGCATCGCCACAGCGGTCGAGCAGCGGCTCAGGGTGGTGGGGGAGGTCGCTAAGCAGGGTCTTGAGGCCGACCCGAACCGCTCAACGCCTAGAGTGTTCTAGCGGCTACGGTCCGCGTTTTCTGGCAAATCTCTGGCAAATGGCGCTCAGAGCGGGAGTGGAAGTGGCGTTGTGCCTGGTGGAGCTGAGGGGATTTGAACCCCTGACCCCTTGCATGCCATCGAGGAACCCCAGCAGGTC
>Ga0307277_10000964_pt1 | contig 11114 bp, 9 predicted proteins | sample ER_DNA_116_FD_194473 | JGI IMG/M metagenome (GOLD analysis project Ga0307277, IMG submission 194473) | Bulk soil microbial communities from the East River watershed near Crested Butte, Colorado, United States - ER_DNA_116 | ecosystem: Environmental > Terrestrial > Soil > Floodplain | place: USA...
GTGTGATGTTTCCCTATAGTTGGTGAGCTCCGGCCGTGTTCGCGGGAATGTCGCGGGGTTCGGCGGTCCGGGTGGGACACGCGCGGCGCAACCCGCAACTACGATCACGACTGCTGCTGTTGAAAGGAACGACCGTACCGCGAGCACTCCAGTGATCACACGTGCTCGTCCGAATAGAAGAATTGATTGCGGCGAGCCATCTCGAGTAGAATCTCCGCGGGCTCGTACCTGCCGGGGAAGCGCGCATTGAGATCCTCGAGCCGCTGCACGACGATTTTCACGCCGAGCGAATCCATGTAGCGGAAGGGTCCCCCGCGAAATGGCGGGAAGCCGATGCCGAATACCGCCCCGACATCGCCGTCCCTTGCTGACCGGATGATGCCATCGCTGAGACACCGGGCTGCCTCGTTGAGCATCGCCAGCACCGTCCGCTGCTGGATCTGCACAGCGGGCATTTCCGGCCACTTTGGCGGCTCGGGTGATTGGGGCGCGATCGACGTTGCCATCGGAATGCTTCCCGGCGCCAGGAACAACGCGTACACGGACGGGTCCACCTCTCCCTTCTTCCCTTCCTTGTCGTACGTGTAGAAACCCTTTTTGGATTTTCGCCCGTATCGTCCGGCGGCGACGACTGCGGGAATCGATTTCGCGGGCGCCATCCGATCCGGATAGGCCTCCGCCATGATCTTGCCCGCCTTCGTCGCAACATCGAGCCCGACTTCGTCGATCAGCGTGATCGGGCCGACCGGAAACCCGAAGTCGACCAGCGCCTTGTCCACGATGTCCACGGCCACGCCCTGATCGAGCAGGATTCCGGCTTCATTGATGTAGGGTGAGAGGATCCGGTTGGCGTAGAACCCTGGCCCGTCGTTCACGACGATCACAGTCTTTCCGAGCTTTTTCCCGTATGCGACGGTCGTAGCAGTCACCTGGGGGTGCGTCTTATCGGTCGGGATGACCTCGAGCAGCGGCATCTTGTGGACGGGAGAAAAGAAATGCATCCCGAGCACCCGCTCCGGCCTGCTGGACGCCTGCGCGATCAATGAGATCGGGATCGTCGATGTATTGGTGGCGAAGATCGCGCTCGGATGGATGGCTGCTTCCGTCTCGCGCAAAACCTGGTGCTTGACCGCCAGATCCTCGAACACTGCCTCGATTACGAGATCGACGTTGCCGAATCCGGAGTAATCGACGGTGCCACCGATGAGCGCCATGTAGTCGCTGTACTGGATTCTGGTGATCTGCTTTTTGGTCAGCCTTTCCTTGAGGACGTCGCGCACCGCCGCGTAGCCCTTCGCCACGCGCGCGTGATCGGCGTCTTTGAGTCTCACCAGGCTTCCGTGTTGAACGGCGATCGAGGCGATGCCTGCACCCATGAACCCGGCGCCGATTATCGCGATCTTGTCTACTGGGAGCGGCTCGAAAGCCGACACCGGCAACTCCGGGTGCTGCGCCGGATCAACCCCCGGATCCTTCTTCAGCTCGTTGGTGGCGAAGAAAAGAAAAATGAGCTGCTTGGACACATCGGTCATCGCCATCTCGCCAAAACGCCGCGACTCCTCGCGATAGCCGTAAGCCGCGCCCTTCTCGTAGCCGGCGGCGATCGCATCGATCGCCGCAAGCAGCGCGGGATAGTGTCCGCGCGATTTCGCCAACGTCTGTTCGCGCGCTTTCCGCAACACCAGCGCTCTTCCCGCCGGATTGGAGTCGAGCAGCAGTCCCTTTACACCGCTGTTGCGGCGCTCGCTCTTTCGTCTTCCCTCAGCGACCTCGCGCGCGCGCTGCAGCGCCACCGAGCGAAGGATGGATGGATGGACCAGCTCGTCGATCACCCCCAGCTGCAGCGCTTTCTTCGCGCGGACGTTCTTTCCGGTGAGGATCAGGTCGAGGCCGTTGGTGAGACCTATCTTGCGTGGAAGCCGTTGCGTGCCGCCGGCTCCGGGAATCAATCCCAGCTGCACCTCTGGAAGCCCGAGGATTGTCTTCGGATGATCGGTTGCAATCCGATAGCGGCAAGCGAGCGCTGTCTCCAATCCACCGCCGAGGCACGCGCCATGGATCGCGGCGATGATTGGAATTCGGAGGTGCTCGAGTGAGTCGAGCAGCATCTGCCCGTCACGACTCAGCCTCTCGGCATCCGATGCCGTCTTGAGCTCGAGAAACTCCTCGATATCCGCGCCGGCGATCCAGACATCCGGCTTGCCGCTGATCAGTACCGCCCCGTTTACCGTTGTGTCGCGCTCGAGCTGGCTCACGAGTGCGACGAATTCATCCTTCACTGCTCGACTGAGCTTGTTGACCGATTCGTTCGGGAGGTCGAAGGTGACAACGGCGATTCCATCGCTCACCTCGACCGACAGTGCAGGCTTCCATCGCGTTCCGACGAGTCCGCCGATGGTGACTCCCGAAGGCGAGCTCATTGCGTTCTCTCTACGACCATGGCGAAGCCCATGCCCCCAGCGGTGCAGACCGTCATGAGCCCGAACTGTCCATTCCGCCGGCCCAGCTCGTTGAGAAGCGTCGTAGTGATGCGCGCTCCCGTAGCGCCGAATGGATGTCCGATGGCGATCGACCCACCCATCACATTGAGCTTTGCTCTGTCTACCTCGCCAACTGGCTGCGAAAACCCCGCGCGCTCGGCCCACCGCTTCGACTCGAAGCCCTTGAGATTCGACAACACCTGCGCGGCGAACGCCTCGTGCATCTCCACGAGATCGATGTCCTTGAGCGTGAGCCCCGCGCGCTTGAGAGCCACAGGTGCGGCGAGAACAGGAGCCTGCAGCAGCTGCTCCCCCGGATCGAGCGCGGCGTACGCGTACGATTTGATGATCCCAAGCGGAGTATAGCCAAGAGACTTCGCCTTCTCTTCATTCATGAGAAGAACACACGCGCCGCCGTCGGTGAGAGGCGACGAATTGCCCGCCGTGACACTTCCGTATTTCCGGTCGAATACCGGCCTGAGCGCGGCGAGCTGTTCATAGCTCGTATCCTCGCGGATGCCGTTGTCCGATGTCAGCACGCTTTCGAACTTCGGCGGCACGTAAACGGGCATGATCTCGGCCGTCAGTCTTCCGTCGGCGGTTCCCGCGGCGGCGAGGCGGTGCGAGCGGAGTGCGAAATGATCCTGCTCTTCCCGGGCGATGGCGTTGAGCTTGGCCATCTTCTCCGCCGATTCGCCCATCGTCTCCCCAGTCGAAGGCTCGGCGATGGCGGGAGTAACCGGCACCAGATCCTTCGGGCGAATGCGCGAGAGCGCCCTCAGTCTCGCCGGCAGCGATTTCGCCTTCGACGCGAGGACAAGCGCGTCCGCGAATCCCTGCGCGTGGAGAATCGGAATATTGGAGAGCGATTCTGATCCGCCCGCGATCGCCACATCGAGCTGGCCCAACGCGATCTGATCCGCCGCATCGGTTATCGCCTGATTCGCCGATGCGCACGCGCGGCTCACGCTGTACGAGTTGACGCCCTTCGGTAACAGCGGAAGGAGCGAGACCTCGCGCGCAATGTTGGGCGCGAGGACCGATGGGACGACGGTACCAAATACCAGCGCCTGAACTTCCTTGCCGTCCAGGTTGGTTCGCTGCAGCAGCTCCGCAACGCAGAGCTTGCCGAGGTCTATCGCCGAGATGGATTTGAACGCCGTGCCAGCTTTGGCAAACGGCGTTCGTACACCGGCGACTATCGCGACGCGCCGCCCGTTCCCGAATGTTGCCATAGAGGGAACTTAGACGGGCGTCGTTTATCTATCTAGGACGTGCTTTCCTCTTCGTCACGTAACACACGCTCTTTTTCGAGCAGCCTTTTCTTGCGCTCGACTCCCCAGCGATAACCGCCGAGTCCACCGTCGAGCCGCACCGCACGATGACACGGCACGACGACGGCGACGCGATTGCTCGCGCAGGCACTCGCGACGGCGCGCACGGCCTTTGGTGATCCGATCGCGCTCGCGATCTCACTGTAGGACCGGGTCTCGCCGAGCGGAATCTTCTGCAGCTCTCGCCAGACCTTCCACTGAAATGCCGATGCCTGAACATCGATCGGGATGTCGGATCGGGGGCGCGCGCCATCCATGGTGGCGACGATTTCGTCGACCCACGATGCAAGCGAGCTCGATGGAGCCGTCACTCGTGCTCGTGTCGCCGCCGGATACTCCTCGGCCAGCGCGGCCTCGAGCGAGCCCGCATCATCGCCCAGTGTTACAGCACAGACACCGCGCGAGGTCGCTCCGACGAGCAGAATGCCAAGGGACGTCCTGGCGACAGCGTAGTCGATGTGCATTCCCTCGCCGCCACGTTTGTACGTCGCGGGCGTCATTCCGAGCTGTGCGTCGGCGGTGCCATAGACCCTGCTGCTTGAACCATAGCCCGCGCCGAACGTGGCGCGACTCACAGTCTCGCCGCGTTTCAGCTCGCCTTTGAGCCGCTCGCTCTTGCGGGCCCGAATGTACTGGGCCGGCGTCAGTCCGATGATCTCCTTGAACTTCCGCTGGAGATGGTACGGGCTGAGTCCCGACTCATCGCCGAGGAGCTCGAGAGTGATGCGCTCGTCGCTGAGATCGGCGATGTGGGTGTCGATGTAGTCCCGAGCGCGCTGGACCGCGCGGTCGGGCGATTTGGCGCGATTCGGCCGGCAGCGCTGACAGGCGCGAAACCCGGCGCGCTCCGCGGCTTCCGAGGAAGAGAAGAATGCTACGTTGTCACGCTTCGGCCGGCGGGACGGACACGATGGCCGACAATAGATGCCGGTCGTGGTCACACCGTAGAGGAAGCGGGCGTCGGCGGTGGGATCCCTGTGGAGCACGGACTCCCAGGCAACGGCTTCATTCATGGGAGTATCCTCCGTTCGATGTCGTCGTCTCATCGCCGCCTTCAAGATCGCTCATCCTCTCGATAGAAAAATCATAACAGCCCGCTTCGGTATCGCGTACGTGGATGTAAGCGACATCCCGATCCTGTAGCAGCTGCTGGAGCTCGGGCTCGACTAGCCCATTGGAAACATACCGCTGCGCCACCAAACGGCGGCCGCTCCCATAAGCATTGAGCGTGAGCCGGTGGGCAAGCATGTCCACCGGAAAGCCTCCATCCTCGGGATAACGATCGCAATCGTGTTCGTGGATGAAAACCGGGCCGGGAAGAGGAAAACTCTCCCTTCCGTAGAACGAATCGTAGGTGAACAATATCCGACGATCGCTACCGACGGCAAAGGTCTTCAGACATTGCCGGCATGGGCCGTAGCCGGTGGCCACTTCGGTGTGCGCCGGATGACCGTAGCCGGGTGACCGCAGCGTCTTGCGGACGGTGTCTGCGACCCGGTCTCCGATGGCCACTACGCGATAAGACTGCATTATATCCTCACTCGTGAAACGGTCTGTTGCGTTGCTCGTGCCGAATGATGCTCGTGCTCCGGGAGGGCCGATATCCGAATCTTGCGGTCAAATTCCTTGTACTTTTGCTGCTTCGCATGAATCCCCACACCTAGGCGAGAATGGCTGACCTTTCAGGCGGGGGCGAAAAATTCGACCTGCTTGTGATCGGAGGCGGGATCACCGGCTGCGGGGTAGCCCGGGACGCGTCGATGCGCGGGCTCAAGGTCGTCCTGGTGGAGCGCGACGATTTCGCGAGCGGCACTTCGGGCCGTTCCTCACGTCTCATTCACGGCGGGATTCGATACCTGGAGCACGGGCAGCTCCATCTGGTCTACGAGTCGATACGCGAGCGACAAACGCTGCTCCGCATCGCGCCGCACCTCGTCAAGCCGCTGGCTTTCACCTGGCCGATCTATCGCGGTGCGCGCGTCGGAAGACGTCGGCTGAGCGCGGGACTCTTTGCGTACTATCTCATGTCGGGCGGTCGCACTCGAAAGCATTCTACTTTGAGCGCGAGCGAGACTCTCGAGAGAGAGCCAGGTCTCGAAAGAACAGGCCTCACCGGTGGCGCGGTCTATTACGACGCCTGCACCGACGACGCCCGGCTCACAATCGCCAATGCGCTCGCCGCGCGGCAGAATGGTGCCACCGTCGTCAGCCACGCCCGCGTCACGGAGATTCTCCGCGAAGCTGGAAAGGCAGTTGGAGCGGTGATGAGCCACCAGCTCTCGGAGGTGACTAATTCAATTCGGGCTCGCGTGATCGTCAATGCCACTGGTGTCTGGACCGGACAATTCGATGCAGGCAAAGCACCGCGCCGCGGGCACGGCAGCAAAGGGGCTCACATCAGCGTTCCCAGGACGCGAGTCGGGAACCGTGACGCGCTCACGCTTATCTCACCAGTCGATGGGCGCGTGATGTTCTGCCTTCCCGCCGGCTCTCAGGCGATCATCGGTACTACCGACGACTGGACCGAGGAGTCACCCGAGAGCGTCCACGCTTCGGTGGCCGATGTCGATTATCTCCTGCGCGCTGCCAACGCTTACTTCCCCGATGCGCATTTGACCCGAGCCGACGTAGTCAGCGCGTGGGCCGGGATTCGGCCGCTTGCCACGGCGGCGTCATCGAATCCAACCGCGGTGTCGCGCGAGCATAGCATCGTGAGCGACGGCTCCGGCATGATCCACGTCACGGGCGGCAAGCTCACGACTTACCGCTCGATGGCGGCGGAGATCGTGGATCAGGTGCAGAAATCATTGGGCGAGGATCTGGACCGTGCGCCCACTGACTCGGTCGAGCTTCCCGGCGCAGAGCGAGACGCGGAGATTGCTCGCCTTCAACGCGAAGACGCGAGGCTGGCGGACCCGTTGGTGCCCGGACTTCCTCACACCGGCGCGCACCTCGTGTACGGCGTCTCGAAAGAAATGGCCCAAACCCTGTCCGATCTGCTGATTCGCCGGGTGCATTTGGCGTTCGAGACGTTGGATCACGGAGCGAGTGTCGCGGTGCGCGCTGCCGACATCGTGGCGCCGCTCCTCGCCTGGGACGATCAAACGAAAAGCGCCCGAGTCCGTGAATACAGGCAGGACATCGAGCGCATCTTCGCTATCGGTTGATTGTACGATCTACTGGACCGTGATTGTCCCCGCCATCGCTGTCCCGTGCACGGAGCAGTGATAGTTGTACGTTCCGGCCGCCGTAAATGTTCTGACGTACGTCCCCTGATCCTGGGTCGGCGACGTGGTTCCATCGTCGAAGGTCACGCTGTGATCGACGCAGAGCTGACCCGAGTAGCCATCACCTGTACAGGTATTCCACGCCCAATGAACGGCGCTGCCCGCCGTCACCGTCTTCGTTGACGGGCTGAACGAGTTGTTGGTGACGGCGATGCCTCCAGCTGATGGAGTCGTATTTCCTGTGGGCTGATTATTAGGCGCCGTAGACCCGCCAGATCCTCCGCACGCGGCCACTGAAATCAGAGCCAGCGCGATACATACATTCCTTGTCGTCATGTTTTCTCTCCTTGTGAGGCTCACTGTACGAGCGCCCACAAGGCAGATCAAGCCGCGTTTCCTGCTGCTGCGGCGAACGACTGAAAAGCTGCGGCAGACTACGCTTTAGGCCGCGTCGTGGATGGTCTTGAGCTCGACGATTTTGAGGCGGCGCGTCATCGCGGGCAGCTTGAGCACGACCGACTCTCCGACGCTTCGTCCAACCAGGGTTTTCCCGATCGGCGACGACATGCTGACATGCCCTTCCTCGAACTCCACCGAATCGCCGAATACGAGGCTGTAGGTCTCGCGCTCACCGGTCTTCTCGTCCTGCACGACGACATGCGAGCCAAGCCCGACCTTATCGGCGGGAATCTGGGAAACATCGATCTGGGAAAGCTTGCTGAGGCGCTGGCGCAGCTGGCCCAGACGCGCACGCACCAGCTGCTGTCGCTCGAGCGCGGCCTTGTACTCGCTGTTCTCGCGCAGGTCGCCCATCTCCACAGCCCTGCGAATTTCCTGCGGCAGGGTGACGTTCAGCTCGTGCTGAAGGCGCTCGACCTCTTCTCCGAGTTTTACCTTGAGTTGCTCGATCATACGACTTTAGCCTGTCGAGATGGTTGCCGCGCGCGTGACGGCGAAAAATCAGCGCCCGACCGTATGCCGGCCGGGCGCCGCACTTTCAAGCTAGGCAGAACGGGGCGGGGAGGCAATCGCCCCCGATCCTACCTATGCTGCGGGAGCTTCGAGTCGGTGTGGTCGATCGCCGGCGGTACGGCTGAGGACTTCTCGTATTCCTCCCGCAACCTGGACATCATCGCTTCGCGCCGGTCGAACAGCCGCTTGAGCGGGCGGACATCGTGGCGCGCGAAGGCGTAGGACGTCAGGAGTGGCAGGGCGACGGTCGAATCCAGATAACACACCACCGCATCCGGGAGCCGGTCAGGGTCGATTTTCCCCCAACTCACGGCCTCAGCCGGGGTCGCGCCCGACAAGCCGCCGGTGTCGGGCCGCGCATCCGTAATCTGGAGGAAATAGTCGTGACCCTTTTCGTCGATGCCCAGCACTTCCTGGATCTGCGGCTCCGTTTGCAGCATGAAGTTCTTGGGACTTCCTCCGCCCAGGATCATCACGCCGCTCTTTCCCCCGCCCCGCTTGGCGTCGAGAACTATCGACGCCGTCTCGTTCACGTCCTGATTGGGATCGAGCACCAGCTTGTTTCCGTCGAGAGCGAGCGCCGCGATGTTCATCCCGATGGAGCTGTCGCCCGGTGACGATGTATAAATGGGGACCGCGGCTGCGTATGCCGCTGAGAGAAGCGACTTCTGTCCGATGCCGAGCGCCTTCTCTCGCTCGCGAACGTACTTGCCGCAAAGATTGTGGAATTCCGCGCTCGACATCGCGCGCTGGAATTCCTTGCCGGTGATGATCTTCCGGAAGAACGCGTCGGTCGACAGCAGCACATCGTAGTCGAAGAAGATGTCGTAGATCCGGACGACACCTTCCTCGCGCAAAACCACGTCCGACTCCTGCGCGTTGCCGCGATGCATCGCCAGGCCGAGCCCGAAGTGGGTGTCGTGATAAAGATTCGCTCCGGTCGAGATGATCCAGTCGACGAATCCGGCCTCGATTAGCGGAATTAGCGCCGACATGCCGAGTCCAGCCGGCGTCAAAGCGCCGGTAATCGATAGGCCGACCGTGACATCCTCGGCCAGCATCTTACCGGTGAAGAGCTGGCACGCTTCACGGAGACGCGCGGCGTTGTAGGCGAGGTAAGTCCCCTCGATCAGATCGGCGACTGTTTCCTTGCCGTCGATGCGGCGCGGATCGATGCGCTGGCCCTTGAGAAAGCGGCTCGCCTCGTGCGCCGTGTGCTGCTGCCCGCGCTTCTCGCGTTCTTCCGCCGCGAGCTTCTGCTGCGCCTTCGGCCCCGCGGCAGATGCCTTTCCGTGCCGCGACGACTTGAAGCCGCCGCGTTCGCGGCGTCCTCCCTCCCCGGCACCGTTGCCCTTACTGCTTTTTGCCATCTCGCCTGCCTTCCACAGTTTCCTCGATCTGTTCACCGGCGGTCTTCCCGAGCGACTTGTACGCCGATATCACCGCTTGCGCAGCTTCCATCGGATCGTCGGTCACAAGCATGAGATCGAGATCGCCTTCCGAGATCTTCCCCTCACTCAGCACCCTCGCCTGCAGCCAGCGCAACAACCCCGCCCAGTAATAGCGGCCGAAAAGAATGACGGGGAAGCGGTAAATCTTCCCCGTCTGAATGAGCGTGAGCGCCTCGAACAGCTCGTCGAGAGTTCCAAAGCCGCCGGGGAAGATAATGAATGCGACCGAGTACTTGATGAACATCGTCTTGCGGACGAAGAAGTACCGGAAATTGACGAGCGTATCGACGTAGGGATTGGCACCCTGCTCGAAGGGTAGCTCGATGTTGCAGCCGATCGAGCGTCCGCCTCCAATCCGCGCACCTTTGTTCGCTGCCTCCATGATCCCCGGTCCGGCACCCGTGATTATTGCGAAGCCCGCCTCGGCGAGGAGGCGCCCGGTCTCCAGCGCCGCGTCGTAATGCGCGTCGTCCGGTCCGATTCGCGCTGAACCGAAGATCGTCACCGCTTTTTCAACCGATGCGAGGGTGTCGAACCCTTCGATGAACTCCCCCATGATCCGCATCACGCGCCACGGATCGGTTCGCGTGAAGTCGATGCGCGGTCCCGGCTGCTGGAGAAGCTTTTCGTCCTCAGTGACTGTCGCGACATCGCGGATGGAGTCATCCACGAGGCGCCTGTCGCCCAACCTCCGCCCTGTAATCTGCTGGGAGGGCGGAGTTCTTCCGGCCTTGAGGTGACCCTCCTCGGTCCGCTTCTTCAATCCCTCGAGCGCCTGCTGCTCGGCCGACGCCATTACTTGGGGATTGAGCTTCTTGCCGCCGGCAGTTCGCGCACGCGTTGGTCGGCGCGCGATCTTCGCCGCATTTGCTTTCGGGATATCTTTTCTCTTCTTCATTTTTGGCGGGCTTTCTTAATTCGGAAACTAAAGTTGCGTGCGTCTGCAGGAAGCCCGCCAGGTGATGGCGCACAGGTCGTAATGATCATTGCGGATGGCGTGCGACCGGATGTTCTCGCTCGAGCCATCGCGAGAGGCGAATTGCCCGCGCTCGCGGGCCTGCGGGAAGAAGGATCGCTCTCGACGGTCACGTCTGCTTTTCCCTCTGTGACGGGACCTGCGTACGCGCCGTTCATCATGGGAAGATATCCGGGTAGCGTCGGACTCCCGGGTCTCCGCTGGTACGATCGCTCACGTCGGATTCCGAGAATCTCCGGACACTCCAGAAGCTATGTCGGACCGGAGATGCGATTCGTCGATCGCGACATCGACCGCGCATCCCCCACGGTTTTCGAGCTCGCCAAACCCAGCTTCGGGGCGTTGAGCGTTATCGCGCGTGGTCTGCGTCGTCGCGAGCGCATCGGACAGACTCCCGGTTTCGTGGCGCGCGCGGCCGTTACTCATTTTCGCGGCAACGTCCGCGGCTGGCTTGCGATAGACCGCCGCGTCGGAGAAGAAGTTGCCTGGCGTCTCCGCACTCGCCGAACGAGGTACGCGTTCGTTGCGCTCACCGGCATCGACAAGACATCGCACGCCGCCGGTCAGGACTCACCGCTTGCGGCGGACGCGCTCCGAATCGTTGATGACACCGTGGCCCAGATCCGCTCCGACGCCGAGCGTGACGGGCGCTGGGGGAAGATGCACCTGTGGGT
>Ga0307277_10000965_pt1 | contig 11114 bp, 10 predicted proteins | sample ER_DNA_116_FD_194473 | JGI IMG/M metagenome (GOLD analysis project Ga0307277, IMG submission 194473) | Bulk soil microbial communities from the East River watershed near Crested Butte, Colorado, United States - ER_DNA_116 | ecosystem: Environmental > Terrestrial > Soil > Floodplain | place...
GCGACAGCACTCGCCAGCGTACGAGTGATCGCCGTGATGTTGCCGACTGCGTCGTAGGTGTACTTCGCGACGTCGGTCGGCGTTACGGCGGCGACGAGCCGACCCGATTGGTCGTAGATGAATCGGAAGGGATCGCCTGTGGCCGCGGCGGCAGGCTTCGACGGACCGAGCGTCAGCGATGTGATCACGAGCGAGACGACCAAGGTTCGTGAGAGCCACGTCGTGATAAGTCGACCGCGACCCATTCCCTAACTCCTACCGCGAACCAACAGATCAGCGTTCTTACGACCAGGGCTTAACTTGCCCGGCCGCAGGCTAGGGCTGCCGCTTAACCAAGTAAAGGGCTAGTGCCTAACAACCGACCCGTTGTCTGCGTGTCACGAAGTCGGGGACTGCGCCGTGGCGGGAGCAGGGAAAGCATGACCGCCGAAATGTTTGTGTGGGCGGCAGCGGGAGTGTCGGTCTCTACTTGCGTCGCGCGGTCGAAACCAGTTCCTGCAGGGACTCGCGCAGCTTCGCGAAGTTGTCGGCGGTGATCGCGATGCGGTTCTGCGTGAGCGAGTAGGTCGGCCCGACGTTCAGCTCGTTGTCGGCGAGTCGACGAAGGGTCTGCGCGAGGAAACCGGGCCGGTCCTCGGCATCGATGATTGCGACATCGCGCTCTTCCTGAACCTTGAACCCGGCCGTCTCGAGTGCCTTGCGGGTGGTCGCCGGATCCGACGTAACGACACGGAAGGTGCCCTTTCCGTCCTTGCCCGACGGCACGGCGCAGTAGCCCTCGATGTTGACGCCCGCCTTGGCGATCGCGTCGGTCGCCTTCGCGAGGGTGCCCGGCCGGTCGTCCAGCGTCAATGCAAATTCCTTGGTTTGCTCCATGAATTCCTCCATTGATGTTTCTAGCGCGGAGAACACGAGACATCTGTCTCGCTCCCGCTGCCGCCCGCACGGAGCATGGACCTTTCGGCCACTCGAGTCATGGTGTCGACGGCAAGAGCGGTCGCGTGACTTGTTGAAGCCTGACCGAGACGGTCAGCGCGCGGCGTGGCGTGAGAGTCGCCTGCCCGCCAAGGAGTAGCTCGCGCGTGCCGCGGCCGACCGGGTAGCGCGCTTCGGGTTAGCCGAGCCGGTACCCCACCCCGCGCACGTTTGCCAGCGTCGGCGCACCTGCCGAGTCGAGCTTTGAGCGGAGACGCGCGAGATGCGCCTTCAGCCACTCTGGATCGGGGTCGCGCTCCTCAGGCCATCCTGCGCGCAGCAGCGCGCGGCGCTCGAGCACTTCACCGGGGCGGGCAACGAGCGCGGCGAGAAGACGGAACTCCGTCGGAGTGAGGTCGAGCGCGTCACCGTCGACGCTCGCGACGTGCGTCTTCGGATCGACGCGCAGCCGGCCGACTGACGTCGCGGCCTTCGCGGCGGCCGCGGGCGCAGCACGACGCAGCAATGCACGTACGCGGGAACGAAGCTCCTTCGAGCTGAACGGCTTTTCGAGATAGTCGTCGGCACCGAGGTCGAGGAGCTTCGCGCGCTCATCCGCGCCGCGCTCGCCGGTGAGCATGAGGATCGGCGTCGATGAGATCGCGCGGATCCGCTTGCACACCTCGTCGCCGGAGAGCCGCGGGAGCTTTCGGTCGAGGATCACCAGGTCCGGCGATTCCTCCGCGTGTCGCCGCAGCGCGGTCTCGCCGTCGTACGCAGTGACGACCTCGTACCCGTCCTCGCCGAGCAGCGACGCGACCATCCCGACCAGCGCGTGCTCGTCGTCGACGACGAGGACGCTGCTCAACGTGAGGCCGCATCGGCGGTCGCGCGCGCGAGCGGCACGGAGAACGCGAAGACCGCGCCGCCCTCCGGTGCGTCCTCGACCCAGATGTCGCCACCCTGGCCCTCGACGACGCGACGCGACGCGAAGAGTCCGATGCCCGAGCCCGGCACCTCGTCGTTCCCGGCGCCGCGTGCGTACGGCTCGAAGATCCGCGACCGCTCGTTCGGCGGAACGCCGCGGCCCTGATCCTGGACCCGCACGATCGCGCGATCGTCCGCGCGCTCGATCTTCACCGCGATGCGCGTTCCCTGCGGCGCGTACTTCGTTGCGTTGTGGACGAGCCCCGCGACGACCTCCGCGGTACGCCGCCGATCGCCGCGCACGAAGATCGGCTGGCCGGCGCGCGGACCCGTGAGCTTATGACGGCGCGCCATCGGCGCGACCTCCTTCAACGCGGCGGTCACGGTCGCGCGCAGGTCGAAGCGCGTCCGCCGCAGGGACAGCTCCGGGCGATCGGTGCGCACGCCGGCGAGGATCCGGTCGACGAGCTGGTCGAGACGCAGCACCTGCGAGGTCGCCTCGGAGATCGGGAGCTTCGCCTTCCCGTTCTTCTCCCCGAGCATCTCGAGGTGGCCGCGGATGACCGAGAGCGGCGTGCGCAGGTCGTGCGTGACGACGGCCACGAAGTCGGCGCGAGCGCGCTCGAGCTCGCGGAGACTCTCGGTCGTCTTGCGCTCCAGCGCGTAGAGCGACGCCTTGTCGATCGCGAGGGCCGCCTGGTTCGCGAGCGCGCCGACGAAACGCACCTCCTCCTCGAGGAACTCCTTGTAGTCGGGGACCTGCAGCACGACTGCGCCGAGAAGGCGGTCGTTCGCGATGAGCGGGACGGCGATGTGGTCTAACGCGACGATCGGCCGGCGCTCGTCGAGCGCGCGCTGCGCGGCGGCGCTCGCGGTCTTACCGAGCTCGCCGGTGCGCGCGCGCTCGCGGACGGCCTCGTCCTCCTCCCGCAGGAGGATCGCGCCGGACGCGCCGGGATAGACGCGAACGAGGCGGTCGACAATGAGCGACAGCACCTCGTCGAGGTCGAGGGTCGAGGTGAGGACATTCGAGACCTCGAAGAGGGCCGACACCTCGCGCAGCTTCCGGTCAGACTCGCGCTGCAGCCGCCCTTTCTCGATGATCCCGGCGACCTGGTTCGCGATCGTCTGCAGGAAGTCGATCTCCTCGCGGCCGAAATCCCGCGGCTGCACGGTCTGCACGTTCATCACGCCGATGACCTCGTCGCGCGCGACCACGGGGACGGAGAGCATCGACGTGAACCGCTTCTCGTCGACCTCCGGCACCCACTTCCACCGCGGGTCGGTACGCACGTCGCGAGCGGCCAGTGGGATGCGCGCGTTCGCGACCCAGCCAACGATCCCCTCGCCGACGCGCAGCGTCGCGCGTCCGATCCCACCGCGATTCAGCCCGTTCGTCGCGACCAAACGAAGCAAACCGTCGGACCGCTCGAGGAGATACAGAGATGACACTTCGGCGCCCATCGCGTCAGTGGTGCGGCCGATAACGACGCGCAGCATCTCGTCCCAGTCGCGCGCCGACGACGCGAGCTGCGCGACCTCGTGAAGAAAAGACAGTTCGCGGAGCTTTCGCTCCGCGTCAGACGCGGTCATCGGTGAATTCTAGAAATAGACTCCGAATCCGATGAAGACCGTCATCCGCACCGAGAAACTGACCAAGCGATTTGGCGACCTCACCGCGGTGGACGGCATCGATCTCGACGTACGCGAGGGCGAGGTCTTTGGCTTCCTCGGACCGAACGGCGCGGGCAAAACGACCACCCTGCGCCTCCTCTGCGCCCTCATCGCACCGACCTCGGGGACCGCGGAGATCGCCGGATTCCGCCTCGGACGCGAGGACGCCAAGATCCGCGCGACGGTCGGGATCCTCACTGAGCTCCCCGGCCTCTACGAGCGGCAGTCGGCCTGGGACAACCTCGTCTTTTACGCCACCCTCTACGGTCTTTCGCCGGCGGTGGCCAGGTCGCAGGCCGAGCGGTACCTCCGGCTGATGGGTCTCTGGGAGCGTCGGACCGAGGGGGTGGTGACGTTCTCGCGCGGGATGAAGCAGAAGATGGCGATCGCGCGCGCCGCGATGCACGAGCCGCGCGTCCTCTTCCTGGACGAGCCGACCACGGGCCTCGACCCCGACGCCGCGAAGACGGTCCGCGAGTTCATCGTCACGCTCCGCGGCGAGGGTCGCACCGTGTTCCTCTGCACGCACAACCTCGACGAGGCGGATCGGCTCTGCGACCGCATCGCGTTCTTCCGGCACCGAGTGATCCGCATCGCCAAGCCCGACGAGCTCCGCGCGGAGCTCTACGGACGCGCCACCGAGTTCCGGCTCGTCCCGAAGCCGCTGGCCGAGGATCTCGCGCGCGTGCAGGCCGTGCCCGGCGTGCACGAAGCCCATCTCGAGAATGGCTCGATCGTCGTGGCCTCGGCGGATCCGCTGCTGACGAATCCGCTGCTCGTGCGGGCGCTCGTCGACGGTGGCGCGGAGATCGCCTTCGTCACGGAGCGCAAGGCACATCTCGAGGACGTGTACCTCCAGATCGTGGAGCCGATCGAATGAGCGTCGTCGCCATGAGCCCGGCCCGCCCGACCCTTGTGCGCGCGGTCTGCGTGCGCGAGTGGCGCGAGGCACTCGGGAACAAGCTCCTCGTGGGTATGACGCTGTTGCCGCCGATCGTCATCCTCATCGCCGGTATCGGCGCCGTCGCCGCCGCCGCGGTGAACCCGCCGAGCGATAAGGACGTGCAGGCGCTCTACGCCTCGGCGCCCGCGGTCGCCGGTCTCGATCCGAAGGACGCGGTGCAGGGATTCATCGCGACGTACTTCCTCATCCTCTTCATGCTCATCCCGACCGTCGTGCCGCTGACGATGGCGATCTACTCGGTCATCGGTGAGAAGGCCTCACGCACGCTCGAGCCGCTGCTGGCGACGCCGGTGGGCGTCGGCGACCTGCTCTTTGCGAAGAGCCTCGCGTCGACGATCCCGAGCGTGATCGTGACGTGGGCCGCGTACGGGATCTACCTCGCGACGGTCATCTCGATCGGCTCGACCGCGGCCGTGCACGCGGTGACCGCGCCGCGATGGATCCTAGCGATCATCGTGCTGGTCCCGCTGCTCACGCTGCTCTCGGTGAACCTCGGGATCCTCATCTCGACGCGCGTGAACGACGTGCGCGTCGCGCAGCAGATCGGCGGTCTTGTTGTGGTTCCCGTGGTGGGACTCGGCATCGCGCAGGTGACTGGGCGCGTCGTGCTGGACAACGGCGCGTTTCTCGAGATGACCGCCGTGCTGATCGTGCTCGATATCGCCGTCTTCTGGCTCGCGCGGCTCGCGTTCCAGCGGGAGAACATCCTCGTCCGCTGGCGTTAGGCACCGAGCGCGCGAACTTCTACTTGTGCCTCACGATCAATGGCCTCGACGCCTGGCGAATATCGTCGATCGCAGCCGCGTCGAGTGCGGGGATTGTGCGCAGCGTTTGGAGTATCTGCCGCTGTCGGGCCAACTCGCCATCCATGAGGCGATCGCCCAGGATCTTCTTTTCCAACGCGGGGTCATTTGGGTCCAAGTCGTCGCGAATCTGGACGAATCCCCAGACAGTATCGATGGCGACTGCCGCAGCATCGATCGAGTCTCCGATCGAAGGCGAGGTACAGGCCTTCAGAGCGCTCACAGCGGCGCTTACAGCATTGAGCGCTACGGAAGTGGATGCTTCGTCGAAGTCCTCGGTGTCAGGCGCGATCTTCTTGCATCGCTCAATGAGACCGGAGACTTCAGGCACCGGAGTGCCTGTCGCGCATTCCCAAACCTTCTCCACGCAGACCTCCAAGAGCTCGGCGTCTCCCCAACCGGTGTCGGCGACAAAGAGTCGGTAATTGGCCTTTAGAACTTCGGCGCAACTCGCCGCGAAGACGAGTTGGTGCCTTGGCGAAAGCGTAGCTAGCCCGCGCGCTAGAGCACGGTAGTGACCATCGAGATCCGTCGGGAACATAAGTCAAGAGAACATACTCGTCCGCTGGAGGTAAGCAGAGTGGCCGTGTACCACTGTTCCTTCTGTGGAAAGCGACAGGATCAGGTCAAGAGGCTCGTTGCTGGTCAGCGCGGGGTTGCCATCTGCGACGAGTGCGTCTCGCTCTGCCGCGAGATCGTCGACGAGGAGCTCTCAGGGACGCCTCGGCCGGAGCCAACCGCTCGCCGAAAGAGCTGGATGGATCGGCTGCGGCGAATGGCCGTCGCTCTCCCTCGATACGAGGCGCTAGAGGAGTGGCGCGAACCCAGGACGTAGCGATTCGGCGATCCGGAAAAGCTCGTCGTGGCTCAGAGGACCCTCGATGGAGATCGAGACACGCCCGATCGTCGCCTTCAGAGCGTTGACGCGTCCGCCGAGCGCGGTCGTCTCTTGCCATTTCGCTCGCGTGCGGGCTGCGGCGATGAGCTCGTCGTAGCTGGGCTCTCTTCCGAGCAGGATCGAGTACGGCGCGACGTCCTCCGAGATGTGGATCGCGCCGCCACTGGCGAGAGGCCAGTCCTGTTCAAAGTGGTATGGACCGGCGCGGATCGTCATGTTCCCGACTGGTCCGAATTCGTCCGGCGGCCCACCAAGGAAGAACTGGCCGCGCGTCAGCGCCGAGCCGTGAATGTCGGCGGTGTAACCGATTGGTGGCTCCATAACGCCGATCCAGAGCCAGGTCTGCACGAGGAGCGCTGTGGCGATCGCGATCGCAGCGATGGTGCGAGGGCGCGGGTTCACGCCCGAAGATTACGGCCCGGGCTACGGCCGCGGCGATCTACCGTGCAGGAATGGAATGTCGATCGATGGCTTCGGGATCGTGATCGTCGGGAACTCGAACCGATGCGTCGGCGCGGGCGCAACGCCGAGCTCTGCGGACGGCGCCGGTATTCCTTCGTCCGGATACGTGCGCGGTCCGGCGATCTCGACTGTCGCCGTCGTGGGCTCGCTCACCGAGACCGTGCCGTCACGCAGCTCGTACGAGAGCCTGTACGTGCCGAGCGACGTGGGCGCGACAAACGGCACGAAGAACGTCCCGGTCACGCCCGTCTTGAACACCCCAGCCGGACTCGAGCCCTGTTGCACGGTGCGGTTCGTGCGCGGGTCGATGAGCCGCCAGCCGATCAGGAGCGGACGATCGGTCTCGCCCGCGAACCCGCCGTAGCTCACCACGGCGAGCGAGGCCTCGCCCCGGTGCAGCGTGCGGGGCACCGCGATCTGCGCCGAGATGAGATACGGGAGATGCGCGCGAAGCGTGAACGACGCGGTCGCCGCGCCCGCGGGAGCGAGCGCCGTGCCGCTCGCATCGGCCAGGCCGATGGTGACCGTGTAGGTACCCGGCTGCTCCGGCACCGGGATCGTGATGCCGACGTTCTGCATCTGGTTCGGCAGCAGCGCAGGAAGCGGCAGCGGCTTCGGCGCCCGCATGAGGAGAGCGCCCTGCGCGTTGTTCATGTCCCAAATGAGACCGACCGCACCGGGACCGGTCGATGTCCACGCACGCGCGCCGATGTTCGTGATGGGCACCGTCACGCGGGTGTCCGTGGCCACATCCACCGCGATCGCGGTCTTCGCCACCTGGTAGCGCGCGTTCGCGGCGGGCTGCACGTTCGCGCTGTACACGAGCGAGCCGATCGAAGAGATGAAGTTCGCGGCATCGTCGTCGAGCGCGTCCCACGTGAGCCCGACGACGACGCGTGGCCCGGTCTTCGTGAAGATGATGCCGGCGTCGTGCGTGATCCCGCTGAGGTTGCCGGTCTTGTGCGCGACGACGACCCCCGGAGGAAGCTGCGCGGGGAGACGGTCGCTGATCTGCTGCCGCTCGAGTCGCGCCAGCATCCGATCGGACGCCGCGGCCGAGATGAGCTGCCGCTTCGCGAGCAGCGTGAAGAACGTGCCGACCGAGCGCGCCGTCACCCAGTTGTCCTCGGTGTCGTCGAACGCGACGTGGAAGTTCTTGACGCCGGCCTTCTCCAGGGTCGCGTCGATGTTCGCTCCGCCAACGATGCGCCAGAGCGCGAGCGCGGACCCGTTGTCGGAGATCGTGATCATCGCCTCGAGCGCTTCGTCGAGGGTGAGCTCCGTGCCGGCATCCTCGAACGATCCGTCGGTCGTGATGTCCTCGGGCTGGATCGTGATCACGTCGCCGTAATGGAGGTCGCCAGCATCGACCCGGCGCTCCACTTCGGCGAGGACGCCCAGTTTGTAGAGGGACGCCGCGAGCACCTGCTCGTCGGGATCGTGTACGAAAAGTGGGGTCGCGAGGGTCGGGTCGGCTACCCAGATCCCGGCACCACCGGGAAACGACGAGATCAGGCCGTCGAGCTGCTGAACGAGCTCCGCGGTGCTCGCGCGCGCCGGGGCAGGCGTCGCCAGGGCCAAAACGAGGCAGACGGCGAGAGCGAGACCGACCCTGCGCACCCGGTAGAGGTAACGGCTAGCCGATACGTTTGGTTCACCGCTTAACGGACTTCTGACCCGTCGCATGCTGCCCGAGCCGGAGCATCTCCCGGTAGCCAGCGGGTGTCTCGTCCTCATACCCTAGGAGATGAAGCACTCCGTGGGCCGCCAGGAAAGCGACCTCCTCCATGACGGGTCTTTTCCGGCGCCGCGCTTGCCTTCCAGCCTGCTCGGCGCTGATCAGGATCTCGCCCAGGTCGAAGCGGCCGCCGTTCTCCGCCCTGCGCCCATTTATGTGTTCTATCGCACCGGCGCCGCGGTCGCGCGCCGGAATGGCCTCGCCGAACGAGAGCACGTCGGTGGTCTTGTCGATCCGGCGAAACTTCTTGTTCGCCGCGCGCATCTCGTCGTCGGAGACGAATGCAACATGCACCTCGGCATCCGGCGGCAGGCCGTAGGGCCGAACGGCGCGACGGATCGCCTGGCGGATCGGCGCGAGCTCGCGTGGCGCCTCGCCGGCGATGGCGATGCGCATCGTGCTAGCCGCTCGCGGCGGGCTTGATGCGGGTGATGCGGTCCTCGGGATACGGGATCCGCTCGTGATACACGCCGAGGAGGAGCTCGCAGAACGCGTCCTTGATGCGCTCGACGTCGCGGAAGGTGAGGTCGCACTCGTCGAGCTGCCCGTCGGCGACGCGCTCGTCGATGATGCGGTCGACCATCCCGCGGATCGTCTCGGGGTTCTTCTCGGTGAGCGAGCGCACCGACGCCTCGGTGCCGTCGGCGAGCATGACGATCCCGGCCTCCTTGGAATTCGGCCGCGGCCCGGGATACCGGAAGGATCGCTCGTCGGGCGCCTGCCCGCGCTGCTGCGCGATCTGGAAGAAGTACTTCACGACGCTCGTTCCGTGGTGGCCGGGAATCATCTCGCGGATCCGCTCCGGGAGCCGGTAGCGGTCGGCAAGCGCGAGCCCATCCTTGACGTGCGCGGCGACGATACCGGCGGACACAAGCGGATCGAGCTCGTCGTGCGGGTTCTGGCCGGTCTGGTTCTCAATGAAGGCGGTCGGGTTCCGCATCTTCCCGATGTCGTGGTAGTACGCGCCCACTCTCGCCACGAGTGGATCGGCACCGATCACCTCCGCTGCTCGCTCGGCGAGATTTCCGACGAGCAGCGAGTGGTGGTACGTACCGGGCGTACGCAGCAGGAGCTGCCGCAAGAGCGGGTGGTTCGGGTCGCCGAGCTCGCGGAGCTCGAACACCGTCGAGATCCCGAAGACGTGACCGAGGATCGCCATGCCGGCGAACGCGAGCAAGCCCGAGCCGAGACCGCTCACCAGCGCGCCTGCGAGGAGCTGCGCGACGCCGAGCGGGTCGGCCGCGCGATTCACAAGAACGAACGAGAGGATGACGCCGATCGCGCCGGCCGCGACGGCGGCCGCGCCGATCAAGAATTCCCGTGCCGTCGTCGCGCGCCGGACCGCTGCCATACCGAGGAGCGCCGGCACGAGAACGTACGCCACGAGCTCGACCTCGCTCGACATGATCCCAACGTGGAGCGCGCCCGCGATCTGCGTGGCGAGCGCGGTGCGTCCGCCGACGAGAACGGTGAGCATCATCGCGATCGCGGCGAAGGGCGCGAAGTACACGGCGACGGTGTGCCCCGGCACGAGGGCGCGGCCCGCCGCGGTGATCGCGACGAGCGACAGGATGACGAGGATCATCTTGCGGTCCTCGAGCCATGCCTCTGGTGCGTAGCGCTCGAGGAAGAGCGCGAGAACGCCGGCGATGAGGCCCGCCCACAGGAGGAGTCCGATCGCGCCGCGCCAATCGTTTCCTTCGTTCGCAAGGCCCAGCGCGCGGAGCTTTTCGACTTGGAGGGTCGTGACGACCTCGTCGGTTCGCACAACCGCTTCGCCCGCGGTCACCTGTACCTGCACCGGCGTGACGCCATTTCGAGCGTCCTGCCGCGCGAGGCTCGTCGCGAGCTCATCGACTTTCACGTTGACGTCGAGGTTCTGCTTCAGGATCTCGGTGCCGGCACGCTTCTGCCTCTCGGTCCAGCCCGCGGGCAGCGCCTTGCCGGCGTCGGCCTTCGCTGCGTCGACCTGCTCTGCGCGAATGCCCTGCGCGTACAGCGTTCGTAGAACGCCATCCAGGCTCGTACCCACCTGATCCCATTCCGGCTGCGTCATGTCGACGATGTCCGTCGCGATCGCGGGCGTGAGCGCGACGTCGGGGAGCCTGATGAGCGCGGCGATCTTCTGGTCCCGCTGCTGCGTTGCGTCAGCACGGATGCGACCGATCGCCGCGACCGCACTCTGAATGCGCGCAGACGCGTTCGCGAGGATGGTCGGATCGGTCGTGACCTGTTTTTGCACCGCGGCCTCGGCCTTGTTTCGCTCGGCCTCGGTAAGCGACTCGGATATGAACGAGACGCTGCGGGGCGCACGGATCGCGCCTCGGGCCACCTCACCGACGCTGTACGAAACCGAGGCCGGCGGCGCGATGAGCAGCGCGATGGCGGTGAGCACGCCGGCGATGAATACGAACGCGGTCGCCCGCGCGCGCGGCTCTGTGCGGACTGCCGCCCGCAGCCGCGCGAATCGCGGGTCGCTCACCTGAAGCCGGCGGATCATCTCGGGGCGGTCCCCTTTTCGAAACGATCGTACGCCCGGACGATCCGCGCGACGAGCTCGTGGCGGATGACGTCGCGGTCGTTGAAGTCGACCATCGCGATGCCCTCGACGTCGCGGAGGATCTCACGCGCAAGCACGAGACCGCTCTTCTCTCCGGCAAGGTCGATCTGCGTGACGTCGCCGGTCACGACGGCCTGCGACCCGAACCCGAGACGCGTGAGGAACATCTTCAT
>Ga0307277_10000966_pt1 | contig 11112 bp, 11 predicted proteins | sample ER_DNA_116_FD_194473 | JGI IMG/M metagenome (GOLD analysis project Ga0307277, IMG submission 194473) | Bulk soil microbial communities from the East River watershed near Crested Butte, Colorado, United States - ER_DNA_116 | ecosystem: Environmental > Terrestrial > Soil > Floodplain | place...
GTAGTCGCACTGGCGCCTCGACCTGCACCCTCCGAAACTGTCAGGGGATCAGCTCTCCGGGGTCTTTCGTTCGTCGCGGCGACGCTGACGATCATCGGCGGACGACCGGCGGTCGCTGCCCGCGTTCCGGCGGTCCGTGGCCGAGCCCTCCCGGTCGTCGGCAGCGTCGGAGCGCACCTGGACGGCCATCTCCGACTGATCCTCTGCAAACGCATCTCTTACTGCGGCGCGCAGATCACGCCCGGCGGCCGTCTTGTCGCGCGCCTCGGCGGCGCGGTCGCGTTTGTCCGCAGCCCGGTCGTGCTCATCCCGTTCGCCAGGGGAAGGCATCGCGGTAGCCTAGCCCGCGCGAACGAGCGCCCGCGCCCATCGTGGCGCACAAGAGGTTGCTTGCAGGCACAGTGCGCAGGGCATTAGGCAGGGGTGGCATCCTCAACCTGGAGCGTCCCCGCGCTCGCCGATGAAGTCGGCAGCGTCCGCCACGCAGCGGTCGAGTTCGCCCGTGCCGAGGGCGTTCCCGATCCCCCTCTGGAGGACCTTCGGTTGGCGATCTCCGAGGCGCTCACCAACGCCGTCCTGCACGCCTTCCGCACGCAAGACCTGCCGGGCACCGTCACCGTCACCGTCGACGTGACGCCCGACCAATTCGTCGAAGCAGTCGTCCGCGACGACGGCATGGGGATGAGCTCACGTGGCGACTCCCCCGGGCTCGGTCTCGGCCTCGGCCTCATCGCCAGCGTGGCTGATACCGTCGAGCAGCGCTTGCCGGCCGACGGCGTCGGGTTCGAGCTGTCGATGCGCTTCCGCTTCGACGGCACCTGACGCGCGCGCGTGGCTCAGGGGCCACGCACCCGAAGCACCCTGCGAGACACTCCGGCCAGCCGGACAACGCGCCGCCCCGAAGAGACCCGCCGCAGACCCCAACCCCTATCGCCTCCGGCGATCAGCGGCAACGCGGCGAGTAGCGAACCGAACATAGCCGCTCTGCTGCATCGAGGACGAAACCCAGCAGCGACGGGGCGCCTCCTGCAGGAGGCGCCTTAGATCTCGTGGGAGTACTGGCGGGCGTTGCGGTGACCGAGGTCGCGCTGGGCGCGTTGGAGGTCGTGGTGGGCGCGTTGCCACCTCGTACGTTCGCCCTTGTGGGTGGGGGGTGATCCCAGCGCGTGGCGGTCGTCGGTGACGGCGTGGTCGAAGCGGTAGCCCTCGATGCGCGTGACGGCTTGCTGCCAGGTGCGCCGAGCACGCGGCTTCTCGGGGATAGCGCCCAGCGCTTCCGTGAGGTAGGGAGCTGGCCGTTCGAGGACGACGCGGAGGTGCTCCCGGCGGCGGCTTGAGAGCTGCGCGTTGAGCTCGGCGGCGCGCTCGCGTAGTACGCGGCGTTCGGCCTCCCATTCCGTTCGGTCGGGGAGGCTACTTGCGAGGTTGCGCTCACGCTCGGCGGCCGCCGCGATTTCCCCCTCGGCGAGCTTGAGGCGTTGGCGCTCCAGCACGCGTTCGGCGGAGTCCGGCGCCCGCCAGCGCAGCACACCCCGCGCGGGTTGCTCGAACTCGGCGATGCGTTTGCGCGCTTCGCCTGCGACGCGCTGCGCCTCATGCTGGGCGCTGCGGGCGGCGTGAAGCTGGTCGACGAGCTGCTCGGGGTATTGGCCGATGCGCTCGCGAAGCTGCGCGAGCTCGGCCTTCAGCTCAACCACGGACGGGTGGCCGACAAAGGCACCGGCGTGCGTGGGCTCGAAGGCGGCTGGGCCTCTGTCGTGCTCGGGGTCGATGGCGTCCAGGGCGAGGTCCTCGTCGTCGCGGCGACGCATCGCGGTCTGGAGGCGTTGGGTCGGGGTTCGCTCGTCGCGCGGTCCCCGGGTCTGGCCGGGGGCGATCTCGGTGCGGTCGAGCTCCCGTTCGGTCGGGGTGTCGAGGATGAACAGTTCGGTGGGTTCTCGCGCGCGCGAGAGCGCGGTGTAGGACCAGTTGCGGGTGAAGTCCTCGGGGCGACCGACGACGCCCGCCCACTCCACGGTGGCGCCCTGGATGGTGTGCGCGGTGAGCGCGTATGCGTGCTGGAGATGCTCGGCCACATACGGCGCATCGAGGCGGCGGTGGGCGCCGGCGTCGGTGCCCACGACGAGGTCCTTCTCGGTTGGGTCGACCGCGATGACCGTGGCGCGCATGCCGTTATCGACCGACCGCTCGCGATCGTTGCGGCGCGTGACGACGCGGTCACCGACGGCGAAGTCGTAGCCGCCGATGTGGATGCTCTCGCCCAGCCGGCCATCGCGCTTCAGCTCGGCGCGGATGAGCGCGTTGAGGCGCTCGCGGCGCTTGTTGTCCCGCACGACCAGCACTGCTTGGCCCCACGGGCATTCAGCCTGGCGCGACCGCCACGCGGTGACCGCTGCCCGCTCGCCGCCACCGTGGCCCTGCGCATCGCCGGCGTAGATGTGCGAGTGGCCGCGGGCGGTCTTCTCGGCGGTGTAGTCGGTGGGGTCGCCGCGGCGTACCTGGGCCAGCAGCTGGCGCTCGCGTGGATCGCGTTGGCGCATCACGTCGCGCAACTCGTGTGAGCCCAGGCGCTTTGTGAGTGAGCCCAGCCAGCCGCCGGCCTGGACGCTTGAGAGCTGACCGGAGTCGCCGATCGCGATGACCTTCACCCCTGCGGCGCGGGCGTGTGCCATGACGCGTGCGGTCTCGCGAGTGCTCGCCATTCCCGCCTCATCCACGATCAACACCGCTCGACCCGACCCGAACCCGCGGTCGTCGCCGTCGAGGTCGAGCGCCAGCCGCGTCAGCGTCCACGCCTGACCGATCCCGGCGTGCTCGGTGAGTTCGCGCACCGCGCGCCCGGTCGGCGCGGTCCCCAGGACGCGATAGCCGCCGGCTGTGTAGGCCTCGGCGAGCAGCCCGGCGGTGAACGTCTTGCCGGTCCCGGCCAGCGCCTCGACCGTCTCCACCCCGTGACCGCTCGAGGTCACGCCACGAACGACGTGTGCCTGCTCGGCGGTCGGCGCGTGCGCGGCGTTCACGAGCACCGCGTCGATGAGCGCCGGGTCGAGCCTTCCGGTGCCTTCACCGCGGCGCGCCTGCGCGCCATCCACGATCGCCCGCTCGAGGGCGAGCAGCTCGGTCGTGGTAAAGCGCCGCTCGGTGAGACCGCCGGCACGGTGCACGTCGTCGCGCCGCAGGAATTCTGTTGCGGCTCGCTCGACCGCCGCCGCCGGTGCCCCCTGCACGTGGGCGGCCGCCCACGCCATGACCGCCTCGCGCTTAGCGAACGTGTTCTGCCGCTGGGTGAGCCCGCTCGCTCCAGCCAGCTCGCCGCCCACCTCCCGCGGATCGGGGATCTCGGGCGCCCTGACCGGTCCGAGCACGAGGGCGGCGACCTCGCGCGCACTGAGACCGTGCTCGGCGGCTCGGGCGCGCACGACGTCGCGCCACGGCGCGGTGTCGATCCCGTAGCGCTTGCGACCGCGCGTCGCGTGCGCGATCGCCTCACGCCCGCTATCCCTCACGTCGACGCCCGCTGCCACCAGCTCGCGCTCGCGCTCCACGATCTGCAGACGGCGCGTGGAGAACTCGCGCAACACCGCCGGCGCGATCTGCTCGATCTCCGCCATCCCGTTGCGCACCGGGCCCCAACGCACCCACGGCAGCTGGTCACGCACCGCCGCGCGCAGGTGCGCCTGATACAGGTAGCCGGCCGCCTTGGCGTGCTGATAGATCGGGGTGGCATCGAGCGCCGTCCAGCGGCCGTCGGCGCCGCGCGCCATGTTCGCCGCCACCACATGGGTATGAAGCTGCGGATCCTCGGCGCGGCTCATGCGATGGCGATACGCCGCCGCCACAAACCCCTCCCCCACCTCAACCCGCACCCCACCACGACCCCGACGCACCCGACACGCCTCGCGCTCGAGATAGCCCAGCGCCGCGTGGACCGCGGACTCGTGCGCGTCGACCAGCGCCCCGGCCAGCCCCGGCTCCCCGATGGCGAACAGCACGCTCACCGACTTCGGCGCCGAGAACGTCAGATCAAAGGCAGCCACCTTCGAGCGGCCGCCCACCCGCTTGAGGCGCTCTCCCGTCCCGGGGTCGCGACCCTCCATGAGTGCCATGAAGCCGTCGTCGTCGACCCGGCCGCCGAGCCGGAGAGTCTCGGTCCCGGCACCGGTCCAGCGCCCGGGGGACTCGCCGCGACCGGAGTAGTAGTCATCACGCCCCTGCGCGACCTGACGCTCGTAATAGCGCGACTGCGCGACCGTCAACTTTCCGATCGACAACACCGCCGCCGCACTCCTAGGCTCCGCCACTCCGAGAGACCGCAGCCAGATCAGCGTCAATAACGGCTGTCAACCCCCTCATACGCCTATAAAATACCGTGAAAGCACCTGTTGGTGCAAATGTGTGGGGGCGTTCTTATTGCGAATGCGGAGTTGCGTGCTGCGGGCTCTCCACGAAGGTTCCGGCAGTCGGTGGGCTGGGCGGGACGCGGGGTCGGCAGCCAAGTCGGGTGGAGCCGAGACGGTCGGCTCGTGAGCTCGGCCGCCTGGTCGGGCTTGAGCAGCGCGCTGTCGAGCGGCAGCGCCCGCGGCTCCACGAGCCGATGGTCGGTTGCGGTCACCGTGCCTCCTCGGGGTGCAGCATCCGCGCGACGCGGGTTGGCTGCGGCCAGGGCACGCGACCAAAGCTCACCCAGTCCTGAGTTTTGTGGATCTCGTCGGGGTGCAGGCGAACTCGCGCCCCCGCATGCGTGTCCCCGTATCGCCGTTTGATCGCTGGCCGTTGAGGCGGTGCTCGGTGCGTCGGGTGGGCACCCAAGTGCCGCGGGCGCCGGCGATCGCGGGGATCTGCTCGGCGCTGTCAAGGATGACCTGGCGGCGAGCGATCAGGATGGTCACGTTGCCCAGGACCTGGTCCTTGAGATTTGGCTGCTCGGGCAGGGTGAGGTCGGCGAGCTCCTGCGTGCCCAGCAGCAGACTCATCCCGGCCGAGCGGCCTCGGCCGAACAGCCGGGCGATGCCGTCGGCGGCGACGGCTGAGAACTCGTCGACCAGAACCACCGTCGAGAGCGGTTGGTGTTGGTGGTGCGCGGCGACGGGTCAACAGGTCCTGGACGATCGCCGCGGCGATCATCGCCGAGAGCAGCGGTCGGCGGTTGGCGTCCAGGCGGAAGTACACGACGTCCCGCGCCTGCACGGACGCCGTTAGGGTCAAATGCCGGGGCCGGCCGCGGCGTGCGGTAGAAGCCAGGGGGCGACGCTGGCGAGACATGTGCAGGGGAGTCATACGCGGAGGTCGCCGCGCGCCTGGAGTGCTCTGAGAGCGTCGTGCGTCAGCGGGTCAGCCGCGGTCTGCGTACGTGAGGATGCGTCCGCAGGAGGATCGCTGATGGGGCGCGGAACTCCGTTTGAGCGGCTGGGCCGCGAGCTGGACGCGGCGACTGCGCGGCAGGTCGCCGCGGCTGTCGTCGTGCCCCGGCGCCCGAGGTGGCGGGGGCGCACCCTCGCGCTATAGGAGATCACCTATGTGATGGCCCAGCTCGGCGACGGCGGCTCGAAGGTCACCCTGGAGATCTATGCGCAGGTCCTCGAGCGCCGCGAAAGAACGCACACGGGATTACAAGCCGTCGCCACCGATGGTCAGCTCATCCGCCGAGACGACAAGCGATGGGCACTCCACCCAAGCGCAACGTCGCCGTAGGGCCGAGTTCGTCCAGGCTTGCGGCGCCGTACGAGCCGTCTGAGGCTCTCAGCCCCGCGGGAGACGCTCGAAGAGGAGGCGCCCACCGAGCCTCAGGCAGCCAGGCCGTGGCCAAAGCCCTCGGGCTCCTACCTCGCATGGAAAGCGCGACGGCTCGTCCAGTGTCGTCGCTCGCTGGGATGTAGCCGCAATCGTTCTTCTAGCCAAGCGGCTCGTCGGCGAGTGGCAGCACTTCGGTCAAGCCGCAGATCTCAAGGACGCGCTGGACCTGCGGCGGCCCTTTGACGATTGCCAGGTTCCACCCGTCACGCCGGGCGTAGCTGTCGGCTGCGACCAGCGCGGTGACGCCGGTTGAGTCCAGGAACGTCAGCTGGCGCAGGTCGATGACCACGAGCCCCTTGTGGGTTCGCGCGAGCATTGTCAGGTACTGATTCAGCCGGGGGGTGGTCGCCAGGTCGAGCTCGCCCACCAGGGTCAGGGTCGCTCGTCCGGGCGTGTGAGTCAGCGTGATGTCGAACGGCGCTGCCTCGAGCCTGGGCGGCGCGGCGTGCGTTGGGGAGGGTGGAGGCACGAGGTCGGCGGGGTCGTCGACGAGGACGAGCTGCTCCTCGACGCCGGTCAGCTCCAGCACCCGGTGGATGGCGTCTGTGCCGCGCACCACGGCGAGGTTGTGCCGGTTGGCGCGGGCGTACTCGTTCTGCCGGACCAGTTCGTGCAACCCGATCAGGTCCATGAAGGTCAGGCCGCGCAGGTCCAACACGACGTGGCGCACGCCGTCGGCTTCCAGTTTCAGGCCGTCGATGACCTCGGCGACCTTCGAGACCGTGACAAGGTCCAGTTCGCCACGAAGCGCGACCAAGGCCGTGCGACGCTGCATGCGAGCCTCGACCGCCAATTGCTCAGCGCGGTACGGCTCGGCGGCCGACGGTCTGGTGGGTTCCGGTGAGGGCACGCGGCCCTCCTCTCTCGCTCCTCTGAAGACGCGACGCGCGTGGGGGCGGAGAAACGGAGAACCCGAAGCGTGGACGCAGTCTCTCACACGAGGCAGCCGCGGGTGCGCCTGGCCGAAGAGATCGGACCGACCGACGCAGCCATGAAATCGGCGGGTGCCCACTGGAGCGCCAGGGGAACTCGCCCTGCGTGCGGACCTCCCGAGAGCCACCCGGCCCTACCTGCGATTCGCCCAAAACCCTATATAGAAGGCCGTGGTCCGGATTCTCAGCGAGCCTGTATGCCCAGGCTAGGTATGGTCGCCGTCGATCGGGTCTCCGAGGACTATTCCTTTTGAGGTGATGTCGAACTCGCGGATCTCGGGGTCGTGGGCGCTGGTGCGTGACTTGAGGATCGTCACGGTGCGCAGGAGGCGTGAGTCGGCACGCAGGTAATGCAGGAGGATGACGTTGTCGGAGAGGTGCGAGATTCCGAATTCGGCGAGGCGGCCGGTGTGGAAGAGGTCTGGGAGCTCGCTGGTCATGATCGGGCTGATGCCGGCGCGCGAGAGGCGTTGGGTGAGCGAGTAGATGAACTCGCGGAAGCGCACGGGATCTGGGGCCGCGTACTGCAGGTCGCTGAGACTGTCGATCATGACGCGCTTGGCGCCGGTGGTCTCGATGAGGTCGAGGAGCTGGTACACCCATTCGTCGATGTAGACGTCGTTGGGCGACCGGTACATGACGGCCACGTGCTCGTCGTCGAGCGACCAGCCGAAGCCGCGGGCCACCTTTTGCAGTTGGATCGGGTTCTCTTGCAGGCTCGCGATCACCCCGGGCTGGCCGTTCGCGGCGCCGCTGAAGATGAAGTGCAGTCCCATCAAGGTCTTGCCGGCGCCCGATGGCCCGGCCACGAGCGTGGAGCTACCCGGTGCGTAGCCCTCGGCGAGCATGGTGTCGAGCGGCGCGATGCCGGACGAGACTCGGTCTTCGTCGAGCCGGTAGTCAGCCTCGCTGAGGGGATCTGCGAGCCGGGGGAAGACCGTGATGCCGTCCTGGGAGAGGCGATATGTGTGGCGTCCTGAGCGGAAGTCGCTTCCGCGCAGCTTGCTGACCTGAATCAGGCGTAGCGCGCGCTCGCTCGCGCGCTCGGTCGCGAGCGAGATGATTCCGTCGGCCACGGCGAACTCCGGCGCCGTGCGCGCCTCGTCCTCGCCGTATTCCCCGATCCAGAAGCTGGTGGCCGGGAAGGCGGTAAGCAGGGCGGCGAGCTCGTGCAGGAAACGTCGGAACCCTTGCGCGTCATCGGCGAACGCGGCCAGCGCCTTGAAGCTGTCGATCGCGATGATTCCCGGCCGCCGCTCCTTGATCAGGGCGGCGATGTGCTCGGTGACGGCGGTCAGCCCGCTGCCGCCGGCCACTGTGGGGCCGAGGTCCTCGTAGAAGACCGACCGGCCGATCGCGGCGCGATCGAAGAAGCTCAGCGTCTGGGCGTAGCGAAGGATCTTCTCAAACGGCTCCGAGACCGTGGACAGGTAGATCGCCGGGCGCTTCTCGCTCGCGCACGCGAAGATGAACTGCTGGCACAGGATCGTCTTTCCTGAGCCCGGTAGCCCCATGATCAGGTTGATGCCGTTCATCGGCAGCCCGCCGCCGAGGATCCGGTCGAGCCCTTCGTCGCCGCTCGTGATGCGCTGGTCCACTACGCGCTCTCCTTCCCGCGGCGGGCGACCAGCGCGCTCGCTCCGAGCAGGTCCTTGACGGTTGATACGAGTTCGAGCGGGTCAACCGGCTTGCGCAGAAAGGCGTCTGCGCCCGCGGCCAGCGCCTCGTCTCGAGCCTGCAGGACGGAGAGCGCGAGTACGGCCCCAGCACCGTGCTGCTTCAGGCGCCGGCACAGGTCCGCGCCCACACCTCCGGAGATCATCAGTTCCACGATCGCGAGCTGCGGCCGACTCTCGAGCCACTGCTCCTCGGCTTCGCCGGCTGCCAAGGCCAGGTTCACGTCGTACCCCTCGGTTCGCAGGAAGAACTGCGCCAGTTGCGCCGCCACGGGATCTCGTTCGGCAAGCAGCACGAGCAGCCGCGTACCAGCGCCTGAACCGTCGCTCCTCAGGGGCTGGCCACTCTCGCTGTGTTCGGCAAGCAGTCGGTGCGCGTCGGACGCCGACAGCCCGCGCGAAACCTCCGCCGCGATGAAGCGCAGCTGCTCCACATCATCGCGCGAGTAAAGGCGGTGTCCCCCCGGGCTCCGTTCCGGGACGATCGTCGCGTAACGCTCCTCCCAATTACGGATCGTCGCGACAGCAATCCCCAGCATCCGGGCCACCGCACCGATGCTGTAGACGCCGCGACCCCCGCCACCCTCCTCAGACACGGCCCGATGCTAACCGATCTCGCACCGGCGGGCGGAGCTATCGAACTGAGTGTGATGAGGTTTTGGCACGTTTGACCTCCCCAATATCTCATCGGACCGTGGTAGGGTTCCGCCCAATCCGCCGAACGGGTCGAGTGCTCGATCTCTCAGAGGTGAGTGGTTCTGATGAGCTTTGCCGCGCTAAAGCGCCGTATCGCCGGTCGCGAGGCCAACGGGCTGCGAACGAGTCGCGCGTCATCCGACGGCCGGCATCCCACGGGATCTGCTCGGGCGGTCGAGGTCACCGGCCCCCAGCCGTTCGCCGTCGAAGTGCAGCGGCGCGATGCTGTCGCGATCGTGCAGCCCCGCGGCGAGCTCGACCTCGTCACCGTCGAGACGCTGCGCGCCGCGCTGGACGCCATCAAGAGCACCGAGCGCCTGGTCCTCGATCTGCGCGGCCTGTCCTTCATGGACTCCACGGGTCCGCAGCTGCTGGTCGCGCTCCACCAGCGCGCGCAGCGCGACCGAGTGCAGCTGACGCTCGTGGCGCCCACGGCTCCGGTCGACAGAGCGATTCAGCTGTGCGGGCTTGACAAGCAGCTGCCGTTTGTAGCGGTGGCCGACGCGGAGTCCGGCGCATCGGCGAGCGGCCCTCGAGGTGACAGATGACGAGCCCAAGCCCGCGCTCGGTCGCTCCGGTGGGGGCAGCCGCGCGCCTGGAACACGAGATGTCTCCAGCGCCCGCGGCGCGTGAGGTGAGCGGACCTCGCTCCGCCACCCCCAACGGGCGAGTAGGCGTGGGTGACGCCTCCCGTGTTGCGCAGGATCGCGCCCTCTTCGCGCGCTACCTCGACCAGCGCGACCCGGTCGACCGCGACATGCTCGTCGAGCGCTTCCTTCCCCTCGCCCGCCAGCTCGCACGCCGCTACCAGCGCCCCGACGAGCCCTTCGACGACCTCTTCCAGGTCGCATGCCTCGGCCTCATCAACGCCATCGACCGCTTCAGCCTCGAGCGCGACGTCGCCTTCTCCAGCTACGCGGTGCCCACGATCCTGGGCGAGATCAAGCGCTACTTCCGCGACCGCACCTGGTCGGTGCGCGTCCCGCGCGACCTCCAGGACCTCACCCTGAAGGTCGAACGGGCCGTCACCGAGCTCGACCGGGCGCTCCACCGCAAGCCGACGATCGACGAGATCTCAGCGGAGGTCGGGGCCGACGCGGAAGACGTGCTCGAGGCGCTCGAAGCCTCCGGCGCCTACCGGGCCACCTCGCTGCAGACGCCATGGGGCGCCGACGACGACAGCGGCGACACCCTCGGCGACGCCATCGGCCACCAGGAGCGCGGCTTCGCGCAGGCCGAGGACCGCGCCACGATCGACCACATCATGAGGGTCATCACCCCGCGCGAGCGCGAGGTCCTGCGCCTGCGCTTCATCGAGGACCTCACGCAGGAAGAGATCGGCGAGCGCGTCGGCGTGTCGCAGATGCAGGTCTCGCGCATCATCCGCCAGTCGCTCGCTCGCCTGCGCTCGTACGTGACGGCCCAGGAAGGTGCGCAGGCGCAGCCGACCCGCTCTGTTGGGGCGTTCTCCCGCCCAGCATCGCCGAGCGCCTTCGCTCGCTGACGAGGAAGACCGCCGGGCGTAGGACGATTTGCGAGCGCGCCGTACGGGCGTGCCCCCACCACCGCAACCTCAGATCAAAGCGGGAGCAGAGCCGGCGCGCGCGATGACATCGCACATGCCGCCGTCGACCTGGCCAGCGACGAGGGCGCGTTCGTGCACGGCACGGTGCACGACATCGACGGCGGCCGCGGGCGCGCCGCCATCAAGCTCCAGGCCAAGAGCGACCTGCTCCACTGTCACGGGCGAAGGCGCCGATCTGCTGACAGCTCGAGCAGATCCAAGCCCGAGCGAGGACCGGGCCAAACAGCGTGTCCTTTGGCCCGACCCGAGCGGAAACGGCCGCAAAATGCGCCGAAATCAGGGGCCGTGGGCACGAGCCGGAGCCACCGGAAATCCCTGCAAACGGCCGAATTCAGCGCCGACGGCTGCCTGGATCGCACCCAGGAGGTCGGGGGTTCGAGTCCCCCTAGCTCCACTCCTTCGAAGCCCCTGCACGCGCGGGGTTTCGTCG
>Ga0307277_10000967_pt1 | contig 11109 bp, 12 predicted proteins | sample ER_DNA_116_FD_194473 | JGI IMG/M metagenome (GOLD analysis project Ga0307277, IMG submission 194473) | Bulk soil microbial communities from the East River watershed near Crested Butte, Colorado, United States - ER_DNA_116 | ecosystem: Environmental > Terrestrial > Soil > Floodplain | place...
CAGCCCGACGGCAGGGTGAAGAACAAGCGCCCCTTCGCGCAGCTGCGCGACATTCCGGAAGGCAAGGAGAGCGGCGCCGACGGCATGGCGCTCGATCGCGAGGATCGAGTTTACATTACCACCGCCGCCGGCGTTCAGGTGTTCGACGCCGCGGGCAAATATCTCGGCACGATCAAAGTTCCGCGGCAGCCGGCAAATGCGGGCTTTTCCGGACCGGACAAGCGAATTCTCTACATCACGGCGCGCGAAGGTCTTTATCGCCTGGACACGCTGGCGCAAGGCCCCGATCGCATCGGCAAATGAGCGCGGCGCAATGATCTGACACTGCGGCAAGCTCGCGCAAATCAGGGAGACGAACATGCTCTGGATCGCATTCCCACGCGGTTTCATCGGCTTCATGGCGGCGATGCTGCTCTTTGGCCTGATCATGCCGCTAGAGGCAAAGGACTTCATCAAAGGCGAACGTCCGCAGCAGCGCGGCTATTCCCAAGCGGTGATCACCGATGGCGGCAAGATCGTATGGCTGGCCGGCGTGCTCGCGGTGGTCGATGATTCCGGCAAGTCGCTCGCTGGCGACCTCGACGGACAAGTGCGTCAAATCTTCAAGCTCCTCAACGCCACGCTCGAAAAGGCCGGCGGCAAACTCAGCGACATGGTGCAAATGACCGTGTTCATCACCGACGTGCGCTACGGCGATCGCGTGACCCAGCTCCGACGGGAAATCCTCGGCGACAATTTCCCCGGCAGCGCGCTCATCACCGTGACCGCCTTGGCCATTCCCGAGGCAAAGATCGAGATTCAGGGCTACGCCGTCATCGGCAGCAAATAGCGTTCGGGAACGAGAATTGGAGGAATGAGACCGCGGTAGCACCTCAAGCGGCTGCGGCGGGGTCCTCGATCATCCAGGCGCCGTAGCCGACCACGCGCGCGCGGCCTCCGGCCGTGTCTCCTGAATTGCACAGCGCGAGCCGCCGCGGCGCGAGGCGTCGTCGGTTCGTCTCGACGATGAGGCCAGCCACCGCAAGAAAGCCGCAGGCTTGGTCGGGGCCGAGGCTTTGCCAGTCGCCGCGCTCGATGGCGACGGCAGTTGCGGCATCGAGGCGACGTGCTGTGTCGTAGTCGTGATAGTGGGAAAGATCGGAGCTGACCACGACCACCGTTTCCGGCCCGCCCCAGCGCCGCCGTAGCACCTCCGCGACGTCGTGCGCAGTCGCATCGCCGATCACCAGCGGCAGCAGCGCAAACGATGGCAACAGCGCCTGCAGGAAGGGGAGTTCGACCTCGAGCGAATGCTCCGGCGCATGCGGGGCGTCGGCTTCGACGACAAGATCGGCGATGGCGGATAGCGCCTCGCGGTCGAGGGGAATGCGGCCGAGCGGCGTTTCGAAGGCATCGACCGTCGGCGCGGCGATGCCGCGCAGGGGAATGAAATGCGCCGGCCCAATGAGCACCACGCGCTTGATCGCGTGCGCGCCCGCACGCAGCCGCGCAAACGCCTGGGCCGCGATGGCCCCCGAATAGACGTAGCCCGCGTGCGGCGCAATCAGAGCTTTTGGCGGAACGCCGGCGGATGCTTCGACCGCGCCGATGAGTTCCGCCACGCTCGTCTGCAGGCGGTGCGGATCGCCGGCATAGAACAGGCCGGCCGCCGCCGGTGGTCGGACGCTTGCGCCCTGCGAATTCGGTTCCACCGTTGCCTCGCTGCCGCCCGCCTCCCAGATATCGAATATAATAGCGCGCGGAACTTGGCTTGGCTTGATCATGGATCAATCGATCATCGAGGGCGTGCCCGGCCGCTACTGGCACCGGCTGGAGGATGGCCGCATCCAGTGCGACGTCTGCCCGCGCTATTGCAAATTGCATGAAGGCCAGCGGGGGCTTTGCTTCGTACGCGCGCGCGAGAACGATCAGATCTTGCTGACCACCTATGGACGCTCCTCCGGCTTTTGCATCGATCCGATCGAGAAGAAGCCGCTGAACCACTTTTTTCCCGGCACACCGGTCCTTTCCTTCGGCACCGCAGGTTGCAACTTGACCTGCAAGTTCTGCCAGAATTGGGACATCTCCAAAGCGCGCGCGCTCGACCGCGTGCAGGATCGCGCCTCACCCGAGGCGATCGCCGAAGCGGCAGTGCGCAGCGGCTGCCGCTCTGTCGCCTTTACCTACAACGATCCCGTGATCTTCCTCGAATACGCGGTCGATGTGGCGCAGGCCTGTCGCGCACGCGGTATCAAGACCGTGGCGGTGAGCGCCGGCTACATCGCGCCGCAAGCGCGCATCGAATTCTTCCGGCACATGGATGCCGCCAATATCGACCTGAAGGGATTCACCGACGGCTTCTACAAGACGCTGTGCACGGGCAAGCTTGGTCCGGTGCTGGAGACGCTCGAATATCTCAAGCACGAGACGCAGGTCTGGTTCGAGATCACGACCTTGCTCATCCCGGGCGAGAACGATTCGGCAAAGGAAATCGAGGCGGAGAGCCGCTGGCTGATAGGACGGCTCGGGCCCGACGTGCCGCTGCATTTCACCGCCTTTCATCCGGACTGGAAAATGCTGGATACCCCGCCGACGCCACCGCCGACACTCAGGCTGGCGCGGCGCATCGCGATCGAGGCGGGTCTGCGTTACGTCTATACCGGCAACATTCATGACGAGGCAGGGCAGAGCACCTATTGCCATGCCTGCGGCGCCACGCTGATCGGGCGCAACTGGTACGATCTCATCGCGTGGAACCTCACGCCGGACGGTCGCTGTGCCGACTGCGGTGCGCCTTGCGCCGGTGTGTTCGACGCCGCCCACGGACACTGGGGCTCGCGGCGTCGGTCGGTGAAGGTGCAAGCCTTCGCCGAGTCCTGATCGAGTTGCCGCATAGAGGCACGACTGCGCGCACGGCGCACGCGGCCTTCACGCGAGCGCGCGCAGGTCGCACCGCAGGCGCTCCGCGCCGTCGTCCGGAACGAGGCGGTCGATCTCGGCATGGGTACGCCGCCAGACGGGGACAGCGCGCGCGAGCAGCACCCGGCCGGCGGCGGTGAGCTTGAGCCGGCGACTGCGCCGGTCGCTGTTATCGACTGTCACCGTGACGAGGCCGCGCCGTTTGAGCGGCTTGAGCGCGGCGGTGAGCGTCGTGCGGTCCACGCAGAGGATCGACGCGACCACCCCGATGGTCGGCGGCGCCGGTTGGTTCAGCGCCATCATCATGGAGTACTGCCCGCTGGTTAGGCCGAGCGGGCGCAGCGCGTCGTCGAACCGCCGCGCCAACGCCCGCGCCGCGCGCTGCAGGTGAAGGCACAGGCAGGTGTCGCGCACGAATAGCGTGGTCGCGAAGGGAACTTCGGTTGCCTTTGACACGCCACAATTATGTTGATATCAACCTATTCTGTCAATCGAGGGCGGCGCGCGAAAATCGCACCGCTGTTTACGCCGCGTAATCAGATGGAGCGCCGATGAGCAAGAACTCGAGCCGAGAGCAAACGATGCAGCATCGCGTGGTGTCGCGGGAGGAGTGGCTCGCCGCACGCAAGGCGCACCTCAAGAGCGAGAAGGCGCTCACGCGGATGCGCGATCTCGTCGCCGCCGAGCGGCGCGCGCTGCCTTGGGTCAAGGTTGAGAAGAAATATGTCTTCGATACGCCCGAGGGCAAAAAGAGCCTCGCGCGATTGTTTGAAGGGCGCAGCCAACTGATCGTCTATCATTTCATGTGGCGATGGGATTTGGGCCAGGGTTGCGCCAGTTGCTCGTTCTTCGCCGACCACGTCGACGGCGCCAACCTTCACCTCGCCAACCACGATGTCACTTTCGTCGCGATCTCGCGCGGGCGGCTCGCTGACCTCGAGGCCTATCGCAAACGGCTGGGATGGCGCTTCAAGCTTATTTCGTCCTACGGCAGTGACTTCAATTATGACTATCACGTGTCATTCACGAAGGAGGAACTCGCGCAGGGCAAGATCTACTACAATTATGCCACGATCGAAGACGAGAAGTACCTGTCCGACGAGCTGCCGGGCTTCAGCGTATTCTGCAAGGATGAGCACGGCGAGGTGTTTCATACCTACTCGTCATATGCGCGCGGCGGCGACTTGCTGCTCGGCGCCTACAACTTTCTCGACCTCACGCCGAAGGGCCGCAACGAGAGAGAGATCATGGATTGGGTGAAGCGCAACGACGAGTATGAAGCCGAAGCGGCGCAAACCCATTGTCACCCGCCAGCGCGGACGAGTGCGGCTTAAAGCCGCGCATTCGACCGCCGCAAATCAAACGAGCAGACCTGAAAGGAGCAGATCGTGTCGATGACAGCACACGGGATCACGCCCTGCCTGTGGTTCGATACGCAGGCCGAGGAAGCGGCCAAGTTCTACGCCTCTGTCTTCAAGGACGCGAAGATCGGAAAGACCAGCCGCTACGGAAACGAGGGAGTCGAGGTCCACGGCAAGCAGCCGGGAACGGTCATGACCGTCGCCTTCGAGATCGCGGGGCAGAAGTTCCTGGCGCTCAACGGCGGCCCGCACTTCAAGTTCAACGAAGCGGTGTCGTTCCAGGTCCACTGCGAAACCCAGGAGGAAATCGACTACTTCTGGAGCAGGCTCGCCGAAGGCGGCGAGGAGGGGCCCTGCGGTTGGCTCAAGGACAAGTTCGGCCTCTCGTGGCAGGTCATTCCGACGGCGCTGCCGCAGATGCTGATGGATGAGAATTCCGACAAGGCGCAACGGGTCATGCGGTCGATGTTGCAGATGCGCAAGATCGACCTCGCTGCATTGAAGCGGGCGCAGGCCGCCTGAACGCCGGTAGTTTCAATATCGAAAACCCCGAAAGGAGAGAGTCATGCCAGTGACACCGTACCTGTTCTTCGATGGCCGCTGCGAGGAAGCGCTCGACTTCTACAAGAAAGCGCTTGGCGCCAAAGTCGAAATGATGATGCGCTACAAGGAAAGTCCGGAACCGCCGCCGCCCGGCATGGTTCCGCCCGGCAGCGAGAACAAAATCATGCATTCGTGTTTTCGCGTCGGCGATGCGCCGGTGATGGCATCCGACGGCTGCGCGCAAGGCAAGCCGAAATTCGAGGGCTTCTCGCTCTCCCTCAATGCCAAGGACGAAGCCGACGCCGACCGCATGTTCGAGGCGCTCTCCGCTGGTGGAGAAGTGCGCATGCCGCTGGGCAAGACGTTCTTCGCCAAGCGCTTCGGGATGGTCGCTGACCGCTTCGGCGTGGGCTGGATGGTCATCGTCGAGCAGTAGCGCTGCGGCAGCGAGGGCGGTCCACCACGAGACGCGCGAGCCGCCGGAGTCCCGCGGGAGCGCGTGGCTCTGGCGATGCTTGCGCGCGCTGATGCTGTTAACACCGGATATCGCTGAACGGAAAATTGGGGGTGCCGGCAATGCGCGCGCGCGTCTGCCTCTCGCATTGCGCTCGCGCCGGTCGCCCTCAACACCCACGAAGGAGCATTTCGATGAGCTATGTCGATGGATTTGTCGTGCCTGTGCGCAAGCGCGATGTTGCCGCCTACCGGCGCATGGCGAAGACGGCGGGCAAGGTCTGGCGCGAGCACGGCGCGCTCGAGTTCCGCGAAAGCATCGCCGACGACGTCAGTTGGGGAAAGCGAACCTCGTTTCCGCGCAGCGTGAAGCAAAAGAGCGGGGAGACCGTGGTCTTCTCCTATATCGTCTACAAATCACGCGCCGACCGCGACCGCATCAACGCGAAGGTGATGAAGGACAAGCGGCTTGCCAAGATGATGGAGCTCAAGGCATTGCCCTTCGACGCCAAGCGCATGATCTGGGGCGGCTTCAAGACCGTGGTCGCGCTCTAGGGCGGACGGCGCGCGGTGCGGGCGCCGCAAGGTGACCGCGCGACCGCCGGCGCCACAAGGATTTGCGCCTCAGCTCGCGATCGGGAAAAATGGAAGGCGCGCCGCGCCGATTGATCCGCTGTTGCGCCCCCTGGCGGCTGCGACCGAGGGATCACCTCGCGCCGCTGCGGGGCTCATCGAGCAGATTGATCGCCTTGCGTAAGACCTCGACGTGAATCGGCTCGCCGTCGATCGCCCAATATTTGGTATGCGTGAAGGAGCGCGATTGGCCGCGCAGAGACTTCAAGTCGATATCGATGACGGCCGGACCGAACGCGCTTGCCACTGGTCCGCCGATGATGTCACCGCGAAAAACCAGTGAGGCCGAATCGTAAATGTTGGTCCAGCGCACGACCGCAAACGGTGCGGCGTGATGCAGTTCCCATATATGCGGCGAGGAGGGAGGCGGAAAACTAATCAGCTTGCTGGTTTCGAAGCTCGGTCCGACCGGGAGCTTGTGCGTAGCCCGCGCGAGCTGGAAAACCTTCGGGTCGAGATCCTCGCGTAAGGGCGGCGATTGTGGGAGCTCGCGCTCGAATTTGCGTCTAGCGAGATCCTCGGCACTCGCCGCGATCAGGAATTCCGCGTGCGCGAGCGGACTTCCGAGGGTGACGAAATCGGTGATCAGCCAGCGCGGATCGGAGGCGGGTTGTAGATCGTCGGGGGCGGGCCGGGCGGCTAGGGCGACGCGCAGGCGACGCTGCGCCGCATAGTACCGATCGAGCGCCGTCGCTGAAGCGTCCGCCCGATCGATAGCCGCTGCGGCGCTTTCGAGGTCGCAAAGCGCATCGAAGTCCGGCGAGGACTCGGCAATTTTGCGCGCCGCCTCGCGTTGCGCCCAGAAATAACTCAGGAGATCGTGGGCGAGCATTGTGCCGAGGCTGTGCGAGACGATGATGATGCGCTGGTAGTGGTCCCCCTCGTGCAGCGCATTCATGAGTTTGAGGCCGCGCTCGCGGATCGCCTGACGGGCGGCAATGTTGTCGGGGTCGGCCCTGGTGTAACGCACGACGCGTCCGAAGGAGGCGGTGGCGGTTTTGTGCAGCCACCGGCCGAACGCGAGCGCGACGAACGCCAAGAGCCAATGCCAATCGGCGAGCCAAGGCGCGCCGATCTTGCGCCAAGCATCTGCCGGCAGGACCGCAAGTGCTGCGATCGCGATGACCGCCACGGTTGCGATCCACAACACGATCCACGCAGATCTCACGTCGGGAGGCACCCGGCTGACAGGCCGCAAGAGCAGCCCGCGAACCCAGCCGGTGAATTCCTCCCAGGTCGAGCCGGCGGTGAGGTCAGCCCAGTAGAGCTCGTAAAAATCCGTGCGTACGCCATGGGGAAACGCGGCGCTGGGAATGCTCTCGCGCGTGGTGATGCGGCGCAACTCGAGCGATCCGGTGCGGGGGTCAGGCTTGCTCCAGACTTGGCTCGGATGCGGCAGCTTGTTCGCGGTGATGAGTGCGTCCGTCTCCCAGACGGCTTGCACGAAAGCTTTTATCGTGTCCATCGGGCGCTGCTCGCCCATGCCATGAATCACGACGACGGCTTGCTTGGCCGCCTGCGTCGTGCCGGCAGGTGCTGGTTGCGCGGCTTGAGAAGCGTCTGAATCGCTCATCGGCCGGGGCAGTCTTCGATGTTTCGCGGAGGAGACGAAGCATAGAAGGAACGATCCGGCCGCAAAAGGCCTCCACGCGCTTTTCACGTGCGTGAATTAAATCGGGTGGTAACCGCTTTGCGCGCGGTGTTCCCACCCTTTCGGCAGGTAGAGGCGAGGTCAGATCACGTCCGCGAGGCTGCGTCCGTGCAAATCGATGTCGAGCCCTTGCAAGGCAATATCGTTCACCTCTCCGCCGATCGCCTTGAGACTTTCTTCGCGGATGAGCGACATCAGGCCGCGACGCAACGCGAGGAATTCCGACGACATCATCATGGATTGATGCCGTGGCCGCTCCAACGGGATCGCGACCTCAGCCTTGATCGTCCCCGGCCGCGCCGTCATGCAGTAGACGCGGTCGGACAGGAAGATCGCCTCGTCGATGTCGTGGGTCACAAACAGCACCGAGGTCTTCAGCCGCTGCCACATATTGGTGAGGATCTGCTGCATGATGAGACGGGTCTGCGCGTCGAGCGCGCCGAACGGCTCGTCGAGCAGCAGCACCTTCGGACCGGTGGCGAGCGCCCGGATAATGCCGACGCGCTGCTTCATGCCGCCCGAGAGATTATCCGGATACTGGTTCTCGAACCCGAGCAGGCCGGCGAGACCGAGCAGCGTGCGGGCCGAGGTCTCGCGTTTGCTGCGCTCCATACCCTTCATCTTCAGGCCGAACTCGACGTTCTCGCGCACCGTCTTCCAGGGGAACAGCGAGTACTGTTGAAACACCATGCCGCGGTCGGCGCTCGGTCCCGCCACCGGCTCGCCGTCGACGGCGACCCCGCCCCGGGTCGGCTTGAGAAATCCCGCAACCGCGTTGAGCAGCGTCGATTTTCCGCAGCCCGACGGGCCGATGATGGAGACGAATTCGCCCGGGTCGACGTGGATCGACGCGTCGCGGACGGCGTCGATCGATCCTTCCAGCGTGTCATAGCTCAGGTCGAAATCCGTGACGGTGACTTTGCCTTGCTGGACGGGCACGGCGGAGGCTGCGGTCATTTCTTGGCCCATGGCATGCGCGCTCGAGCCGAGGCCGAGCACGCCGATGCAGATCATCCCGAGCGCAATGTCGGCGTACTGCACGAGCGAGTAGGCCTCCCAGGTGAAGTAACCGATCCCGAACTGGCCGGATATCATCTCCGCGGCGATTAGCGAGACCCAGGCGACTCCCATGCCCACGGTCAGGCCGGTGAACACGTGCGGCAGCGTGGCGGGAAAATAGACCTCGCGGAAGATCGCAGTTTCGCGCGCGCCGAGGCACTGCGCCGCACGGATCAGCACCGGGTCGACCATCGTCATGCCGTGCAGTGTGTTGAGCAGGATGGGAAAGAAGGAGCCGAGAAAGGTGATGAAGATGATGCTTTCCTCGTTCGTCGGCCACAACATGATCGCCATCGGCACCCAGGCGATGGCCGGAATCGGCCGCAATACCTCGGATACGGGAAAGACAATCTCGCGCACCAGCCGGAAACGGCCCATGACGAGCCCCAGCGGGACTGCAATCGTCGCGGCAATGGCAAAGCCGATCAAGATGCGCCGACAGCTCAGATAGACGTGCATCAGGAACTTGTTGTCACGCGTTACGCGCATCAGGCTGTCGAGCACCATCTCGGGCGAGGGCACGTTGACGAAGCGGACGTGCGCCGTCACCCGGTATTTCGTGAGCAGATGCCAAGCCAGCAGAAACAGGGCGAGCGATAGCGCGCCGATGGCCAGCGCACGCAACTCGCCGCGGTGCAGCGCGAGCCAGCGCCGGACCAGGCCGATCGTAAGCCGCGCCGGCATGGGTGGCGGCGCGGAAGGGGGCGCAAGCGGCGTGGCCTCCGTCGCGGGAGCGGGCGCCACTGTCTCTGTCAGCTTGCGGGCGGCGCCGTCCATGCGTCAGCCTCCGCTGAGCGCGGCTTTGAGCGCATCCTCGAAGCTCAAGACCTTGCCGCCTGACTTCGCGGCGTAGTCCTCGGCATCCCTCTTGAGGAGGAAGGGGGAAATCGTGCGTTTGTCGCCGCCGATCGCATAATAGGCCTGGTCGGCGAACAGCTTGATGCCGCGTGCGCTGTCGAAGACGTAGGCGACGTTGATCTTCTTGCCTTTGGCCTTGAGCGAGGAGTAAGCGGCGAGCGTGCACGCGGCGCTGCTGAACGGCTCGATGCCTTCGCCGTCGACCCACACCTCGCCGGCCTGGCGCGGTTCGACGATCGGCTGGTTGCAGAATTTGTCCTCGCCCTTGACCTCGTAATTGGCCGTCGACGCGAGCTGGGTATCATAGTCGAGCTTGAGCTCGGCGAAAGCCTTGCGGACATAGCTGTCGTCGACCCACTTGGTGACGTCGAATTCCTTCATCCGCCCGAGGTTCTGCAGCACTTTGACGTCCTGCGCTGCGGCGTCGATCAGGAAAGGCTTGATGGTCGGATCTGTGGTCATGTTCCCGCCCGACCCGAGGAAGATGTAGACGACCTCCTTGTTGATGCCGGTCCATTCCTGGATCTTTTCCGACGCCAGCTTGGGGTCGGCGCGAAACCACGCCGTGCCAAGTCGGCAGATTGGTCTCGACGCCGTCGAAGATCTTGCGCGCGAAACCGCGGAACGGCAGCAACTCAGCGAACGGCACGAAGTCGGCGTGGGCGTCGATCTTCTTTTCCTGAAGGTTGGTCGACCCGACTTCGGGGCTCTGGCTCACCAGCTGGAAGTAGTCGGCGGGCCAGCCGCGGTCCTGCATCGCCTTGAGCACCATGCCATGCGCGGCGGAGCCGAACGGCACGCTGACCAGCTTCCCCTTGAGATCGGAGAGCTCGAAGTACGGCGAGTCCTTGTGGACGACGAGACCGTTGCCCGATCCGAAGCGGTTGTAAGCCGCAACCGCGATGAGCCGGCTCTTGCTTTCCGGGTTGTTCTGGAAGGTGAAGCCGTTCACCACCAGCGGATAGTCGCCCATCATGCCGAACTGAAGCTTGTTCGCCATCATGCCGTTGGTGACGGGCGGGCCCGAGGTGAAGTTGTTCCACTCGAATTCGAACTTGACGTTTGCGTACTTGCCGTCCTTCGGCAGGTACTTCGTGAGCAGATTGAGTTGTCGGATGATGACGCCAGCCGTGACCGTGTTGGTCGTGGTGTCCTGGGTGCCGATCCCGATCGTGACCACGGTCTGCGCGCGCAACGGAATTGTCCACCAATAAACGGCCGTGGCGAATGCGACAGCTACCAACGTCCGACCCAAGTTCCTGCTCATGTTGGCACCTCTTTTTCGGCGGACTCGGGACTTGGCTGCCGCGAGCGATGTAAGGTGAGCGCCAGAGCCCGGGCAATTCTCGTTTGAACGCACGCGTCGATTAGTTGCCCTCAAAGCGTTGATGCCCAGTTTTTGCGCAGCTTTATCAACAGGCGCTGCGTTTGTAGGCAGGCCACACGTCGCGACTGCGCATGTCCTGCAACAGGTCGGGCCGCCGCACGATGATCTTCGGCCTGCGGACCACCAGAATATTCTTGTCATGGAGTCGCTTGAGGCTGATGGTCACCCATTGCCGGGTGGCGCCGACCATATGCGCGAGGTCGGCGTGGGTGAAGGCAGCGCCGATCAGGATGCCGTCGGGATCCCTCACCCCATAAAGTTCGATC
>Ga0307277_10000968_pt1 | contig 11071 bp, 10 predicted proteins | sample ER_DNA_116_FD_194473 | JGI IMG/M metagenome (GOLD analysis project Ga0307277, IMG submission 194473) | Bulk soil microbial communities from the East River watershed near Crested Butte, Colorado, United States - ER_DNA_116 | ecosystem: Environmental > Terrestrial > Soil > Floodplain | place...
GGTGCTGCTCCTTGACGAACCACTCGGCGCGCTCGACCTGAAGCTTCGGCAGGAGATGCAGATCGAGCTGAAGCGCATCCAACGCGAGGTCAGCGACGTCGGCATCACTTTCGTCTACGTCACCCACGACCAGGAGGAGGCGCTCACGATGAGCGACCGCCTCGCGGTCTTCAACGAGGGCCGGATCGAGCAGATCGGAGCACCGGCCGAGGTGTACGAACGTCCCGCGACCGAGTTCGTCGCCGGCTTCGTCGGCGTCTCGAACGTGCTGGAGCGGGACGGCAAGAAGTTCACCGTACGTCCGGAGAAGATCCGGATGCATTTCGACGAGGCCGGCGACGGCGAGCCTGGTCGCATCCGCGACGTCGTCTACGTCGGCATGTTCACGAGGTACGTCGTGGAGCTCGACTCCGGGGGCGAGCTCACCGTTGTCAAACAAAACCTCGAGACGTCCTCGGACGACGCGCTCGAGTCCAGGGGCAGGCGGGTGCGCCTCGAGTGGCGTCCCGAGCACACCTTCGAGATCCAACGAGGAGGAAAAGCATGAGGAGGATTCGCAAAACTCACGTGCTCGTCGCGGCGCTGGCCGCGGCGTTGTGCGTGCCCGCGTCGGGAGCCGGAACAGCGAGCGGGCTGCCATCGAAGATCGGCAAGGGCGAGGGCAAGCTGACGATGATCGCCTGGGAGGGTTACCTCGACGCGAAATGGGTGAAGCCCTTCGTCAAGCAGACCGGCTGCAAGATCCAGCCGAAGTACGCAGGAACGTCAGACGAGATGGTGACGCTCATGCGCACCGGAGGCGGCGGCCAATACGACATGGTCTCGGCATCCGGCGACGCGAGCCTACGCCTTGTCTACGGAAAGGACGTCCAGCCGGTGAACGTGAATCTGGTCCCGGGCTGGAAGCAGTTCTTCAAGGCCTTTCAGAGTCCACCCAACAACACCGTCGGCGGCCAGCACTACGGCATCTCGCTGCAGTGGGGACCGAATACCCTCCTCTACAACACGAAAAAGGTGAAGCCAGCCCCCACGAGCTGGTCTGCAATTTACAGCTCGAAGTTCAAAGGACGCGTCACGGTTCCGAACAATCCGATCCAGATCGCCGATGTCGCGCTCTATCTCTCGAAGACGCAGCCATCACTCGGAATCAAAGATCCATATGAGCTGAACCAGAAACAGTTCGATGCGGCGATCGCTTTGATCAAGAAGCAGAAGCCGCTCATCAAGAAGTACTGGGGCTTGTCCTCCGACGAAGTGAGCCTTTTCAAGAACGGCGACGCATGGATTGGCGCAAGCTGGCCCGTTACGACAGGCAGCATCCAGGCTGCCAAGGTGCCGGTGAAGGAGATCATTCCGAAAGAAGGAGCGACAGGCTGGCTCGACACATGGATGCTCGCGTCGAAGGCCAAGCACCCGAACTGTGCCTACAAGTGGTACGGGTACATCTCGAGCCCGAAAGTTCAGGCTCTGCAAGCGGCGACATACGGGGAGACGCCCGTCAACAAGGCCGCATGCCCGGAGATGAACAAACTCAGCAAGGGCTCCTGCCACACGTATCACGCGGACGCGCCCGAGGCGTACTACCGCTCGATCAAGTTCTGGAAGACACCGGTCGCCGATTGCGGCAACGGTCAGAAGAACTGCATGGACTACCGGAAGTGGGTTAACGCCTGGAATCAGGCGGTCTCGTAACGCCAGCGCGGACCGGGCCCTCGATTCAGAGGGCCCGCCGCCGCCTCTCCGCAGCCTTCTGGCGTCATTCCTGGCTGCGCGGCGTTGCGCTGCTCCTCCCACCACTTGCCTGGTTTCTCCTGCTCTACATAGCAGCGCTCGCCGTGCTCTTCGTCTCGGCCTTCTGGTCGGTGGACTCGTTTACGACGCAAGTCGTCCACGTCTGGAACGTCGACAACTTCAAGCAGATCGTCGACAGCGCGGCCTGGCGGCGGGTCGTTGTGCGCACGGTGGTCATCGCGGCCCTCGTCACCATCACCGATGCCGTGCTCGCGTTCCCGTTCGCGTACTACATGGCGAGGGTTGCTACGAGGCAGACACGGACGCTGTTGTTCGTCCTCGTCCTGCTCCCGCTGTGGTCGAGCTATCTGGTCCGCGTCTACGCCTGGAAGGTCATTCTCGCGCAAGACGGCATCCTCAACTGGTCACTCACGAAGATGGGTCTCCCGGCCGCCAACATCGGCTACTCGAACACGGCGATGTGGCTCGTCTTTTCCTACATCTGGCTCCCGTTCATGATCTTGCCGATCTACGCGGCGCTTGAGCGAATACCGAACTCGTACATCGAGGCGTCGCGAGATCTGGGCGGTCGAGGATTTCGGACCTTCCGCTCCGTAGTCCTTCCGCTTGCTCTGCCGGGCGTGCTCGCCGGCTCGATCTTCACGTTCTCATTGACGCTCGGCGACTACATCACGCCGACGCTGGTCGGCGGCGCAAGTTCGACGTTCATCGGCAACGTCGTCTACAACACGGGGCTAGGTGCCTCGGGCGATCTCCCGTTTGCTGCGGCGTTCGCTTCGGTTCCACTCATTGTCATGGCCGTCTACCTAGCACTGGCAAGACGGGCCGGCGCATTCGAGGCGCTCTGATGGAGCGGGAGCTCACGAAGACCGGCTTACGGATCTGGACGTGGCTCGTCGTCCTCTTTCTCCACGTTCCGATCGCGATCATCATCCTCTACGCGTTCAATGCCCAGACTGCGCAGGGCTGGCCGATCACCGACTGGACGACCAAGTGGTTTAGTCCCACCATCCACGACGGCGAGATGCAACAGGCGCTGCTCTTGTCCCTGAAGGCCGCCGCCGGAGCAACAATCGTTGCCATCCTCCTAGGCTCGGCGGCCGCCTTCGCAGTACACCGGTTCCGGTTCTTCGGCCGGGAGGCAATCTCGTTCCTGTTCGTCCTGCCCCTCGCGCTCCCGGGCATCATCACCGGGATGGCGCTGAACTCGTTCTTCAGCTTCTGGAAGCTCAACTTCGGCCTCTGGACCATCATCGTTGGCCATGCCACCTTCTGCATAGTGATCATCTACAACAACGTGATCGCGCGGCTCCGGCGCACACCGACCTCGCTGTCCGAGGCTTCGATGGATCTCGGCGCCGACGGTTTTCAGACCTTCAGGTACGTCACCTTTCCAACCCTGTCCACAGCGCTCGTCTCGGGGGCCCTGCTCGCCTTTGCGCTCTCGTTCGACGAAGTGATCGTCACGACTTTTACGGCGGGGGCCAATACCACTCTTCCGATCTGGATCTTCGGCAACATCCGCATCGGCCAGCAACTGCCCGAAGTGAACGTCATCGTCTTCCTGATTTTGCTGGCCACCATCATCCCGGTGACAGTCGCGCAACGCCTGACACGTGAATCGGGCATCCTTCCTAACGAATGACGAGGAGGTCGCCATGAGCACCACCGTTTCCACACATCAGAATTTCGTCGGCGGCGAATGGGTTGATGCCACCGGCGGCGAGACCATGGAGGTGCTGAACCCGGCAACCGGCGAGACGATCGCCGAAGTGTCACGTTCGAGCGCCGCGGATGTCGACCGGGCCGTGCAGGCAGCGAAGAAAGCCCTGCCGGAATGGCTCGAGACGACCCCGGGCGAACGCGCTGAGATGCTCCTGAAGCTCGCGGACACGCTCGAGGAGCACGGCGACGAGATCGCCGAGCTCGAGTCGCAGAACGTGGGCAAGCCGCTCTCGTATGCGAAAGACGAGATCCCGGTCGCCGTCGACAACATCCGCTTCTTCGCAGGCGCGGCGCGTCTTCTGGAAGGAAAGTCCGCGGGTGAGTACATGCGTGGCTACAGCTCGTGGCTCCGCCGCGAGCCGATCGGAATCGTCGGCGGTATCGCGCCCTGGAACTACCCGCTGATGATGGCTGTGTGGAAGCTCGCTCCTGCTCTGGCCGCGGGCAACGTCCAGGTTCTGAAGCCGTCCGAGCAGACACCGCTGACGACTCTGCGGTTCGCGCAGTTCGCCGCGGACATCCTGCCGCCCGGCGTGCTGAACGTCGTGACCGGAGACGGTGTGCCTGCCGGCGAGGCGATCGTCAAGCATCCGGATGTCCGGCTCGTGTCCCTGACCGGCGACGTCGAGACCGGCAAGATCATCGCGCGAACGGCGGCGGACACGCTGAAGCGCGTCCACCTCGAGCTCGGGGGAAAGGCGCCCGTGGTCGTGTTCGACGATGCGGACCCCGCAGCCGTCGCAGCAGGGATCAAGATCGGCGGTTACTGGAACTCAGGCCAGGACTGCACCGCGGCCTCGCGTGTGGTCGCCGGTCCGAAGATCTACGACCGGCTGCTCGAAGAGCTCGTTCCCGCCGTCGAGTCGCTGCACGTCGGCGACCCGGCTGAGGGCGACGAGATCGAGATGGGCCCGGTGATCTCGAAGTCCCAGCAGGAGCGTGTGCTCGGCTTCCTCGAGCGTGCCAAGAAGGCCACCGTCCTCACGGGCGGCGAGTCGAACGGAAGCCGGGGCTTCTTCGTCAAGCCGACCGTCGTGGTCGACGTGGGTCAGGAGGACGAGATCGTCCAACGCGAGGTCTTCGGCCCTGTGGTCACGGTGCAGCGCTTCGCCGACGACGACGAGGCGCTCGCGTGGGCGAACGACGTCAACTACGGCCTCGCCGCCTCCGTCTGGACGCGCGACATCGGGCGCGCGTTGAACGCCGCTCGCAAGCTCCAGTTCGGAACGGTGTGGATCAACGACCACATCCCGCTGGTGAGCGAGATGCCGCACGGCGGCTTCAAGCAGTCCGGCTACGGCAAGGACCTGTCGGCGTACTCGCTCGAGGACTACACGCAGATCAAGCACGTGATGGCGAAACTCGACTGACATGCGTCACAGTTCTGTGAAGGCACGCGCGCTTCCGCCCGGCGGGACGATCGGCGTCGCAGCCGCGTCGAGCCCGTTCGAGGAGCGGTCCGAGATCGACCGCAGCGTTCGCTGGTACGAGGAACGCGGCTACCGCGTCAAGCTCGCGGACGGCGTCTACGCCCGCGATGACTTCGTCGCTGGCGACGCCGCTGCTCGGGCACGTGACGTCAACCAGCTGTTCGCCGACTCCGAGGTCGACGTTGTCCAACTCTTGCGTGGCGGTTACGGCGCCTCGCAGGTCGTTCCCCACCTCGACTTCGACACGATCGCCGAGAACCCCAAGCCGCTCGTGGGCTACTCGGACGTCACCGCGCTCCACATCGCAATCCGCCAGCGCACCGGGCTCGTCACGTTCTACGGTCCCGGCTTCACGGGGATGGGCAGCCCGAAGCGCGGCGACTGGTCGAAGGAGCGCTTTCTTCGCGCCCTGACCGATCCGGAGCCGCTAGGCGAGGTGCCTGGGCGTCCGGACGACCCCTACATCGGCTCGATCGGGACCGGCAAGGCGACGGCTCCGCTCGTCGGGGGCTGCCTCTGGCTGCTGCGAGAGACGCTCGCGACACCATGGGAGCTGGCCACCGACGAGTCGATCCTGTTCTTCGAAGACGTGCATTGCCCGCCGTGGCACGTCGACGGGATGCTGACGCAGCTCCGTAATGCCGGAAAGCTCGACCGCATCGCGGGCGTCGCGATCGGCCAGATGTACAAGTGTGAGGAGTACCGGCAGCCGGAGCCCTGGCTGCGGAGCCGCTCGATGGAGGACGTCTTCGAGCACCACCTCGGCCCGCTGGGAGTGCCCATCCTGCACAACCTCCCACTCGGCCACGGAGACCACCTCTGCACGATCCCGCTCGGAGTCAGTGCGACAGTGGACGCTGATGCGAGAACACTCGTGATCGAGGAGCCTGCGCTCGACACCGCCACCGGCGGCGTCGGCACTGCGCCGGCTGCCCGCGTCGCACGCGTGTGACGGAATGCAAACGGGGCGGCCGCGGCCGCCCCGTTTGCCGTTCAGAAGAAAGATCTCTTACTCGCTGCCGGGGCGCTCCATGCCAGGGCGCTCGGTCAGCCCGTGCAGCTCGACGTCTGGCCCCTCGTCATTCGCCTCCGCGCCGGGCCGCTCAGCGCCTGGGCGGTCGCGAAGCAAATGTCCCTCGACCTCGGGCTCCTCACTGGTCGCCTCAGCGCCGGGCCGCTCGGCTCCGGGCCGGTCGCGAAGCAGATGCGCCTCGACGTCCTCTGCCTCGGATGTGGTGGGTGTCTTCTCGTCTTCCACTACTCCTCCTTTCAGCGTCGGATGGATCCGACGATTCGAGTTCTAGACGGATGAACAGGCCTACATCTTCCCTGTCTTCCCGCAAAAGGCAAAGTCCTTCTACGATCGGCCGATGCTGAGGGCTCTCCGGGAGCGGCTGGCCGAGTCGCGCGAAGCGTTCTCCTCGGTCTTCACCAACCCGAATCTGAGGCGGGTGGAGCTCTCCTGGGCGGGGACGGTCTGCGCCTACTGGATCTTCATCGTGGCCCTCTCACTCTACGCCTATGAGCGAGGCGGCGCGAGTGCCGTCGGGCTGGTCGGGCTCCTCCGGGTGCTGCCGTCGCTTATAGCTACTCCTTTCGGTGCCCTGCTCGGGGACCGGTTTCCCCGGGAGCGCGTGATCGTCGCGATCAACGTCGCACGGAGCGTCACCATCGCCGGTGCGGCGCTCGCCGCATTCGCGGGCGCCCCCGCGGGTGTGGTCTACGCGCTGGCCGGACTGATGGGACTGCTCCAGTCGACGTTTCGCCCGACCCAGGCCGCATTGCTGCCCGTGCTTGCCAGATCGCCGGAGGAGCTGACAGCAGCCAACCTCGTCCTGACGACGATCGAGAGCGTCGGTGTCTTCGCCGGTCCCGCGATCGGCGGCCTCCTGCTCGCTGCAACCGGCACCGACACGGTCTTCGCGATCACAGGGGTCGTCTTTCTGCTGGCCGCCCTGCTGCTGGTGGGCGTGCGCGCGGGACCCCGCTCTGCGCCGATACAGGTCACGGGTGGGCTCCTCCGGCAGGCGTTTGCAGGCTTCGGCACCGTCTTGCACGACGCCCGGCTTCGTCTGATCATCGGTCTCTACGGAGCGCAGACGCTCGCGGCCGGAGCACTCAACGTCCTGATCGTCGTGATGGCGCTCCAGTTACTGGATCTCGGCAAACCCGGCATCGGCTTCCTGAACTCCGCCGTCGGCGTCGGCGGGCTGATCGGCGGCCTCGCTGCATTCACTCTCATCGGCAGACCGCGACTGGCGACGGCCTTCGGCCTGGGACTTGCCCTCGTCGGCCTACCGCTCGCCGTTCTCGCGCTCGTGCCCCATACCGCCCCCGCGCTCCTTCTTCTCGGGATCGTCGGCCTCGGCACGACGATCGTGGACGTCGCTGGATTGACGCTCCTGCAGCGTGCCGTGCCCGACGAGGTCCTGACCCGGGTGATGGGAGTCGTCCAGAGCGTGTTCGTCGGGACTCTCGGGCTCGGTGCCATCCTCGCGCCCGTGCTGATATCGGGGCTCGGAACCCGCGGGGCGCTCGCGGCCACCGGCATCCTCCTCCCGGCCCTGGCTCTCCTTGCCTGGCGGTCGCTGCGCAGGCTCGACGAGACGGTTGCACGAGCTCCTGAAAACGTGGAACTGCTGCGGTCGATCCCGATCTTCCGGCCGCTTCCGCCGGCGACGCTCGAGCAGCTTGCCCACGAGCTCGAGCCTCTCCACATTGCGGCGGGGCGGCAGATCATCGGTCAGGGAGAGCACGGCGACCGCTTCTACATTGTCGCCGCAGGCGAACTCGAGGTCCGTGTCGACGGTCAGCCGAGCGGAACGTTGCACGCGCGCGACTACTTCGGGGAGATCGCGCTCCTCCGAGATGTCCCGCGCACGGCGACCGTCACTGCGCTCACCGACGTGGATCTACTCGCGCTCGAACGTGACGAGTTCATCACTGCGGTAACTGGCCACCCGGAAAGCGCAGAGGCCGCTCACGCCGCAATCGCCAACCGGCTCGCATCCCTGCGGCCGGACGTCGCCTCGCTCTAACCCCGTCACGCCCTGACGATCCCCGCCCGCGCCGGCCCCAGCCGCAGGCCGACCACCGCCTCGGCAGATGCGAGGCTGGGCGAGTAGCCCGACACCGCCGGAACGAAGGCGTCATGCGTGAGAGTCAAGAGCAGCCCATCCTCTCGGGCCTGCACCGTTGCAGTCCGTGGGAGATCGCGCAGGAGCGCGATCTCCCCGAAGTAGTCGCCAGGGCCGAGCGATGCGCTCGGCCGACCGTCGACCAAGACCTCTACCGAGCCAGAGTCGATGACGTAAAAGCGGTCGCCCGGCTCTCCCTGGCGCACGATCTCGTCTCCAATCTGCATCTGCTCGACCGACAGCGCCCTGGCCAACTGTTCCAGCGTCGCCTCCGGAAGTGGTGCCAGGAAGGGGATCGCGCGCAAGCGGTCGAGCCGACGCACCGGCACGTCGGATCCCCGGTCGAGACGACGCAGGACCGGCCACGCGGGAATCACGAGCACGGGCAAGAGCAGCCCGGCAAAGACGAGAGCCCCGCGAATCCCCAGCGTCGAGACGAGCACGGGCGCGACGATCGCCCCGAGCCCGACCGTCAGAAGCAGCACGCTCTCGAGAATGCCGAAGACACGCGCAAGGACAGCCTCCGGCGCGAACCGCTGCAAGAGAGTCATGCCGGAGACGTCGGCGAGAGTGTTTCCGACGCCGATGAAACCGAGCAGAAGCAGTGTGAAGCCCTCGTTTCTCCAGGCCGGAATGAGCGCCAAGGGCAGGCCGAAGAGCAGAACACCAAGGCCGAAGTCGCCGGCGAGCCGGCCGCGCCCGACCATCATCCCGGCGAGGACGGCGCCCACCAGCCCGCCGATCCCGGATGCGGCGTTCAGCCAGCCGACTGCTGCGGCGCCCGCGTCGAGAAATGAGAGCGCCACCACGGCGATGAGCACTCCCAGCAGACCGTCGACGAACGTCTGAGCGGCGAACAGTCCGACGAGCAAAGCGACTTTCCGGTCGCCCAAGATCGTGCGGGCGCCCGCGAGCAGCTCACCGAAGACGCTCTCCCCAGATCGTTCCGGCGCGCGCTCGCCGCCGCGGGCCCGGATCCCCAGGATCAGCACCGCCGAAACGGCGACGAGCACGGCGGTAGCCAGGAAGACCGTCCCCGTGTTCGTCGCCGCCAGGAGCAGGCCGCCGAGAGCCGGACCGACGAAGATCCCCACACTCTCGATCGCGGCAGCGACGACGTTGGCGGCGCTCAGCTCCTCCGGGGTGTTCGTGAGAACCGGTGTGTACGCGGCCTCCGCCGGCCGGAAAGGGGTGCCCGCAACGCTGACTAGGGCCGCAAGCACGTACACGAGCCAGGGCCCCCAGTCGGCGAACACCGCGGCCGCGGCCACCACGGTGAGCCCGGCTCGGAACAGGTCCGACCCCACCATGACGAGGCGCCGGTCGTAGCGGTCGCCGAGGGCCGCGGCAAAGGGGGAGGCGAGCGCTGCCGTCCCCCAGCGAAGCAGCCCCACCACCCCGACCGCCCGCGCTCCGCCCTGCTCGTAAGCGTAGACCACCACCGCCACGCCGTAGGCCCAGGCTCCAACGACCAAGCAGGCCCAGGCGAGCTCGAGGCGACGCAAAGCCCGGTTGTGGAGCACGCCGCCGAAAGCCGTCCGTGCCTCCGCCAGTCGTTCCAGGAAGCGCCGCACCGCGCGAGCATCCCACGTTTGCGCTCCGCTGTCCGCGGGGGGAAGATAGTGGCTGCATCGCCCGTCTGGTGGACAACTGCGTTAACGCGACCCTTCCGGAAGGAGGCTGTTATGACAGATGAACAGCGGCTCGAGGACACGACGGAGAAGCTCGACGACACCGACGACGTCGAGGCCCACCGCCGCCGCATCGCCGACGAGGAGAAGGACGCCGACAAGAGCGACGACGGCGACGACGTCGAAGCGCACCGCCGGCGATAACAAGCCGAATCTTTGACAAAAGCCCGGGCCAACGCCCGGGCTTTTGTCGTTCTAGAGCAGTCTTTCCAGCTCGGTCAGCAAGCGCAGGGCGCTCTCACGCGAGCCGTCCTCATCGCCACGCAGCTTCTCGAGCGCTTCAGCCACACGCGCGAGGACGCCGAGCTCGCCCTCGCCTCGTAGTGCGGCCTGGGCGCGCCTGGCCCGCTGGAGCAGATCGAGGGCAATGGCGGCCTGGTTCGCAAACAGCCCGAGGAGCTCCATCTCCGCCAGGGTGAACCTGGCATCCCTGGGACGGTCGAGCACCTCGAGCACGCCGAGCGCGTTCTCCTCGTGGAGGAGCGGAACGGCCATGAGCCCCTTTGGGACGAACCCCGTGCTTTCGGCGGTCTCGCGGGAGAAGCGCGGATCGGCGAGGACATCCTCGATCACCAGGGGTTGGCGACTGACGAGGACGAAGCCTGCGATTCCGGTGCTTGATGGAAAGCGCTTGCCGATGAGGGATTCCGACGCCTCGTCGGCAGCAGCTTCGAAGACGAGCTCATCCGTCTCGGTGTCGAGCAGCAGGATCGAGGAGGCCTTGGCCCTGAAGATCGCTCGTGCGACGTCGACCACGGATTGCAGCAGGGCCCGGTACTGGTCCTCGGAGCCGAGCACGCCGGCCGCCACCGCGGCACGGAGCTCGTCGGTCACGTTCCACCTCCTACGTTCGTGGCGGTGAGGTAGAGGACGCTCTTCAGCTGGAACGGGGTCAGCTCGGGGTGCTTCGAAAGGATGAGCGCCGCCATGCCGGCGATGTGCGGAGTGGCGAAGCTGTTGCCCGTGCAGACGAGGCGCCCTCCGCCGTTCCACGCGACCTCGACGTCGACGCCCCTGGCGAAGAACTCAACCGGAGGCGCCGGGTTGTAGTAGTAGGTGTACGGATCCTCCTGCTCGTGGCTCCCAACGGAGATCACGCTCGAGAAGCGCCAGGGATAGCTCTCGACGGGCATGTTGTGGGCGGACGCGATGAGCATCGTGCGACGGAAGTATGCGGTGTCCGCGAGCTCGTGCAAGAGGGACGCGAACTTCTGCTTCGTCGTCGAGAGGCTCATGTTGATGACGTCGTAGCCTTGCTCGATCGCCCAGCGGAGCCCCTCGAGCAGGACGGCGCCGCTGCCCGTGTAGCCGGCGCCCAACACCCGTACGCTGACCA
>Ga0307277_10000969_pt1 | contig 11070 bp, 12 predicted proteins | sample ER_DNA_116_FD_194473 | JGI IMG/M metagenome (GOLD analysis project Ga0307277, IMG submission 194473) | Bulk soil microbial communities from the East River watershed near Crested Butte, Colorado, United States - ER_DNA_116 | ecosystem: Environmental > Terrestrial > Soil > Floodplain | place...
CTCCCGGTCCATGAGGTCGCGCATGGCCTCGCGGATCGGCTTGCCTTCGCTGAGCACGAGGTGTGTCTGCTCGGTGATGGGCATGACGACGCCGCGCTTGGTGGCCGCGCCGTAGGTCGCCTCGGCCGTCGACATGCCTTCGGCGACCTGGCCACCGAGACGCTGCGTGATCTCGCCCACGGGGACGCCCTTCGCGAGCATCTCGCCGACCATCCGGTTGCGCGAGAACTTACTCGTGCAGGTGGCGATGAGGTCGCCGAAACCCGCAAGACCGGCGACGGTGAGCGGGTTCGCGCCCTCAGCGAATCCGTATCGCGCGATCTCCGCGAGGCCGCGCGTGACGAACCCGGCTTTCGCGTTCTCGCCGTAGCCCATGCCGTCGATGGCGCCGGCGCCGAGCGCGATGATGTTCTTCAAGGCTCCGCAGAGCTCGACCCCGACCACATCGGCGTTCGTGTAGACGCGGAACATGGGCGTGCCGACGAGCGATTGGAAATGCCGCGCGGTCGCGGCGTCGATGGACGCGACGACGGTGGGCGCCGGGAGACCGGCGGCGATCTCGCGGCTGATGTTCGGGCCGGAGAGGACCGCGACTCGATCCGGCGCGAGGGCTTCCGCCCAGAGCTGGCTCATGCGCCGGCCGTCTTCGGCAAGACCCTTCGTCGCAGAGAGGACGCGGTGTCCCTTACGGAGCCGCGGTGACACGCGGTCACGGAGCTCGCGCACCCCCCTGCTCGGCGCCGCAACGATGAGATCGTCGGACGCGAGCGCGCGCTCGAGGTCGGCCGTCACCTCGACGCGATCCGGCACGCGGATCCCGGCGAGGTATTTGCGATTCTCGCGTCGGGCCGCGATCTCCTTCGCTTGCCCCGGGTCTCGGACCCAGAGAACGACGTCCTTGCCACCATCGCGCGCGAGGATCGTCGCGAGGGTCGTGCCCCAGGACCCAGCCTGGAGCACGCTCACCGTCACGAGGTGCCGACGCGCGGCTCGACCCCGCGGACGATGCGCTCGATGTTCGACTTATGTCGGATGAACACGACGGTCCCCGCGATCACGATGAACGCCAGGGTCCACCAATTGAAGTGGAGCCAACCGGTCGCGCAGAAGAGCAGGTAGCCGAGCAGCGCCCCGAACACTGAGGCGAGGGAGCCCACCGACACCATCCGTGTGAGCGCGAGCGCGATGGCGAAGAATGCGACGGCCGACGCCCATGCCGGCGTCGCGACCAGAAGAAGCGCGCCGAACCCGGTCGCCACGCCGCGGCCACCGCGACCGCGAAGCGTCACCGGCCAGCAGTGGCCGGTGACGGCGAATACCGCAGCGATCGCTTCGGCGAGCGGTCGTCCGCTGCTCCCCTCGGGGAACACGAGCTGTGCGAAGACGACCGCGAGCGAGCCTTTCAGGATGTCGAAGATCGCGACGAGCAGTCCCGCCCCGGTGCCCAGCGTTCGGAATGTGTTCGTCGCGCCGGTTGAACCGGAGCCGACGTTTCGCAGGTCGACGTTCCGGTAGATGCGACCGACGATGTAGCCGCTCGAGATCGAGCCCACGAGGTACCCGACCAGCCCAACGATGAGGAGGGCGACGGCGGAGGCTGGGGAGTCGATCACTCGCGCGCTCCGCGCAGCTCGATCTTGATCGGTGTGCCGTGGAAGTCATACCGCTCGCGGATCTTGTTCTCGAGATAACGCGTGTAGGAGAAGTGCACCGCCGCGGGGCGATCCACGAAGAACACGAACGTCGGCGCCGGTCCCTTCGCCTGGGTCACGTGATGAAAACGTACCTCCTTGCCGTTCCGATCACTCGGTGGTGGATGCGCCGCGACCGCCTCCGTCAGCAGGCGATGCAGGTCCGCGGTCGAGATGCGCTTCTTGCGCTCGTCGACGACCGCGACCGCCGCGTTCAGCGCGTCCTCGACGCCGCGGCCGGTCTTGGCCGAGACAAGCCGGTGGTCCATCCATGGCGCGAACTGGAACTCCCGCGCGATCTCGCTCTCCACGGCCGCCGTTGTCTCCGGGCTTCGCGCGACGAGATCCCACTTATTGACCGCCAGCACGAGGCCGATATACGCCTCGAGCGCGTAGCCCGCAATGTGCAAATCCTGCGCGGTGATCCCCTCGGTGGCGTCGGTGATGAGGATCGCGGCGTCGGCTCGCTCGAGAGCGCGCACCGTCCGCAAGAGCGCGAACTTCTCGATGCCCTCGTCGATGTGCCCGCGGCGTCTGATCCCGGCTGTGTCGATCAGTCGGATGCGTCGGCCTTCGCGCTCGATCACCGTGTCGATCGCGTCGCGCGTCGTTCCCGGGGTCTCGCTCACCACGGCGCGCTCCTCGCCGGCGAGGCGATTCAGGAAGCTCGACTTGCCAACATTTGGGCGGCCCACGATCGCGATGCGGGCCTCGCCCGTGTCCGGCTCATCCTCGGCCGGCGGCGGGAGCTTCGCGACGACCGCGTCGAGCAGATCGCCCGTCCCGATGCCTTGGAGCGCGGATACGGTGTGGAGCTCGCCGAGCCCGAGCTCATAGAACTCGGCGGCCTGCGCTTCCGTCTTCCAGGACTCCGACTTGTTCGCCGCCATGACGACCGGTTTCCGACTCCGGCGGAGGCGGTCCGCGACGTCGTGCTCGACCGGCAGGATCCCCGACTGCGCGTCGACCACGAACATGACGACATCGGCCTCATCGATCGCGGCCTCGGCCTGCCTCCGGACGCCCGCCTCGGTCTCGCTCGTGCCGTCGTCGAGGCCGCCCGTGTCGACGAGAGTGAACTCGCGTCCGCGCCACTCGACCGTTGCATATAGGCGATCCCGGGTGGTGCCCGGCTCATCCTCGACGATCGCGATGCGATCGCCGACGAGGCGATTGAAAAGGGTCGACTTGCCGACGTTCGGCCGTCCGACCACGGCGACGAGACCGCGACTCACACGCATACCCTACGGCGCAGGGTGGCGGCCACACCACGAAAGCGCGCGCTCACGTCCGAGCTTTCTCGCATCGTGGCTTCGCTCGACAAGGGGCGCGACCGCGCGGGTCCGCCTCTTCCGCGAGTGACCGCCACGACCGAGAGCGTCCCGCTGCTGTTCGCCGCCGGACGCCGTGCGCTCCTGCGCGGCAATACCGACGAGGCGCGCCGATGGCTCACGCGTGCGCAGTCGCTCGCATCGCGGCGGACCGCCGAACCGCTTCGCGCGCGACTCGCGTTCGAGCTCGGGTGCGTTCTGCTCGACGACGGCGGCACCGAGGCCGCTGAGTCCGTCATCGCATGGGCGGAGTCGTTCTCGCGAAGCCCGTCAAGCGACATCCTCCACCTGCGGGCGCTGATCGCCGACCGGCGGGGCGAGCGGACGGACGCGATTGCCTTCTACCGGCAGGCGATCGCCAAAGCACGAACCGCCCTCAGCCCGCTCAGTCGAGTCCTCGAGCTTCGCAATCTCGCCGAGACCCTCGCGCACGAAAGTCCCGCGGAGGCTCTCACGATGTATCGCCACGCACTCGAGACGTTGGAAGCGCACGATCTTGATCCGCGCCTTGCGCCGGCGCTCCACAACGGCTTCGCGTACGCCGCGATCTGCGCCGCCAATCTGGATCTCGCGGAGTCCGAGCTCGCCGCGGCGAGCCGCGACGCGTTGCGTCTCCGGATTCCGCTGATGCACGCATACGCGCTGTACAACCGATCGATCGTCGCTGAGCTCCGCGATCGGATGGACGACGCGAGCGCCGCGATCGTTCAGGCCCGCGAGGTCAGCGAGTCGGCGACGCTGCGTGATCTCGTGACCTGGTGCTGGATCCGCGAGGCTTGGATCGCCCTCAAGCGGAAGGATCGTCCGGCCGCGGATGGAGCCGCTGCTTCCGCGAGGAAGCTTTCGGGACAGTCGCATGGAGAGGCCCTTTCCACCCTCGATGCGATGTTCACGCTCGTCGATGGCGGTCACCTCGACGCGGCGAAGCTGTTCGGCGATCTCGCGCAGCGGTATCTCGATCGCTCGGACTTCGTGATCGCGGTCGCGCTCCTGCTGTGGCGGTCCGTCGCCTACCGCAAGGCCAACGCGCTCAAAGGTGCTAAGGCTGCGGCGCGTGAGGCCTGCGCACTGCGAAAGCGCGGGCCCGTCCGCGTCTCGCCGAGCTGGTGGGCGGGCGAGATCGTCGATGCGGCGCGCGCCGATGGCGGCGCGCAGTGCGCCGACAATCTGCTCCCGACGACGGTGGGGATCCTCGACGCCGCGCGCGCGATGGTCGAGGTCAGCGGTGATGAGATCCGTGTGGCGGGTGCGCCATTGCGGCCGGATGTCTGGCAACGCCGGTCGGGGGCACGAGTGCTTCGAAGGCTCTTCGCGCTTCTCGTCGCGGCACATCCCCGCGGCGTTTCCCGCGATCAACTGACCGATGAGCTGTGGCCCGAGAGCGAGGGCGACAAGGCCGTGCGCAACCTCTACGCCGCGACCAAGGACCTGCGTCGCGTTCTCGCATCCGCGCCGGGCGTGCAGCTCGTCGCGCGCTCGGGAGGGTATGCCCTCGACATCGGGACGAATGTCTCGATCGCCGCGCGGGCACGCGGGCTCTAGGGCACGATGCTCGACCGCGACCCGCCGGGCCGCGTGATGACGACCACCCGGCCGTCTCGGAGCCATGCGGCGGTGCCGGCAAAACCGGTGGTCGGCTGTCCCGGCGCGGTCAGATCCGTGAGTCCGGAACCTTCACCGGCGCAGCAGCTGCCGTCGAGGAGGTACCTCCCGTTCGGTGACGCCGAGATCGCGTAACCGCGATAGCGCGCTTTTTCCGCTCCGTCGAAGGAGTAGACGACGAAGAGGCGTCGCGCGCCCTCCCCTTGCTCGCCTGATTCGCGCGGCAAGGCGAAGTCTCCGCTGAGCAGGGACGTCACCCCCATCTCGCCGCCGTCGATCATCTTGACGACCCGACCGGATCCGATCTCGGTGATGCGCACGCGGGGCGTCGCAGCGGGCGCAGCGCATTCCAGCGTCGCGAGGCGCAGCTCGTCCTGCGACCACGCGAGGCGCGCGAGTGGCGAGATCGGTAGATCGCAGTCGTCGTGGTGGCCCGCGAGCACGCGGATCGCGCCGGAGCGAAGGTCAACGATCTCCATCTGATCGTTCGACGCAAGAGCGACAAAGTTTCCGAGCGGTGAGACGGCTGCGGTCTTTGGCGTAGCAACGCCCCGAAGGTCCGTCACCGTTCGGATGTCGGTACCGTCAACCGCCGCGGTCCAGACAGCGTCGCCCACAAGAACGACACGGTCGTTGCCGAGCCACGCTCCGAGCAGCAATGGCCCGTTCAGAGTGGCCGGCAAGACTGTCATCGAGTGGCTCGCCATGTCGAAGATACGAGTCGCGGCTTTGCCGAAGGGGAGATCGCGCGACTGCAGCATCAGCACCTTGCGCGTGTCCGGCGAGAAACGCAGGACCTCGGCTCCGCTCGGCACACGAACGGCAGAGTCGCTCGGGGCGCGAGCGCCAGCCTGCAGCTCGGCGACCGAGAACATGCTCACGACGAGGGAAGGGACCGGGCTCAGATTGACGAAGAAGATGTCGACGACCGCCGAACCATCTTTGGAAATCGACTCGGGAACCTTGAACGCTGGAAAGGCTTCCGTCGCCGGGATGGAGAGCGAGACCGTTCGATCATCGGTCCAGGCGGCGGTGCCGCTGCGCGGAAAGTAACGTTCGACGCTGGCTCGATCCATGGTCAACGGAAACTCGATCACGACGACGGTCGGCGAATCGCCGTCGAGCTGAGCGGTGCCGCCCTCGAGGAGCGTCGTTCCATTCACTGAGATGTGGACGGATGCTCCTGGCACGTGGGTCGGTCCCGGCTGCGGCGTAGCCGACGCGGTCGGTATCGCCGAAGGCCTCGATACAGCCGGCGCCGTGGCTGTTGCGGACTGATCCCCGGCCACCGGCGTGCCGCAGGCGACGGCGAGCGCGAGGAGAAGCGGGAGGAACCGGGTCATGCGGCCCCCGGCGGGGCCGTGCGCTGAGCCGGAAGGAGAAGGAGCGCGATTCCGGCGCAGATGAGCGCGATGCCGATCGAGACGAGCATGGAAAGAGCCTGCCTGTGCGATTGGGGGACTCGCTGGGGGGCGATCAGGCCGCGAGCTTCTCCGCGCGCTCCTTCACTTCGAGAAGCGTGTCCATCGGGGTCGAGCAGCCGCCGATCAGTCCCACGCGCGCTTCGCCGCGCACCCACTCTGACCGAAGCTCGTCGGCGTTCTCGATGTGATACGCGTTGCGTCCCTGCATCTTCGCGAGATTCACGAGCTCGCGCGTGTTCGCGGAGTTCTTCCCGCCGACGACGATGATCGTGTTCACCTGCTCGGCGAGCTCGCTCGCGGCGTGCTGTCGCTTCACGGTGACCGGGCAGACGGTGTTGAAGACCTTCGTCTCTTGCGAGATCTCCGAGACGTGCGAGACCAGGTCCTTGAACGCCCAAGGAGGTTGCGTCGACTGCGAGACGACGCCCGCCTTCTTCATCCGCGGGAGCTTCTCCCACTCTTCCTTCGTCTCGACGACCGTGGCCGCGGGCGCGAAGCCGAGGAGGCCGACGACTTCGGGGTGCTCGGGGGTGCCGAGGATGATCACCTTGTAGCCCTCGTCCGCGAGCTGCTTGGTGAAGCGCTGCGCGCGCAGCACGAGCGAGCACGTCGCGTCGATGCACTCGAGGCCCTGCGCTTCGATCTTCGCGCGCATCTCCGGCGGGACGCCGTGCGCTCGGATCACGACGATGCCGTCCTTCGCCTCGGACGGGTCCTTGATGACTTTGACGCCGAGCGCGCCCAGGCGCTCGCTGATCTTGGGGTTATGGACGACCTGCCCAAGGTTGTGGACCGGGCGGCCGGTCTCGGCCGCGGCTTCGGTCAGCTCGACCGCTTTCTTGACCCCGAAACAGAACCCGTTCTCGCGCGCGAGGAGCACTTCCACAGCATCAAGTGTACGGGCCGTTTATCGGTACACACCCCGTTGCTCCGGAGGCATCAGCGCGGCAACGCGACGCATGATCGCGTCGGTAACGGCTTGTGGATCGTCCGGTGCGACGCCGAGATCGCGCGCGCGAAAGGGCTCGCCGACGCGCAGGAGAATGTCGCGGCGCCAGAACGCTCCGAGCCGCGCGCCGCGTGTCCCGCTGACCGCGAGCGGGATGATCGGGCCGCCGGAATGTTGCGCGACGTACGCCACACCGGGGCGACCGCGGATGAGCTGGCCGCTCTCGCTGCGATGACCTTCGGGAAAGAAGCCGAGCGGCTGCCCCGCGGCGACGACCGCGAGCGCCATCTGCAAAGCGCCCCGATCCGCCTCGCCGCGACGCACCGGGAATGCGCCGATCGCGCGCAGAAGGAAGCCGACGACCGGCGTCTCGAAGAGCTCGCGCTTTCCCATGTAGCGGATGGCGCGACCGAGCGCGAACTCGATCCACGGCGGATCCTTCCAGTTGATGTGGTTCGCGACGAGGATGTACCCGCCGCTGCGTGGGATGTACTCGGCGCCTTCGAGGCGCCACGGCGCGAGGAATGCCGCGAGAGCTCGGACGATCGGAAATCCGATCCGCCAGAGCCAGAGCCGCTCCTCGGGAAGGACCGGCGTTCCGGTCACGGTGCTCAGGAGCGCGTGACCTGCAGCACGCGATCGAGCGCTTCGCCGACCGAGAGGCCGTCCGTCTCGACGAGTATCGCGTCGCTCGCCGCTTTGAGTGGCGCGACGGTGCGCTTGCTGTCGAGCTCGTCACGGCGAAGGATCTCCGTGAGGAGGGCCTGCCGCGAGCGCTTCTCTCCGCGGGCCGCGAGCTCCTCCTCTCGGCGCCGCGCGCGCTCCGCGGCGGACGCCGTGAGGAAGACTTTGCGTTCCGCACTAGGCAACACGACGGTCCCGATGTCTCGGCCGACCATCACGATCCGTCCACGCTTCGCGATCTCGCGCTGCTGCTCGACCATCGCGTCGCGGACCTTCGGGATTCGCGCGACCTGGGACACGATGCCGTCGACGTCGTCGCCGCGGAGTGCCCACGTCACATCCGAACCATCGAGCAGCACGGTGTAGGCACGTCCATCGCGGACGGTCGGGGGACCGATCGCGATGCGGATCTGACGCGCGAGTGCGGCGAGGCCGTCGGCGTCGTTCGGATCGATGCCCCGTCGCAGCGCCGCCAACGCGACCGCGCGGTACATCGCACCTGTGTCAAGGAAGGTGTAGCCGAGGCGCTCGGCGACGAGCGCGCCGATCGTGCTCTTCCCCGCACCGGCCGGGCCATCGATCGCGACGGTGCGCGGCGTGGCCATATCTATGTGCCTCCGAGCGCGCGGATCTCGCGCGTCGTCAGGTCGCGCCACGCGCCGGGCCGAAGGCGGCCGAGCTCGAGCGGGCCGAGTCGCACGCGCCGAAGTCGCAGCACGCGCAGCCCGACGGCGGCGCACATGCGGCGCACCTGGCGCTTCCATCCGGTGTTCAGGACCATGCGGACCGTCGAGCCACGCGAGCCGCCCGCGACCGAGACGCGGGCCGCGCGAGCCATTCCTTCTTCAAGCGCGATCCCGCGCCGGAGCGCTGCGACCGACGCAGCCGGGACCGGACCCGCGATGCTCACCTCGTACTCCCGCTCGTGCCCGTATCGCGGATGCAACACGCGCTCCGCCCACGCGCCGTCGTTCGTGAGGAGCACGAGGCCCTCGGAATCCTCATCGAGCCGACCGACCGGATAGAGGCGCTCGCGCGCGCCGATGAGCTCGACGACCGTCGAGCGCCCGCGCTCGTCGCGGGCCGTCGAGACGATCCCGCGCGGCTTGTTGAGCACGACGTACCGATGCGGCGCAGGCGGGGCGACGGCGCGGCCGTCGACCTCGATGTGTGCGTCCGCGGCGACCTTGCTCCCCATCTCGCGAACGACCTCGCCGCCGACGCGCACGCGGCCTTCGCGCATGAGCTCTTCGGCCGCGCGCCGCGACGCCACGCCCCGATCGGCGAGCACCTTCTGCAGCCGGATCAACCCGGGTCGGTCGCCCTCGCCGGCGCTTCGCGCTCCGCTCCGCGTCCGGGGGCCGCCACCCCCTGGGCCCCTGCCCCTGCTTCCAGGACGAGCGCGCCCTCGGGACTCAGCGCGCGCGGCAGGTCGTCGAGGCTTTGGAGGCCGAAGCATTCGAGGAACTCCCATGTTGTCCCGTACAGAATGGGGCGACCGGGGGCCTCTTTGCGACCCCGCTCCTCGATGAGCCGCCGCGACGCGAGCGTGTAGAAGGTCTGGTCGCAGTTCACCCCGCGGATTGCCTCGACCTCGGCGCGGGTCACCGGTTGCCGGTACGCCACCACCGAGAGGGTCTCGAGGGACGCCGGCGAGAGCCGCAGACGGTCGGCGCCAAGGTAGGACGCGACCTGCGGTGCGTGCTGCGGCGCGGTCACGATCTGCCACTCATCGCCGGAGCGCTGGAGCCGCAGGCCGGTGCCCTCGTACGCCGCGGCGAGCTCGGCGAGGGCGTTCTCGACCGCGCGCGGTGTTCCGCCGGCGATGCGCCCAAGCTCGTTCCTCGTCACCGGCTTTTCCGCGACGAAGAGGATTGCCTCGATCGCGTTGGCTAGGTCGGAGCGGATGTCGCTTCCCTCCTCGTGATCACGATGTCCGCGAAGAGCTCGTCCTGCGCCAGATCGATGACGCCGCGACGGTAGAGATCGAGCAGCGCGATGAACGTGACAACGGCGAACCCGATCGTGGGCGCGTCGCCGAGGAGCGTAACGAAGCTCACCCGGTCCTGCGCCGCAACGAGCGCTTCGATCTCCGCGGTGCGCTGCTCCACCGAGTAGCGCTCGCCCGGGGCGACGATGTCCTCTTCCCGCTGTCGCGAGGCGAGCGCGAGGACGCGCGACCACGCCGATGCCAGCGCATCGACCTCCCCACCCCGCGGCGGCAACTCGATCGTTCCTCCCTCGCGATGGAACGCTCGCTCCCCGGCGCGCAGCCGCGCTCCGAGCTGGCCCGCACGTTCGCGGACGATCGCGTACTCCAGAAGCCGCAACCGAAGCTCCTCCTCGGACTCGCCCTCCTCGTCAGAAAGCGGCTCGAGGCTCGGCAGGAGGCTCCGCGCCTTGAGGAGAACGAGCCGCGACGCGAGCGCGAGAAAAGCCGAGACCTCGTCCGCCGGCAGGGCGGCCATCGCGCGCACGCGCGCGAGGTACGCGTCGGCAAGATCGCCCAGCCGCACGGTGAGGATGTCGAGCTTCTTTTCCTCGACGAGCTCGAGGAGCAGATCGAGCGGCCCGTCGAAGCCCTCGACGGTCACCCGTGGGGCCTGCGATTCCATCACGGGAGTGCCTCGCGATCCGCGCGCGCGAGAAGCTTCTCGTCAGCGGTGACCGGTCGTTCGTGATGCCGCGCGATCAGACGCACGACGCGCTCGGATGCGCCCTCGTCGCGCGCAATCTCTGCTCCGCGGCGTGCGTGATCGAGATAACGCGCGAAGGTGGAATCGCCCGAAGCGAGCCGGGCCTTCACGCGTGGGGCAAACGCTTCGAGCAGCACGCCGGCGACGCGGTGCCACAAGAGCGTGTTCACGGGCTTCGCCGCGTCGTGCAGGATGCCCGCAACGACGAGCTCCTCGTCCGCGCCGAGCTGCCGAAGGATGCGCGCCGTCTCGGTCGCGTGCCGATCGTCCGCACCGGCCGAGCCGATGTATCGCACGGTCTGCTGCACGCGGTGGCGCATCCCTAGGGAGTCCCGCCGATGAAGAGTCGCGCCAGGAAGAGCGCGGGTCCGAACACGACGGTGTTCAGGACGCGAGCGCCGAAGAACAAGATCAGGAGGAGAAGGATGGGACCGTACTGCTGGTAGGTCCGCCAGGTGTACTTCTGCTGCGGCGGCAGCAATCCATACACGACATTCGCTCCATCGAGCGGCGGGATCGGAATGAGGTTGAAAACCGCCAGGACGCAGTTCCAGAGCACGATCTGAGTGAGGATGTCGGTGTAGGTCCCGCCGAGAGGATCGACGCCGCCGAAACGCACCGGAAGCGCGCACACGAACGCCAGCACGAGGTTCGCGAACGGACCCGCGAGGGCGACGCCGCTGACTCCCAAAG
>Ga0307277_10000970_pt1 | contig 11068 bp, 10 predicted proteins | sample ER_DNA_116_FD_194473 | JGI IMG/M metagenome (GOLD analysis project Ga0307277, IMG submission 194473) | Bulk soil microbial communities from the East River watershed near Crested Butte, Colorado, United States - ER_DNA_116 | ecosystem: Environmental > Terrestrial > Soil > Floodplain | place...
CGGCGAGGAAGAGCTCGAGGTTCAGGCCGCGAGGAGTCGGTAGCGTCGATCTACGCTTGCACCCCCACGCGACCAGCACCGACCGGTCGCGCCTGAATCTGATTACGAAACCGCCATTCGGCCCTCGTAGCTGGCCCGTTCTGGCGCTTATTTGAGTCCGCGGATGACCGTAGCGACGGCCCGTAGATCGGCGACGAACAGCTTCATCTCGCGCTCGCGTGCGAGGTCGTCGGGCGCGCGCAGGATCGAGGAGGGGTGGACGGTCGCCATCACGTGGGGAGCGAGTGGAGACCGAATGAGCTTTCCGCGCTGCTTCGTCACTTTGAATGTCGACGAGATGAGCGCCTGTGCGGCCGTCGCCCCGAGACACACGACGACCTGCGGTTTCAGAATGCCGATCTCCGCATCGAGCCAGAGACGGCATGCCGCGATCTCGCTCCGGTTCGGCTTCTCGTGAAGCCGCCTCTTTCCGGCGGGCCGCCACTTGAAGTGCTTTACGGCATTGGTCACGTAGACGGTCTCGCGATCGATACCCGCGGCTTCCAGCGCCTCGTCGAGCACGCGGCCCGCCGGCCCGACAAAGGGCTTGCCGGCGATGTCCTCTTTATCGCCCGGCTGCTCGCCGACGAAAACGACCGTCGCCGTCCGGCGGCCCTCGCCGAACACCGTCTGCGTCGCGTTCTTCCAGAGACCGCAGGCCTGGCAATGCGCCGCGGCATCGCGCCACGCGCTGAGGCTCTTCGTTTCGGGGAGCTCCGGATAGCGGTGCCCCGGCTCCGGCAGGGGCGCGGATGGACCGTTCTCTGGCACACCGGTTTGACGGAGCAAGCACCGCGCCCGATGGTCCGCTCATGCGCGCGGCGCTCTTCGTCATTGCGGTCCTCGCACTCGTCGCGATCGGCACCACCGAAGCGTTGATCAGCAACGACCAGCTGGCGCAGCTGCCCGGCCGTGCCCGCCCGGCGCTGAGCACCGGCGGCGCCGTTCTCACCGTCATCGGGATCGCGCTATCGGCGGCGGTCTACCTCGCGCTCGGCGCGGTCCTCGCGCGCGATGGCGCTCGCGAGACGGCGGCTCTCGCGATCGGTATGGGCGTCGGCGCGGCAGCGGGACTCATCGGCGGAATAGTTCGCGCGTACTTGATCGGCGACTATCTGGGCGACGTTCTCGCGGGCTACGGCCTCGCGGATCTCCTGGTCATCACGCTCGCGGTCTTCGTCGCGCTCTCGGTGGCGGTAAGCATCGCCGCGGGCGCGAGTCTTACTTGGTTGAGCTTCCGGAGTGGTCGTCGTCGTCTGAGGCCGCGACCTCCGAGCTGATCCGCTCGAGCACGCCCTCTTTGGCCAGGGCGACGAATCCGGCGACGATCTCGGGGTCGAAACGCTCCCCCGCTCCGGCTTCGATGGCCTTGAGGCCGGCTTCGGCCGACCACGCCTCTTTGTACGGACGCTTCGAGGTGAGGGCGTCGAACACATCGGCGATCGAGACGATGCGCGCCGCAAGCGAGATCTCCTCGCCCTTCTTTCCGTCCGGGTAGCCCTTGCCGTCCCAGCGCTCGTGGTGCTCGCGCGCAATTGCGCGCGCGGTCTCGAAGAAGCGCGCAGTGCCGAGCATCTTCTCGCCATCGATGCAGTGCTGCTTGATGACGCTGAACTCGGCGTCGGACAGGTGATGCTCGCTCTGAAGGATGTGGTCTGGCGTGTGGATCTTGCCGACGTCATGCATGACGCTCGAGTAACCGAACTCCTCGACGAGCTCGGCGGATAGGCCCATGCGCTCCGCGATCGCCTCCACGTACAACCGGACGCGCTGAAGGTGCGTCCCCGTCGTGCGGTCCTTGATCGTCGCCGCGAGCACCAGGTGGCTGATGCCCTGCAGCCCGGTGCGCCGTAGCTCCTCGCTCGCGATCCGCTCCTGCTCCAGGGCGCGCTCCAGTTCCTGCCGGCGCTCACGCTCGCTGCGAAGCATTCCCGCGAGGTCTTCCGCGTAGCGCGTCGCCTGCTTCTCCATGAGCGTCATCTGCTTGAGCTGGTTTTCGAATTCCTTGCGAACGCCCTGCTCGCGCTCGTACACCTTCGCGAAGTCGAGCGCCATGCGCATCGCCTGCGAGTTGGCCATGTCGGCGACGCGGACCGCCTGATGCAAGAGCTGGCGGAACACGTCCGCGCCCGGAGCCTGCGGCATGTCCGGCTCGCGCGGCGAGACGTCAACCGTCTCGACCATGTCTTTGGTGTCGTCGTCGCTCATCGCTCTGCTCTAGCTGTGCGCCAGGATTCCGCGGATCGTGTCGATGAGCTCGAGCGGCCCGAACGGCTTGGTCAGGTACTGCGTCGCGCCGGCCGCGAACCCGATCGCGCGGTCACTGTCGCTCTCGTGCGCGGTGAGCATGACGACGGGAATGTCCTTTGTAGCTTCGTCGGCTTTGATCTGGCGGCACACGTCGAAACCGTTGGGGCCGGGGCCCATGTCGACGTCCAGGAGGACGAGGTCGGGTTTTTCCGAGCGAACGAGCTCAAGTGCCTCATTGCCATTCTTTGCTTCGACGATCGTCCATCCCTGTGTGGACAGGGTGATGCGGACCATCTGACGGATGGGCACGAGGTCGTCGGCCACTAGTAGCTTCGCCATTTCGTTGCGCCTCCGATGCTAGCGGTGGGTCATAGTCAGGGAACTAGCCCGAACGGTGGATTTATGACCGTTCGGGGGATGGACCGGATCCCCCGCGCGGGGGACCAATGCGATCGCGGGTCCAGGATTCCAGAGTTACGAGGCCGAGGCGCGCGGCTTCGGCGACCGCCTCGAGGCGGGAGTGGGCGCCGAGCTTTCGCAGCACGGCCGGCCCGGGTGCTCGCAGCGTCGCGGTCGATATGCCGAGCGACTCGGCCGCGGCGGTCGTGCTCGTGCCGCTAGCGAGAAGCCTGAGCACCTCGAGCTCCCGAGCGGTGAGCGGCTCGATGATCTTCCGCGACGCCGCGCTCTCGAGCAGGAGGCGCTGGAGCTCGCTCGGGGCGAACAGGATCTCGCCCGATGCGGCGGCCCGAACGCTGTCGACGACCTCGGTCAGCCCGCGGCCCTTGGTCATATGCCCGACCGCCCCGGAGCGCGCGACGTCGTTGAGTGTCACGGCAGAGGGGTCCGCGGTGAGGACGAGGACGGACGTGTCGGGGAGCGAGCTGCGCACGGCGCGAGCGATATCGGCACCGGTGCCGTCGGGCAGGTGGTAATCGGCGATGACGACGTCGGGACGGTGCTCGTTGAGGGCGGCGATAGCGGACTTCACGTCGTGGACGACGGCGAGCACCTCGATCCCGTCGGCCGCGCGCAGCGCGACACGCATGAGCTCGGCGAAGAGCCGCTCGTCGTCGACGATGACGACGCGGATGTTGTCAGCCACTACCGTTCTCCACCCGCCCGCACCTTGCTCGCGAGCGCCGCGACGACGGCCGCGTCAAGCTCGCCGCGCGCGACCGCGCTCTGCAGGATGCGGACGGCTTCGGTTTCGGACACCGCGGGCCGGTCGGGCCGGTCGGCGACGAGAGCCTCGAACCGGTCTGCGACGCTGACGATCCGAACTTCGAGAGGGATCTGCTCGGCGCGAAGGCCATCCGGGTACCCGGTGCCATCGAGCCGCTCGTGGTGATGGCGCACGATGGGGAGAAGACCGGAAAGGCGCTTGAACCCCGAGAGGATCTCCTCGCCCAGGATGGGGTGGCGCTCCAGCATGGCGCGCTCCTCCGGCGAAAGCTCGCCCTGCTTTGAGAGGATCGCGGCCGGCACTCGCGCGTTTCCGACATCGCGGAGCAGCGATCCGAGGCGGATCGTCATGCGTGTCGACTCATCCAGACCGAGCGCGCGGCCGATCTGGACGGCCCGCGACGCGACGCGCTCCCCGTGCCCGGTGCCCGGCCGGTCGTGCGACCCGATCGCCGCCGCGAGAACGATGAGCGCCTCGGCCGCGGCCTGAAGATCGTGGTCGAGGCTACGCTCGCGAACGAGGAGATCGACGATCCGCGGAAGCTGCGCGTCGACGGGGACGACTTCGGCGCCGTCGCTGCCGGCGCGACCAGCGCTCACACGAACGATCGCGACGTCCTCAGGGATGTCGGCGGGGACGGCGGCGCTGCCCTCGACGAGGACGACGTCCGGCGTGTCGTTCGCGTCCGCCAGGTCGAACCGCGAAAGGAGCAGTTGCTCGACGTGCTCGCGCAGCGCCTCGTCGGCGATCGCGACGCGCGCGACGAGTCGCTCGCCGGGTGCGCGCTCGATCGGACGACCGAGTCGCGGCGCGCGCGGGTTGCGCGCCTGGCCGAGCACCGCGTCGATACGCGCGAGGAGCTCCGCCGCCTGGAACGGCTTGGTGATGTAGTCGGCGGCGCCGCAGGAGAGCCCGCGGACCTTGTCCACCACCTCGCCGCGGGCCGACAGGAAGATCACCGGGATCGGCGAGGTCGCCGTGTTGCTCTTGATCCGCAGACACACGTCGTAGCCGTCGGTGTCGGGGAGCATCACGTCCAGGAGCACGAGATCCGGGAGGAGCTCCTCGACCAGCTCGATGCCGCGCTTCCCGTCGTGCGCCACCGACACCACCATTCCGTTCGCCTGGAGGCGCCGCTGGAGCACGTCGGCAGACGCCTGGTCGTCCTCGACCACCACCACGCGGGTCGCCGGTGCGTCAGAGCGGACGGCGTCCTCTATCGCTTTCACTTCTTTTTCGTTTTCTTCGTCCCATCAGTCTCGCCGAGGAGCCAGCGCATCGCCACGATGAACTTTGATGGGCGCTCTTCACGGGTGTTTTCCTTGAGGTACGCGTGGAGGTCGATCGCCCAGTGCGGGAGCTCGCCGTACCACTTCATCTCGACGATCACGTCGGGCTCCATCGAGAGGAGCGACCCAAGCGGGGATGGAGCTTCCGTGCCGTCGGAGCGCGACTCCCACGGGAGCGCGAAATACATGAGGTTGTGGTCGGCGGTGATCCGGAGCGCCGAGTCCAGCGAGTTGTAGGCCAGGCGGTTGTACTGGGTCACGGCCACGGGTCGCGCCCCATCTTTGAGCAACCGGACCGCGCGTTCGGCGAGCCCATGCTCGGGATCGGGGAGGGTCGTACTGCCACGGAGGAACGACCGCGCGACGTCCATCGGGACGCCGAACCGCTCCTTCAGCGAGGTGTCCTGCTCGTCGTCCTTGAACTCGATCCACGCCGTTCCCGGGTTCAAGACCTCGCGCGGCCGGGTGCGGTGGTACTCGCGGATGCGGAGCTGCATCGCGGAGCCCTTCTCGGCAGCCCGGAAGATCGACCAGCTGACCGTGTCGCAGTACGTCGTGGTCGACCACTGGTAGGGGCGGTCGTCTCGAGAGAGCGGAAGGTTGTTCGCTGTCGTACGCATCACGAGGCGCGCGATGCTCTCGCTCACCTGGAACCGGTGCTCGTGGCGGCGCTCGGCATCCGCCTCGTGTGCCGGGGCGGTGGATGTCGTCACTTTCGTACTCACCCTACTCGGTCGCATCGGCCGCCACCGCAAGAACTCCGCGCCGTGTGAGCGCGACGCGCACTCCATGCTCCACGTCGGCCGGGATCGCGCCATCGAGCGAGCGAAGCAAATGGTCCGGGACCGCGCCATGCTCGGTGGCGAGGATTTCGGCGGCGCTGAATCTCACGTCAGGTTCGACCGAGGTGAGGTTCTCGAGAATGCGCTCCCCAAACAGCCGCATCGTGTGCCAGGCGTTGTAGAGGTACACGCCGCTCAGTCCGGTCGCGACCGCGAGCAAGATGGGCGTGTCCGCGAACCGCAGGCCCACGAGCAACGCCACCGCAGCCGCGAAGTTGCCGAAGGCGTTGACGCCGCCGGACAGGAAGGCTCGCGCTCGAGGTCGGATCGTCGAGACGACCTGGCTGTAGACGAGCTCGCTCGCGGGACGATGGATCGCCGGGATCACGATCCGCTCGCCGAGCTGGATCGCGACGCCGGTCACCAGGGTGAGCCCCAGGCCCGGCCAGGCGGCTGCGCCGAACGTGGCCAGGTACCAGAGCGGCAGGACAAAGAGCACGCGCGCGATACCGAACCGCCGCAGGAGCGCGCTCGTCAGCACGCTCTGGATGAAGAGCGCCACGAGGGACGAGCTCGTGTACACCGACGCGTAGAGCTGGCTGAAGAGGTCCTCGCTGCCGGTCCCGCTGCCGGCGGTCGATTGGTCGAGGCCGACGAGGTACAGGAAGTTCCCGAACTGCATGAGGAAGTACCAGAAGAAGACGCCGACGCCGAACGTTCGGAGCATCTTGTCCGACGCGACGGCGCGGTACCCGTCGACCGAATCCTTGAGGTTCGCGGCAAGGCCCTTCGGGCGCTTCTCCTCGAGCCGGCTTCCGTGGCCCTCGGGAAGGCCGCGGTAGATCACGAGCGCGACGAAGCACACCATGAAACCGACCGCCTGGGCGCCGATGAAGTTTTCCGCGTGGATGAGGGGCGCGATCCCCGTACCGATCGCACCGCCGAGGATCTTCCCGACGAGCACTGAGCCCGCGAAGAACGGGAACAGCCGCTTCGACTGCCCGGCGTTGTAGAGGTTTCCCGCGTAGACCCAGAAGAGGATGTAGATCGTCTCCTTGACGCCGTGCGCGAAGACATAGGAGATCGGCTGGACGATCCACCCGTTCTCGAGCTGACCCTGGAAGGTGACGCCGGCCTGGATCGCGATCGATAGGAGCGTGACGCCGGCGACGTACCAGAGGAGGAGCGTCCTGCGGCGAACGCGATCGACGAAGAAGAAGATCATCGCGGAGACCGCGAGCATCGCGATCGGCGTGACGATGTACATGACGGGCACGTAGTTGACGCCCCACCGTTTCACGAACAGGGAATCGGCTCCGAGCTTTCCGACCCAGTCCGCCGCCACCATGAGCGTGAGCAGGCCGTACAGGAAGAGACCGAGGCGCCACTCGCCGCGCTTAAGCGGGAATGCATCGCGCAAGACGCGGCGGAACACTTGGGTTATTTCTCCGCTGCGGCGGCGTCGGACGCGGGCAGCGTGAACTGGATGATCGCGCCGGCCTCGCCGGGGTTGACGACGTTGATGCTCCCGCCGTGGAGCTCGACGGCCAGCTTGCAGAACGCCAAACCGAGGCCAGTGCCTCCGCGGCTCCGGCCGGCGCCCTGATAGAAGCGATCGAAGATGTGGGGAGCGTCCTCCGCGTTGATGCCGGGGCCGGTGTCGCGGACGCGCACGACGATGGATCGCTCGAGGGTGCGGTCTCGCGCGACCTCGATGCTCACCCTCCCGCCGCTCGGCGTGTGTTTGACGGCGTTCGCGAGGAGGTTCGTCAGCACGCGCACGATGAGGCCGTCGTCGACGAAGACGTTGGCATCCTGCGGGAGGGCGCTTTCGACCGCGACGCCCTTCGCGAGCGCTTCCGGCGCCACCTGCGCGACGCTCCGCTCGGCGAGGGCAGAAAGCGCGATCGACTGCGGCATCGCCTCGAGCTTGCCTTCCTCCATCTTGTAGACGTCGAGGAGCGCGTTGACCATCCGCAGGAGCTCGCTGATGTTCGATTCGGAGAGTCGCAGGAGCTCGTCGAACTCCTGACGGCCGGGTTTGAGCTGGCCCATCCGGACCAGCTGCATGAAGGCGACGACGCTGTTGGCGAGGTTGCGGATGTCGTGGCCGAGCATGCCGATGAGCTCTTTGCGCGACTGCTCCATCCGCTTGAGGTCGCCGGCCGTCTTTCGTAGCTCGTCCTGCAGCCGTTTGGTGAAGATCGCGCTGCGCACTCGAGCGGCGAGCTCGATCGGTTCGAACGGCTTGGTGAGGTAGTCGATGCCGCCAACCTCGAATCCCTTGCTGAGGTCTTCGTACCGGTCCTTCGCCGTGACGAAGATCACCGGGATATCCGCCGTCTCCGGCTGCGACTTGAGGCGACGGCAGGTCTGCCAGCCGTCGATGCCCGGCATCATGACGTCGAGCAGGATCAGGTCGGGCTGCTCGCTCCGAGCCAGCGCGATCGCGCGCTCGCCCGAGCTCGCGACCTGGGTCTGGCAGCCGATCGCCTCGAGGCGCCGCGCCAAGAGCTCGACGTTCGCGATCTCGTCGTCGACGATGAGCACGCGCCCGAGCGTGATCGGCACGGGCCCGCGGATGACCGGCGCGGCGCCATCGCGCGCGAGCGGCACGTGCGCGGCGCCACCGGGGAAGTAGCGCAGGAGGATCGCGCGCAGCTCCGCCGGCGCGAAAGGCTTCGACACGAAGTCATCGCAGCCGGCCTCGATCGCGCGCGCGCGGTCCGACGGGAGCGCGAGCGCCGAGACGGCGATGATCGGGATGCTCGCGGCCCACGGCTCGGTACGGAGCGAGCGCGTGAGGCTCCACCCGTCCATCCGCGGAAGCAGGAGGTCGACGAGGATCGCGTCGGGCCGCTCGACCCGCGCGAGATCGAGTCCCGCGACACCGTCGGACGCCACTAGCGCCTCGTGACCCGAGGCGCGAATGATGCGCGAGGCGACGTCGAGGTTGTTCGCGTCGTCTTCGACGACGAGCACTCGTGCCATTAGAAGCGTCCCGCCGCGGTCCGCGCGATAAGCGCCTCGCCGCCGGGGCGAACGCGGATCGGCAGGGTGAAGTGGAACGTGCTTCCCCGCCCGACCTCGCTGTCGACCCAGATGCGGCCGCCGTGCAGCGTGACGAGCCGCTTAGAGATCGCGAGACCGAGACCCGTGCCGCCGTATCGGCGCGTCGTCGAGCTGTCGGCCTGTCGGAACTCATCGAACACGTAGGCCTGCGCTTCGGGACTGATGCCCACGCCGGTGTCGGCGACCGAGACCGTGACCCAACCCTCGGCGGCGTTCGCCGCGACCGAGACCACGCCGCGCTCGGTGAACTTCACGGCGTTGGCGAGCATGTTCGCGAGGACCTGACGAACGCGCGCACGGTCCGCCCAAACGTTCGGGAGACCCTGCGGGATGACCGAACGCACCTGCAGGCCCTTCTCGTCGGCGTGCGGACGGACGAGTTCGAGCGCCTCCTCGGTGACGTCGGTGATGTTGACCTCTTCGATGTTGAGTTCCATCTTGCCGGCCTCGATCTTGGCGAGGTCGAGAAGGCCGTTGATGAGACCGAGAAGGTTGTCCGCGGCCTGCGCCACGCGGAAGAGGTCCGTCTGCTGCTGCGCGGTCATCTCGCCGTCGAGGCCGTCGAGCATCAGCTTCGTGTACCCGATGATCGCGTTCATCGGCGTGCGGAGCTCGTGGCTCACTGACGCGAGGAACTCGCTCTTGAGCCGGTTCGCGCGCTCGAGCTGGAGGTTGTTCACGCGCAGCTCGCCGACGAGGTCGGCGTTCTCGTTCGCGACCGAGACCAAACGGGCGATCGTGCGCAGCGCCCGCGCCTGCGTGTCGGTGAGCTCGCGCTGATCGTGGAAGTACGCGGACAGGAGGCCGATCGTGCGGCCGCGCGCGGAAAGCGGAACGTGCGCGACGAATCGCAGGTCACCCGCCGAGACAGCCGACAGCCGGATGCGGTCGGCGTCCGCCTCCGAGCGAACGAGGACGCGCATCGCGAGCGTGACCGCATTCTCCGGGTCGATGCCGACGGTCGCCGGCGCAGAGAGCCGCCCACCCGAACCGGGAGGTGCCCCCGGCGGGTCCTCGCGGATGACGATCGCGCCGCCGTCGGCGTTCAAGAGAGAGACCATGCGGTCGAGCGAACGCGCGAAGATCCGCTCCGCGTCGGTGACACCCACGACCGCGTCGGCGACCTCGTTCACCGCTCGCACCTCGTCGAGGTACTCGCGCTGGGCGCGTTCGCGTTCGTAGAGCGACGCGGCCATCGTGTCGAAGGCGCGCTCGAGGGTCCCGATCTCGTGGGCCGATACCTGCTGCACGCGCGCCGCGAGGTCGCCCGCTTCGATCCGCTGCGCGGCCGCCGCGAGATTACCGAGCGGCACGGTGATGCTGCGCGCAGTGCGATAGGCCAAGAGCGTGACGAGTCCGGCCAACGCGAGGGCGACCAGGATGAGAAGGCCGATGAGAGTGCGCTGCGCCTGCTCGACGCCCGCGGTCGGAACGAGGACCGCGAGGAGGCCCGGGTTCTGCCGCTCGGAGCGGATCACCCTGAAGATGCCGTAGTAGTGGGTGTTGTTGATCGTCAGGTCCTCGATGAGGAGGTCGTTCGCTTCGTCGTCGACCTGCTTGACCGTCGGAAAGACCGCGTTCTGGCCGAAGTCCACTGTGGATGTCCGCACCTGGCCGTTCCAAATGAGGGCGAGGTCCGCGCTCGAGCGGGCCTTGATGTTGTTGAGGAAGTCGGCTCCCAGTCCGTTGCCGACCTCCATCATTCCGATCGGATCGGTGTCCTGGTTGCGGATGACGTAGATGGCCTTGATCACAAGGCCTTGCGGCTCGTCGTACAAGACCGAGTACTGCTGCGCCTCGGCACGGGCAGCGTTGACAAGCTCGGGTTCGAGGGTGTCACTCGCCTGTTCCTGCGCGGACGCGATGATCCGACCGTCCTTGTCGGCGACGTTCATGTCGCTGACCTGAAGGCGCGCCTTTAGGGGCAGCAGGAAGTTGATGAGCCCTTCGCGATCGCGGGCCTCCGTGAGTTCCCGCGTGGTCGGGAGGCTGGCGAGGAGCTGTGCGGCGCGGATGGCCGACGTCTTCGTGTCCGTGATCTCGGCGTTCGCCACCTCGGCCAGGATCAGCGACTCGTCGGCGAACTGGGTGAGGATGAGCTGGTTCGATTCATAGATCGCGACGCCAACAACGATTACGAGCGCAAGGACGCTCACCAGCACGTTCCGGCTGACGAGCGCCCTGAGCAAGCTCGGCGCGAACAGCATCTTCATAGCCCGAGCTTGCCCTCCTCCTCGACGATCACTCGGGTCAGACTCGACCTCGATGATCACTCTCGGGTCGTGGTGAGCTAGAGACCGGCGAGGATCTTCTGGCCTTCGGGTCCCTTAACGAAGTCCAAGAAGGCCTTGATCGCGGGCTTCGGCTGCTTCGTCGGATCGATGCTGTACACGAAGTACAGCGGACGCCGCACCTGGTACTTGCCCGTGTTCAGGTTCTCGCGTGTAGCC
>Ga0307277_10000971_pt1 | contig 11066 bp, 11 predicted proteins | sample ER_DNA_116_FD_194473 | JGI IMG/M metagenome (GOLD analysis project Ga0307277, IMG submission 194473) | Bulk soil microbial communities from the East River watershed near Crested Butte, Colorado, United States - ER_DNA_116 | ecosystem: Environmental > Terrestrial > Soil > Floodplain | place...
GGCCGCGCTGCTCGCCCCCTGGCAGCGTCCTCGGTCGCGCCCATATCTATGGATATGGACGCTCCCTGCGTCCTCCCCAGGGAACGAGCATCGCACCCCAGCGACGAGCGGTATTCCGCCAAACCCTCCCCTAGTCCGTCGAGCGCAGGAGCGGGCAGGTGAGACAGGTCGGGCCGCCGTCGCCCTTCGAGAGCTCCTTGCCCTCGTAGACGAGCACCTCCACGCCCGCCCGCTCGAGCCGGCGGCGCGTTTCCGGGTTGCCCGAGGCGACGAGGGCGAGCCGCGGCGCGAGCGCGAGCACGTTCGCGCCCAGCGACTCGAACTCATCGTCCGCTACGTCGACGATCTCGATCCCGCGCGCGGTGAGCAGCTGCGCGAGCCGCGTCGGCAGCAGCGGCCGGTACGCGACGACGAGATCGTCGGCGAGCGGGCTCAGCAAGGAGAGCAGGTGCATGACCGCGCCCTCGCCACGCCAGTGCGGCAGGTCGAAAGCGATCGCCTCGAGGCCGGTCAGCTCCGCAAGCCCATCCGAGCCGCCCTCGTTCGTCCGGTAGCCGAGGCCGACGAGCAGCGTTCGGTCGTCGAGGCGGATCAGATCGCCCCCTTCCGCGAGCGCCGGCTCGGCAAGCGTTCCGGCCGGCGGGATGCCGGCGCGTGCCAGGTCGATGCCGAGCGCCTCCGGCTCGTTGCGCCGCCCGGGCTTGCCAGGCCGCAGGAGGATCGCGCCGTCGTCGGCGATCAGGACGGGGTCGTAGACGTAGATCGCGTCGGGATCGCCCTCGACAGGCGCCTCCGCGAGCAGCACCTCGGCCCCGGCGCCCGCGAGCAGCTCGCAGAGCGCCTCGTGCTCGCGCGCGATCCCGGCCGGATCGGGTTCGGCACGCCAGCCGTACTCGCGCCAGAACGGCAGATCCTGTGGGCGAGGCGGGCGAAGCAGCACGCGACGAAGCGGTTCGGTCATGTTCGAACAGCCGTGGAGCTTCGGTTCGATGGTGCTCATCGACCCGTCAAGACTCACGTGCTCGGCGCCGGACTTGCCGGCGGACTCATCCGAAGAAGGCCTTCGCAACGTCGTACCACTCAGGCGGCACGGTCTTCAGCTCAGCGGTCGCCTCCGCGAGCGCGACGTCGACGATCCGGTCGCCCTGCAGCGAGGCCATTCGCCCGAACTTCCCCTCGTGAGCGAGGTCGGCCGCCTTCAGCCCGAAGCGCGTCGCCAGCACGCGGTCGCGCGGAGTGGGGGAGCCGCCTCGCTGGACGTGGCCGAGCACCGTCACCCGCGTCTCGAAGCCGGTTCGCTGTTGGATCTCGCGCGCGAGCGCGTCCCCGACCCCGCGCTGCGACAGCCGGACGTGCCCGAACTCGTCCTGCTCGCCTGCGTCGTCCAGCCCTTCGAGCTCGTAGCCCTCGGAGACGACGACGATCGAGAAATCCTTGCCGCGCTCGTGCCGACGGCGGATGTCCGCGCAGGCCTCGTCGATCGAGATCGGCTGCTCGGGAATCACGATCACGTCGGCGCCGCCGGCGATTCCGCTCATCACCGCGATCCAGCCGGTGTGGCGGCCCATCACCTCGACGACCATCACGCGGTTGTGGGACTCGGCCGTCGTATGGAGGCGGTCGATTGCCTCGGTCGCGATGAACACAGCCGTGTCGAAACCGAAGGTGTAGTCGGTTCCGTTGAGATCGTTGTCGATCGTCTTCGGCACGCCGACGACCGGGAACTCGTGCTCCTCGTACAGGCGCGTCGCGACTCCGAGCGTGTCCTCGCCCCCGATCGCCACCAGCGCATCGAGGCCCGCGCGCTCGAACGTCTCGCGCACCCGGTCGACTCCGCCTTCCAGCTTGTACGGGTTCGTCCGCGTCGTCCCGAGGATCGTCCCGCCGCGGGGCAGGATCCCCGAGATCTCGCGCGGCCCGAGCGGCTCCAGTTCGTCCTCGACGAGCCCGCGCCAGCCGTCGCGCACGCCGACCACCTCGTGCCCGCGCTGAAACGACCGCCGCCCGACCGCGCGAATAACCGCGTTCAAACCAGGGCAGTCGCCACCGCCGGTCAACACTGCGATTCGCTTCGGCATCGCGCCCATTCTGTTGCACGAGCCCGACACCGTGCCGGGCTTCGCCCGGCACGGTCGAACCCGGCCGAGGGTGCGCGCTGCCGTCGAAAGTCCCGCAGGCGCTTCGCGCCTGCCATGACGACTTTCGACGGTTTGTGTTTGTGGCGACGCAGCCGACCGCGAGCCTCTCGGCGGGCAAAGCCCGCCTTCGGCGACGGACCGCGCATTTCCATCACCGAGTGCCGAAGGTGGGAGTCGAACCCACACGGGGCGTGAGCCCCACCGGATTTTGAGTCCGGTGCATCTCGGCGTGGGGGAAACCATGTTTCCCCCACGAGCCCCCTTCTTTTGTGCTTGCGGCGACGCAGTCGACTGCGCGCCTCCCGGCGGGCAAAGCCCGCCTTCGGCGACGCACCGCGCATTTCCATCACCGAGTGCCGAAGGTGGGAGTCGAACCCACACGGGGCGTGAGCCCCACCGGATTTTGAGTCCGGCGCGTCTGCCAGTTCCGCCACTTCGGCGCGATTGGAAGAGTAGCCCCGCACGGTCGCATCCACGGTCTGCGGGCTCGCAAGATCGGGCCGAATCGGTCAAAAGTTGAAAGCCTGCGGTCCTGCCCTGATACTTGCGCACGGCAGCATCCGGGTCCGACGCCCAGGGCCTGCTTGCTAAGCGGGATATCGGGCTATGGAGGAGGAAGAGTGACCAGACGTTTGACGATTGGAGCGCTCCTCGTCGCTTTCGCAGCGCTGGCTCTGACGGCGGCGGGCTGCGGCGGCGGGAGCAAGAAGAGCAGCAAAAGCGGCGGGGGTGGCAGCGGCGTGACGGCCCTGCCGGCGTCGTCCTGCGGGTCGGTTCAGTACAAGGGCTCCGGCAAGCCGGATTACCTGATTGCCTCCGACCTGCCGTTGATCGGTGGCTCGCGGCAGCAGGCCACGCAGATGAACGGAGCGATTGCCTACTACCTTGGCCAGAAGGACTGGAAGGCCGGCAAGTACAAGATCGCGTTCCAGGCGTGTAACGACGCCTCCGCACAGCTGGCGAAGTGGGATCCGACGAAATGCAGCGCCAACGCGCATGCCTACGCGGGCAACAGCAGCCTTCTCGGCGTGATCGGCACCTTCAACTCCGGCTGCGCCGCGATCGAGATCCCGGTCACGAACAAGGCGCCGGGCGGCGGTCTCCAGATGATCTCGCCCGCCAACACGTATGGCTGTCTGACCGAGCCCTGTGCCGGCAACGAGCCTGAGAAGTACTACCCGAGCGGGAAACGCACCTATGCCCGCGTCGCCCCGAGCGATCCGAACCAGGGCGCCGTACAGGCCAAGTTCATGCAGCAGAAAGGCGTTAAGAGCCTCTACATCCTCAACGACAAGGAGGCGTACGGCCTAGGCGTCGCCAAGAACACGGAGGGTGCGGCAAAAGCACTCGGAATCAAGATCCTCGGCTTTTCGGCCTTCGACCCGAAGTCGACCAACTTCCAGGCGCTGTTCACGAAGATCAAGAACACGAACCCCGACGGCATCTTCATCGGCGGCCTGATCGACGAGAACAGTGGCCAGTTGATAAACGACAAGGTGAGCGTGCTCGGCAAGAACACGGCCAAGCCGACCAGCGCCGGGGGTGGCGTCATGCTCTTCCTCCCGGACGGTTACACGACCCCTGCGATCTTCGACCGCTCGCAGGGCGGGACGCCGAATGCCAGCGGTGCGTACTTCAGCGTCGCCGGAGTGGGGCTCGACAAGTACAAGGGCGCCGCGCAGACGTTCATCAGCGGCTTCCAGAAGACGCTGAACGGCGCGGCGTTGAACCCGTATGCCATCCTCGCGGCGCAGGCTGCGACGGTCCTGCTCGACGCGATCGCGAAGTCCGATGGATCGAGGTCGAGTGTCACCGAGCAGGTGTATAAGACGAAGGTCGACAATGGGCTGATCGGCAGCTTTACGCTGAACTCGAACGGCGATCTCGCCAGCGCCAGCGGGCCGTCCGTCCTCTTCACGGTCTACATCGGCCAGAACAACAAGCTCGTGACGCTCGTCAACGGCGTCGCGCCCGTGACCTCGCTGGTCAGCGCAGCCCGAAAGGAGGCTGCGGGCTAGCCTCCGGTCATTTCCGAACCGACGAGGGAGGGCCGAACGGTCCTCCCTCGTCCTCTTAGAATCCCGAGATCGCAGCCGACGCACCTACCGCCTCACCGCCGGCGCGCGCGACGCCGCCTCGAAGCCGGCGGCGGCCGGCGCCCCTGTCGATCGTCGGGCTCGGGTTGGTCGCCCTGCTGATCGCCTGGCTCGTCGTCAACGCGATCAAGACCCCGACCGACTTCTTCAACATCATTCTGATCGGGATCACGACCGGCCTGGTCTACGCCCTCGTAGCGCTCGGCTACACACTCGTCTACGGGATCCTCCAGCTGATCAACTTCGCCCACGGCGACGTCTTCGCGCTCAGCGGACTGTTCGCGAGCACGCTGATCGTCTCGGAGTTCAAGCTCGGAACGGATACCGGCGCGCTCGGGATCGTCGCGGGATTGGCGGCGACGTTCGCGATCGCGGCGGCGTTCGGTGCGATCGTCAACTCATCGATCGAGTTCGTCGCCTACCGGCGCCTGCGAAGTGCGCCGCGGCTGGCCGTGCTGATCACCGCCGTCGGCATGTCGTTCATCGTCCAGAACATCTCGCTCGCGATCTACGACGTCAACTTCCGCAGCCTGCCGCCGCTGATCTCCAGCGGGTACGTCTTCACGCTCCGCGGCGTCCACTACTCGTGGGACGCCTTCTTCGTGGTTCTCGTCACGGTGCCGGTGTTGCTCTTGCTCTCCTGGCTGGTCAAGACGACCAAGCAAGGGAAGGCGATGCGCGCGACCTCGCAGGATCCGGAGGCCTCGGCGATGATGGGCATCAACGTCAACCGGACGATCTCCTTCACATTTGCGCTTGCCGGCGCCCTGGCCGGTGTTGGCGCGGTTCTGTACCTCGTCGAGTTCAACGTTCGCTACGACAGCGGCTTCCAGCTCGGCCTGATCGCCTTCACCGCCGCCGTGCTCGGAGGGATCGGAAATCTGACTGGAGCCGTCCTCGGCGCACTGATCATCGGTCTCATCCAGTCGTGCAGCGACGGCCTGTCCTGGTTCGCGCCCGGAAGCGACTGGACGCGCTCGATCGTGTTCGCGATCCTCATCGCGATCCTCGTCTTCCGGCCCGAGGGCCTGCTCGGGGAGCGAACGCCGGAGGGGGCCTAGGCAATGCCCGGCCCGAGGCGACGCGCGCGGCCGTCCTTCCGCCGCTACGCCGCGGAGAGAGCGCGCACGGCCCGGCTGGACCGGGCAGCCGCGGCCTGGCGCAGGATCCCCGCCCGGCCTCGGGGCCTGGCCCCGGTGGCGCTCTTCGTCTGCCTCGCCGTCACGTACCCGTTTTACGTCCAGAGCTTGCCGACGAACATCCCGGTGATCCTGACGCTCCCGACCGTGCACGACGCGGTCTCGATCCTCGTGTTCGTGATCATGGCGGTCGGGCTGAACGTCGTCGTCGGCTACGCGGGCCTGCTAGACCTGGGCTACGTCGCCTTCTATGCGATCGGCGCGTACACGGCCGGCTGGCTCGCGTCGGGGCAGTTCGAGCAGGTCAAGGTCCACTTCGGCTCGATCGGCGTCTCGTCGTCGGAAACCGGCATTCACATCTCGATCTGGCTGGTGCTGCTCCTCGCGGGAATCGTGACGGCGATCGGCGGGATCCTGATCGGTCTTCCGACCCTGAGGCTCCGTGGCGACTACCTCGCAATCGTTACGCTCGGCTTCGGCGAGATCATCCCGCAGTTCGTGCGCAACGCGGACAATCTGCACGGTTTCGACCTCACCCACGGGACGTTCGGGATCAGCCCGATCGACGCCCCGGGGTTCGGACAGAAGCTGCACGACGCCGTCGGATTGCCCGTTCGCTACGACGACTCCTTTCCGCCGACGCCGGACCGGCTCTTCTTCTGGACCGTGCTCGCGATCCTGCTCTTTACGATCTTCTGCTCGATGCGGTTACGAGACTCACGTCTCGGCCGGGCGTGGATTGCCATTCGCGAAGACGAGACGGCCGCGGGCGCGATGGGCATTCCGTTGATGCGGACGAAAACGTGGGCCTATGCGATCGGCGCCTTCTTCGGCGGTGTTGCCGGCGCATACGTCGCGACCTTCAACTCGGGCGCCTTCCCCAGCCAGTTCGACTTCAACATCTCGATCTTCCTGCTCTGCATGGTCATCCTCGGCGGCATGGGCAGCATCTGGGGCGTCGTCCTCGCCGGGACGATTCTCGCCTGGCTGAACGTGGAAGGGCTCGCGAACATCGGCTCCTGGCTGAACTCGAATGTCTTTCCGGCCCAGCACCAGATCGACGTGCCCAAATACGAGTTCGGAATCTACGGGATCATCATCGTGCTGATGATGCTGTTCCGTCCGATCGGCTTGATTCCCGAACGCCGTCGCAAGCGCGAGATCGAGGAGGGGACGCGCGGGCAGATGGGCGAGGGTGCCGCCGCCTACGCAGCCGCGGAGGAGTCGAGCGGAGAGCGCCGCTGATGGCCAACGGGCAAAGTTCGAACGGCGATCTGCTCGTCGCGGAGGACATCCGCAAGGAGTTCGGCGGCCTGCTCGCGGTCAACGATCTCGACTTCACCATTCCCCAACGGTCGATCGTCAGCCTGATCGGGCCGAACGGCGCCGGCAAGACCACCTTCTTCAACATGCTCACGGGTCTCTACCGCCCGACCTCCGGGCTGATCGTGTTCGACGGCGTCGAGATCACCGACAAGCCGCCGCACGCGATCACGAAGCTCGGCGTCGGCCGGACGTTCCAGAACATCCGTCTCTTCCCTCAGATGACGGCGCTCGAGAACGTGCTTGTCGGGATGCACGCCCGCCTGAAAGGCGGGATTCTCGGCTCGATCTTCGGTCTTCCCGGCGTCCGCCGAGAGGAGCGCGAGGCCGAGGAGAAGGCCCGGGAGCTGCTCGCCTTCGCCGGCCTGCGGAGGGTGGACGACGAGCTCGCCGAGAGCCTCGCGTACGGCGATCAGCGCCGGCTCGAGGTCGCGCGTGCGCTCGCGACAGAGCCAAAGCTGCTCCTGCTCGACGAGCCGACCGCGGGCATGAACCCACAGGAGACGGTCGCCTTCCTCGACTTCGTCACGAAGCTGCGCGAGCAGCGTCCGATCGCGATCCTCCTGATCGAGCACGACATGAAGGTCGTGATGGGCGCATCCGAGCGGGTGACCGTGCTCGACTACGGCGAGAAGATCGCGGAGGGGTCGCCGAGAGAGATCCAGCAGGACGAGCGGGTGATCGAGGCCTACCTCGGCAAGACGGCAACCTCGTGACGACGACCGCTCCAGCCGGGGCCGAGCCCATGCTCCGCCTCGACGACGTCCACACCTTCTACGGCTCGATCCAGGCGTTGAAGGGGATCTCGATCGACGTGCACGAGGGGGAGATCGTGACGCTGATCGGCGCGAACGGCGCCGGCAAGTCGACGACGCTGCGCTCGATCAACGGGCTCAATCATCCCCGCGAGGGGACGATCTTCTTCGCGGGCCAGAACATCACGAGCAGGCCGGCGCACGACATCGTCGAGATGGGGATCTCGCAGTCGCCGGAAGGAAGGCGCCTGTTTCCGCACATGAGCGTGCTCGAGAACCTGGAGATGGGCGCTTTTCAGCGTCGCGACCGCTCGCAGATCAAGGAAGACCTCGACCGCGTCTACACGCTCTTCCCGCGGCTCGCCGAGCGCAAGAATCAGCGGGCCGGCACCCTGTCCGGCGGCGAGCAGCAGATGGTCGCGATCGGCCGGGCGCTGATGGCGCGACCGAAGCTGCTGATGCTCGACGAGCCCTCGATGGGGCTCGCGCCGATCTTCGTCGAGAAGATCTTCGAGATCATCCACGAGATCAACGAGCAAGGAACGACGATCCTGCTCGTCGAGCAGAACGCGCTGATGGCGCTCGATGCGGCCGACCGGGGCTACGTCCTCGAGACGGGGCGGATCGCGCTGGCCGACGACGCGAAGAGCCTGCGCGCCAACGAAGACGTCCGGAAGACGTACCTCGGCGAAACCTAGAGCGCGGGGAAGTACGATGCCACCCGCCACTTCCTCGCGAGGTGGAACCTGGCGTCCGCGGAGGAAAGGACCGAACATGCATCGTCCGAAGATCTCGTCCCTGACGGGTCTCGCGCTTCTCGTTCTCGTCGTCGCTCTGGCGGCCGGTTGCGGGGGCAGCAGCAAAAAGGCTTCCACGACCACGACCGAAGCCACCAGCACGACCGCGACCACGATCGCGACACCGTCGACCGACAGCAAGATCGCCGCTCAGGTCCCGGCGAAGTTCAAGTCGAAGACCATGGTCATCGCAACGGACGCCACCTACGCGCCGAACGAGTTCATCGGCGCGAACGGCAAGTCGATCGAGGGGATGGACCCGGACCTCGGCAAGGCCCTTGGCGCCGTCATGGGAGTCACGGTCAAATTCGTCAACACGGGCTTCGACGGCATCATCCCCGGCCTCGCCGCAGGCAAGTTCGATCTCGGGATGTCGTCCTTCACGGACACGAAGGAGCGTCAGAAGACCGTCGACTTCGTCACCTACTTCCAGGCGGGCACGTCCTTTTACGTCAAGGCCGCCGGAGGCCCGACGATCAACTCGCTGGCCGACCTCTGCGGGCATTCGGTCGGAGTCGAGCGCGGAACGACCCAGGCGGATGACGCCACCAAGCAGAGCGCAACCTGCAAGTCGAAGGGGAAATCCGGCGTCAAAGTCTCGGTCTATCCGGATCAGAACGCGGCCAATCTGTCGATCTCGAGCGGACGGGCCGAGGTCGGCATGGCCGACTCGCCCGTGGCCGCCTACATCGCCAAGAAATCGAATGGACAGTTCAAGCTGACAGGCAAGTCGTACAACACTGCTCCGTACGGAATCGCCATCCCCAAGGGAAGCGGGCTGACGAAGCCGTTCCTCGGCGCGCTGAAGGCCCTCATGTCGGACGGCACGTACAAAGCGATCCTGACGAAGTGGGGGATCCAGAAAGGCGCGATCACGAACCCCAAGATCAACGGCGCGATTAGCTAACCGCCGCCGGCTCTAGGTCGCGATGGCGAGCGAAACCGCCGAGCCGGTCCGACCCGACGAGATCAAGGCGATCCCGGTCCGCCGCCCGGGCCGGTGGATCGCGGCCGCGATCATCCTCGTCCTTTCCGCCGCGGTCGCGAAGTCGGTCGTCACCAACCCGCGCTTCCAGTGGGGGATCATCGGCGACTACTTCACTTCGAGCCGGGTGCTGCACGGGCTCGTCACGACGCTCGAGCTCACCGTCCTCTGCATGGCGATCGGAATCGTGATCGGAGTCTTGCTCGCGGTCATGCGTCTTTCCCCGAATCCGCTCCTCTCCGGGGCGAGCTGGCTCTACATCTGGTTCTTTCGAGGGACGCCGGTGTTGGTCCAGATTCTCTTCTGGGGCTACATCTCCGCTCTCTACCCGCAGCTCTCGCTCGGGATCCCGTTCGGGCCGCAGTTCGTGCACTTCAGCGCGAATTCGGTGATCAGCCCGTTCGTGGCCGGAATGCTTGCCCTGGGGCTGAACGAGGGCGCCTACATGGCGGAGATCGTGCGGGCGGGCATCATCTCGGTCGAGGAAGGCCAGACCGAGGCGGCGCAGAGCCTGGGGATGACTCGTTTGCAGACGATGCGGCGGATCGTGCTGCCGCAGGCGATGCGCGTGATCGTCCCGCCGACCGGCAACGAGACGATCTCGATGCTGAAGACGACCTCCCTCGTCAGCGTCATCGCCGTCACCGACCTCCTCTATTCGGTTCAGCTGATCTACGCGGTCAACTACCGCACGATCCCCCTGCTGATCGTCGCGAGCATCTGGTACCTGATCGTCACGACCATCCTCTCGTTCGGGCAGTACTACCTCGAGCGCTACTTTGGTCGGGGCGCCGCGCGGGAGCTTCCGCAGACGCCGCTCCAGCGATTGCGCCAAACGCTGTCGATTCGTCACGGGTCTGGGACGTGAATCAGATAACGAGCACCGAGCCGATGGTCAGAGCGGAAGGCGTGCACAAGCGCTTCGGCCGCCTCGAAGTTCTCAAGGGCGTGTCCCTCGAGGTCCAGCCGGGCGAGGTCGTCTGCATGATCGGAGCCTCGGGCTCCGGCAAGTCGACGTTCCTCCGCTGTATCAATCACCTGGAGCGAATCGACGCCGGGCGACTGTGGGTCGACGGGCGGCTCGTCGGCTATCGCCAGGCGGGCGACAAACTCCACGAGCTGCGGGACGCCGAGGTCTGCCGCGAGCGCGCTGAGATCGGAATGGTCTTTCAACGGTTCAACCTCTTCGGCCACATGACAGCGCTCGAGAACGTGATCGAGGCGCCGATCCGCGTCAGGAAGGTGCAGAAGCGAGACGCCGTCGGGCAGGGAAAGGCCCTGCTCGAGCAGGTCGGGCTGGCCGACAAGGTCGACAATTACCCGGCGCAGCTCTCCGGCGGGCAGCAGCAACGCGTCGCGATCGCTCGCGCGCTCGCGATGAAGCCGAAGCTGATGCTTTTCGACGAAGCGACCTCGGCCCTCGATCCCGAGCTCGTCGGTGAGGTTCTGGACGTCATGAAGGGACTGGCTCTCGACTTCCGGACGACCATGATCGTCGTCACCCATGAGATGGGGTTCGCCCGCGAGGCGGCCGACCGGGTCCTGATGATGGACGACGGGCGGATCATCGAGGAGGGCACCCCGGAGCATTTCTTCACGGCACCGCGGGAGGAGCGGACGAAGCAGTTCCTTGCGGCGATTCTGTAGCCGCGGGAACCTGGAGCGTTCACCGCGGCTCAGCTTCTGAGCGCTCGGTAGTGACGCGCAGCAGGAACCTCGGCGTCGCTTGCGATGCCGAGCTAGAGGCCGCGACGGCTTTGCCGTTGCGGCCGTCTAATCCCCGCTCAGACTTGTGAGCGGTCCGTCGTGACGCGCAGCAGGAACCTCGGCGTC
>Ga0307277_10000972_pt1 | contig 11064 bp, 8 predicted proteins | sample ER_DNA_116_FD_194473 | JGI IMG/M metagenome (GOLD analysis project Ga0307277, IMG submission 194473) | Bulk soil microbial communities from the East River watershed near Crested Butte, Colorado, United States - ER_DNA_116 | ecosystem: Environmental > Terrestrial > Soil > Floodplain | place: USA...
GAACGAGTGGGCGTTCCTGATCCTCGGTGGCTTCGCGACCGTCCGCGGTCTTTCGATGGCGAAGCCCGGACTCTTCCGCTTCCAGCTGGGAACACCCTTGATCGGCGGCGTGATCCTCGCGGTCCTGGTCGCGCTGCGTTGGAACGACCTTCAGAAGGCACTCGAGGATTTCCGTTCAGTCCCGGGCGTCACGGCTTCGGTCGGGATCGGGTTCTGGGCCGTGATCGCCGGGACCGTCCTCGTGCTGCTCGGCGGCGTTCTGGCGATGCAACGCCGCCGGATGTAACACGCGTCAGCCCGGCGAGCGGGCTCGCCTTCCCGCCCGGACCCGCTCCTGCTGAGAGAGCAGCACCTTCCGGAGCCGGACGTTCTTCGGCGTGACCTCGACGCACTCATCCTCGCGGATGAACTCGAGCGCCTGCTCGAGCGACAGCTGCGTCTTCGGGATGAGCCGCACGAGCTCCTCCGCCGTCGACTGCCGGACGTTGGAGAGCTTCTTCTCCCTGGTCGGGTTGACGTCCATGTCGTCGGCGCGGACGTTCTCGCCGACGATCATGCCCTCGTAGACTTCCTCGCCGGGACCGACGAACAGGAGCCCGCGCTCCTGGAGGTTCAGCAGCGCGAACTGCGTGGTCTGGCCGCGGCGGTCGGCGACGAGCGAGCCGGTCGGGCGGGTCCGCAGCTCGCCGTGCCAGGGCTCGTACCCCTCGAACACGTGATGGAGCTGACCGGTACCCCGCGTCTCGGTCATGAACTCCGTCCGGAACCCGATCAGCCCACGCGCGGGAACGACGTACTCCATGCGGACCCACCCGGTGCCGTGGTTGACCATCTGCTCCATGCGCCCCTTCCGGAGCGCGAGCAGCTGCGAGACTACCCCGAGGTACTCCTCCGGAGCGTCGATCGCCACCCGCTCCATCGGTTCGTGCGTCTTGCCATCTATCGTTCGGATCACGACCTGTGGCTTGCCGACCGTGAGCTCGAACCCCTCACGCCGCATCACCTCGACCAGGATCGCCAGCTGGAGCTCGCCCCGGCCCTGAACCTCCCACATCTCGGGTCGTTCGGTGTCGAGGACCCGGATCGAGACGTTGCCGATGACCTCCTGATCCAGGCGCGACTTCAGCAGCCGGGCCGTGACCTTGGTGCCGTCCTGGCCCGAGACGGGTGCCGTGTTGATGCCCACGGTCACGCTGAGCGATGGCTCATCCACGCGTGTGACCGGGAGCGGGTGCGGGTCGTCCAGATCGGCGAGCGTCTCGCCGATCGTGATCTCCGGGATGCCCGCGACCGCGCAGATCTCGCCGGGACCGGCGACGTCGGCCTCAACCCGATCCAGCGCCTCCGTCACGTAGAGCTCGGCGATCTTGGCGCGTTCGATCGAACCGTCGGACCGGCACCAAGCCACGGGGTCGCCGCGGCGGAGCTCGCCGTTGCGAACGCGGCAGAGGGCGAGCCGGCCGACGTACGGGGACGCGTCGAGGTTGGTCACGAGGGCCTGCAGCGGCGCGCCCTCGTCGTACCAGGGAGCGGGCACGTGCTCCAGCAGCGTCTCGAAGAGCGGGGCGAGCGTCGGCTCGAGGGCCTCCGGCTCTCGACCACACTCCCCCGTGCGGGCGTTCGCGTACAGGATGGGGAACCCGACCTGGTGCTCGTCCGCGTCCAGATCCAGGAAGAGCTCCTCGACCTCGTGGACGACCTCGGCCGGACGCGCGTCGCCGCGGTCGACCTTGTTCACGACGAGGACCACCGGCAGGCGGGCTTCGAGCGCCTTGCGCAGCACGAAGCGCGTCTGGGGCAACGGGCCCTCCGAGGCATCCACCAGCAGCAGCACGCCGTCGACCATCGTGAGCGCCCGCTCGACCTCTCCGCCGAAGTCCGCGTGCCCGGGCGTGTCGACGATGTTGACCTTCACGCCCTGCCACCGCACCGCGGTGTTCTTGGCGAGGATCGTGATGCCCTTCTCGCGTTCGAGATCCATCGAGTCCATCACGCGCTCCGCGACCTCCTGGTTCGCGCGGAACGCGCCGGACTGCCAGAGCATCGCGTCGACGAGCGTCGTCTTCCCGTGGTCGACGTGGGCAACGATGGCCACGTTGCGGATGTCGTCGCGCGTCGGCATGCCGAGAAGGCTACAGACCGGCGGTCGGATGACTCACGGAGCCACGAGGAAACGGCCCTGGAAGTAGGTCACGGTGTAGAAGAAGACCAGGGTGACCATGGCCGCGCTCGATATCGCGAGGACGATGTTGAAGACGTGCCCCTTCACCGCGAACCCGAGCGCCATGACCAGTGGGAACGCCGTGAAGATAAAGCGCGGGCGGGGAGCGAGCGCTCCCGAGAGCAGCGCCAGCGCTTCGTACGACAGCGCGTACGCAACGATCGGGGCGGGCAAGCGCGCTCGCAGCAACAGGATCACCAGCACGACGAGCAAGGCGAACCCCGCCAGGAGCCCGAGGAACAGCAACGGCCGGCTCGACTCCGTGACCCCGCTGCGAGCGCCTCCCACCATCACGCGGAACTCGGGCCACCATCCGATCCGGTCGTGCCAGTACGCATGGTTCGCCCTGAACCAGTAGCCGGCCTCGCCCGTCCGCCACCAGAGGTAGCCGAGGAACGCGAGGAACCCCACGGGAGCCAGGATCGGCGCGACGAGCGACGAGCGATCGTGGTCCTGACGGATCGCGATGGCCGCCGCAACCGCGCATGCCACCATCAAGGCGAGCCCGTTCGGCCGGGCCGCGGACGCCAACGCCGCGGTGATGCCGGCCGCGAGCCAGGCGTGGCGCAGGAGCGCCAGGAGACACAGACACGCCAGGAGGATCACGAGGCCCTCCGGGTACGCGAACGACAGGATGAACGCGCCGGGGGAGAAGCAGAACAGCAGCACCGCTCGACGAGCTTCGTCCTCCGGCCGCAGCACCCCGCAGAGCCGGGCGAAGGCAACGGTCGCGGCGCCCCCGAGCAGGAATGCGACGGCGATCGCTACCGCGTCCAGAGGAGCCGGGACGATGACGCCGGTGGCGGCGACGACCATCGGATACGCAGGCAGGAAGGCGACGGCTCCGTCGACGCTCGTATCAGCGTTGGGCGGGGCGCCCGGCCGAACGACATCGGAGCCGGGCAGATATCCGTGCTCCGCGACGCTCAGGTACCACTGGCCGTCCCAGGACGTGAACACGGATGCCAGCCCTCCCACGTGGGCCGGGACGAGCACCAGAACGAAGGCCGCGGCCGCCGCCACGACGAGACGCGAGATCACGTAGGGAACCAAGGCGGTGGAAACAGCCGGATAGGAGCCCAGACGCCTCACGCGCGGATGGTCCTCCTCAAGCAGGCTGCGTCATCATCCAACGCCCCGAGCGAGCCTGCATGCGCCTAACGAGCCGGCCCTAAACCCTTTGCCACCTGCAGCTACGTCAAAGGACGTAGCCGATAGGGGGTTGCGCAGTGAGCCGATGGCGCGCAAGGATAGCGACCCACATCGGACATCGGGGGGGCAGTTGTCCCCCAACAGGGTGACCTTCCCCGGCCTACCGCCTGGGGACCAGGCCTCCCGAACGCGCACGGAGAGGAACGTGATTTTGCGCGTCAGCAAGGACGAACCCGAGGCGGTGGAACCTGCCGTGTCGGCCGGAACCGACGACCCCGAAGGGGTCCGTTGGGCTATTCCCAGCCCGCCGCCCCCGGCAGAACCGACCGCTGGCGGGATCCCGATGCTCGGCGAGCTCCTGATCGAGAGCCAGCTGATCGCCTCGACTCAGCTCGACGAAGCGCTCCTGCAGCAGTCCGCCTCCGGAAAGCGTCTCGGCGAGCTGCTCGTGGAACTCGGCGCGATCGACGACTTCGACCTCGCGCGCGTGCTGGCGACCCGGCTGAACCTGCCGCTCGCCGACCTGCGACAGAGCACGCCTGAGGACGACGCGATCGCCCTGGTTCCCGAAGCGATGGCGCGCGCCAACGTCGCGATCCCCGTCCGGCGGACGGACGAGGGCCTGCAGATCGCGATGGCCTTCCCCCAGGACGAGCCCGCCCTCCAACAGATGCGTCAGTCGGCTGGCATGGCCGTCGTCCCGATGATCGCCCCTCCGTCGGACATCCGCCGGGCGATCGACAAGTCCTACCGGGCCCTGGCCGGCGTGAGTCGTCACGTCGACGCGTTCCTCGCGGCCGAGGCGATCACGGCGCGGACGGTGACGGAATCCGACGCCGGGATCGACGCTCCCGTCGTCCAGGTCGTGAACCTCATCATCACGCAGGGCGTACGCGACCGCGCCTCCGACATCCACATCGAGCCACAGGACGCCCGCGTCCGGGTCCGGTACCGCATCGACGGCGCCCTGCACGACGTGCTGGCGCTCCCCGCGAACATGGGCGCGTCCGTCATCAGCCGCATCAAGGTGCTGGCCGGGATGGACATCGTCGAGCGACGCAAGCCGCAGGACGGGCAGATCGCGATGGAGGTCGACGGTCGCCCCCTCGACATCCGTGTTTCCACGACCGCGACGATCTGGGGCGAGAAGAGCGTGATGCGACTGCTCGACAAGAACCGATCGCTCTTCCGTCTGGGCGACCTCGGGATGCCCGAGGAGACCCACGATCGCTTCTCGCGACTGATCCGCGCGCCGTTCGGGATGGTGATCTGCGCCGGACCGACGGGAAGCGGCAAGACGACGACCCTGTACGCCGCGCTGACGGAGATCAACAACAGCGAGAGCAACATCATGACGGTCGAGGACCCGGTCGAATATGTCCTCCCGTCGATCAACCAGATCCAGATCCACGACCAGTCGGGCGTCACATTCGCCGGCGGGCTGAAGGGGATCCTCCGGCAGGATCCGGACATCATCCTCGTCGGCGAGATGCGTGACGCCGAGACGGCTCGCATCGGGATCCAGTCGGCGCTCACGGGACACCTGGTCCTCACGTCCCTGCACGGGACCGACGCCGCCGGCGCGCTCGAACGATTCCTCGACCTCGGCATCGAGCCCTTCCTGGTCGCTTCGTCGGTCATCGGCGTCGTCGGTCAGCGGCTCGTGAGAAGGATCTGCCGGTACTGCAGCGTCACGTTCGAGCCTCCCGTCGAAGAGATCGAGTTCTACCGGCGCATGGGCGGCCCCGAGAAGGAGGAGTTCTGGCACGGCGAGGGTTGCAACTTCTGCCTCCGCACGGGCTACGAGGATCGGATCGGCGTGTACGAGCTGCTCCTCGTGTCCGAGGGGATGCGAGGGCTGATCGGCCAGAAGGCGAGGCACGAAGAGATCCAGGAGCTGGCGGTGGCTCAAGGCATGCGAACGCTCCGTGACAGCGGCATCCAGCTCGTAGCCGACGACATGACGACCATCTCAGAAGTCCTCCGGAACATCTACGTGATCTGAGGCGCGATGGCCAAGTTCAGCTATCAGGCGACGACCGAGACGGGCAGCAAGACCCGTGGGGTTGCCACGGCTACTTCCTTGAAGACGGCCATGGCCGGGCTCGTCGAGCAGGGCTTCACCGTCAGCCAGCTCAAGCCGAAGCGGAGCGTCCTGAAGTTCGAGATCACCAAGGAGAAGCTCCCGCAAGGCGAACTGATGCATTTCTCACGGCAACTCTCGGCCTTCGTGCGAGCCGGCATCCCGCTCATCGAAGCGATCGAGGTGATCGAGGAGGAGGCCGACGACAAGACGCTTCGGATGGTGCTGCAGGGTGTTCGGGAGTCGTTGATCACCGGGGAGACGTTCTCTGAGGCTCTCCGCCCCTACGAGACGCTGTTCCCGAAGTTCTACGTGGACATGGTCCGGGCGGCCGAGCTCACCGGGAGCCTCGACGACGTCCTGCGCGAGCTTGCCGGCTACATCAAGCGCGACCTCGAGGCACGGAACAAGATCAAGAGCGCGCTCGTCTACCCGCTCGTCGTCCTCTTCATGGCGATCGCTACCGTCATCGTCCTCTCGACCTTCGTGCTGCCACGGTTCAAGGTCTTCTTCGAAGGGTTCCACGCCACGCTTCCACTTCCGACGCGGATGCTCATCTCGTTGACCAACTTCGTGTCGAACGACTGGATGTACATCATCGGCGTCCTATTCCTCTTGGTCGCGATCCCGATGGCGCTCGTTCGGACCACGGGGGGTCGGCGGACGAAAGACAAGCTCGTACTGCGACTTCCCGTCCTCGGGCAGGTCATCCTGTTCGCCATCGTCGAGCGCTTCTGCCGGCTGCTCGCGACGATGATGCAAGCTGGAGTCCCTCTGCCGGAAGCGATGGGCGTGCTCGGCGACGCGACGAAGAACGTCATCTTCAAGGACGGCGTCGACGAGGTTCATGGCGCGATGATGCGCGGCGAGGGCCTGGCCCGGCCGATGGCGGACACGAAACTCTTCCCGGGCGCCGTCATCCAGATGATCAAGGTCGGCGAGAACACGGGAACCCTGAGCGAGCAGCTCGAGGTGAGCTCCGACTATTACGGCCAAGAGCTCGAGTACAAGATCCAGCGGCTGACATCGCTCTTCGAGCCCGCGGTGATCATCTTCATGGGTCTCGCCGTCGGGTTCGTCGCGGTCGCGCTGGTCTCCGCGATGTACGGCATCTACAAGCAGGTGCAGTTCTGATGATGGCTCGGGGCTGCGCTGGGGTGACGGAGGGAGGGATGTCTCACGCGCACATCACAGAGATCTAGAAGGCAAACGTTCGAAGTCTCTTAGGAGAGGAGGCAAAGATGCATCGCATGATCGAGCGAGCTCGACAGGAAGAGGGATTCACCCTCATCGAGCTCATGATCGTGATCGTGATCCTCGGCGTCCTGGCCGGGATCGTGCTTTTCGCGGTCGGCGGCATCACGGACCGCGGAACGAGCGCGGCCTGCAAGACCGACGTCAGCACTATCCAGACCGGGGTCGAGGCGTACTTCGCCAAGACCGGGGTGTACCCACCGGACCTTGTGCCCTCGCTGACCGACCCGGCCGGTACGACGCAGTTCCTGAAGTGGGACTCGTCATTCACCGGTAGCACGTCGGCCGCGGGCCCGGCGAGCATGGTCAGGACGGGACAAGGCTACAACATCGCCTATCAGGGAGCGGCGACGGGCGACGTTTGGGTCGCACCCGGAGCGACGACGCCGACGGCGTCGACGGTCTGCCCCACCTAGTAGGTCGGGCATCGGGCAAGGGTTGGGCCCGGCGCGAGCCGGGCCCTAACCTTTTCCTACGTCTGCTGGACGGGAACCCCCGCCACGTTCGACAGCTCCTTCGGGTACAGGCTCCGTCCGAGCGCTTCCTCGTACGTCACGAGCCCCCGCGTCACCAGATCGGATAGTGCGGCCTCCAACGTCTGCATCCCTTCGTTCTGGCCGGTGAGCAACACGTTACGCAGCTGGTTGCTCTTCCCATCCCTGATCAGGCTTCGCGTTGCGTGTGTTGCCACGAGAACCTCGAATGCCGCCACCTGTCCACCGCCGATCTTCGGGAGCAGCTGCTGGTAGATGATGCCGGTCAACGAGTTCGCCAGCTGGACCCTGATCTGCGCTTGCCGTCCGGTGGGGAACACATCGACCAACCGGTCGACCGCTTGGCTGGTGTCGTTCGTGTGAAGGGTGCCGAGCACGAGGTGACCGGTCTCGGCCATCGTTAGCGTCGTTTGGATCGTGTCCAGGTCGCGCATCTCGCCCACGAGGAGGACGTCGGGGTCCGCTCGGAGCGCAGAACGGATCCCCCGCACGAAAGAGCTCGTGTCGATACCGACCTCACGTTGCTCCACCGCAGCCTTGTTGTGCTGGTGGACGTACTCGATCGGGTCCTCGATCGTGATGATGTGACAGTGTCGCTGTTGGTTGATCTGGTCCACCATCGAGGCGAGCGTTGTCGACTTCCCGGCACCGGTTGGACCCGTCGCGATGACGAGCCCTCGAGGAACGCGTACCCAACGGTTGACGACGTCGGGCAGTCCAAGTTCCTCGATCGACGGGATCCGGAACGGGATAAGACGCAACGAGAGTCCCATCGCGCCGCGCTGGACGAATGCGTTCGCTCGGAATCGAGCTCGGTCTTCCCAGCCGAACGAGAAGTCCGCATCTTTCTCCTTCAGGAACTCCTCCGCGACCTCTGGGGGAAGGAGCGAGGTCACGATCCGCTCCGTGTCGTCAGGCCCAAGGACCGAAGCACCCTCAGCTGGGCGCATCATGCCGTCGACGCGAAGCATCGGCGGGATCCCGACCGTGAAGAGCAGGTCCGTGCCCTTCGCCTCCCAGAGCTGCCACAGGAGGGGCTCGACCTCGGCGGGAATGATCTCGGCGGCCATCACAAGGAGTATGCCCGCGAACGTGCCCGAGGAACAGCCGGGAGACCGGCAAGTGTCAACACGACGGGCCGTGCGTGCAATACGTCCACGACGACACGTCCACGGGTATCGGTGGTGAGCCTCCAACGGCTGCATCGTGATAGGTCACCGTCGCTCGGACGACCGGCGTTGTCTGACCGGCAACGAAGGTCGAGAACGTGACATCAGTTCGGTCGGGCTTGAGCGGGTCGGACGACCACGTACAGAGCACAGTCGCTACCGTGCCGTTGCTCGTCGTCGTGAGGAGGAATGGGGCCGATGCGGACGATGGAAGCGTCGGGTGGCACCGGGCATCGCCGTAGGCACCGACCGTCGGGTCGATACGGCCGACTTGGATCGCAGCGTCGGTCGCGCCGTCTGCCGAGTAGACCGTGTTGCGTTGATCCCCCAGCCGTTGAGTCGACAGCTCGCTCGCATACGCGAGGCTCAGCATCGCGCCCACCACCAACCCGACGAAGATGAGGAATCCGAGAGCAAGGACCAGCGCCTGACCTTCCTCGTCGCGCACGTTCACGAGACGACCCGCTTGAGCACCTGAACGGTCTGCGTCACCTGCGAGTCGGAAGATGTGACGACGATTGCGATCTGCTGGAGGCCCTTGTCTGGGCTCGGACACGAGGCGGAGAAGGTCGGGGAATAGGCTGTCCCGGCGACGGGCGTGGCCCCCGTCCAGTACTGCACTTGCGTGATCGCCACGCTGTAGCCACTCGGAACCGGCAACGCCGCAGTCGAGTAGGTGGTTGCGCAGTTGACATATGGGTTGGCGACGCTGTCCTTGATCCACTCTGCCGCGGACCGCGCCACCGCGTCGGCTGTCGCCTGCTTGCGGTGAAGGGAGGAGACGCTCGTCGACGTCATCAGACCGCCGAGCAACGCCGTAAACGTGATCCCAACGATAACGATGGTGACCAACAGCTCCGCGAGTGAGAAGCCTTCCTCGCGGTGGATGTGAGGGGAAGACACGAGCTGCTCCTTAGCCGATCGTGACGCTCGACGACACCTTGATGTTCTGCGCGACGATCGCCTTCGCCGTTAGTGAAGCGCTCCCCGTCGCGAGCGTGACTTGCGTGGAGTTCGGCACGTAGACGATGCCGCCGAACACGTTCGTCGTACCGCTTCCCGAGTTCCCCGCGATCTTCACCTCGCTCGTGTCCGTACGCGCCTGGAACATCACGATGCCGTCGTAGAGGCCACCTGCGAAGACCTTCGAATTCAGCGCCGGGACGTTGATGCTCGATGAGCCGGCGAAGGTGACGGAGTCGGCGGCGATATAGAACATCACACCGCCGGTGCAAGGCGCCGGACAGGTCAGCGCGGCGCTGCCCGTGATCGACATGCCGTGTTCCAAGTAATAGATCCCCGGGTTCAGCGTGGTGTTCGACGTTCGTGAGAACGTGGAGGTGTACCTGCCGGGTTGGCACACGGTGCCGCTGCAGCTGCCGGTGGTCGCCGGAACCGGCGGCGCAGGGAGGGCCCGGAGCGGATCGGGGATGCTGTTCGCGTAGTTCGTCCAGGGCTGCGTCCCAACCCACGCACACGCAGCGCAGGTCACCGTCGTGTGGTTGCAGCCCGAGCAAGCTCCAGGGTTCAGGATCTGGAAATTGCCTCCGTTCGTGATCTGAAGCTTGTTCGCTGACTTCGTCCCGGTGAGTCTCACGGCCGACGATATCGGCGAATTGACGAGCAGCGGTCCCTTGATGGTCAGCAGCCCTGGAGCCGAGTTATTCAGGGCCAATCCGTAGACCCGGACGCTCTTGTTGTTGGTCATCTCGATCCCGAGAGCCAGGTGTTGATACGCCGCGTCCGGGATGTTGCTTCTCTCCGCGTTGCTCAGGGTCCAATCGGCGGCGTTGTCCAAGCTGCTGTTGACGTTGATGTTCCCCGATGCCGCGAGCTCAGTCATGGTCGTGCTGTCGTAGATATGGATCTTCAACTTCGCAGCTGCTCCATCACTGGCCGCACGGATCTCAACGGTGGGATTGGTTCCACCGGGGACGGTGAGGGGCGACAGGTAGAACTTGGCGATCTTGTTCTGGAGGATGGTCGAGATCCAGGTAGCGTCGGAGCGATCGTTCAGCTTATCGAAGAGCGTGGTCGGAGTTGACGGGTTCGGGGTCCACCCGGTCGCATCGATATCCGGGGAGATCGGGAGGCCGATCGTTTGAGGATCGCTGAAGCAGTCGGCCGCCGGATCCGTCCCGCCGTTCGGACAGCTCCCCTGCACCCAGAGCGGGCTGGAGGTTCCAGTCGAGAGCAGAACGATGTCGCCGGGCGTAGAGACGCCCCCCGCGCCCGTCGACGGATTGAAACTGCGGCGCGAGCCGAAGAGCGTGTACGTGCAATCGAGCGTGCAGTCGCTTGCCTTCGTCAAGGTTATGGTCGCCGAAACTGGGACGGTCGGCTGTGGCGGATCGAAGGTAACCGTGACACTGGGCCTGGCCGTGCCCGCGAAATGAGCGATGACGATCGGCACTCCATTGTTGAACGTCCGGGTTACCTGCGTCTCTCCGTTCGCTGCCGTCCCACACTTGTACACCGCGGCTGGGTTCCCACCCGTCGCGTACGTGAACGTGATCAGCGTGGTGAATGCCGCTGAACAGTTGGTCGTCGCGTTCGGAGCATTGACGCTGGACGCGCTTTGGACGTCGTTCGCCAGGTAGGCAGAGGCGATCTGAACGTCGTGGCTTTCGGCCATCCTCTTGTTCGTGATCTCCGTCGTACGAAGGGAGACGAACAGGGCACTGCCGATCG
>Ga0307277_10000973_pt1 | contig 11041 bp, 10 predicted proteins | sample ER_DNA_116_FD_194473 | JGI IMG/M metagenome (GOLD analysis project Ga0307277, IMG submission 194473) | Bulk soil microbial communities from the East River watershed near Crested Butte, Colorado, United States - ER_DNA_116 | ecosystem: Environmental > Terrestrial > Soil > Floodplain | place...
ACGACATCACCCGGCTGTGCTCGCGGCTGATGATCATCGACCACGGCCGGCTCATCTACGACGGCACGGTCGAGGCCCTGCGGACCGCCTACGGCACCACCAGGGTGCTGGTCGTCGACCTGGCCGAGGACGAGCCGCTGGAGCTCGCCGGGGCGGTGCCGGTCCGGGCCGAGGGCCGCCGGCGCTGGTTCCAGTTCGCCCGCGACGAGGTCAGCGCGGCCGAGCTGATCGCCCGGCTGCTGGCCAGCAACGAGGTCGCCGACCTGACCCTCGAGGAGCCCGACATCGAGGACATCGTCCGGCGCATCTACCGCGGCGAGACCTGACCGGCCGGGTGAGCCGGCGCGACGATGGACGTAGCATCGGACCGGGCCGTGGCCTGGCGGCCCCTCGGGGAGGGACGGTGGCTGAGGCGGTGGAGTCCGCGGGTCCGCGGGTCCGGGTGTTCGGCGGCCTGCAGGTCGAGGGGCTGACCGCCAGCGAGCTGGGGTCCCGCAAGGCGCGGACGCTGCTGGCGGTGCTGGCGCTGTCGCAGGGCGCTCCGGTGGGCATCGACCGGCTGGCGTCGGTCCTATGGGGCGACGAGCCGCCGGCGCGCCCCGCCGGCCAGCTCGGGGTGCTGGTCAGCCGGCTGCGCCGGGTCCTGGGGCCGGCCCGGATCCGGCGGCTGGGCGACGGCTACGCGCTCGACCTGGACTGGCTCGACCTGGCCGAGTTCGAGGAGCGGGCGGCCGACGCCCAGGCCCGCCTGCGCGCCGGAGCCGCCGGCGCGGCGCTGGCCTCGGCCCGCTCGGCGCTGGCGCTGGCCACGGCCGAGCCGCTCGGGGACGAGCCGGGCGAGTGGGCCGAGCTGGAGCGCCGCCGGGTCGAGCGGCTGCGCGCCGACCTGGCGCTGGTCGCCGGCGAGGCCGCCCTCGCGGTCGGCGAGCCGCTGGCGGCGGCCGGCACGGCCGAGAGCGCCCTGGCCCGGGATCCCTACGACGAGGCGGCGCTGCGCCTGCTGATGCGGGCCCAGGTGGCGGCGGGCCGGCCGGGGTCGGCGCTGGCCGCCTACGCCCGGGTGCGGTCCTCGCTGGCCGAGGACCTGGGGACGAGCCCCGCCGAGGAGACCGAGGCCCTCCACACCCGGGTCCTGCGCGGCCTCGAGCAGCCGCCGGCTCCGGTGTCGCCCGCTTCCGCTCTGGCCGGCCGGGACGAGGAACTGCAAGCCCTCCACCAGGAGCTCGACGGCGTCGCGGGCGGCGGGACCCGCGTGGTGGTGGTCGAGGGCGAGCCCGGCATCGGCAAGTCGTCGCTGCTCGGCGCCTTTCTGGCCGAGGCGCGCGGCCGGGCGGCCATCCTCTCGGGGTCCTGCGACCCGCTCGGCCGCGAGCTGCCGTTGCAGCCGCTGCTGGACGGGCTGGACACCCTGCTGGGAGGGATGAGCCGGCCGGCCGCGATGGAGCTGCTCGGGGCGGACGCGCCGCTGGTCGAGCCGTTGCTGGGCCGGGCGCTGGCCACGCCGGCCGCCGAGCCGGTGGGCGTGCCGGCCGACCCGGGGCAGGCGCAGGCGCGGCTGTTCGCGGCGCTGCTGCGGGTCGTCGGCCGGGCGGCCGCCGCCCACGGCCGGGCGGTCGTCGCCGTCGACGACCTGCAGCACGCCGGTCCTGGCACGCTGGCCTGGCTCCGCTTCGCGGCCCGCCGTGGCGACCGGCTGCTGCTGGCGCTGGCCGCGCGCACCCCCGTCCCCCACCCCCCGGAGGACGCGCGCCGGATCGTCCTGGGACCGCTGGACCTGGCGGACGCCCGCCGGCTCGTCGGCGGCGAGCGGGCGGAGCGGCTCTGGGAGCGCTCGGGCGGCAACCCCCTGCTGCTGCTCGCGCTCGCCGGCGGCGACCAGCGGCCGGGGGTGCCCGGCACGGTCCGGGAGGCGGTCGGCTCGCTGCTCGCCGCCGTCGGACCGGCCGCCGGGACGCTCCGCGCCGCCGCCGTGCTCGGGCCGGTGATCGACCTCGACCTGGTCGCCGCCGTGCTGGAACGGCCGGTGGCCGCGGTGCTCGACGACCTGGAGGCTGGTGTGCGCTGCCGGATCGTGGTCGAGCGGGAGGCGGGCCTGGCGTTCGCCCACGAGCTGGTCAGGGAGACGGCGGCCGAGGAGGCGACCGCGTCGCGCCGCCGGCTGCTCCACCGCCGGGCCGCCGCCCTGCTCGCCACCCGGGACCGGCACGACCCGCTGATGGCCGCCTGGCACGCCCGCCAGGGCGGCGACCCGGCGCTGGCCTCGGCCGAGCTGGTCCGGGCGGCCCGGCTGGCCGCGGCCCGCAGCGACGTCGCCACCGCCGAGGCGCTGCTCGGCGACGCGCTCACCCTCGACGCGACCGCCGAGGCGCAGCTGGCGCTGGCCGAGGTGCGCATGCGGCGCGGCGCCTTCGCCGAGGCCGCCGAGGCCGCCGGCGTCGCCATCGCCGCCGGCGCCGGGGCCGCCGGCTACGAGCTGGCCGGATGGGTCGCCTACTACCAGCGCGACTACGCCCGCGCGCTGCGGTTCGCGGAGGCGGGCGCCCAGCGGGCCGGCGACCGGCGTTCGCGGGCGCTGTGCGCCGCCCTGGTCGGCCGGATCCACCACTCCCGGGGCGACCTGGAGCGCGCGGACCGCACCCTGACCGGGGCGCTGGCGGCGGCCCCGGCCGGCACCGACGGTGTCCAGCGGGTCTGGCTGGCCTCGCTGCGGGTCCACCAGGGCCGGCCCGAGGAGGCGCTGGAGCTGGCCGAGCCGGCGCTGCTCAACCCGGGATCGATCCCGCACCCCTTCGCGCTGGGCCACGGGCACATGGCCCACTGGTACGCCCTCGGGATGCTCGGCCGCCCCGCGGAGGCGCTGCGGGCGATCGAGGCGTTCCAGCGGGCACCGCACATCGACGGCCTCCACCGCGACCGGTTCGACGGCCTGCGCCGGAACATGGCCGCCTGGCTGCTCCGCGGGATGGGCGAGCTGGCGCCGGCCGACGACCTCAACACCGCCGCGGTCGAGCTGGAGCGGTTCCCGGGTATCAGCGAGCCGCAGGCCCACGGCGCCCTCGACCTGGTCGAGTCCGCCCTGCTGGCCGGCGACCCGGCGGAGGCCGAGCGGCGGCTGGCCCGCGTCGCGCTGCAGTCGCCGGACGACGGGACCATGGTCTGGCGCCAGCTGGAGCGCAGGGACCTGCTGGCGGCGCAGCTCGCGCTCGCCGAAGGGTCGTGGGCACGGGCCGGCGCCCTCGCGGCCGAGGTGGCCCGGTCGGCGGCGGCCCGGGGCAGCCGCCGGCACGAGCTGGTCGCCCGCCTGCTGGAGGACTGCGCGCGGGCGCGGGCCGGCGAGGCCCCGGACCCGGCGCGGGTCGAGGCGGTCCTGGCGGGCCTCGCCGAGGTGGCCGGGCTGGAGGCATGGCGCTGGACCGGGCTGGCCGCGGCCAGCTTCGGCCTCGACCCCTGGTGGGACCTGGCGGGCCGGCAGGTGGCCGCGCTCGCACGGCGCGCCGGCGACCACGCCGACGGGTTCGCCGCCCACGCCGGGCGCTGGCTCGGGCGGGCCCGCGGCGGGCGGCCGTGACCGCGCCATGCGCCCGGCGACCGGGTCCCTGCACCCCGGCTGCAGGGATCCTGCAGCCCCCGGGGACGATGCTGCGACCGCCAGGTCCAGGTCGCCCACGGAAAGGGGCACGTTCATGCCGGATCTTCGAGGCACGTCCGTGACGACCGGCCTGCCACCGGTGGTGGCGCGCATCGCCGACCTGACGGCGGGCGCGTCCACCAGCCGGCCGGTGCAGCCCTGGGACGCGCGCTCCGGCTCGACCTTCGAGCGGCTGGAGATCGGCGGCGCGCGGTACTTCCTCAAGGTGGTCAGCTACTCCGGCGACTGGATCATGCGGGTCATCGGGGACCGCGACTACCGGACCTTCAGGCTGTGGCGGTCGGGGCTGATGGACCGGACCCCGCCGTCGATCGACCACACCGTGGTCGCCATGGCCCTCGAGGGAACCGGCCCGGACGCGCGCCTGGGCATGCTCATGCGCGACGTCGGGCCCCTGCTGGTGCCGGCGGGCGACGCGGCCGTCGAGCTGGCGCTGCACCGGCGCTTCGTCGGCCACCTCGCCGCCCTCAGCGCCGCCTTCTGGGGCTGGCGTGACGGGCTCGGCCTGACCACCATGCCGGACCGCCTGCGCTGCTTCGCGCCGGCCACCATCGCGGCCGAGCTGGCCCGGCCCGACACCGACCGGGTGGTCGAGGCGGCCGACCAGGGCTGGGCCGCCCTCGGGCGCCGCGCCCCCGAGCTGGCCGCGCTGGCCGGGCGGATCCACGCCCAGCCAGGGCCGCTGGTCGCGGCGCTCGCCCGGACGCCGTCGACCTTCCTGCACGGCGACTGGAAGATGGGCAACCTCGGCTCGCACCCCGACGGCCGCACCATCCTGGTCGACTGGGCCTACCCGGGCGCGGGGCCGGCCTGCTGGGACCTGGCCTGGTACCTCGCGCTCAACCGGGCCCGCCTGCCGGAGTCCAAGGAGGCGACCATCGAGGCCTTCCGCGGCTCACTGCGGGCGCACGGCGTCGACCCCGCCGGCTGGTTCGACCTCCAGGCCGCCCTCTGCCTGCTCGCCATGACGGCGAGCTTCGGCTGGGAGAAGGCGCTGGGCGACGACGCCGAGCTCGGCTGGTGGGTCGAGCGGGCGCTGGCCGGGGCGCGGCTGCTCGACGAGCTGGAGCCGGGCTGGCGATGAACGCCGGCGACTACGGGAACGCGGCCGCCGGCTGGGCGTCCGGCGCGGCGCGGGTCTACGGGCCGCTGGCGGTCGAGCTGGTCGGCTGCAGCCCGCACCCGCTGGCCGGGCGGCGGGTGCTGGACGCCGGCGCCGGGACGGGGCTGGGGAGCGCCGCCCTGGCGGCGGTGGGGGCGCAGCCGATCGCCGTCGACCACTCCCACGGCATGCTGGCCTGGGACCGCCGGCGCCGCCCGCCGGCGCTGGCCGGCGACCTTTCGCGGCTGCCGCTGCGCGACCGCGCGGTCGACGACGTGCTGGCGGCGTTCGTGCTCAACCACCTCGACGAGCCGGCCGCCGGCCTGCGCGAGCTGGCCCGGGTGACCCGTCCCGGCGGGGCGATCCTGGCCAGCTCCTATGCCACCGCCAGCGGCAGCCCGGCCCGCGACGCCCTGGACGAGGAGCTGCGGCGGCGCGGGTTCGTCCCGCCCGGCTGGTACCTCGACATCAAGGCGGTCGCGGTTCCCCAGGTGGGCTCGGCCGAGGCGATGGGCCGGGCGGCCGCCGCGGCCGGGCTCGCCGGCCCGGAGGTCTCCGAGCGCGCCGTCGACGTCGGCGTCGACCACGCGGCCGACCTGGTCGACTACCGCCTCGGCCAGGCCCAGCACGCCGGTTGGCTGGCCAGCCTGCCGGCCGGCCGGCGGGCGGCCCTCCGCTCGGAGCTGATCGAGGCCATCGAGCCGGTGATGCAGCCGTTCCGCCCCACCGTGGTCCTGCTGGCGGCCACGGTCCGGCCGCGAGGGCGGGCCGCCGCCCCGGGCTAGCCGGCGCGCCTGGCCCAGGCCTCGATGGCCGGGCGGAGGGCCCGGAACGCCCTGCCGCGGTGGGAGGCGGCGTCCTTGGTCGCCTGGTCGACCTCGGCGCTGGTCCGGTCCCAGCCGTCGGGCAGGAACACCGGGTCGTAGCCGAACCCGCCGCTGCCCCGCGGCGCCTCCAGCAGCCGCCCCTCCCAGGCCGCCTCGGCGTGCCACTCCCCCTCTCCGGGGTCCACCAGGACGGCGGCGCAGCGGAACCGGGCCGTGCGCCGCTCGGGCGGCACCCCGTCCAGGGCGGCCAGGAGCTTGTCCAGGTTGGCCTGGTCGCCGGCCCCCTGGCCGGCGTAGCGGGCCGAGCGGACCCCGGGGGCGCCGCCGAGGGCGTCGACCTCGAGGCCGGAGTCGTCGGCGACGGCGGCCAGCCCCGACCAGGCGGTGTACGCCCGCCCCTTGAGCAGGGCGTTGGCCAGGAAGGTGTCGCCGGTCTCCTCGACCTCGGGCGGCTCGCCCAGCCCGGCCTCGCTGAGGCCGACCAGCTCCACCGGCAGGCCGTGCAGGATCATCCGAAGCTCGCGTAGCTTGCCCTGGTTGGCGCTGGCCAGCAGCAGCCGCGGGCGGTCCGGGGCCACTAGCCGGCGCGGCCGTCGCTGAGGTCGAGCGACGCCGGGCCCAGGGCGAGGCGGCGCAGGGGCGGGATGGCCGCCTGCTCCAGCATCGGGCCGAGCGCCTGCTTCTGGGCCTTGACCAGGGTGGCGATCCCGGCGGAGGCCAGGTCGAGCAGGGCGTCCAGCTCGGCCCGGCTGAACGGCTCCCGCTCGGCCGTGCCCTGGACCTCGACCAGCCCGCCGAGCCCGGTCATGACCACGTTCATGTCGGTCTCGGCGCGGACGTCCTCCTCGTAGTGGAGGTCGAGGCAGGGGGTGCCGTCGACCATCCCGACGCTGACCGCGGCCACGTGGTCGCGCAGCGGGAACGACTTGACCCGCTTCTCCTGCATCAGCCGGTGACCGGCGGCGAACAGGGCCACCCAGGCGCCGGTGATGGAGGCGCAGCGGGTGCCGCCGTCGGCCTGGAGGACGTCGCAGTCGACCCACAGGGTCGACTCCCCGAACGCCTGGGTGTCGGTGACGGCCCGCAGGGACCGGCCGATCAGGCGCTGGATCTCGTGGGTGCGGCCGCCCGGGCGGCCCTTGGAGACCTCGCGGCTGGAGCGGTCGCCGGTCGCCCCCGGCAGCATCGAGTACTCGGAGGTGACCCAGCCCTTGCCGCTGCCGCGCAGGAACGGCGGCACTCGGTCCTCGTAGCTGACCGCGCACACCACCTTGGTCCGGCCCAGCTCGACCAGCGCGGACGCGAACGCCGTCTGCTGCCAGCCGAGGGTGATCGTCACCGGCCGCAGCTGGTCGGGGCTCCGCCCGTCCTTTCTAGCCATCATCGCTCCCCATCAGAGCTCGTGCACCTCCAGTTCGGTGGCGATGCCCACCGGGCCGCCGTAGGCCTCGGCCGCGCGCCCGGCGGCGGCCGCGGCGTCGCTGCCGGGGCGCAGGTGGGTCAGGAGCAGCCGCCTGGCCCTGGCCTTGGCCGCCCACTCGCCGGCCAGCTGCGGGGTCAGGTGGATCGAGGGCGCGCCCTCCGGCCACTCCGGCCAGGCGGCCTCGCAGACGAACAGGTCGGCCTGGTCGGCCAGGCGCCCGAGGGCGTCGCAGGACCCGGAGTCGGCCGAGTAGGCGATGGTGCGGCCGCCGGCCGAGGCCCGGACCCCGTAGGTCTCGACCGAGTGGACGGTGGCCACCGCCTCCAGCCGCAGCGGGCCCAGCTCGACCCGCTCGCCGTCGTGCAGGTCGTGGACCTCGAAGGTGCCGTCGATCGGCTCGCTCTCGCCGGTGGACAGGAACGGCCGCACGTGGCTGACCCAGTCGGTGGGGCCGAACACCGGCACCGGGGCCGGCGGCGGCTGGAAGTCGCCGTAGCGCAGGGCGTAGTTGGCCGCCAGCAGGTCGCCGACGTGGTCGACGTGCAGGTGGCTGACCCAGATCGCGTCCAGGCTGGGCAGCTCGGCCACCCGCAGCAGGTTGGAGAGGGTGCCGGGGCCGGTGTCGACCCACACCCGGGTCGTCCGGTCGCCGGAGACGGCCTCCAGCAGGTAGCCGGAGCAGGCGCGGCCGGCGGCCGGGTAGGTCCCGGAGCTGCCGAGCACGGTGAGGCGGATCACGAGGCCTCGGCCCTGGCCGGCACGGCGGCGCTGCGCCGCTCGACCAGGCCGACCTCGGGCCCGAGGAAGCGGCCCCCCAGCCGGCGGAAGTCGTCGGGGTCGCCGGAGGCCAGGAACCGATGCTGTGGCCGGGCCCCGTAGGGGGCGTGCAGGTCGGCCCTGGTCAGCTCGGCGAACACGCTGCGGGCGGTCCACTCGGCCGAGTTGACCAGGAACACGTCCGGGCCGACCAGGTAGCCGATCACCCCGGTGAGCAACGGGTAGTGGGTGCAGCCGAGGATCAGGGTGTCGACCTCGGCGGCCAGCAGCGGGGCCAGGTAGCCGCGGGCCAGCTCGAGGATCTCCGGTCCGGTGGTCTCGCCCCGCTCCACGTACTCCACGAACCGGGGGCAGGCCTGGGCGACCAGGGTGACGTTCTCGTGGGTCTCCTCGATCGCCTCGCGGTAGCGGCCGGAGCCGATCGTGCCCTCGGTGCCGATCAGGCCGACGGTGCGGTTGCGGGTGAGGCGCACCGCCGCCCGCACGGCCGGCTCGATCACCTCGACCACCGGCAGCGGGTAGGCGGCCTTGAGCTCGTCGAAGGCGGCCGCCGAGGCGCTGTTGCAGGCGACAACGGCCAGCTTCACGTCCTCGGCCACCAGCAGGTCCATGATCTCCTCGGCGAACCGCCGCACCTGGGCCTGGGAACGCGGCCCGTAGGGGAACCGGGCGGTGTCGCCGAAGTAGATCACCGACTCGTGCGGCAGCAGGTCGATGACCGCCCTGGCGACGGTCAGCCCGCCGACGCCCGAGTCGAAGATGCCGATGGGTCGTGAGTCCATGACCGAGGACGATACCGCAGCCGCGCGACCCGGCCGCGAGCTAGGCCCACAGCTGGCCGCGGAGGCCGGCTTCGGCGGCCTCCGGGTCGGCGCCGTAGGCGCCGGTGGACAGGTACTTCCAGCCGCCGTCGGGGGCGAGCACGACGATCTCGGCCCGCTCCAGCCGCTCGGCCACCCGCAGGGCGACGTGCAGGACGGCCCCGGTGGAGATGCCGGCGAACACGCCCTCGGTGGCGGCCAGCTGGCGGGTGCGGGCCAGGGCGTCGTGGGAGCCGACCTTGATGCGACGGTCGAGCACGCCCTCGTCGAAGATGGGCGGCACGAACCCCTCGTCGAGGTTCCGCAGCCCGTACACCAGGTCGCCGTACTCGGGCTCGGCCGCCACCACCTGCACCTCCGGGTTCTGCTGCTTGAGGTAGCGGCCGACCCCGACCAGGGTCCCGCTGGTGCCGAGGCCGGCCACGAAGTGGGTCACCTCGGGCAGGTCGCGCCAGATCTCGGGGCCGGTGGTCTCGTAGTGGGCGGTGACGTTGGCCGGGTTGCCGTACTGGTAGAGCATCACCCAGTCGGGGTGGTCGGCGGCCAGCTCCTCGGCCCGGGCGATGGCCCCGTTGGAGCCGCCGGCGCCCGGCGAGAGCACCACCTCGGCGCCGTACAGCTCCAGCAGCTGGCGCCGCTCGGCCGAGGTGTTCTCGGGCATGACCACCACCAGCCGGTAGCCCCGGACCCTGGCCACCAGGGCAAGGGCGATGCCGGTGTTGCCGCTGGACGGCTCGACCAGGGTCGCCCCCGGGGCCAGCCGGCCGGTCTTCTCGGCGTCGTCGACCATCGCCCTGGCGATGCGGTCCTTGACGCTGCCGGTGGGGTTGTTGCCCTCCAGCTTGGCCCACAGGCGCACGTCGGACCGGGGCGAGAGCCGCGGCAGCCCGACCAGCGGGGTGTTCCCGATGGCGTCGGCCAGGTCCTCGTGACGCACGCCTAGCCTCCGGCGACCGCCGGCAGGATGGCGACCACGTCGCCGTCGGCCAGCTTGGCGTCCAGCGCGCCGAGGAAGCGGACGTCCTCGTCGTTGACGTAGACGTTGACGAAGCGGTGCAGCGAGCCGTCGCCGGTGAGCAGGGACCCGGCGATCCCGGGGTAGCGCCGGTCGAGGTCGCCGAGCAGGTCGCGGACGGTGTCGCCGTCGGCGGTGACGGCCTTCTCGCCGCCGGTGTGCTTGCGCAGGATCGTCGGGATCCGGACTTCAACGGCCATCAAGGCCTCCTGGAACGGGTTCGGGGGAACGTGGCGCCGGCCGCTCAGCCGGCCGGGGACGGCCGGGCCCGACATCGCCCGTAGCGGGCGGCCGGGCCCTGCCGGTGCCAGACCGGGCAGGCCAGGCCCTCGGCGGGCGGGCTCATCGCGCCACCCCGGCGGTCCGGCGCCGCAGCTCCTCCTCGTCGACCCGGCCGTCGCGGATCCGGAAGGCCCGCAGCACGGGCGCGTCCTTCACGGCCAGGGACAGGATCAGGTAGGCGGCGTCGGGGTAGGCGGCCAGCTCGACGTCGGTGCGCGAGGGGTAGGCCTCGGTGGCCACGTGCGAGTGGAAGATCCCGACCAGGTCGAGGCCGAGGTCGTCCATCTCGGTCATGGCCCGCAGCTGGGCCTTGGGCTCGACCACGTAGAAGGTCGGGCTGGCCTCGGCGTTGGGGAGGGCGTAGACCCGCTCGACCGACCCGTCCCGCCCGGCCAGCAGCGCGCAGGCCTCGTTCGGGTACTCGGCCCTGGCGTGGGCCAGCAGCGCCCGGTAGTGGTCGTCGTCGATCTGCAGCACGGGAACCTCCTGCTCACGAGCGTAGCATCGGGGCTGGCGCCCGACCATCGCCGCCCCCGCGCTCAGCCCGGCGGCAGCCGCCTGACCCCGATCCGGCCCGGCCGCCCCTCCACCACCCGGCCGACCACGGCCGGCTCGATCCGGCGGGTTCGCAGCTCGGCGACCAGGCCGCCGAGGCGCCCGGGGGGCACCGACAGCAGCAGGCCGCCGGAGGTCTGGGCGTCGTGCAGCAGGGTGGCCACCACCGGCGGCAGGCCCGGCTCCAGGTCCAGATGGCCGCGCAGGTAGGCCTCGTTGTTCCGGGTGCCGCCGGAGACGAACCCGGCCGCGGCCAGCTCGGCCGCACCGGGGAGGAACGGCACCCGGGCCGCGTCGACCTCCCCGGCCGCCCGGCTGGCCCGCAGCATCCGGTGCAGGTGGCCGAGGAGCCCGAAGCCGGTCACGTCGGTGGCCGCCTCGACCCCGGCGGCCAGGGCGGCCTCGGCGGCGTCGCGGTTCAGGGTGGTCATCGAGGCGACCGCGGCGGCCACGGCCGCCGGGTCGGGGTCGCCGCGCTTGACCGCGGTCGCCACCACCCCGGTGCCGAGCGGCTTGGTCAGCACCAGCCGGTCGCCCGGCCGGGCCCTGGCGATGGTCAGCAGCCGGGCCGGGTCGGCCATCCCGACCAC
>Ga0307277_10000974_pt1 | contig 11038 bp, 5 predicted proteins | sample ER_DNA_116_FD_194473 | JGI IMG/M metagenome (GOLD analysis project Ga0307277, IMG submission 194473) | Bulk soil microbial communities from the East River watershed near Crested Butte, Colorado, United States - ER_DNA_116 | ecosystem: Environmental > Terrestrial > Soil > Floodplain | place: USA...
AGCTTGATCATGCAAAAAATGCCGGTGCGCTGGGAACCGGTCCTTGGAATCGTGCGGGCCTCAAACGAACAACAGCTGCATGATTCCTGGAAAGCGATTTCGCAGCACTGGGCCGAGTTGCAGCACGCTGGCAAAATTAGGAGCTTTTCCACTCCCAATGCGCTCGCCCTTTCACCGCGCGAAATGGAACGCAATCGCCAGAAGCTGGCCTCGATTAACTTTGATGCGGCCCGCGCTGCCTTAGAAAACGCGCTTACTCAAAATCGATTTAACCCCGGGGCTTTTGCTTCCGCCTTCGAGTTACTCAACCAGCTCCAGGCCGCCGCTGCTCCTGATTACAAAATCCCGTCGTGGCGTACGCAATTGCCGCCGGGCTCCGTCTGGTGGTTTTTGGTCGAACGCTATTTCGCGCAGGATTCGCTCACGACAACCGGGTTCGTCACCACCAATGCCCCGGTGGCAACGCAGGAACAAAAGAATGTCCTCGCACGCGAATTGCCAGTCGCAGGAATCCCGATCATTCTCTCCGGCTGGAGTTATACTTTGACCGATCTGGTGCCGTGGTCGCATCGGCAGTTACTCCTGATCAGTGCGTTGATGGCCGTATTCGATGCCTCGCTTTTGGCGATTCTTTATCGGGACTTGCGCCTCTGGCTCGTCCAAGTGATAACCCTGGCGCTTGCGGTCGCAGCCATGATCGCTTCGATGAAATTGCTCCATGTGCCGCTGAATTTGTTAAATGTGCTGGCTTTCCGCCTTGTTCTTGCGATCGGAGTTGATTACGGAATCTACGTCTTGTTAGTTTGGCAGCGAAGCCACGATGTCGCACGCGACCTTACCGGAGTGGTGAAGCCGGTTGCGCTCGCGGGATTGACGGCGATTGCCGGATTCGGTTCGCTCGGCTGGGCGCATAACCCGACCTTGAGCGGGCTGGGGATTGCCTGCGCCATCGGCTTGTTCTGGAGCCTGGCTGCGACCATCTTCTTCACTTTGCCGGCGGCGGTTGCAGTTAAACCAAAACTGCCGCAGGAACATTTTACCAAAGCGGAACTGGAACATGCGTAAAATAATTACCGTTATTTGTCTGGTAGCGTTGCTCGCTATCGGCGTGAGAGCCGCGCCGCTATCGCCCGCTGACGTCAAGACCTTGCTCGAACATATTCGCGAGAAGCGCGCCGCAGCTCCAAGCATGCAGGCCGACTTTCAAGAGCAACGAAAGGTTCACTTGTTGGACGAGCCGATCAACAGCAGCGGAAAAATTTGGTTTCAAGCCCCAAACAAGTTCCGTGTCGAACGCAAGGGTAACGCCCCGAGCATCACCGTCAGCGATGGACAACAACTTTGGATTTATTACCCCAACTTCAAATCAGCCGAGCATTATTCACTGGCCAGGCGCTCGCCGCTTGATGCCGCTATTTCCGCCATCACGACCGCGCTTAACTTGGAAAACGTTGAACACACGTTTCACATTGCCGGAGAGAAGGCAGAAAAGGGTTACGACCTTGAGCTGACGCCGCGCAATCCATCGATGAAGCGGATTTTCCAAAAGTTATTGTTGCACATGAGCGACGATCTTTTTGCCGAGCGCACCGATATGCTTCAGCCAAACGGTGATCAGATCGTGACGACCTACCAGAATCCGAACCATGCCGCCATCCCGGCCAGCCAGTTTGAGTTCACGCCTCCGCCTGGTACCGAGGTTAGCACGCCGCTAGGGAAATAGCGCTATTTCTGGACTTCGGCGTTACGCGAAGTTAAAATCGATCTATTTCCCGCCCTCTAATTCATCCGCTAGCGGGTTAGCATCATAAACTTTCCTTAAAGCTTCACTGATGGCCGCGGAATCGACGGAAACGGCGCGCGCTTGTTTGTCGGAGAAAATGCAATCCAGCACGAGCGATTGAATATTACCGTCGAAAATTATGCCGACAAATTCGTTCGCTTTGTTGACTACCGGACTGCCACTGTTGCCGCCAATGATGTCCGCGTCGGAAACGAAATTAAACTTTGTTGCCAGATTTAATTTTGCTTTGCGCTCGATCCAGCGGGGAGGGAGATCAAAGGGCGGCTGGTTGTCGTGTTCGGCCGAGCGCTGGTAAAATCCGGCGAAGTCCGTAAAAGGCGGAATTTGTTTCCCATCTTCTTCATAACCCAGCACTTTTCCGTAGGACAAGCGCAGGGTAAAGGTAGCATCCGGGTAATTACTCGTCCCCTCAATCGCGAAGCGCGCTTTCGCAATTTCGCCATAAGCTTGCCGCTTGATTTCCTCCTGCGTCTCATGGGCTTTGCGTGCTTCCCGAGCCGGCGCCTCGATCATCCGCGCGAGATCGATCATTGGATCGTGCGCCGCCTCCAAGGCGGCGGCATCTTTTCCATAAAGCTCTTTGCGGAAAGATACATCCTTCAACCTTGTTCCCTTAACCAGTTCGCTCGCCCTGGCATGCGGCGATTTTCCAGCCAGCACTTGCGCGACCAGCGGATTTTCCGCGCCGAATCTCTCCGCAAAATCGGTGAGTGAATCCGTCAGGCACAGAATTTCGTAATCGTCGTAGACTGGTTCGGTGGAGAAGAGTTCAAGCTCGAGCGATTCTCTCGCACTATCGCGAAATACAGCGATTCGTTCGTTGTTTGGTTTAGCCCGTTCATCGATCGCCCGCCTAAGCAGACGCGCATATTTGAACAGATTTCCGTAGAGGGCGCGCGGCCCGCGATAGCCAACCGGATTTGGGCGTTCCTGCTCCAAATAATCGTAACGCGGAGCGATTTTTGCCAGTTCTGCCTGCGCCTTTTTGATCCGGTCGAAGGCCGTAATCGTGTCAACCAATTTGGGATTCCGCAAAATCGCCGCCCGAAGTTTTCCGGCACGATTTTGCAAGGCCGACCAAATTTCCGGATCAAGCAGCGCGGCGATGTAACCATCGTAGCGTTTGCGATTATTCTGGTCGGCGAAAAGATCGTCGCGGCATCTGCGGGCATTCTCGAATGAGCGCTGGCCCCACGCCAGTAACATCACTTCCCTTCGGTTAAACATTTGCAGCCAGGTCGGCACCTCGCGATCGCGCCGATCAGCTAACTCATCGATCGTGAGCTGCCGGTCGGTTCTACCGGGATGACCGCTAACGAAAGTTAGCTCACCATCACTCGGTCCGCTCGAATTCCATTTCAGGTAGTGCTCGATTTTTGCGGGCTGCCCGTTTTCATAAGCCCGGAAAATGCAGATATCGAGATCGAAGCGGGGATATTCGAAATTGTCCGGATCGCCGCCGTAAAAAGCCATCTGCTGCTCTGGCGCGAAAACTATCCGGACGTCCTCGTAACGTTTGTAACAGTAAAGATGATAGAGCCCGCCTTGATAAAGCGTGACGACATCGGAGCGCAGGCCGGTTTTGTCTTTGCTTTCCTTTTCGATCTGCGCAATCGCATTCTCGCGTGCCTTGCCTGCCGTATCGGGAGGCATGCCGGTTTTTACGGCTGCGTTTACTTGCGCGGTTACGTCTTCGATCGATATCAGCACATTGAGCTCGAGATCGGCGCATTTGATTTCTTCCGCGTTCGTCTTCGCATAAAAGCCTTCCTTCAAGTAATTGTGCTGCTCGCTGGACGCTTTTTGCAGCGCGTCCGCCCCCACGTGATGATTGGTAATGCAGAGTCCGGTAGCGGAAACGAACGACCCGCTTCCACCGGAATTAAATCGGACGCTCGATTTTTGCAGATGCTCGAGCCACTGCGGAGTCGGCTCGAATTGATACTTTTCCTTTAGTTGCTTGAGCGGCGGATTGTTGAACAGCCACATCCCTTCATCAGCCCGGGAGGAAATTGCAGTGACAAGGAGCATGGCAGAAACAAGTCGGAGCAAAATCATCGGCGAATGTAAGCCGCGAATAGTCTTAATGAAAAGCTGGCTTTGATTTCAGAAAAGTCGCGCATGGGATTTTTTGCGGCTGTTCAATTGGCGGAAGCCGACATTGTAGCCACCTCAAGCCCGATCCGACGTTGCAGTGGATTGCGAAAAGTAGTTCTCGCTACTATGGCGCGGACGTAGTTCATTCTACCAATGCCAAAGAAAAATTCAGACGGTTCACACCGCGCCAGAGTGCTGGTCCTGGTCGATGAATCGAACGTCGGCAGTTCGGTGCGAACAGCAGGACGCGGCCTTGATTGGATCAAGTTGCGCGATTTCCTGGCCGGACCGGCAACGGGCCGCGATTTAATCGAGATGGTGGTTTATGCCGGCTTGCCACCGGCGACTCCGGCATGGCAGGAGGAGCGCGATAAGAAAAACAAGTTCGTCCATTGGTTGCGCTCGAATGGATTCATGGTCGTGACCAAAGATGGGTCGCCCGCCGAAGAAGGGCATTACAAGGCGAACGTTGACGTGATGATGGCGATCGATGCAATCGAGCTTTCCGTCGAGATGCGGCCAGATCTCGTTATCCTCGTGACCGGAGATGCCGATTTTGCATATCTCGCCATCAAATTGCGGCGGCACGGGATCCGCGTGGAAGTAGCCTCGGTGGCAGCAAATCTTGGAAACACATTGAGGTCGGCCGCGAACGACGTGATTGACCTGGCACCGCTGCTGCGAACCTTCGAGATTAACGTTCAGGATTCTGCATCGCGACCGCGCCCACAACAGCAGCGGCGCCGCCAGCCGCGGTTTCGTCCGCTCGCGCCTCGAAACGGCTAACAGAACGTAGATCGACGCGAAAGCATTCCCCAAAAAGAAAGGTAGCATTCTTCCGTTTTTCAGCCGATAGTGGTTGTCAGCTGCGACTTTCCGAAGCGCGATCTGATTCTATTGCGCCTTGGGAATTGATCCTCGTCAGCCGTTTGACTTGTTTTAATCGATTATGAACGCCCAACTCCTCAAAGCCGCCAGCGAAGTAGTCCACAATCAGCAAATTCTTGTGAACATGGTTTCACGTCGCGTGCGCCAGCTCACCCTCGGGCATCGTCCGCTCGTCGAGTTCGCTCCGGGAATGGGTCATGCCGACATAGCACTGACTGAAATCGCGAACGGCAAGCTGGCGTTCGAATCCACGTTTGGCCAGAACGGGGATACGCCACCGCAAGTTGTTCCATTTCCAGGAATTACCGCAGGCAAGAAAGCGAAAAAGGCCGCGTAGAAGGCGGGGCCGCGAGCTGATGAAGGGAAAAAGCCTGGAAGTGGCCTGAGGGAAGGCGAGAGTTCGGACCTTATGGGACACAATCACGGAAGAGACAACGTTAGGAAACGCGCGGCACGTCGCAAAAAAACCGAGCGCCTCGCCCTGGCAAAGAAAAAGCAGAAACAGGCGAAATAACTTCACCGCAGAGATCGAGAATCCGAAGTCGGAAGAAAAAGCCGCGAGTTTGAAGCGAGGCGGCAACTTCCTGGTGGTGTTTTCGCGCGCGAAATTTTCGTCGCCGTACCTAATATAGGAATGGTGCCTTCAACGCCCCATTCCGGCCTCATGCTGCATACCAGCAACCGCCTTGAGCGGCTGGCCGACCAGCTGGCCGAGCTTATAGCCAATCCTCTTCGCTCGCCTCTCCTGCCGGAAATTATACTCGTGCAAAGCAACGGGATGCGCCGCTGGCTCGAACAACAGATCGCAGAACGCCATGGCATTTGCTCGAACGTGCAGTTTCCGTTTCCACAAAAGTTCTTTCACGATCTCTTGCAGGATGCTTTCCCTCGAGCCGAAGAGACGAATCTTTTCGATCAGGACGTAATGACGTGGCGGATCATGAAAGATCTTCCGCGCCTTGCTACCCGTCCGGAGTTTGCTGCGATCTCCAATTACCTCCGCGGTGAACGCACCGAATTGCGCGCCTATGAGCTGGCCCGAAGAATCGCTCACGCTTTCGACCAATACCTCGTCTTTCGCCCGAAGATGATTTTGGATTGGGACGCAGGCGAGGGGAACGATTGGCAGCCGATCCTTTGGCGCCAATTGCAGCAGGCCGCTCCGGCTCAGCATCAAGCGGCGCTCGGGTTGCGATTGATCGACGTACTCAAGCGTGATCGCGCGCCGGTTCCGGAGCGCGTCTCGATCTTCGGGATCTCGACCCTGCCGCCGTTTTACATCTCGCTCATCGGAGAAATTTCCGCGCGCTGTCCGGTTCATCTTTTTGTAATGGAACCGACGCCGCTTTGGTGGGGCGATATCCGTTCGAAACGCGAAAAAGCACGAGCGAAGCAACCAGAATTGTTCGGGTTTGACGAGGAAGACCCAGGCGACAACGAGTTGCTGAGCGCAAACGGAAAAGTCGGTCGCGATTTCCTGAATCTCATGGCTGAGCTCACGCCGGTGGCAGAAGACGAAGATTTCGTTTCACCGGCGGAGAAGGAATTCGGAGCCGCGACACTGTTGCTGGAAATTCAACGCGACATTTTCGAACTGAAATCGGGCCCAGCCAAAGTGAAGCGATCCATCGCGCCGACCGATCGGTCCCTGCAAATTCATTCCTGTCACAGCGTGGTACGGGAACTGGAGGTTTTGCACGATTACCTGCTCGATTTGTTGCAGCGCGATCCGGCACTGAAGCCGAAAGACATCATCGTGATGATGCCGGACGTTTCCATTTATGCGCCCTTTATCGATGCGGTATTTGGCGTGCCGGAAAATCCGAAGCACAAAATTCCGTACACGATTGCCGATCGCGAACCGCGCGCCAGTAGCGGAATCATCGATACCTATTTTCGGGTCCTTGAAATTTTGTCGGGACGTTTCACCGCCGGCGAAGTCTTTCCGATTCTGGAAACACCGGCGGTGCAGCGCCGTTTTCAGATCGCGGCCGCAGAGATGGAAACGATTCGCCGCTGGGTGAACGACTGCGCGATCCGCTGGGGGATCGACGCGCAACATAGCGCCCGACTTGGCTTGCCCGCATTCGCCGAAAACAGCTGGCGGCAAGGGCTCGACCGGATGCTGCTAGGTTGCGCGCTCCGACCGCAGAACCGGGAATTGTTCGATGAAATTTTGCCGTTCGATGAAATCGAGGGCTCGGATACAGAAGTCCTCGGAAATTTTGTCGAATTTGTGGAACGGCTTTTTTTGCGCGCTGGCCAATTCAGCAAACCGCGCTCGCTTTCCGAGTGGCAGCGCGATTTGCGCGAAACGCTCGATGCTTTTTTCGAAGCGGAGGAAGCGGCGCAGCGCGAATTGAACCGACTTCGCGCCGGTATCGCCACGCTCGGTGAAATTGGCGCGGCCTCGCAAAATGAAAGCGCAGTCCCGCTCGATGTCGTGACCGCGCAACTGGGACATTCTCTCGACGAATCAAGCAGCGGTGCCGGCTTTCTGTCCGGCCAGCTGACCTTTTGCGGGCTCAAGCCAATGCGCAGCGTTCCATTCAAAATCATTTGTCTCCTCGGGCTCAACGACACGGCCTATCCGCGACATAATCGCGCCCCGGGTTTTGATCTGGTGGCGCAAGATCCGAAACGGGGAGATCGAAATATCCGCGACGTTGATCGCCAACTTTTTCTCGAGGCGCTTCTTTGCGCGCGCGAAGTTTTTTATCTGAGTTATGTCGGGCAATCGTTGCGAGATAACAAGCCGCTGCCGCCCAGCGTGCTGGTGAGCGAGCTACTCGACTATGTGGCGGAAAATTTCGAAACGCCCATCGGTGAGTTCGTAATCAAACATCCGTTGCAGGCCTTCAGCCCCCGCAATTTTCAAGATAATGGAAAATTGTTCAGCTACTCGGCGGACAATTGCGCGGCCGGAATTGTTTCGGAAAAGGATCGCTTTAAAGCACCACCATTTTTCGATCAACCACTTGGCGAGCCAGAAGAGAAATGGCGTGAAGTGGAAATTGTGCGGCTGGTGGATTTTTTTTCTCATCCCGCGAAATTTTTCGTGCGCCACCGATTGGGAATCGAGCTACCACGCGACCGCGAAGCAGTGGAAGATCGCGAACCGTTCGCGCTGCATTCGCTCGATCGTTACAGCATTGAGCAGCAATTGCTGGATGATGCCCTCGATGGGGTTGGTCCGGAAAGCGCCCTCGCGTCAGTGCGGGCGTTGGGCGTTTTGCCGCCGGGTGGGACGGGTGGACTAATTTTTGATGAGTTATGTGCCAATGTGACGACGTTCGCCGACGCCATTCGTCAACAGGTCGCGGTGCGAGCGCAACAGGCCACTATTGTTCATGCGAACATTGGTGATTTCACTTTGGGCGGTCGAATCGATCGCGTCCGCGGCGATACTCTGCTGCATTACCGGTTAACGAGATTAAAAACGAAAGATTTCGTGCGGATCTGGATCGAGCATCTGGCGCGGAACTTGACCGAAAAGAAGCCCGCGCTGCTTTTTGGAAAAGAAGGAGACGAGATCACCGGTTACGAATTTCCGCCGATGGAAAATGCGCGCGAGGTTCTGACCGGTTTGCTGACGATTTATTGGGGCGGCCTCCGCCAACCGCTGAGGCTATTTCCGCGAAGTTCCTGGACGTTTGTGGAAAAAATCTTTGCCGGGAAGGATCGGAGACGCGCGCGTTACTTGGCGGAAAACGATTGGAAGAGCAACGAGTACGACGACAAGAGCAGGGGTGAGCGCGACGATGGCTACATCAAGCTGGCGTTCCGCGATACCGATGACGTCCTCGATGAAGAGTGGGAAAAAATTAGTCTTTTTGTTTTCAAACCGATTTTTTCTGCGCGCAAACGGCGATGAAACCGGAATTCGGCGCGGCACAGACTCCACTGGAAGAGGGATTCACCATCATCGAAGCGAGCGCGGGCACGGGGAAGACAACGACGATATCGGCGATCGTTTTGCGATTGCTGGTAGAGCAGGGGATCCCGATCGAGCAAATCCTGGTTACTACCTATACGGAGCTTGCGACCGCGGAATTGCGTGGTCGCATTCGCGACACAATCGCGGACGCGCTTACCCAGCAGCATCTGCCATTCGTCCAGGAGATCATCGAAAAAGTTACCGACCGAAAACAGTTCGAGCGCAGGTTGAAACTGGCGCTGCAAAGTTTTGATGAAGCTCCCATCTTCACCATTCACGGTTTTTGCGCGCGCGTTTTAGCCGATCGCGCATTCGAAAGCGGGGCGCTGTTCGAGACGGAGCTGGTGACGGATCAATCTCGTTTCGTGCATGAAGTCGTGGACGATTTTTGGCGCGCCCATTTTTACTCCGACGACAGCATTATGGCTGGGGTGGTGCGGGAGCGACTGACGCCTGCGCGTCTGGTTGAGTTGCTCGTTCTGCTAACCAACAATCCGACTTTGCGCGTTTCGCCCCCTTCCGAAAATCGCGCCGCTCTGGAAGCGAAAATTACCGAATTGTGCCGCGCCGGCGGCAATCCCGAGGAAATTGCACAATTGGCGGAACGTTTCATCGTCTCGCTGCAATCGGAATTTTGTGAATGGGCGCGTAAGGAGTTGCGCCGGCGGAAGACGGATCGGTGCGTCCAATCCTTTGATGACATGCTTACGCGACTAGACGAAGCATTGCGCGGTGAGAGGGGGAAACAGTTGCGAAAAAGTTTGCGCGAGCGTTTCACCGCCGCGCTGGTGGACGAGTTCCAAGACACCGATCCGGTGCAATATTCGATCTTCTTGCAGATTTATGGCGGTAGCGACAGGTCAGTTTTTTTTATCGGCGATCCCAAACAAGCAATCTATGGATTTCGCGGCGCGGACGTTTTTACTTATTTGGAAGCGGCAAAAGTTGCGAATCGTCGTTACACCTTGGGACGGAATTGGCGTTCGGAAGCGAAGCTCCTCGATGGAGTAAACGCGATTTTCCGCCGGCGCGGCGATCCTTTTGTCATTGAAAGCATCGATCTTTCGCCGGTAACGGCATCGGGAAAAGCCGACGCGGAGCCGCTTACGATTGGCGGCCGGCGGGATCAACCGCTGCGTTTCTGGATCGCATCGACTGACGACAAGGCGCGAGTAGAAGAAGCGGTGGCGGCAGAGATTGCCTCATTGTTGGCCGGGGAAACAAAAACCGGGGAGAGGAAAATTCAGCCGCGCGACATCGCGATCCTGGTGAATAACAATACGCAGCCAGGCTGGGTTCAGAGGGCGCTGGCAGATTATCGAATTCCATCGGTCGTTTACAGTGCGGCCAGCGTTCTCAAATCCGGCGAGGCGTCGGAGTTATCGCGGATTCTGATGGCAGTGTCGCAGCCGACCCACGAAAGAATTGTTCGGTCTGCGCTGGCGACAGAGGTGTTCGGCCTGAATGCGAGCGCGCTGGAGAATTTGTCGAGCGATGAAGCGGACTGGGAAGCGACGCTCAATCGCTTTGCCGATTACCACGTGCTTTGGCGCGACCACGGTTTCGTGCAAATGATGCGGGCACTTCTCATCGGCGAGAAAGTGCGGTCGCGTTTACTGCGCTGGCGGGACGGCGAACGGCGGCTCACGAACGTTTTGCATTTGATCGAACTGTTGCATGCAGCCTGTGTTGAAAATCGCCTCGGCATTAATGGGCTGATTAAGTGGCTGGCGCGGCAAATTTCGCTCGGCGCCGAATTAAAAGACGAACATGAATTGCGTTTGGAAAGTGACGAAGACGCGGTCCGGATCGTTACCATTCACAAAAGCAAAGGGCTCGAGTATGACATCACTTTTTCCCCGTTTGTGCGCAAGGAGCCATGGAGCGCGGCGAAGGAATTCTTGAAGTTTCATGAAGACGATAAACTCGTGCTCGACCTGGAAGAATTACCGGCGCACAAACAAATCCGGAGTCGCGAAGAGCTGGCGGAGATGGTTCGCCAACTTTACGTCGGACTTACCCGGGCGAAACATCGCAGCTATCTGATTTGGCAGGAGAGGAAAACAAGATCGAAATCGGCTCTCGCCTGGCTATTTTCCGAGGAAGCGTCGGCCGACGCATTTCTCGAGGAAAAAGGCGAGTCCAACACGAGCGGAAGTGTGCGGGCCGCATTTGGCGAAAGCGATTTAATTGCGGTTGAAGATTTACCCGAAGGCGGAGCAACGGTTTTCCCTCCGGTACCGGCGTTACGAACATCGCTGGCGCCGCGAGTTTTCGATAAGGAGATCGATCGAAGCTGGCGGATTTCGAGT
>Ga0307277_10000975_pt1 | contig 11029 bp, 10 predicted proteins | sample ER_DNA_116_FD_194473 | JGI IMG/M metagenome (GOLD analysis project Ga0307277, IMG submission 194473) | Bulk soil microbial communities from the East River watershed near Crested Butte, Colorado, United States - ER_DNA_116 | ecosystem: Environmental > Terrestrial > Soil > Floodplain | place...
GGCACGCCGGCAAGCGCGCACACCGCCGGCGTCCGCACCGACCCGGCCGAGGCGACCGACTACGTCCACCGCACCGGCGTGGACGCCCTCGCCGTCGCGGTCGGCAGCTCGCATGCCATGACCTCGCGGTCGGCGACCCTCGACCACGACCTCATCGCCAAGCTGCGAGCTGTCGTGCCGGTCCCCCTGGTGCTGCACGGGTCGTCGGGGCTGCCCGACGAGGAGCTGCGGCGCGCGGTCGGCAACGGCATGGTGAAGTTCAACGTGGGCACGGCGCTGAACATCGCCTTCACCGCCGCGGTGCGGGACCGCCTGCAGCGGGACGGCGCGATGGTGGACCCCCGCCCGTACCTGGCGGCGGCCCGCGACGCCATGGCCGACACGGTGCGACACCTCACCGCGACCCTCGCCGAGGCAGCCGGGTACGACCGGGGAGGAGACGACTGATGCTGCAGGCGTGAGCGCGGTCGACAAGTGCCATCGACCTCGTCGACGGCGCAAGCCAGCCCCGGGAAGCTCAGGCCTCGTCCGAGTGGCTGGCCGGGGCGATGGGGCGCCGCTTTTCGAGTCGCAGCAGGTTCCGCATGCGACCTTCCGCGACCGCGATGCCAAGCAGGATCAGGGCGGTTCCTGCGAACAACGTCCACGAGATCGGCTCACCGAGGACGACGATCCCGAGTGCGACCGCGACGATTGGCAGCAGGTACGTCACGGTCGATGCGGTGGTCGCTCCTTCATCCGCGATCAGCCGGTAGTTGAGGATGTAGGCGATCCCGGTGCCCAGCACTCCAAGGGCGACGATGCTCAGGATCACCGCGGTGGTCAGCGTAATCGGGTCGCGTGCGGTGACCGGCGCCGTGAGCGACAGGAGCACGGCCGCAAGCGCCAACTGGCTGGCCGCCAGCGCCAACGGCGAGACGCCCCGGCCAGTGATGAAACGGCGCATGTAGACGTACGACACGCCGTAGCTTGCCGCGGCGAGCAGACAGGCGAGCTGTCCGGTGCCGGTGTGCGCTGACGCTCCATGCTCCCAAGGGGCCAGCGCGACCACCGCGCCGAGGAAGCCGATCAGCAGTCCGGCGGCCCGGGTCGGCCCAATGATCCGCTCGGTCCCGCTGGCACGGGCGATCACCAGCGTGAACAACGGCGTGGTGGCGTTGAGTGAGCCCGCCACCGCCGAGGCCACGCCGCGCTGCTCACCCCAGCCGAACATGAAGTAGGGAACGATGTTGCCGACCACGGCCGCCACCGCGAGGTGCCCCCACATCCAGGCGTCGCGGGGCATGGGCGCTCGCCGGACGGCTACGAGCGCGAGCAGCACCAATGCGCCGAGGGCCAGGCGAGCAAGGACGAGTTGCACAGGGCTGACGCCCTCGACGGCGACCTTGATGAAGAGGAAGCTGGACCCCCACAGCAGTGCGAGCAGTACAAGTCGGAGAAGGCTCGCGCCTCGCATGCGGCTCCTTGACTTCATCCCTGCGGTTCAGCCATGGACTGGCTCAGGCCAGCATAGGAGTCCGGTGCTCTCCACCCAATCGGGAGCGCGACGAGGAGCCGCACCCTCAACTCCGTTGACGGGAGGCGGCGGCCACGGTCGGAGCAGATGGCTCAGGTCGGCGGAGCCACAGCGACGACCGGGCCGGCTGCACCGTCCGGTCGACCACCGCCAGCAGGCCGGCGGTCAGCGGGTCGAGGTCGACCTGCTGGCGCAGGCGGGCGCTGAAGGCCTCGATGGTCCGGGCGGCGTCGTAGCGGCGCCGGTTGAAGCGCCGGTCGACCAGGTCCTGGACCCGGCGCCGAGCCGGCTGAAGCCGGCGGCCACGGCCAGGGTGGCCGCGGCCACCGCCCAGCTCGGCGGCTCGCCAGCCACCCCGCCGAACACCTGCCCGCCCACCAGCACCAGGCCGCCGTAGCCGAGCCCGAGCAGGACCGTGAGCAGCCCATAGGCCAGGGTGCGGGTGATGATCTGGTCCAGGTCATACAGCCGGTAGCGCAGGATGGCCGCCCCGGTGGCCACCGGCAGCAGGGCCAGGCAGGCCCCGTAGATCCAGCCGAGCGGGGCCTCGATACCGGCCACCAGGAGCACCAGGATGCCGAGGGCCGCGGCGGCCAGGAGGCAATAGTCAGCCTTCGCTCGACGGGTCCGGGGTGGCCGGCACCGGTTCGGACCGGGCCAGGGAGACCAGGTGCGGCTTGGGACGGTCGTCGACGACCAGCCGGAACACATCTGGACGGTTGTAGTGGCCCACCGGGTCGAACAGGCGCTTGCGCGCCCGGGCGGCGTCCAGGTCGAGGGTGGCGTACAAGATGCCCTCCTCGCGGACCAGCGGGCCGGCGAGCACGGTCCCGCCCGGGTCGACGATCACCGAATAGCCGTCCAGCATCCACTCGCCATGAGGCTCGACCCCGCGCCACAGCCGGTCCCGCTCGGGCACGCTGTCGGGCACGTCGGAGAACCGCGCCGCCGGTGCCACCGCGATGACATGGCAGACGCCCTCGCGGGCGATGTGGCGCATGCTGGCCACCCAGAACTCATGGGTCGCCAGGGTCGGGGCGACCCAGATGTCGACGCCCTGGGCGTACACCGCGAAGCGGGCCAGCGGCATGTAGTTCTCCCAGCAGATCAACCCCCCGATGCGGCCCACCGCGGTCTGGTGCACCTGCAGCTCGGACCCGTCTCCCATGCCCCACACCAGCCGCTCGGCGTGGGTCGGCATGAGCTTGCGGTGCTTGCCGAGCAGCCGTCCGTCCGGGCCGAAGTACAGCATGGTGTTGTAGACGGTGCTGCCGTGCTCCTCGCGCTCGTCGACCCCCATGACCAGGTGCACGCCGGTCTGCCGGGCCGCCGCGCCGAGCTGTTCGGTCACCGGCCCGGGCACCACCACCGACTGCTCCAGCAGCCGCACATGCCAGGCCGCGTCCTCGCCCGGCAGCACCTCGTCCACCCAGGCCGGCCAGGCGGGCAGGAACGCCTCGGGGAAGACCACCAGCCGGGCTCCCTCGGCCGCCGCCTTCTCGATCAGGGCCAGCGCCTTGCCCAGGCTGGCCTCCAGGTCCAGGAACACCGGAGCGGCCTGGACCGCGGCCACCTTCACCATCGACTCCGACATGGGCGTCCCTCCTGTCCGCGACCCGCGGTCGGGGCCGGTCAGGGCAACCCTAGAAGGGTTCCAGGGTGGAGGAATCGGGAGCGCGTCCCCAACTCTCGCTGCCGGGCTCCCTATCTCTGGCTGAGATCTCTGGCCGGGACGACCCCGAGCCGGCCGGCGGCAGTGGCCGCCTCGCGACGGGACCCGACGCCGAGCTTGGCCAGCAGGGCCGAGACGTGATGGCCGACGGTCTTGGCCGAGAGCGACAGCCGGGCGGCGATCTCGGCGTCGGTCAGGCCCTCGGCCAGCAGTCCGAGCACCTCGACCTGCCGGCCGGTGAGGCCGGCCGGGTTGGTGGCGGTGGCCCGGTTCGGGCCGCGGGGGACGCGCATGGTGCCGCCCCGCCGGAGCTGGCGCCGGAGCCGCTGGCCCGCCTGCCGGGCGCCCAGGCCGTCCAGCAGCCCCAGCGCCGCCAAGCACGCCTCCTCGTCCCCGAGGGCGAGCGCCTGGGCCTGCTCATACGGGCATCCCAACGCGTGCCAGGCGCTGGCGGCCGCCCGCCAGTCGCCGGCCAGCAGCAGCCGGCACGGCTCGGCCGCCACCGCAGGGACCTCGGCCAGCGCACCGGCGCGCCACAGCCAGCAGGCCAGCTCCCCGCCGAACCGGGCGTGGCCGGCCCGGACCGCCAGTGCCAATCCCGTGGCGGCCTCGGTCGCGGTGCGGTCCAGCGCACCGTGCAGCCAGGCGTGCTCGGCGCGTGCCGCGGCCACCAGCCCGATCCACTGCAGCTCACCGGTGGGCAGGGCGCGCGCCGCGGCCTCCTCCAGCGTGCCGCCGGCTTCCGGGTCGCCGCGGCGGGCCTGCAGCAGCCCCAGCGCCACCAGCGCGTCCACCGCTCTGGGTCCCTGCCGCCGTGGTTCCAGCTCGGCCAGGGCGGCCCGGGCGTCCTGCTCGGCGCCGGCCCAGTCTCCCAGGTCCAGGCGTAGGCGAGCGCGCATCCCCAGCATGTACTGGGCGTTGCCGGCGAGGTCGTGCTGCACGGTGAAGGCGAGTGCGCGGTCGACGTCCCCGCGGGCGTGGCGGTAGTCCCGCCATTCCAGGTCGAGGGAGGCCTGGTTGAGCAACGCCCGGGCGGCGTGGTCCTCCAGGTCGCCCTCGACCGCCACCTGGAAGGCCTGCTCCAGGTCTGCCCGCCCGCCCAGGTCGCCGTTCATCCGCCGGGCCGTGCCGATGTTGGTCAGGGCGTGGGTGAGGGTCTCCCGGTCGCCCAGCCGCCGGGCCAGCTCGATCGCCCGGGCCGCCCATGCCAGCGCCGCCTCCGTCCGGTAGGCCAGCATGTCCAGCTGCGCCTGGTTGCTGTAGGCCATCGCGAGCTGGTGGCCGGGTCCGCCGCGCTCGAGCACGGCGATCGAGCGGGCGGCGGCCGCCTCGGCCTCCTCCCGGCGGCCCGCCCACCATGAAAGGCGCGACAGCCAGCGCAGGCTCTCGCCGAGCTGGTCTGCGCCGCTGCCTTCGGCCTCCCGGATGCGCAGCGCCGCCTGGCGGGCCTCCAGCGCCTCCTGGGCCAGCCCCGACAGGTACGCCTGGAACGAGTAGCCCTCCAGCAGCTCGGCCCGCACCGGTGCGGGAAGCCGGTCGGCATGCGCCAGCGCCACCCGGTAGTGCTCGACGGCCTCCCGGTGGGCCGAGACCGCCGCCGCCTGCCTGGCCGCCTCGGGCGCGTACCGCAGCACGGCGCCGGTGTCGCCGGCCTGCCGGGCGTGGTGCACCAGCCGGGCGACGTCGACCGGCCCTCCGCTGGCGCCGGCCAGCACCTCCAGCACCCGCCGGTTGAGCTGCCGTCGGCCGAGGGGTGACAGCGCGCCCTCCACCGCCTGGCGGAGCAGCTCGTGGCGGAACCGGACCGCCTCCTGCTCCACGACCAGCAGCCCGGCCGCCACGCCGGCCTCGACCGCCGATGGCGCCAGCCGCCCCGCGTCCTCCACCAACCACAGCTCGGCCCGGGTCGGGACCACGGCGACCAGCCGCACGACCTCCTGGGCGTCCGCCGGCAGCGCGGCCAGGCGCGCCAGCACCAGGTCGCTGACGGTCGTGGGGACCCCGGTGTGGCCGGCGGCCAGCACCTCGGTGACCAGCAGCGGGTTCCCGCCGGTGAGCGCGTGCAGCCCGGCCGCCGGGCGGCCGGCCCGCCGGGCCAGCTCGGCCACCGCCGCCTCGGACAGCGGCCCGAGCTTGATCCGGCGTACCGCCTCCGGGGGCAGCCTGCCGGCGACGGTGCGGAGCGGGTGGTCGACTGCCAGCTCGTCGTCGCGGTAGGTGACGATCAGCAGGGCCCTGGTGCGCTCCATCCGCCGCCCCAGGAACACCAGCAGGTCGAGCGTCGCCTCGTCTGCCCAGTGCGCGTCCTCCACCACCACCACCTGCGGCGGCTGCGCGAGCTGGTCCAGGAACCCGGCGAAGACGGCCTCCCGTGGCCCCCCGAGGCGAGCAGCTCGGCCAGCCCGCCGTCCGTCTGGCGGGCGATGTCATGCAGCGGGCCCAGCGCCCGGGGCGTGAGCAGCGGGTCACAGGCCCCCAGCAGGAACCGGGCATCCGCCGACTGCCACTCGGTGAACCGCCTGACCAGCGCCGACTTGCCGATGCCGGCCTCACCGGCCAGCAGGACGACGCGGCCGCCCGCCGCCGTCGCGGCCAGCACGTCGCCCAGTTCCTCCAGCAGCGGAGCGCGCTCGAGCAGATCCATGACAAGGCGACGGTACCCCGGGCGGCTGCCCCAAAGGGAGAGCACGCCGCGGGCAGGCCCTCGCCACGGCCGGTGGCCGGTCAGCGATGCTGGCGGTACAGGTCCGAGGCGAGGGCGACGGCGGCGTGGGTGGCCGGGTGGGGATCCTGGTGCCGCCAGATGCACCACACCGCCACCGGGTCGGCGTCCCGCAGGGGCCGGAACACGATGCCCTGGCGTCGGTACTGGGTGACGGTGCTCTCGGGGGTGATGCCGACACAGCGGCCGGTGGCGATCACGGCCAGCCAGTCGTCGATGTCCTGGGTGTGCTCCACCGCCGGCTCGGTTCCCGGCGGCCACAGACCGGTCGAGGTGCTGCCGGTCCGCCGGTCGAGCACCACGGTCCGCTGGCCGACCTCCTCCAGCCGGATGGAGCGGCGCCGGACCCAGGGGTCGTCGTCGGCGAGGGCGCAGTAGCGCCGTTCCTGGCCGACGACGGCGCTGGCGAAGCGGCGCTCGTCCGGTGGGGTGCGGACCACGGCCAGGTCGCACAGGCCCTCGGCCAGCCCGCCGGTGGCGGAGTTGGCCCGGACCAGCTGCAGCTCGATCTCCGGGTACCGGGCGGCCCAGCGGCGCTGGAACTCGGGGGTGTGGCGGCCCAGGGCCGACCAGGCGTGGCCGATGCGCAGCCGGGTGTGGCCGGTGGTGGCCTCGCGGACCAGGTTGTCGGCCTCGGCCAGCAGCTGCCTGGCCCGGGCCAGGACCTGCACGCCGGCCGTGGTGGGGGTGATGGTCCGGCTGGTGCGGTGCAGCAGCCGGATCCCCAGGACCCGTTCGAGCGACTGCAGGGTGCGGGAGACGGCTGCCTGGGAGATGCCCAGGTCGCCGGCGGCGTCGGTGAAGCTGCCGGTGTCGATGATCGCGACCAGGCAGCGCAACTGCCGCAGCTCCAGATCCATGATCATAGCGTATAGCAGACTACGTGCATGCATTTTGCGTATGTATGAGGCCGGCCCATACTCGGCTCCATGACCCCAGCTGCAGTCAGGCACCCGGCTGCGGACGCGCCCGCTCCCAGCCGCGCCCCCGGGACAAGGGACCGCTACCTCGGCGCGGCCCTGATGCTCGGCAGCGGGCTGTCCAACCAGGTCGGGGCGGCCACCGGGGCGCTGGCCTTCCCGGTGATCGGCCCGGCCGGGGTGGTGGCCGTCCGCCAGTGGGTCGCCGGGGTGCTGCTGTGGGCCATCGGCCGCCCCCGGGTGCGCTCGTTCACCTGGCGGCAGTGGTGGCCGGTGCTGTCGCTGGCCCTGGTCTTCGCCACCATGAACCTGTCGCTGTACACCGCCATCGACCGGATCGGCCTGGGGCTGGCGGTGACCCTGGAGTTCCTCGGCCCCCTCACCGTGGCCCTGGCCGCCTCCCGCCGCCGGGTCGACCTCGCCTGCGCCCTGTTTGCCGGGGCGGCCGTCGTCGTCCTGGCCCGCCCCCAGCCGACCACCGACTACCTCGGCATCACCCTGGCCCTGGTGGCGGCCGGCTGCTGGGCCTCCTACGTCCTGCTCAACCGGGTGATCGGGCGCCGCCTGCCCGGAGCGGAGGGATCGGCCGCCGCCGCCGGCCTGTCGGCGCTGCTGTACGTGCCGGTCGGCATCGTCACGCTGCTGCGCCACCCGCCGACCGCCGGCACCCTGGGCTACGCGGCCGCCGCCGGCGTCCTCTCCTCCGCCGTCCCGTTCCTGGCCGACCTGTTCACCCTGCGCCGGGTCCCGGCCGGCTTCTTCGGGGTCTTCATGAGCGTCAACCCCGTCCTGGCGGCCCTCGTCGGCCTGGTCATCCTGGGCCAGACCCTAGGGTGGGCCGAATGGCTTGCCATCGCCACCATCGTGACCGCCAACACCGTCAGCGTCCTTTGATGGCGTCAGGTCTTTGTGGATGCGGCCGTCCTTCATGATGACGCTCAGCGAGCGGTCGGGGTCGGCGAGCAGGTCGATGTCGGCGATGGGGTCGCCGTCGACCAGCAGCAGGTCGGCGAGGGCGCCCGGTTCGACGACGCCGAGGCGGCCGGGGTAGGGGTTGCGGGGGCCGCAGAGGGCGAGCAGGTCGGCGTTCCCGGAGGTCGCCGAGGCGAGCACCTCCGCCGGGGTGTACCAGCGGGTCATCTTGGCCAGCTGCCTGCCCTGGCGGCTGGCGAGGGAGGCGTCGAACAGGATGTCGGAGCCCCAGGCGACCTTGACGCCGTGCTTGCGGGCGAGCGTATAGGAGCTGTCGGTACCGGCGATGACCTGGAGCTGCTTGGCCCGGCCTGCCGGGTCGGGGATCGCATGGGCGTCCTCGTCGTCCAGGAACGGCTGCAGGCTCCACCAGCTCCCGGTCTCGGCCATCAGCTGCGCGGAGGGATCGTCGGCCAGGTGCCCGTGCTCGATGCAGCGCACCCCGGCCCGGATCGCCTGGCTGATCGCCCGGGGAGTGTAGGCGTGCACCATGACGTAGGTGCCCCAGTTCTCCGCCGCCTCCACCGCGGCCCGCGTCTCGGCCTCGGTGTACTGGGTGACGTCGATAGGGTCGTACGGTGAGGCGACCCCGCCTCCGGCCATCACCTTGATCTGGCTCGCCCCCAGCAGCAGCTGCTCCCGGACCGCCCGCAGCACCTGATCGACCCCGTCGGCGATCGTGGAGGCGCCCGTGACCTCCCCATGGCTGAGGCTGCCGCACGCCCTCGGCACCTCGTTGCGCATCCGGAAATCGCCGTGACCGGCGGTCTGGGTGATGAAGGCGCCGGAGGGATAGATGCGGGGTCCGGCGATGGCACCCTCGTCGATCGCCCGCTTGAGGGCGAAGCTCGGCCCGCCGGCGTCCCGCACCGAGGTGAAGCCGCGCAGCAGCGTGCGCTCCGCCTCCTTGCCTGCCATCAGGTGCAGGTAGCCGGGATCGGCGGTCAGGGCGACCGCGGCCGGCACCGCCGCGAAGGTGGTGTGCCAGTGGGCGTCGATCAGTCCCGGCATCAGGACGCGGCCGCCGCCTTCGATGACCCGGAGGGCCGGCCCGGGGGACACCGGCTCGGACGCGGCGGGGCCGAGCGACTCGATGGTGGTGCCGCGCACGACCACGTCGCTGGGACCCGTGAGGGCCGGGTCGCGGCCGTCGAAGACGCGCACCCCTCGAAAGACGATGGCGCTGGACTCGACGCTCATGGGCGGCGACCTTTCGGAAGGAGAAGCTAGCCGGCCGCGGCCGGAAGCACCGCGATGGCGTCGATCGATATCAGCAGTCCACGCGGGAGCTTGACGTTGGCCGGCGCGGACCGGGCCGGCGGCGGGTCGGGCATGTGCCTGGCATAGACCTCGTTGAGTCTCGCGAAGTCGTCGACGTCTGCGTAGAAGATCGTGACCTTGACCAGATCGGCCATCGACGCCCCGGCGGCCTCGAGGACGGCCGCGAGGTTCTGGAGCGCCTGCTCGGTCTGCGCCTCGATCCCGTCGCCCGCGGTACCTGTCGCGGGGTCGATTCCCGCGGTCCCCGAGCAGAACACGAAGCCGCCGGCAACGATCGCCTGGCTGTAGGGGCCGAGCGCGGCCGGGGCCTGGTCGCTGGATACTGCCTGCCGGGTCATGGGCTCACCTTTCGCTGTCTTCGTCCGGCTCCATCGCCGGCCAGACGGACGCGGCTCGGCCTGCCGCCTCCAGCACCAGCCCGGCGTCGATCTCGACCTCGACGTCCAACCTGGGGATCCGGCCGGGCGGCCACTGGCACACGAAGGCCAGCGGCCCGGGCGGGGGCAGGCCCCAGAGCCAGTGGCGGGAGCGCCAGCCGCGCTCGCTCCCGCCGGCGCCGTGGCAGTACAGGAACGGAGGGTCGGGTTCCTCGGTCTCGAAGGTGCGGGGCCAGCGCCGCGAGTCGGTGCTCGGGTTGCGACCGTCGGCGAAGCGGAGCTCCAACCGCAGGTCGTGGTAGGCAAAGCGGTGGGGCCTGCGGGGGTCGCGGCGCTGGTGGGGTTGGCCCGGGTGGCGCCTGGCGGTCAGGGCGAAATCGACTCCGGTGGGGTAGGCGCGCAGGTCGGTGATCAGCAGGGCATGGGTGTCGGTGCGGCCCAGCAGCAGCTCGACCGGCACGATCCCGGGCACCATGCCATCGGGCGGCCGAAGCCAGCTCGGGATCCGGTAGCCCGATGGCGGCTGCCAGGCCGGCATCGCAAAGAAGCTCATGGCGGGGCCTCGCCGGGCCACAGCGTCCGTGCCCGCTCGGCCGCCTCCAGGATCAGCCCGGCGTCCAGCTCGGCCTGCGACGGCGGGATCTGCCGGGCCGGCCACTGGCAGGCGAAGGTGAGCGGTCCGGGCGGGGGCAGGCCCCACAGCCACACGTGGCCACCGTCATCGCCCACGGTGCTCTGGTACAGCAGCGGCGGGTCGGGGGCCTGGTCGCCGGAGGTGCGGGGCCAGCGGCGGAAGTCGTTGTCGGCGGCGCGGCCGTCGGCGAAGCGGACCTCCAGCCGGAGATGGTCGTCCCATGAGCGCTCGTGGTGGTCGCGATATTCGCGGGGTCGGCCGGGGCGGCGCCGGACGGCCAGGTCGAAGTCGAACCCGGTGGGGTAGACCAGCAGGCCGCCGACCAGGACCGCGTAGGTGTCGGTGCGGGCCACCAGCAGCTCGACCGGCACGACCCCAGGCACCGTGCCCTCGGGCCCTCTGGACCAGGCCGGCATCCGGGGCTCCGAAGGCAGGCGCCCCCCCGGCGGCTCGAAGAAGCTCACGGTGGGATCTGGTCAGGCCAGATGGGCATGGCCCGGGCGGCCGCCTCCAGCACCAGCCCGGCGTCGAGCTCGACCCGTGATTCGGGGATGCCGCGGGCCGGCCACTCGCACACTAAGGCCAGCGGCCCCGGCGGCGGCAGGCCCCACACCCATACGTCGACCTCCCAGGACAGGAGGTCGTAGCCCTCCCAGCGGACCAGCCGCAGGGTCGGTGGGTCCGGAGCCCGAACCTCGTCGAGATCCCGGCGGTGGTCCAGGTTGGTCGCCTTGCGGCCGTCGGCGAACCCGACCCCAAAGCGCAGGAAGTAGTCGGCGAACTCGCCGGCCGGGTCGACCCCGTCGCCGAACATGTTGAAGGCGCCGAAGTTGCTCTGCTCGCCCGGGACGACCTCCCGCAGCCGCAGGTGGATGGTGCAGCCGAACCCGGTGGGATAGGCCCGGATGCCGGTCAGGCCGATCGCCCGCTGCGGG
>Ga0307277_10000977_pt1 | contig 11023 bp, 9 predicted proteins | sample ER_DNA_116_FD_194473 | JGI IMG/M metagenome (GOLD analysis project Ga0307277, IMG submission 194473) | Bulk soil microbial communities from the East River watershed near Crested Butte, Colorado, United States - ER_DNA_116 | ecosystem: Environmental > Terrestrial > Soil > Floodplain | place: USA...
CGCGAGCGCACCCGCGATGGCGCTCGACAGGAACGCTGCCGCTGTGCCGATCGCGACCTGCTGGCCGAACCTTGTCGCGCGACGCGCGGCTTCGGTCGCATCCGCGAGCAGTGCGGCCCCCGACGAGGTCGCGATGATGCCGCCGAACCCGATGAGCATCGCCGACACGAACATCAACGGGAGCACGTTGAAAACGAGGATCCCGAAGATGCCGACCCCGGTGAGCGTTCCGCCAAGGAGTATCGCCGCGCGGCGCGAGCGGCCTCTCGTGAAGATCGCAGCTGGTATCGCCCCGCCGACGACACCCAGTGCGGGCGCGCCGGCGAGGAGGCCGATCGCGAACTCGTCGAACCCCAGCGATCGATAGAGGAAGTTCAGGTAGAAGGACGTGACGCCGAGCCCGAAGCTGCCGAGCGCCGCGGCCGCGAGGTAGAGGAAGGCGTCGCGCCGTCCGAGCGTCACCTTATCGCCTGGCCGGTTTACCTCCGCGGAGCCCTTGCCAATTCGGCGTTCGCGCCCGCCGCGGCCTTGCGGCGTCGAGCGGTCGGCCGCACGGCGTCGGGCTCGACCATCTGACCGATCGCGGTCGCGCGCACCTCGAGATCGACATGAGCGTCGGGCTCGATGGTCACGTTCCACGTCGAGGAGATCTCAAGCTGCTGGTACACGCGCTCGAAGCCCTGCTCGGAGTTGGTGATCGAGTAGATCGGCTTCGTCGTCACCTCGCAGGGCGGATCGATGGCGATTGCGATGTCAAAGTGCCGCGATTCCGAGTGGATGGCGATCTCTGACACATGCCGCGCGTCGATCGGCTTTCCCGCCGTCGTCTTGCGCGTGCCGACGGTGATCACGTCGGCGGGGTTCTGCTCCGAAAGGAGACCCACGTTCGACGAGCTGGTGAACTGGAGACTGATCGCTTCCTCGCCGTCGTTGCGGAGGCGGTAGCGCACGCCCGCGGCCAGACCTTCGTCCGCGATGCGGATGTCCTTGCGGATCCCGAGGCCGGGAACGCTCGCGAGAGAGCGCGGCGGCGGCTCGAGGATGAGGCTCACCGTGCGCGCCTCGCGCTGCGGCGTGAGCTGGTAGTAGTACCCGTGTAGCACGACCGGCTCGGCCTTTCCGACGCGGAAGGTGTCCTGAAAGAACGCACGGCGCGCGACGTCGTACTCGAGCATCTTGGAGAGACCGCGTTCCTTCGCGCGCACCGCCTCGTGAATCGACTTCGATTCTTTTTCCGCGGCCTTGCCGACGAGCACCTTGCCGAGCTTCTCGGCGCGACGGAGCGCTTCGTGCTCGGCCTCGGGCCGGCGGGCGAGCGTGTCGACGAGGTTGGTCGCCGACGCGTAGATGTCCCACTCGATGACGGCGCCGCCCTGCACGTGGACGAACACCGCGCCGGCGTTGCCGCGGAAGATGTACTCGTCGTAGCCATCGACGTCGTAGTCGCGCTGCTCGCCCGCCGCGGTGCGGCGCTCCGAGAGGATCCGTTCCGCCTTCAGCAGCGACGCATACGCATCCGCGCGAAGGTGGGGGAAGTAGATGCCGCCGAAGACGCCGTGCCAGTACACGTCGTTCCCCTGCGCGCGCCAGAGATTCTGCTGCGCCTGACGGACCTCCGCGGACGCGTCGAGGATGCTGCGGCGCGCAAGCTCTTCGCTGACGATGAGCATCCGCTTCTGCAGACCGTTTGACTCGGGGTACTTCGCGAAGAAGTTCCGCCAGAGCGGCGCGGCCACGAGGGCGGAGGACTCGTCGCCGAGCTTGTTCCGCGCCTGCTGGTATCGCTTCGCGGCGTTCGGCTCGAGCGCCCACTCCGCCATCTCGGGATACGACCCGGCGGGGATGTAGATGCGTCGCGCCGGCTTCTGGAAGATCCACGCGTCCTCGAGCGTCATCGTCTGGATGAAATCGGCCTGCGCGATCGCCGAGAAGAACTGCTCGAGCCAACCATCCTTGTGCACGCGCTGGTAGGTGCCGGGCCACGCACCGAACTTCTCGCCGTCATCCGCGTACACGACGAGGCGCGCGCCCTCATCGGCTCGCGCGCGGAGCTCCTTCATGGTCTGGCTGACGTCGCGGAACGGGATGAGGTAGCGGAGCTTCACGCTTCCTGGGAAGACGATGAGCGGAAGGCCCTGGTCCTCGGTGACGTACGACTCGCCGAGCTCCTGCGGGCGAAGTCCCGCCTGAATGAAGTGCTCGTCGTCGAGGACCGTGTACGCGACGCCCGCCTCGGCGAGGAGGGACGGAAGGTGCGGCTCCCAGACGCGCTCGGTCAGCCACGCGCCCAGCGGGCGCTGTCCGAAGATCGCGTGCACCCGGTCGGAAAGCGCCCGAATCTGAGCCACCCCGTCGCGCCGCGGCACTCCGACCAGGACCGGCTCGTAGTAACCGCCGGAGAGAAGCTCGATCTGACCCCTGCGGACGAGGTCCGAGAGGTCGCCGATGACGTCCGGGCGGTTGGCTTCCAGCCAGTCGAGCAAAGGCCCGGAGAAGTGGAGAGTCGCCTTTACTTCGGGGTGCCGGTAGAGGGTGGCGACGAGGGGGGCGTACGCCCGCTCGGTCACATCCTGGAAGACTGACGGGAAATTCCCGGCCGGCTGGTGCTGGTGAAACACCAGCGCCAATCGCAGGCGATCGGCCACTCAAAACGCATTTTACCAAAAATGGTGTCCCGTACGGACTTCGTACACAATGCTCGGCTGCTTGTCGACGAACTCGACAGCGGGCCGTTAGTCCCGCAGGCTTGGGCCAGTTGTTTGGACGCTTGATCCTCTACGGGGCGCTGGCTCTGGCCCTCGGCATCGTGGTCGTCAGCGCCTGCGGGCCCCAGCCGGATGCCGCCTCGTCGTCAACGGCGAGTCCGGCGGCGTCCGCTTCCCGGTCACCCAGCCCCACGGTAAGGCCGTCGGCCTCGCCGGTCGCGACCGCAACCACGCGTCCTAGTGCGACGGCGACGAGCACCCCGATCGCGAGCGCGAGCCCGGGTTCGACGCCCGCCGCGGCCTGTCCCCGAACGACGGGCGGGAACGCGAGCAACCAGGCCCAGCTCGTCGCGGTGCGCGTGGCGCACCAACCCGGCTTCGATCGCGTCGTCTTCGAGTTCGGCCAGAGCACCGCGCCCGGGCCCTTCGGCATGCCGGCCTACGCCGTCGAGGCCGCGAACTCCCTCTCTGGACCGAGCGGGCAGCCGGTCACGATCACCGGCAACGCCCTTTTCGGCGCCCGGTTCCAGAACGCCTCCACCCAGAACCCCAACGGGACCCCCAGCTACACCGGCAGCAACGACATCAAGCCGACGACCACGCTCGTCAAAGAGGTCAAGATCGTCGAGGACTTCGAGCGGGTGCTGCTCTGGGGTGTCGGTCTCGACCACCTCGTGTGCCCGAAAGTGAGCGAGCTCGCCGGACCCTTCCGGGTCGTTCTCGATTTCGCGACCCCGCCATGACCCATAATTAGGTCTCCGCAAGAACTTTTAGGGGAGCGCTCCATCGTGGCCGAAGCCCAAAAGCTCAGCGTCCGTCCGCGCCAGGTCCTCGGTAAGAAGGTGAACACCCTTCGCCGCCAGGGGTTGCTCCCGGGCGTGGTCTTCGGGGGGCGCGCCGATTCCACACCGGTGGAGACGGACCAGCACACCTTCGAGCTCTCGTACCGCCGCTGGGGCAACACGACCCTTCTGTCGCTCACCGGGCTCGACGGCGGCGAGGTCCCCGCTCTCATCTACGACGTCAGCCGCGATCCCGTCAGCGGCAAGATGCTCCACGTGGACTTCGCCCGGGTGTCGCTCACCGAGAAGACCCACGCCGACGTGCCGCTCCACTTCGTGAAGGAATCGCCTGCCGTGCGCACGCTCGGCGCCGTCCTGCTCCACGCGCGCTCCGAGGTCTCGGTCGAGGCCTTCCCGCAGGACATTCCTCATGCCATCGAGGTCGACCTCTCCGGTCTGCTCGAAATCGACGACGCGATCTTCGTGCGCGATCTGGTGGTCGACGCGACCAAGGTCACGATCGAGAACGACCCCGACGAGCTCGTCGTCAAGGCCGTCCCGGTCAAGGTCGAGGAAGAGAAGCCCGCCGAGGTTGCTGTGCCCGCCGAGGGCGAGGTCGCCGCGGAAGGCGAAGAGGGCGAGGCCGCGGCACCGGCCGCCGGTGCGGAAGGCGCGAAGCCTGCCGCAGCGGGCGCGAAACCCGCGGCAGGTGCGAAAGCCGCGCCGGCCGCAGAGGGCGCCGCCAAGGGTGGTGCTCCGAAGGCTCCCGCCGGTGGAGCACCCAAGAAGGGCTAGCAGACCGCTTCGAGCGAGGTCAGAGGCCAGCCGACCGCCGAAACCCTCTGTTCGCGGCTCGCGTCCACCGCGGCTGTTCTAGTTCTCGACGTCCACCAGCCGCGCGTCGGGAAACGGATTGTCCGCGTGCTCGAGGCTCCGTAGCTCGGTCTCGTCCTCGGTGGCATCGCCTGAATGAGCGAGCGCGAGTGCGCGCTGGAAGCGATGCACGTGCGAGCGGAAGCGCTCGACGGCGTAGTCCCCGGCCTGGCCCGTCGTAACGAGGAACGGCCAGTCGCTCGACTGCGCGAGCAGGAGCTCGCGGACCGCCTGCCGCGAGGCGCGGTCACGGAAAGGATCGTCGCGCGTCGGTAAGGCACGGAGTCCATCCATCTCTCGCGCGAGACGCTGGAGCTCGTCCCACATCCAAGCGGTCCCTTCGTTGAGCCACGTCGAGTGATCGTTGTTCTTTCCCCACGATCCTTCGGCGAGTGCCATGCGCTCCTTCGGCGGCTCGCGGTCGAGGTACTCGCTCGCCGTCGACACGCGGATGTCGGACTCGGTGAGCTCGCGGAGCACGAGCCCGAGCCAATCCACGCCCTCGAACCACCAGTGACCGAAGAGCTCGCTGTCGAAGGTCACCGCGAGGAGCGGGTCGCGGCCGTCGGCGCTTCGACCGGATAGCTCACTTCGAACGACCTCAACGAAGTGACGAGCGTGATCGCGCGCCCGCTCGGCCGCGCGGTTCGGCGAGTACTCCTCTTTTTCGCCGAGCCCCTTGTGGACCGACGTCACGCGCCAATACCGCAGCCCGCTCGTCGTGTCCTTGCGATGGAACTCGCGGTATTGCGCGTCGCCGGGGTATCCCGTGAAGGCCGACCAGACCTGACTTGACACGCGTTCGTGTCGAGCGATCGCAACGACATCGGAATCGCCTACGTAGTAAGGACGCAGAAGATCGACGTCGCTCGACGTCGTCGAAGCGGTCGCGACCTCCTCGCGCTCTTCATGCATCGCCCAGCGGGCGAGCTCGCTCTGGCCGCGCCGGCGCGCGACGTCGCCGGCGGGTCGCGCGTGACCCGGCAGCAATGCGGCGTCAGTGAAGAAGTGCGTGATGCCATGCGCGGCGAGCGCCTTCTCAAGGCCGGGCTTGTACGCACACTCCGGCAACCAGATTCCGGTGGGTTCAAGACCGGTGAGGCGGCGCGAGGACCGACGGCCGATGCGCAGCTGCGCTTCGACCGACGGCCGATCGAGGAGCGGCAGATAACCGTGGGTCGCGGCCGAGGTCAGGATCTCGACGTGGCCGGTCTTCGCGAGATCGGCGAACGCGCCGACGAGGTCGCGACCGAAGCGCGTTCGGTACGCATCGCGTAAGCGACGGTACGAGCCGACGTAGAAGCTCGCGAGCTCCGCGCGACCCTGCTCCGATGCGTCGGTGAAGCGCCGGACGTCCCTCTCCGCGCGGACGACCTGATCGTCGATGTACTCGAGGGTGCGGACGTTGATGTCACGGTCGGCGAGCTGCTCGATGAGGATCGGCGTGAGGCCGATGACGATGCGATACGGGACACCCGCATCTCGGAGGTCGTGCAGCAGGACGAGGAGCGGGAGATATGTCCCGAGGACCGCCTCATGTATCCATTCCTCACCGTGCGGCCACCGCCCCGCACCGCGGCAGTACGGGAGGTGCGAGTGAAGTGCGAGAACGAAGGTGCCCACGCTCGCATTCTGTGCCAGGGCCGTCACCGAGGCTCGTCACCGGTGCGTTCGCGATCTTGTGTGCAGATCGTTTCGTGATCGAGCGGCAACCCCCCTAACGCCTGGCGATCCTGGCCCAGCCACTGCAGCCCTGCTCGCTGGTCTCCGGACAGATCCGAAGAGAAAGAGGCTTCATATGCCTGCGGCCGTCACCGATCTCCCTACCGCGCTACTGACCGGCCTTGCCGCCGGACTTGCAACTCTCATTTCAGCGATTCCCTCGATCCTCGGCGCCTTGGTGATCCTGCTGCTCGGCTGGATCATCACCGGTGCCCTCGCTGGAGCACTCGCCAAAGCGCTGCGCGCCGTCCGCGTCAACGCGGCGGCTGATCGCGCCGGCGTCACGGGCGTCCTTCAGCGCGCGAAGATCCACGCCGATGCCGCCGGCGTCATCGCCGGCGTCGTGAAGTGGTATCTCCGGCTCATCGTCATTCTCATGGCCGCGGATGCGGTCAAGCTCACTGCCGTGAGCACCATCGTCAATCAGGTGCTGGGGTTCATCCCGAACCTCCTTGTCGCGGTTCTCATCCTCGCGGCGTTCTCGTGGCTCGCCTCGGTCGCCCGGAATCTCGTGACCGCTTCGCTGCAGCCGACGATGTCGAACGCGAAGACCATCGGCGTCCTCGCATACGGAGCGACCTTTGGCTTCGGGGTCATCGCCGCAGCGACGCAGATCGGCGTCGCGACGACGCTCATCGACATCCTCTTCGTGGGAATCGTCGGGGCGCTCGCGCTCGCCTTCGGGCTCGCCTTCGGCCTCGGCGGCCGTGAGGAGGCTGCACGCATGTGGAGCGACATGCGTGGCGCCGTCGGAAACGTGGTGACGGAAGGAGCGCCGACCGGCACTGGGGCCGGCAACGGCCAGACGATCGAACGAAGGGAGCACGTCATCAGGACGTGACCACCGCGCAACAGCAAGGGCGCTAACGTTCCGCCGCCGGTCTTGGTAAGCCACCGAGACCGGCGGCGTGTTTTATCCGAGCTTGCTGCCCCATGAGCGAAGCCTGAATTGACCATGTGTTTGGGCGCGACTAGTCTCGGTTGGCCGTGCTAGCCGCGTTCGCGGCTAGGCACCTGCTCGCGCAAGTCAGCAGGATCCGCGGCGGTCCGGGACGGCGGGTCCGCACTCGCAAGAGGGGGAATGCCATGATGCGAATCGCGCGGCCTCTCACCATCGTTTCGCTCGTCGGGATACTCGTTGCGACCGCGTGTTCCGGGGGAGGAACAACAGGCGGGTCATCAGGGACAGCGCCGCCCGGGAGCACGATCACTGTCATGTCGCTCTGGGGCGGCAGCGAGCAGGAGTCGTTCCAAAAGGTGCTCGACGCCTTCAAGGCGAAGACGGGCGTGACCGCTAACTTCGAGTCGCAGAGGACGAACTACTCGACGGTCCTTCAGACACGAATCTCGGGCGGCAACCCGCCGGATGTCGCGATCATTCCGGGTATCGGATTCCTTCGCCAGTTCGCGCGACAGGGATCTCTGAAGAAAGTGTCCGACGTCGGCGTAGACCTGAACGCGATCAAGGGCAACTACCCACCGGGTATTCTCGAGATCGGTCAGGTCGACGGAACGCAGTACGGAATCATGGTGAAGTTCAACAGCAAGAGCACCATGTGGTACCGCCCCGACCGATTCAAGACGGCCGGCGTTTCGCCGGCGACAGACTTCACGGCCTTTGTGAAGCTGCTTGGCGACATCAAGGCAAAGGGCATCCCGCCAATGGGTCTCGGTGCAGCAGACTCGTGGACGCTGACGGACTGGTTCGAGAACATCTACGCGAAGCAGGCCGGTCCGGACAAGTACGACCAGCTCTTCAGCGGCAAGCTGCCCTGGACTGACGCATCCGTCGCGACAGCGGTGGACACCATGAAGCAGGCGATCAAAGAGGACTTCGTTGCCGGCGGCATCACCGCCGGTCTCGGACGTAGCTTCACCGATGGGATCGGCCAGGCGTTCGCCGCGAATGGAACGGCCGCGATGTACTACGAAGGCGGATTTGTCGGTGGCATCGCAACGGGCCAGACAAACACCGCGCTCAAGGTTGGTGAGACCATCGACTGGTTCGACTTTCCTGCCGTCGGCAGCGGGAAGACCGTCACCATCGGCGGTGACGTGATCGCAGCATTCACGACCAAGCCCGGGGTCAAAGAGTTCCTCAACTACATGACCACGCCGGACTCCGGGGCCGTGTGGGCCGGCACCGGAGCGATCATCTCGCCCATCAAGTCCGTCCCCGCGAGCGCATATCCGAACGACCTCGCGAAACGAGAGGCGGCGCAGGTCGCGAACGCGAGCGCGGTGCGCTTCGACGGCTCCGACCTCCTGCCCTCTGGCGGTGGTGACAACCTCGGCGCGGCGCTTCAGAGCGCGATCCAAGGCAAGACCGTCGACTGGGCAGCCTTCGAAACAGCAATGCAGACCAAGTGGAAAGCGGAGAAGTAAGCCGCTCTACGACCTGAATCCATGGAGCGGGCGGGCGACGTGCCCGTCCGCTCCATAACGAACGGAGACAGATGGGGCTCGCGCCAACACCCGTAGCGACTCGCGAATTCCCCGCACGAGCGGGCCTCGAGGCTGCGCGTCGTACGCGCGGACCTGAAAGCCCCAAGTGGGGCGCGACGATCCTCTTCCTGGCGCCCGCGGGTCTTCTACTCCTCGTCTTTCTCATCTACCCGGCCATCTACACCCTGCTGCTCAGCTTCAACCGCGGCCGGAACGGGATCTTCAACGAGTGGGTCGGCCTCGATAACTACGCCCGACTCTTCGCCAATCAGGACTTCCTCAACTTCTCGACGTTCCCGCCCTCGGGCGCGCTCTGGAACAACGTCCTGTGGCTCGTTTTCTACGTCAGCATCGTCATCTTCTTCGGGCTCATCCTCGCGGTGGTCGCCGCTCGGGTGCGCTACGAGTCCGTCCTCAAGGCGATCGTCTTCATTCCCATGGCGATCGCGGCAACCGCGCTCGCGGTCATCTGGAAGTTCGTCTACTCACCAGACAACATCGGTTTGCTCAACGCCCTCCTCGGCACCGTCGGGGTCGGCCCCATCGCCTGGCTGGGCGACCAGAACATCGTCAACTTCGCGCTGATCGCGGTCGGGATTTGGGGTTCGGTCGGGTTCGCGACCGTCATCCTCTCCGCGGCGGTAAAGAGCATCCCAGCAGAGGTCATCGAGTCGGCCCGGGTGGAAGGCGCGAATGAGCGGCAGATCTTCTTCCGGATGATCCTGCCGATGGTGAGCCTGCCCATATCGGTCCTAGCGGTCACGCTCGTGGTCAACGTGATCAAGCTCTTCGACCTGATCTACGTGATGACCGGCGGCGGGCCTGGCAAGGCGAGTCAGGTGATTGCCTTCACCATGTACCAGGAGGCGTTCCAGGCCGGACAGTGGGGCTACGGGTCCGCCGTCGCCGTGATCATGCTCGTCCTGCTGACGCCGATCATGATCTTCAACGTTCGGCGCTTCCGCGCCGGGTCCGTCACATGAGCGTCCTCGCCGAGGGGATCGCCGGGGCGCGCCCGCGGACACCGGCCGGACGCGCGGTCGCCGCCCTGAACCGCACCGCGATCCACGTCTTCCTCGCGCTCATCGGGCTCATCTGGCTGGTGCCGACGCTCGGGTTGCTGGTGACGTCGTTGCGGCCGCGCGCGGACATCCAGTCGACGGGTTGGTGGGACATCTTCAACCTGCACCTCACCCTCGAGAACTACAGCCAGGTCCTCCAAGCCCAGGGAATGCTTCAGGCGTTCCTGAACACGATCTTCATCGCGGTGCCATCCACGATCCTGCCGCTCGTGATCTGCGCGATGGCGGCCTACGCCTTCTCATGGATGCGCTTCCCTTTCCGCGACACGCTCTTCCTGATCGTGATCGGGCTGCTCATGGTGCCCGTGCAGGTCGCGTTCATCCCGGTGCTCATCGGCATGCGCGAGCTGCTGCCTGCCCTGCAGCTCGTGAATGGCTACGGCGCGGTGTGGCTCGCCCACACCGCTTTCGCGCTTCCCTTCGGGATTTTTCTGCTGCGTAATTTCTTCATCACGCTGCCGCCCGACATGATCGAAGCCGCGCGCATCGACGGGGCATCCGATGTGCGGATCTTCCGGATGATCGTCGTGCCGGTGTCGGTCCCCGCGATCGCCGCCTACGGAATCTTCCAGTTCTTGTGGGTCTGGAACGATCTGCTCATGGCTCTGGTATTCGTGCAGAACTCGAGCAAATTCCCGATGACGCTGACGATCCAGAGCCTCCTCAGCCAGTACGGCACCGAGTGGCACCTTCTTGCGGCGGGCGCGTTCCTGCTGATGATCGTCCCGCTGATCGTCTTCTTCAGCCTGCAGCGGTACTTCGTGCAAGGCCTTCTCGCGGGCTCGATCAAATAGGTGCACGCGGTACCGATCACCGCCAAGAAGAGCCTCGCCGACTACGCGAAGGTCATCGGCGACGAGCGCTACGAGCAGCTGCGCACACTGGCAAAGGCGGCGAAGGGCCGCAGCATGCTCCACATCAACGCGACCGCATACGGTGGCGGGGTCGCGGAGATCTTGCAGAACCTCGTACCGCTCCTCCGGGACGCCGGCGTGGACGCGCACTGGGCCGTCCTCGACGCGCCGGCCGCGTTCTACGACATCACCAAGAAGATCCACAACGCGCTTCAGGGAATGAAGCTCGACCTCTCGGACGCCGAGAAGAAGCTGTTCCTCGACGTCGCCCGCGAGAACGCGGCGCAGCTCACCGATGCCGACGTCGTTCTCGCGCATGACCCGCAGGCGGTGGCCCTCCGCCACTTCGCGAGGGATCCCGACCTCGCCGGATGGGTGTGGCGCTGCCATATCGACCTCACGGCCGCGCATCAGCCGGTGTGGTCGTTCCTGCGGCCGTTCGTCGAGGAGCACGACGCGTCGATCTGGACGATGCCGGGGTTTGTGCGACCTGACCTCAAGCAGAAGGTGCTCATCCAGGCCCCGACGATCGACCCCTTCTCCGAGAAGAACCGCGACAT
>Ga0307277_10000979_pt1 | contig 11013 bp, 10 predicted proteins | sample ER_DNA_116_FD_194473 | JGI IMG/M metagenome (GOLD analysis project Ga0307277, IMG submission 194473) | Bulk soil microbial communities from the East River watershed near Crested Butte, Colorado, United States - ER_DNA_116 | ecosystem: Environmental > Terrestrial > Soil > Floodplain | place...
AACTCAGCCGCGCTGCGTTTTATCCCCGTCGACAAATTAAAGGAAGAAGGCTACGGCCAATATTTGTCGCTTTTTCAACAGCAAGGCGGAGAAGCGAAACCGCAAAGCGAATAGCGAAGCAACGAATCAACGGATGTGATTGCAGGATCCGCCTGCCACGCGGCCGGTAAGCTAATTCGCTTTTGAACTCCAGTGCCGGAACGCTAGCTTAGTGCGATGGCCATGACCAGGGACGACTTCGATTACGCGATTGAAAACACGCATGTAATCGTTGCTCCGGAGCGACAAATCGCGACTTTTGGCAGCACCAGTTTCGATTTTTATCTGATCTCGGAGTTGATGGATCGGGTCGATCAGGTCCGGGTTCGCAACGGGAAAATCCACGCGGAACGTCCGCAGATTCTCACGCCCGAGCACTATTGCCGGCTGTTACTTGAGGGTTTTGGAGAAAAGGCGGAGCGGTACATCGATCAACTGCGCGAGCACGCGAGAAACATGGCGGTGCTTCGTTATGGGTTTCAATTCCGCAAAACCGATTTAAGTGAACAGACGCTCCGCGATTCAATTGATTCAGTGATCACTCGCACCCGGCGCAAGGTCGAGAGCCAAAGCGAATCGCTCAGCGCAGTCATTCACGGCGTGGATGACGCGTGGGAAGTCTGCCTGCTCAAGTTCACTATTGACCTGGTCGAACGTTCCTCCGGCAACAATCTCGGTGATTTCCGAAAGCGCGGATTGATCTAAACAAGGAGCGACGGCTGGGGAGCCGTCAGTCCTTGCGACAGCCTAGCGCGCATCAAAGGTGCGCCCGAATAAACGCACCCCCGATCGCGAGGGCGAGGCGGCCGGGCTCAAGATGAGTGTTCCACAGGGGCCACGCATGGATCATGTGTGGCCAAATTTCCAAAGTGACTGGAACATCCGCGGCACCTGCCACGTTCGCGAAACGAGTGGCGTCATCGAGCAACGTTTCGGCAGAACCCACCTGGATCAGTAATGGCGGAAAGCCCGTGAGATCTGCGTAGAGAGGAGAAACGCGCGGATCCTTTCTGTCCACTCCCGCAGGAAGATATGCATCGACCAATTCATACAGGTATTCTTTATGGATGATTGGATCTGCGGCGTCCTTGCTGGCAAATGTCGAACCAGACATAGTCAGATCTGTCCAAGGCGAGACGAGCCACGCGCACACGGGAAGTTCCTGGTATCCATCGCGCAATCGGCCGATCAATGCCATTGCAAGCGCGGCGCCGGCGCTGTCCCCGGCGACAGCAATTCGCTCAGACGGAGTGCCTTCGTTTCGCAAAAAACGCCACGCCGTAAGCGCATCGTCGTACGCTGCGGGAAACGGATGCTCAGGAGCGAGTCGATAGGCGATGGCGAGTGTGCGCATTCCAGCGGCACGACCTGCCTCTGTGACCATGCGGCGATGGCTCACGATTGAACCGGAGCAATAGCCGCCTCCATGAAAAAACATCAGAACGTGTGACGGATCACTGTTGGGAGCGATCGACCATTCTCCCGGCACACCGTTGACATCGACAGTCTCAAGCTTCACGTCATCAGCCGCAGGCCAGACCGAACCAATATCATCGAGCCGGCGGCGCCGCTCGGCCCAGCCAACCGGTCGCGGCTTGGACTGTAGCAATGCGCGGATGTTGTCGATCTCGCTTGTAGCCATTGCGTTGTTGGGTTGATCCTCCGCCTGCCACGCGATTTATGACTCGAGCGCTGTACTTTCGGCTTTCGTCAAGACGCGCACCTTGGCATTCTGCGCGCTCAAGCGGCAAGTGAAAAATTACATCCAGCTTAATCTCAGTTTGCTCTACTGGATTTTGATTGCGCCGTTTACCGGGCAATTTTTCAAGATCGGACCGATCTTTCGGCAAATGGTGTTCATCGGAGTACGCGCAGCGCCGATGGTTGCGCTGACGGCCTTCAGTGTTGGCGTCACGCTGGCCATGCAGGCAGCGCATTCTCTCGAGAGCCTCGGCGCGGAGATGTACATTCCCGATCTGGTGATGATCACGCTGCTGCGCGAGATGGGGCCGGTCCTGATCGCAGTCATCGTGATCGGTCGGAGCGGCTCTGCGGTCGCGGCCGAACTGGGCACGATGAAAGTGTCCGAGGAGATCGAGGCTCTCGAGGTAATGGCGATCAACCCGGTTCAATTTCTGGTAGTACCGCGTTTTCTGGCCATGCTGGTAATGCTGCCCGCGCTTACCATCTTTGGAAATTATATTGGCATCCTCGGCGGCTGGGCTGTGTGCACCTCCGCTCTCGATTTCAATACCGCCGGTTATATCCTGCGCGCTCTGGAGAGCGCAGAGACCTGGGATTTGTATTCTGGAATGATCAAAAGCGTCGTATTTGCGTGGATAATTATCACAATCTCGTGCAACGCCGGATTGAATGTCGAAGGCGGCGCCGAAGGCGTTGGTCAGGCGACAACGGCTGCAGTCGTGCAAGCTTTGCTGGCCATGCTAGTGATGAACGCCGTTCTGACAGGGATATTCTTTTTCGCCGGATGAGGAAGAATGACGAAGCTCGAATGACGAATGGCGAAATAATGACGAAATCCAAATGCTGTAGAGTGCGCTGTCATCAGCGCATTCATCGGGGAGATAGCCAACCACCATGTCTGTCCGCTGAGGACAGCGGACGCTACAGTCGCCCTTACGATTTAACGGTTCAACGATTCAACGATTTCACCTGGCGAAGCCTTTCGTCATTCTGATCATGCCCACTGACGCCACAATCATTGAGGTAAACAGCCTCGTCCGGACATTCGGTGATCGGGCCGTCCTCGACGATATCTCCTTCAACGTTCATCGTGGCGAAACTCTGGTAATTATGGGCGGCAGCGGTTGCGGCAAGAGCACTATGCTCCGGCATATGATCGGGTCCATGAAACCCACTTCGGGATCGGTGAAACTTTTTGGAGAAGAAATTACAGGGATGAAGGAACGCGAGATCGAGCGTGTGCGTTTGCGATTCGGGATGCTGTTCCAATCCGGCGCGCTACTCGCGTCTCTTACAGTTGGCGAGAATGTTGCCCTGCCACTGATGCAACACACCAACAAGTCGCCCGACGAAATCGAACAAATCGTGAAAGGAAAGCTTGAGATGGTGGGCCTGACGGGGTTTGAAGATCTTAAGCCAGATGAAATTAGCGGTGGAATGAAAAAGCGCGTGGGGCTTGCGCGCGCGCTTGCTCTCGATCCAGAACTGCTATTCAGCGACGAGCCGACTTCCGGGCTCGATCCAATCATGACTGCCGTGGTCGACCAGCTAACGCTGAAGTTGACTCAAGGTAGCCACATGACCGCAGTCGTAGTGTCACACGATATGACTAGTGCCTTTCGCATCGCGACGCGCATGATCATGCTTGGACATGGCTCGATCGTGGCGCAAGGCACACCGGATGAAATTCGGAACAGTCCAAATCCGGAAGTACAGCAATTTATCCACGGTCAGGCTGACGGGCCGATTCCGTTGAATGTTTCACAGGAAGAGCATAAGGATCAGCAACATGTTCGGCCTCGCCCGTTCCTGGGCGCGCGGTTCCGTTTTCACCACAAGCATACATGAAGCGCAGCAATTTCTCCGATTTCCTCGTCGCTTTGTTCGTGATTGCGTGCAGCGTCGTCCTGCTCGCCGCGCTCACTTTCGCGCTATCAGGTTATCACCTCAAAAAACCGACACGTACCGTGCAAATTAATTATGAGGATGTGACCGGGATAAAAGTGAATTCCGAGGTGCGCTATGCCGGCGCGCCAGCCGGACGCGTCATTGCGATGCGGCATCTCACTGCGCAGGAGCGCGAAGCAAGCGCAAACAAGAAAGACGCGGTGCGCGTCACGGTCAGTCTTGATGAAGGAATTCCGCCGTTGCCCACAGATGTCACCGCCACGCTTAGCTCCGATACAATGCTCTCACCGAAATTTGTGGCACTTTCCGCCGGCATACCCGGTAGTGAGACGCTGGCAAACAACGCTTCGATCGAAGGCCATCCTGCTTACGGTCTCGAGCAAATAATGGCGGCAGCCGGCCCATTATTCGAGAACGCAAACAAGGTGCTCGATAATCTCGATGTCACTGTCACGGGACTGAAGAAAGATCTGAACGACTTCACTCCGAAACTGGGCCCACTCGCTGATTCGCTTAAGCTGGATCTCGACAATTTACAAAACGCAATCACGAATCTTGAGGGTGTAGAAAAAGGCGCGAATACACTGTTCGGCAGCGCTGATAGTTTCATCAAAACGACGGACAAGCAGCTGCAGGAACAGTTAAAACAATTGCACGTGACGCTCTTGAACTTGAAGGTAGTTACCACGTACGCAAAGGAGCTTGTCGAAACGCTCGCTCAAAAACCGAACCGTCTCATCTTTAGCGGAAAACCGGCTACCCTTACGCCCGAGGCCGAAATCCTAAGAAGCTCGAAACCGCTTCCGGCAAGAAAGCCGTGATTTCAATACTCGGAGCGCCCGCCGGCGGCGTGAGGCAGTTTGCGATACCGCAACATCAACTTGAAAAAGCGAATCGCATCGCGCAGCGGACGAATCTTGCTCACCTCATCGGAGTAAACAGTTGTAATTGGGACTGATTCGATGCGGTAACCTTGGCGGCTGGTAATGATTAGCACCTCGGTTTCGTAATCGAAACGATCTCCGCCGCCTAGCAACTCAGGAATCAATTGCCGATCCAACATTCGGAAGCCGCATTGCGTGTCAGGAATTTTTTGTCCGCAAATTCGGCTGATCTGATCGCTCATGTAACGGTTAACTATGCGCCGCACTAGGGGCATCCGGGCAACGTCGTCCATGCGGTTGCCAACGAAAAACGTGGGTCGTGTCACCGAGCCTGCAGCTAGCAAAAATCGATCGATCTCTTCGGGAAGATGTTGACCGTCGGAATCGAGAAGGATCACCCACGCGATTTGTCGATCTTGTCCGCTGCCCGACGGATTTGCAGCCCCAAGCCAGTGCGCGAGTCCGGTCTTAATTGCTTCGCCCTTGCCTTGGTTTTGAGCGTGAACAATCACTTCGGCGCCGGCTTCTCGGGCCCGTTGTGCAGTCTGATCGCTCGAGCCGTCATCAATCACCAGGACGTGGTCAAGTCGCTCGCGGGTCCGCCGGACAATGTCGCCGATGTGTTTTTCGTCCTGATACGCCGGAATAACCGCGGCTGTCTGCGATCTTATTTCTGTCATGTCGAACGAAGTCGAGGCAGCTCAAAATTTCCTCCAGAGATTCCTCGACTGCGCTTCGCTTCGCTCGGAATGACAACGATTGCAAGCGCACGTGCAGCGCCTGGCACCTACTCCCTCATCGGCGCACCACTGGATGAAAATCGGCCGCATGGTACGAGCTGCGCACGAGCGGACCGGAGGCGACGTAGAGAAAACCCTTCCGGCGTGCGATGTCGCCGTAATAACAGAATTGCTCCGGCGTAATGTATTCAACGATCGGCAAATGTTCCGGAGTCGGGCGCAGATACTGGCCCATGGTCAGAACTTCACAGCCCACCTCGCGCAAATCGTCCATCGTCTGAAAGAGTTCCGTCTCTTTTTCGCCCAGGCCGAGCATCACGCCGCTCTTGGTGACAACATCAGATCCGATTTCCTTCGCCCGGCGCAAAACTCGCAGGGACGTCCGATACTTCGCGCGCGAGCGCACCAGCGGTGTCAGGCGTTCGACCGTTTCCATGTTGTGATTGTAAATGTCCGGGCCGGCATCGAGCACAATCTGGATGCACGAATCCTGGGCATGAAAATCGGGCACCAGCACTTCGACAATAATCGAAGGGTCCATTTCGCGGATTGCTGTAATCGTGCGGGCAAAATGATCGGCACCGCCATCCTTGATATCGTCGCGCGCGACGGCAGTGATCACGACATGCTTCAACTTCATCCGTCGCACCGCTTCGGCAACGCGCTGCGGTTCATCTTTTTCCAAGGCAAAAGGTTTTGCCGTTGTCACGGCGCAAAATCCGCAGGCGCGCGTGCATCGGTCACCTGCAATCATGAAAGTAGCTGTTCCCTGGCTCCAACATTCCCAGCGGTTTGGACATTGCGCGCTCTCACAAACAGTGTGTAAGCGCAAATCGGAAATGAGCGCTCTCGTCGAAAAGAAAACCGGATTCGACGGCAGCCGCACTTTGATCCAGGGCGGCTTCCGCCCCTGATGCAATTCCGGATCAATTTTCGCACAGGACATCGAACAAAATTACAAGGTTAAGAAAGTTACAAAAGTTAAAAAGTTCGATACCCAATTAAAGCGTTAAACGGTTGAAGCGTTGCCGTATTGAAGCAGTAAGCCTCATTGTCATTCTGAGCGAGCGAAGAATCTCTAATTGCTCCTTCGGCAGCCCGAAAAGAAGAAATCAGAGATGTTTCGCTTCACTCAACATGACAGGCATGGCGTTGGCCGCTTCAACGTTCAATGCTTCAATCATCACAGCTTCGTTCTGCCTGAGAGCGCAGCTGCTAAGGTCAATTCATCGGCCGATTCAAGACCGCCGCCGGCTGGAATACCGCGGGCAATGCGAGTGAGCGTGATCGGTTTGTCCCTTAAAAGATCGACAATGTAATTTGTCGTGGACTCACCTTCCACATCGGCGGGCAATGCGAAAATAATTTCAGTGATCTTTTCCCTGTCAATGCGCTCCAGTAATTCCTTGATGCGCAAATCTTCGGGAGCGACGTGATCGAGCGGTGAAATTTTGCCTCCGAGAGAATGATATCGACCGCGGAAGGCACCAGTTTTTTCCAGAGGAAGGATGTCAGTTGGTTGTTCTACAACGCACAGCAATTCCGACGAGCGCGAGGAGTCCGCGCATATCTCGCAGATGTCGCTGGCAGCAAAGAATCCGCAAAGACTACAGGAATGAATTGACTGGCGCGTGTCTGCGATAGCACGCGTAATCTGCTCCGGTTGATCGTTACGCGCGCGCACCATCCACAGCGCGATCCGTTCGGCAGAGCGAGGGCCGACTCCCGGCATTTGCCGCAGTTGCGCGATCAAATTCCGGATTGCCGCGGGATATTGAGTTCTTCTCAAATCGCCCTCAGGTTCACAACGAGGAATCCGTTCTGTAGCAGATTTATTCCGCTGGCGATTCCGTCAACTGAAGAAGAAGCGGTTCAAGCCTGCGCAAATAAAATTGCAATGGAGGATCATCTTCCTCCTCGGAGCCCCGCGCCTTCTGAAATTCATTGTACGCTTCCGCCCAGCGTTTTTCTCGATAAAGAACCACGCCGCTCCAGAAAGAATCCCGGCGCGCGATATGTTCCGGCTTGGTTTCAGCAGCAAGCCAAAGCGGCTCGTAAATTTCAAGCCGATCGTGCGAATTGAGCCCACTCACAAAGTCAATCGGGCGCGCAACAACAGTGTCACTCACTCCATCAAAAGTAGGCGTGTCCATCAGGGCGGTTGATCCGTAGAAACAGTTCAGGGCGCAGAATCTACGGGCCAGATCAATCGGTTCGCCGCTCGCCAGAAGCAGAGGACGCTGGCTGTCCTTCAGCGCACCGGCAACGATCGTTCCCGCGCTGACTCCCGCGCAGATACCTCGTTTGTCAAAGAGGTCTTCGCCATCTTCGCGTCGCTCGCGGAACTTCTTGTTGATGTCGAGGAGAGCGCGAACTGCTTGTTGGGCATGCTCAGAGTTCAGAGTTGGAAATCCAAAGATCGCAACGACGCCTTCTCCGTCGGCGGCGTGCAGGTAAGCACCCTGTTCAATGAGGTGCCCAGTGGTTTCGCGAATAAATTTTGCCGTGGCTTCCGCAAAGGCGGTGGGCTCAGAACCTTTCGCGAATGCAAGCTTGTTGGCGATATCGCATACCACCACGCTTACCTGATAAGATTTCGGCTGCGGATCGAACGCAGTTGTGCCGTCGCTAACACGTCGAAATTCCTTTTTCGAAAGGCGATCGGCAAAAAATGTTCTCACCAGATGCGAATGGTCTCTCCGTAAGAAAGCCGACCAGCCTTCAGCAACTGCGAATGCAAATACCAGCGCGAGAACTGAAGGAATCGGCTGGAAGAATACTCGATAAAGAGAGCAGACCCATGAAAGGACAAATAACTCCACCAATAGCAGGCCAATGAGCATGCGGCTGCGCCAGCGCGGAACGATGCTCAGGCTGAGCCACGCGACAACAAGAGGAATCAGTAATACGAAAACATATTGCGCCTTGTCACTGACGATTCTCGTCGCGCCGCCATAATCGGAGACAAGCCGCGCAGCGGCATTTTCAACACCTGCCTGAGCCTTGCTCGCATGCAGACCGCCGACGGCGAAAGCGACGGCGACGCCAATTACGAGAGTTGTTATCAACAATCGCTTCATCAACTATCAGGCTTTTTGCGCGACTGCAGCAGGGTAGTAAGACTGGACCACCAGTTCGCTCAGGAATTTGTCCGGAGCGTCGATTGCCTCGGCGTTAAGAACAAATTTCGTTCGGCCAGTGTTCTTTTTGATCAGGCTCAATCCGAACTGATAATCTTTGAATAAATGAGCGCACAGATCGCTCATGGTCATCCGCTCAGTTTGGGCACGCTCGACCAATCGCCGTACAGCGGTTTCATCGAAAACAATTTCCAACCCGTGTTCATTGCTGAATTTCTCGGCAAACTGACGCGCACCGGCTTCGAGCATTTGCGCCTCCAGTTTGTGCCCTTCGACGCGTAAGCGATCGAGCACGCGCTGCGGTTCGCGCACGAGGTCTGCCGTCACGCGCAACTGGGTTAACCCCGAGCCGGCCAGATAATATTTGTAATCACGGAACAGTTTCTCAAACACTGTGAGTAATCCACGCGCACCGGTCTTTTCCTTTGCCGCAGCCTCTGCCAGGAGCCGCAACGCTTCATCCTCGAAACTGATCTCGATGCCGTAGGCTCTAAATGCACGCTCGTATTGCCGGAGCAAACTGCCTTCGGAGTATTTCATGATGCTGAAAAGATCATCGGCGTCGAGGTCCTCACAAACGACTCGCACCGGCAGGCGCCCGATGAATTCCGGCTCAAACCCGTACTCGATGAAATCGCGCGTCGTCACATGTTGGAACAATTCGTTGTCCATCACTTGAACTGGCTCGGCCTGAAATCCGATCTGTCCCTGCCGCACACGCCGCGCTACTTGCTCTTTCAACTTCTCAAAAGCGCCGCTTACAACGAAGAGAATGTGCCGCGTGTTGATCGTCTCGCGCTTTGCCTTGCCGCGCCGTTGAAATTCGAATGCGGCCTGTAGCTGCGCCTGTAGATCGTTCATGCTGCGGACCGGTACTTCTGTTTCCTCCATGAGCTTCAACAGCGTCGTTTGCACGCCGCGTCCGCTCACATCGCGACCGATCAAATTTCCAGCCGCGGCGATCTTGTCGATCTCATCGATATAAACGATTCCGAATTGCGCCAGGTCCACATCGCCATCGGCTTTGTGCACCAGCTCGCGCACCAAATCTTCCACATCGCCACCAACATAACCCGTTTCGCTGAACTTTGTCGCGTCCGCCTTCACAAAGGGCACTTTGATCAGATCGGCGATGTGTTTGATCAGATATGTTTTGCCGACCCCGGTTGGCCCGACCAGGATCACGTTTTGCTTATTGTATTCTATCTCCTCCGCCCGCCTGGCATCTTCCTTCTCAAGCTGGCGTAGATAATTGGCATGGTTGTAGTGATCGCAAACGGCGATCGCGAGGACCTTCTTAGCCTCCTCCTGCTTTATGACAAACCGATCGAGATGCGTTTTAATGTCGCGGGGCAGGAGATTGAATTCGAATTCGTTGTGGTCGGCCTTTTCCGGTTTTTCATCCTCTTCTGCTGTCGCCTGCTCCGGCTCGGCAATCGTTGCGACCGAGACCCGATCGCCGAAGTTTTGTTTCATGAACTCCGTGATCTTGGTCTTCAGTTCTTCCGGTGATGGAAATGTTGGCGGTGGTGGCGGATTTTGTTGTGCCATGTACAGAAAAACATCGTGCCAAAGAGCCTCGGTGGCAACGATTCCTCTAAAATCTGACTCTCAGGTGCGAGATTCGTTCATCCCCGGTTGGTTCTTCTTCCTGCGCCTACTCTTGCTCGTGCTCTTGCTGTAATCTGGTTCCGAAGCCTTGAAAGATTCGACGCCTATCGAGTTTGTGGTGTCGGGGAACGACGCCAGGCTGCGGCTTGATCAATTTCTGGCGAAGCGGCTTCCGGAATATTCGCGGTCGCGCCTTCAGCAGTTGATCCGCACCGGGTTCGTTCGGCTCAACGAGCAAACCACCCGGCCACGGCAAATTGTTCGAAGCGGCGATAAGATTAATCTCATCGAGCCACCAGTGGAGAAGATCGAGACTCTCCCGGAGCCGATTCCACTCGACGTTCTATTCGAAGACGACGATCTCATCGTCATTAACAAACCGGCCGGGCTCACCGTTCACCCAGGTGCCGGTCAGCGCGAACACACTTTGGTCAATGCGTTGCTCAGCCACTGCACGACGTTATCGGGGATCGGTGGAAAAGAGCGGCCCGGGATCGTTCATCGGCTCGACAAGGAAACAAGCGGCTGTCTGGTGGTAGCTAAAAACGACATTGCGCATCGGGCACTATCCAAACAGTTCGCCGCGCGCACAGTGGAAAAGATTTATCTCGCGCTGGTCGCTGGACAACTGCGCAAAGCGGCTGGGATAATCGACGAGAAAATCGGACGACATCCGGTCCGTCGTCAGCGAATGCAGGTGACTTCCGTCCGTGGCCGGACAGCCAAAACCGAGTATCGCGTCATTCGCTCAAGCGATCAGGCAACGCTGGTTGAATGCCGTCTGCACAGCGGGCGCACTCATCAAATCCGCGTGCATCTTCATCATCTCGGCCATCCCGTGCTCGGCGATAAGATCTATGCGCAGCGGTTTGCAAAAAATTTCCCGCGCCAAATGTTGCATGCGTGGAGACTTGGGTTCAGGCATCCACGGACAGGTGAATGGAAAACCTTTGAAGCGCCGTTGCCCTTGGATTTTGCGACCGCCAT